>OLOF01000053.1_pt1 | contig 93527 bp, 92 predicted proteins | sample 1643121 | NCBI WGS metagenome assembly OLOF01 (sample SAMEA3136677, study PRJEB25190) | human gut metagenome | biome: human gut; feature: human-associated habitat; material: faeces | place: Austria | collected 2013
TTCGGCATCCATACGATACGCTCGATACCGCCCTCTGCCTTCATGAACTTCTTGGAAGAAATGAAGTGTTTTCCGTGTCCCATAAATCCTGGTGTCTGAACACCGCCGCCTGTCATGGAAGCCATCTCCGGGAAGGTCATTCCAAGAGGTGTCATGCCTGCATACTCACGGTTTGCAATAACAACACCGTTGGAGAACGGCTCGATACCGCAGATACACTCGAAGCATCCGCAGGATGTCATCGGATCCTGCATGATGGAGTACAGGGTTACGTGCTCAAGAGCACCCTGTGAGAATTTCTGTACAGCTTCATCAACATCTTCATATGCGCCAAGATTTTCGTCGATCGGTCTTTCTTTTGTGATCACCTGACACGGACCTGCCGGATCAAGCTCGTTGGTAGCTTTTGCATCCAGCCATGAAACCGCACCGCAAAGGCCAAGTCTCTCCGGTGTAACCACGCATACATGGCTTGGAGAGAATGCCTGGCAGAGGATACAGCTGTAGTAAACGTCTACAGACTCATCTGTAAGGTTGTCAAGACGCTCATCACGTTTCTCAAAAGTGGGAATTGCAACTTCATGACGTACTCTTGTACACTCAGCCGGATCTGTGTAGATCACAACCTCGCATTTGTCAACAACTGCGTCAAACTCATTTTTAACCTGTGCGTAAAGAACCTCACCAAGATGTTTGATTCTGAAGCCTGCGTTAAATGCATCGATGCTGATACGGATACGCTGCATATCTCTCTGGCCTGTATGGTATACACCCTCAATGCAGTTGATGTAGTTATGGAATTTACGCTCGATAACCGGCTCAAAGTCTGCCTGCATGTTTTTGCCTGCAACCTTAACCACATAAGCGATGCTGTTTTTGCTTCCAAGCTCCATCTCGTCAGCTTCCGGTCCGATCACTGTGATCTTGTGATCCTCTACCTCGCTTGCGTCACAGGTCTGAACAAGCTCTGCACAGTCCACGCGGGAGCCGTCAAACTCAACCTGCATATCTTTACGACGGATGATCTCGCCCTCGAATGCAGATGCAAATGCAACCGGGATATCAATGTTTGTGATCTTGATCTTAATGTCACGGGCTTCCAGAGAAGTTGCGTTCCACTTGGAAACGTCTGTCTGGCAGATCAGGCTCTTCGGAACTCTCGGAACGTCAGCCTGGTTTGTGATTACTGGGAATCCAAGTGCGATAGCGCCTGCGCCGCATGCTACGATCACGTCGTTCAGAGGAGCAAATGCATTTACAAATGCAGGAACACGTTTCATTGTGTATTCCATCAGAGTTGCTGCATCGCCCGGTTTTACGTTACCGAAGATCAGAGCTGCACGAAGAGCAACAGATACAACATGGATTACAGATGTAACGTCTTTTCCAAGCGGGATCACACGTACATTTGCGCCTGTTTTGTAGTTGATCTCAGCAAGCTGATCAATGATATCGCCTACCAGTGTTACAAGGATACCCTGCGCCTGATAGGATTTTACAAGAGCTGCTGCCTCTTCTGCGGAAGCTGCCTTGCCAAGGATTACTGCAACACCCGGGATATCGCCTGTTACAAGCGGTACACCAAGCTCACGGATCACTGCATCTGCAAGATGTCCGTAGCATGGCTCTTCATAAGGAGTTGCTCCGTCGATGTATTTCAGAACCTCGATGAACTCTGCGCAGAGAGCTGTTGCAACACCTGACATAAATGCGTCATGTGTTCTTTTTTCTCTTGTCATAAGAGTTTTTACAACTGCAAGAGCTTCCTTTAACTCTGCAAGAGTACCAACCTTGGTTCCTGTTACTGCATAGTAGCATGGAAGGGAATAAGCTGTATTCGGAAAGCTGACAGCTTTGTCCGCACCATGTGTTTCAATAGCCTGGTCAATGGCATTCTCAGTGAGGCCATAAACCGCATCATTTCCCGCGAAAACACTTTCAAATAAAGTCACTGTTATACCTCCTATTTTATGATCACTGATGATCAATCCTGTCTTTGATTTTTCTGATCTCACCTGTGACCTCTTCGCTGAAATCAAAGGGGGATTTTCCCTGTCGATCCGCATCGATCACATCTGTATTATAGTGGATCATACCTAAAAGATCTTCCTGTGGAATCTTTTCCATGATAAAGGCTTCGTCGTCCTGATTTCTCACCTTGTTTGCCACAACCTTCACCTGCGCCACACCAAGGTCCTTTGCAAGACGCTTCACGTTTTTGTATGTCTGAACACTTCTTGCACCCGGCTCGATCACAACCACAAAGGCATCTACGCCTTCGGTCGTCCCTCTTCCCAGATGCTCCAGCCCTGCTTCCATATCAAGGATCACCACATCCTCCCTGCGAAGGACAAGGTTATTGATAATACGCTTCAGCATTACATGCTCCGGACATACGCATCCGCCGCCCCCTGTTTCCACAGTTCCAAGAACAAGCAGCCTGACCCCGTTGCAGACCTTTCCGTATTTTTCCGGAATATCGTCCACCCTGGGATTCAGATGGTAAAACTGATTGTTTGCGGAAGCCCCGGTTCTCTCCTCTACCAGCTTACGCATTTTGGAGATGGGTACAATGGAATCAAGTGTTTCTTCATCAAATCCCAGCGCAAGACCAAGATTTGCATCCGGATCTACATCCGCCGCAAGCACAGGTCTTCCCTCTGCCGCATATAAACGGGCCAGTGTTGCCGCAAATGTGGTTTTTCCCACACCGCCTTTTCCTGTAACTGCAATTTTCATTTTATGTCATCCACCTTTGTCAAATATTCACTGCCGGGATTCTTAGATGCCCAGAGCAGTTCTCTTTTCTTCGATTCTTTCGATCATCAGATCAACTAATTTGTCAATGTCTTTCTCAACTGTGTAAGCAGCGCCTGTCCACTGTCTTGTTCCCTCTGTAAGAAGCTGTCCCATCTGGTCAGAACCTTCAACATAAGGATCAACGCCAAGGAAGGTATCAATACCGGTACCAACAACATAGTTACCGATGGATACTGCTTTTTCGGACATCCACTCAGGAGCACAGCCTACTACCGGAAGCTGATGGATCTGAAGACCTGCATCCTTAGCCAGTGCTGCCGCAAGGTTCATCATACGTGAAATATCTACGCAGGAGCCCATGTGTAATACAGGCGGGATATCTGCCAGTTCACATACTCGTTTCAGACCGTCACCGCAGAGATCTTTTGCAGCCTTGTCCATAAGACCTGCTTTTGCAGCTGCCTGTGCTGAACATCCGGAAGCAATGATGATAATATCATTTGCAATACATTTTTTCATAAGCTCAATGTGCGCATAGTCAGGACGGATCTTCGGGTTGTTGCATCCAACCATGGCAACAGCACCGCGGATAACGCCGGAAGTGATGCACTCAAGAAGCGGTTTTGTTGTTCCAAGCTCGTCAACCTGAGAGTTGGTAACGCCGTCCAGAACTTTTACGATTGCTTCTACAGAGTAACCTACAGTAGCTTTCTGTTTCAGCTGCGGAATGTGTACAAGCTCCGGTTTTCTGTTCTTGAAGTTATCAATCGCCATCTTAACAATTGCCTTTGCGTTCTCTCCTGCTGTCTCTGCATCAAATCTGATAAATTCAGCATCAGGCATCTGAGCGATCGGAGAAGTTGTTACGAATTTTGTATGGAAACATTTGCTCAGTGGTCCCAGTGCCGGGAAAATACACTGAACGTCTACAACGATCGCCTCACATGCTCCTGTGAGAACAACGTTTTCCTGCTGCAGGAAGTTACCTGCCATCGGAATACCGCGGCGCATTGCAACCTCGTTTGAAGTACAGCATACACCGGATACTGTAATTCCCTTTGCTCCTACGGATTTTGCATAGTCGATCATTTCCTTGCTGTCTGCATATTCACAAATCATCTCAGAAAGACTCGGATCATGTCCGTGAACAACAATGTTTACATTCTCTTCAACCATAACGCCAAGGTTTGCCTCAGTGTCGATCGGCTTCGGAGTTCCAAACAGAACGTCAGAGAATTCTGTTCCCATCATGGAACCGCCCCATCCGTCAGCAAGACCGCAGCGCAGAGACTGTTTTACAAGAGCCTCCGGAAGAGAAGAACATCCCATATGAGTCATATGTAAAGAAGAAGAAACTTCTCTGTCGATTGCCCGTGGCGCGATCTCGTTCTCGATCAGTTTTTCCTTCTGGCCTTCCGGCATTCTGTCCAGGAATCTCTGGTAACCAAACGGTTTTCCGTATTCCATAAGACCAACCTCAGCCATCTCATGAGCCAGATCATAGATATCTCTGCCCTCTGTTTCCACACCCCACTCTTTTGCAATGCGGATCAGTTTCTCAGGATCCTTTACGGTATAATTTCCGTCTGCTTTTGTACAGTGCAGTGTGTGACAGATCTCACGTCCGTGATCGGAATGAGTAGCTGCTCCGCCTGCTGTAAATTTCAGGAAGTTTCTTCCTACGATACCGTGTACGTCGCATCCGCAGATACCTCTCGGTGCTTTTGCAGTGATACGGCATGGTCCCATGGAACAGATACGGCAGCAGATACCTTTCTCGCCGAACTTGCAGTGTGGGGTCTGGTTTTTCACACGCATCTGCCAGGAATCCGCGCCAACTTTAGCTCCGGTCTCCAGAAGCCTGTTGGTGGCAGCTTCAAACTCTTCCACTGTCGTTAATTTGAATTCACTCATTGTTGACCTCCTTTTAATGATACAAGAATGATTCATGTATATTTTTCTCGTTTTTTATAATAACTCCGCAGGCGAAACCCATCCCCGCCCATGGGTTATTTCCGTGTGTAAAAAGCGGCCGGAATATGTTCTCCGGCACGTTATCCCTGCCGCATCCGCAGCAGGAATATTCAGACATATTATAAATTCAGATTATCCACAATTTTTCTGAGAGCCTGTTTCACAGGATTATCCTCCGGAAGGGATGCTGTGGGACGACCCTCGCAGTCATATTCATAAACCGCATCATTCTGAGGAACCACTCCCAGAAGATTCAGTCCCTGATTTTCAATCTCCTCCAGAACTCCCGGGTTCAGTTCCCCTTTCGGAGTGCGGTTTACGATCAGGCCCACTGTAGAAGGATGCATATTACATTCCTCTATCAGCCTGGCGATCCTTCCCACTGCCTGAATTCCTCTTCTGGAACAGTCGCTTACAAGAATGGCAGTCTGCATACTCGGAAGAACGCCTCGGCTGATGTGTTCCATCCCCGCCTCATTATCGACCACAAAGTATGGATAATTATTCTGATATTTTGCAAGCTGTGCCTGAAGAAGACCGTTTACATAGCAGTAGCAGCCTTTTCCCTGGGTTCTTCCCATAACAAGCAGATCAAAATCATCGTCCTCAATAAGAGCGTCCTCAAAACGTACCTCCGCATAGTCTGCTTTGGACATTCCTGCCGGGATAGGGCTCTTTGCCGCCATCTCAGCCTGAGCGATCTCTTCGCGGACATCTCCCAGTGTTGTATCTACCTTAACACCGAGAACTTCATTCAAATTGGAATTGGCATCCGCATCCACAGCAAGAACAGGTCCCTTTCCCTGCTCGCAGAGATACTGGATCAGCATTCCGCATAAGGTTGTCTTTCCTACGCCGCCTTTTCCGGCGACGGCAATTACATGTGCCATAAAACAGTCAGCCTCCTGATCGTGTCAATTTTAAATAAGCGTGCGTATACCGGACCTCTCAATGATCTGGGATACGTCTTTCCATTTGTTCATGGCATACAGGTGGATCCCCTCTACGCCAAGAGAACGGTATTTGTCGATCTGTCTGATCGTGTATTCAATTCCCGCCTTTTTAAAGTCTGCTTTTTTCTGTTCAAGCGAATCGTCAAAAGGCGCTTTGTCGAAAGGATTGGGGAAAATCCAGTATTTGGAGATCAGCCTGGAAAGCTCACGGTCCATCACACAGCCATTACGGGAAAGGGCCATGTTAATGGTTGCCGCCTGATCCAGGATCGGCATGATGCCCACATCCACCGGCAGGGTCACTCCTGCCCTCCGTATCTTATCCAGCCATCTTTCAAACTGTTCCATATCCCAGCACAGCTGAGTCATAATATAGTCGGCCCCATTGTCCTGTTTCATCTTAAGGACTCCGATATCTGCCTCCAGACTGCGGCAGGAAATATGGCCTTCCGGAGACCCCGCCACCGCGATCTCAAACTGTTCCCCGAATTCATCACGGATAAACTTTACAAGATCTGTGGCATAGTTAAAATCTCCGCCTGTTGAGGTTTCGCCTCTCGGAAAATCCCCGCGCAGCGCAAGGATATGATCCACGCCCTCTTTCAGATAAGTTTCAAGCTGTTCCCTGATTCCCTGCTTTGTGTTTCTGATCACTGTAAAATGAGTGACCGGTACAGTCCCGGCGTTTCTGACCATCCGGCATACCTGACGGTTAGCTCCAACATTTCCACCGCCGGCTCCGTAAGTAACAGAAATATATTCCGGTTTATATCTGCACAGCTGCTGAATGGTTTCTGACAGATTTGCCATTCCCCGGTCTGTTTTGGGAGGAAACAGCTCAAAGGACAGAAGCTGTCTTTTTTTCATCATGTCAGATAACTTTACTGCTGTCATTTCCTCTTACCTCCGCGTATTTTTATTTTTTAACAGATCCGGTCTGTCAGATCCACGGGCATATGTTATTCACAGCAGAGCTTTACAATACTGTTTGCCAGATCTACCATAAGAATGCGGCCTTCCACAACTCTCTCATCTCCCATAATGTCCCGGAGGATCACTTTGTCTCCGTCCACATCAATACGGCTTACATTTTTAAAAATAACGGAATCGTCACTTTCTTTGTATACAGTTGCAAGACACATTGGTGCCACCTCCTGATCTTCTGTCTGTTATTTCAGTTCCTCTTTTACAAGTGTCAGGGCAAGTCCCAGACGCATGTTGCTTTTCTGGAAGTCAGCAACTGCATCGCGGATGGCTTTTGCAGAAGCTGCCAGCCCCATCTTGTCCAGATTTTCCGCCATCTGGTCAAGTTCCTGTGCGTGATGCTCATTGTGCTGGAGCATATAAGTCAGAAGAGCAATGGTTTCTTTTTTGCAGTCGCCTTCCTGGCAGGAACCGCAGTGTTCATGTGTATGTTCCTGACATCCTTCTCCGTGAGAATGAGCATGTTCTCCGCCGCTCTCATGAGTGTGGGCGTGAGAATGTGTCACTCCGTCCGCATGGGTATGCTCATGAGTGTGTTCATGGACATGCTCATGTCCGTGCTGGATCAGATTGCCGTTTTCGTCTTTAATAAGGTGCATTTTATCTTCTCCTTTCTCTGTCTCCTCCGGGAAACAGAACCTCCACTTTTTAAAAAAGTGCAGACTTATGACAAGAATTTATCAATTATAGTTATTATACATCTTTCCCCCTGGATACGCAAGGAAATAATCATTAAATTCATATAAAATAGCAGGAAATCTTTCCTTCTGCTTCTGTATATTTGTGTTATTTTTCTATAACATTATTTTTTTTGTTATTTTTATAACATTAATGTTTTTTTATTAACATAATATATTCTGTCCTCTTCGTAGTAAATATTTAATAAATTTGATGTTCTTCTTTCACATTTATATGGTATAATAGTATACATGCGAGTAAACAAATATGTTGGAATCGGTCTGAAACAGGCCAAAGGCAAGGAGGAACTGCTTTGACAACCGCTGTATTTTTAAACAACGATCAGAAAATGCCCCTTTTAGGACTGGGTGTATATAAAGCCACCGAAGATAACGAAGCAGAAAATGCCGTGATCAGCGCCGTGCAGAACGGCTATCGCCTGGTTGATACCGCTTCCGTTTACAAAAACGAAGAAGGCGTAGGCAGAGGAATCGCCAGATGCGGCGTTTCCAGAAAAGAACTTTTCATCACCACAAAGGTCTGGAATACCGCCCAGCGTCTGGGTGACATAAGCGGAGCATTTCAGAGAAGCCTTGACCGCCTGGGTCTGGATTACATTGATCTCTACCTGGTTCATTGGCCGGTACCCGGCTGTTATCTGAGCACATGGAAGGAAATGGAAAAAATATTAAGCTCCGGGCGCGCCCGTTCCATTGGCGTCAGCAACTTTAACATCCACAATCTGGAAGAGCTGAAAAAAATATCCGGCATTGTACCGGCTGTAAATCAGATTGAATGTCATCCATTGTGTTATCCGAAAGAACTGATCGACTACTGCCAGGACAACGGCATTCAGGTACAGGCCTATGCGCCTCTGGCAAGAGGAGCCTATCTGGATCACGATGTTCTCTGTGTTCTCGGAACAAAGTATGCGCACACACCGGCTCAGGTAGGACTTCGCTGGGCTGTTCAGAAAGGAATTTCCGTAATCCCCAAATCAACCAATCCGGAGCGCATCGCTGCCAATGCAAGAATTTTTGATTTTTCCATTGACCAGGAGGATATGGATCTTCTGGATACTCTGAACCAGGATTACCACAGCTCTCATGTTCCGGAAGATTTAAGAGGGATCCCCTTATAACTATGAGCATTCAGGCTTAACAGAAACGCCTGCCCATAGCTGATATGTCAGCTGCGGACAGGCGCTTCTTTTTTTCATATACAGCTCAGACGGCTTCCTCTTCCCTCTGAGCCAAAATTCTGTTTTTCTTCCTGCTCACTGTTTTACTGCCAGGGAAGCATGGGTGTTTCTACTTTTTTATCCCTGAGCATCAGATCACGCACTGCATCTGCGGCAGGCTTGTCTTCAAAAAGCACTTTGTTCACTTCTTCAATGATCGGCATTTCCACCTGATATTTCTCAGCAAGACTTTTTGCCGCTCTTGCAGAATAAACGCCTTCCACCACCATTTTTACCTCATCCATGGCTTCCTGCATGGTATAGCCTTTTCCCATAAGATAACCGGCTTTTCTGTTACGGCTGTGAACACTGGCGCAGGTTACGATCAGATCGCCGATTCCCGAAAGGCCGTAAAAGGTTTCCGCTCTGGCACCCATTTTGGTGCCAAGACGGGAAATTTCCGCAATGCCTCTGGTGATCAGGGCGGCCTTGGTATTATCTCCATATCCCAGACCGTCCGCTGTTCCTGCCGCAAGGGCGATCACGTTTTTCAGCGCGCCTCCAAGCTCTACTCCCAGAATATCCGGAGTGGTATACACACGGAAAACAGGGCTCATAAAGATCCCCTGCAGGTATTCTGCAGTTTCTCTTTTTTCTGCGCTGACCACACAGGTTGTAGGAAGACCTTTTCCCACCTCCTCCGCATGGCTTGGACCTGACAGAACACAGACGTCTGCCTGAGGGATCTCCTCACTGATGATCTCGCTTAAAGTCATCAGAGTATGTTCTTCCACACCTTTGGCCACGTTCACAATGATCTGTCCTTTTTTTACAAAAGGCGCCATTCTGTGAGCTGTGCTTCTGGTAAAAGGAGACGGCACTGCCAGCACCGCTACGTCCGGATCCTGCAGACTGTCTTCCAGGTCTGCAGTGATCTTCATATCCTCCGGAAGGCGCACTCCGGGAAGCTTGGATTCATGCTCTCTCTTTTCGCAGAGCATACGCACTTCGTCCTCAAGAGCAGACCAGAGGGTTACCTCATGGCCGTTTTTACAGAGAAGAAGAGACAGAGCAGTTCCCCAGCTCCCTGCTCCCAACACACTTACTTTCGCCATTTTCTCCACCTTTTTGACCTTTCTTATTTTTTATCTTTTTTCCCAAGATAAACACGGTTCTCTGTGCCTTTTGCCAGCCGCATAATATTTGCTCTGTGGCGGAAAAAAGCCAGCGCTGTAAGCAGCCCCATAACCACATACATTTCCATGGTATGAGAAGCATCCATGCCATAGGCCCCTCCCTGACCCAGAACGATGATTGCCGCAAAAGCAGCCAGATAAGCACTCAGAGAGCATAAGGACACATAATGGGTCGTAAAGAACAGCGCAAAAAAGATCACTGCGCATATCAGGAAGATCCTCCAGTCAAAGGCAAGGATAAAACCCACCGAAGCAGCAATTCCCTTTCCTCCCCGGAACTTCAGGTAAAAAGGAAAATTATGTCCCAGAATACAGCCCGCCGCCGCATACAGACTCAGAAGCGGAAGAATATCTCCATAAGTCTTTCCAAGGAAAACACGCACAAGAACAATCGCTGCCACACACTTCAGACAGTCCCCCAGAAGTGTCAGGATCCCCGCCTTTTTTCCAAAGGTACGCAGGGCATTGGTAGTTCCTGCATTTCCGCTTCCGTGTTCTCTGATATCTGTTTTATGAAGCCTTCCGATAATGTAAGAAGTCTGAAACAGCCCGCATACATATCCGATGGCCAGACAAATCAAACGCTCCATAACCGCTCCTATTCCTTCTCTCCCCGCTGACGGATAATAAATTTCAGAGAAGTTCCTCTGAATCCAAATGCATCACGGATCTTATTTTCCAGATATCTGGTATAAGAGAAATGCATCAGTTCTCTGTCATTGACAAAGATCACAAATGTCGGTGGTCTTACTCCCACCTGAGTCATATAATAAATTTTCAGACGCTTGCCTCTGTCAGACGGCGGCTGCTGCATGGCAATGGCCTCTGAAAGAATCTCGTTCAGCACACCTGTCTGGATACGCAGGGTCTGATTTTCGATTACTGCGTCAATGGTCTCAAACAGACGGTTGATCCTCTGTCCTGTTTTTGCGGAAATAAATACAAGCTCCGCATAAGGCATATATGCCAGTACCTCGCGGATACGGTTGGTGTGTTTATAAATGGTTTTGTCATCCTTTTCAATGGCATCCCATTTATTTACAGCAATGATCACGCCCTTGCCTCTTTCATGAGCGATTCCGGCAATTTTTGCATCCTGTTCTGTAACGCCCTCTGTAGCGTCAATAACGATCACCACCACATGGGCCCGTTCCACAGCTGTTACTGTACGTATCACGCTGTATCGCTCAATCTCCTCCTTTACCTTACCCTTCCGGCGAAGACCGGCTGTATCAATAAAAATGTAATCCCGACCCTGCCATTTTACTCTGGCATCAACTGCATCTCTGGTGGTTCCGGCAATATCAGAAACGATCACACGGTCTTCTCCCAGAAGATGATTGATCAGAGATGACTTTCCTACATTAGGCTTTCCTACAACAGCGATCTTCGGAATGTCATCCTCTTCCTCTGTATCTGCGTCTTCCGGAAATTCTTTTACCACCTCGTCCAGCATATCGCCCAGGCCGGTACGGTTTGCCGCTGAAATGGCAATCGGCTCGCCGATTCCCAGATTATAGAACTCGTAAACATCCATCATATATTTCTGAAGGCTGTCCACCTTATTTACCACAAGCACTACAGGCTTTTTGCTGCGGCGGAGCATATCTGCCACTTTCGCATCAGAATCCACCAGACCCTGCTGCACATCTGTAATAAAAACAATCACGTCCGCAGTGTCAATGGCGATCTGGGCCTGCTCTCTCATCTGAGATAAAATAATATCTCCGCTCTCCGGCTCAATTCCGCCTGTATCGATCATGGTAAAGGACTTATCCAGCCATGTTACATCTGCATAAATCCTGTCTCTTGTAACGCCCGGAGTATCTTTTACAATAGAAATCATCTCTCCGGCAAGCGCATTAAACAGCGTGGACTTACCCACATTAGGCCTGCCCACGATGGCTACTACTGGTTTGCTCATACATCTGTCTCCTTATCTGTTTATTATGATCCGGAGCATCCAGTACAGAAGCCACCAGATCTGCTCCGTTTTCATCTACAACTACAATTTCTGTTCCCAGCGCATCTTCCAGTTCCCGCACAGAAACATCGTCAAGGAAAATATCCTCCCCGCTTCGAAGCATATTACAGGGGATCAGAAGCCTTTCTCCCAGATCCAGACCTGCAAGCTGCTCTTTCAGATCAGTTCCTGTGATCAGTCCTGAAACTGTGATCAGCTCCCCGAAAAAGTTATTGGTGATCACCTTTACACGAATCTTTATATTCGGATATTTTTCCTGTATCATTTTTACACACTTTTCCAGATACGGGCCCGCAAGCTTTCCTGTGGCAATGGTCATTTCCGCCGCTCTGTCATCTCCCGGACGGGCATCCACTGCGCTGCGCACCTCCGTTTCCAGAAGTCTCAGCATTCCCACTCCGTTTTCCAGCTGAAGATATCCGTCATAGCGCTCCTCTTCCGGAAGCTCCTGTTCCGCAAGGAGATACCATTCATCAGACGCATGTACAAAATGGATCCCATGCTCCCGGAACATTTTTTCCTGCCAGCGGTGAATCTGCTCCAGAACCTTTACCGCATCCTCTTTCTTAAAAGGCTCCAGAGGATACAGGCCCTGACGAAACTTTGAAAGTCCTACCGGAACCACGGACACGCTCTGAAGCACAGGCGCATATGCAGAAAGCTTTTCCAGACTGAATTCCAGTTCTTTTCCATCATTGACGCCCTTACAGAGAACGATCTGACCGTTCATGGTAATCCCGGCCTCATAAAGCTGGTCTGCCTTTAAAAGAGCCTCTCCTGCAAAGCGGTTATGAAGCATTTTGCAGCGAAGCTCAGGATTCATTGTCTGAAACGAAACATTAATAGGCTCCAGACGGTACTGAATGATCCGGTCAATATCCTTCTGGCTCATATTTGTCAGAGTCACATAATTTCCCTGAAGAAAAGAAAGTCTGGAATCGTCATCCTTAAAATAAAGAGTTTCTCTCATTCCCGGAGGCATCTGATCAATAAAGCAGAAAATACAGCGGTTGGTGCAGGAGCGGTACTCATCCATAAGCCCGTTTTCAAACTCGATCCCCAGATCTTCCTCATATTCTTTTTCCACTTCCAGTTCCCACAGCTCGCCGTCTGCTTTTTCAATGAGAAGTGTCACAAATTCATCGTTCATCAGATAACGATAATCAAAAACATCCTCCACCGGAGTGTCATTTATGGCAGCCAGGATATCTCCCGGCTCAAGCTCCAGTTCCTGGGCAATACTTCCCGGCAGGACCCTGGAGATGATATGCTTCTTTTTTTTCATAAAATCCCTTTCTTCCGCCTGTACAGACACACCCTGTCGCCTGCTGTCCGTACTGTAAGCTGTAATCATCATAACAATTTTACACATAAAAAACAACTGCAAATTTTATATCACCCCGGCCTGCGCTGTCAAGTATAAAGAGCAGCCGCCTACACAGAAACAGCAGGAGCAGCCCTTCACCGGCAATATTCCACAGGGCATTTTCGCATTCTGCTGACCAAATCCCGGAACCCGCCTGGCAAAATACGCTCTTACCGGATCCACGGCAGACAGATCTGTTCATTCTTCTGCTCTGACTGAATCGCGTACATTTTTGTATACAATATGATTTTTACAGGCGAAAAACAATAAATTCCTTGACGGGCTTTGGGGCAAATGATATAAATGTATTATGGTTTTATTTTTTATAAACAAAATATAAACAAAACTCAGGAGGAAAATTATGCCGAATATAGAGTTACTTGAAAAATCCCTTCCGGTTGCGCCGATTCGTATTGCAGCCCTTTCCGGCTGCCAGGATCTTGCAAAGGAGGTTGACAAGAAACTTGTAAAATTCCGTAAAGAGCTGGTTGCCAAGAAAAAATCTGAGATCATTCCTCAGGGATACTGCGAACCATCCTTCCTTGTAGAATGTGAATGTGTACGCTTCGGCACCGGAGAAGGAAAAGGCTATATCAAAGAATCCGTCCGCGGAACAGACCTTTTTATTATGGTGGATGTTACAAATTACAGCGAAACGTACACTGTATGCGGTCACGAGAACCATATGTCCCCGGACAATCATTATCAGGACCTGAAAAGAATCATTTCCGCAGCTACAGGAAAGGCTCACAGAATCAATGTGATCATGCCGTTTCTGTATGAAGGACGTCAGCACCGCCGTTCCAAGAGAGAGTCCCTTGACTGCGCTCTGGCACTGAAAGAATTAAGCGATATGGGCGTATCCAACTTCATTACTTTTGACGCTCATGATCCCCGTGTACAGAACTCCATCCCGCTGAATGGATTTGACAACTTTTTCCCAACCTATCAGTTCCTGAAGGCGCTTGTAAAAAATGTTCCTGACTTCAAACTGGACAACGATCATCTTATGATCATCAGCCCGGACGAAGGCGCTATGTCAAGAGCGGTTTATTTCTCCAATATCCTTGGCGTAGACATGGGTATGTTCTATAAGAGAAGAGATTACTCTACTATCGTAAACGGAAAGAACCCGATCGTGGCACACGAGTTCCTTGGCGATTCTGTAGAAGGCAAGGACGTTGTTATTATCGACGATATGATCTCCTCCGGAGAGAGTATGCTGGATGTGGCAAAGCAGATCAAAGAGCGTCACGCAAAGCGCGTGTTTATCTGCACTACATACGGACTGTTCACGGACGGACTGGCTAAATTCGATGAATATTACGAAAAAGGCTGGATCGATAAGGTTATCACCACAAACCTGAACTACCGTATTCCGGAGCTTCTTACCAAACCGTACTATGTTGAAGCAAATATGAGCAAATATCTTGCAAGTATTATCGATATTATCAATCATGATGTTTCTGTTGAAAAGGTACGCTCCAGCAACGAAAAGATCATGGATCTGATGACCAGAGTAAACGGACAGTAAATAATAGTTTCTGTCATCAAAAAAAGCACAGACTTCTGTGCTTTTTTTGTGCTTTTACTTATCATTCAGGGTAGCATCTGTAAAAACGCTGCAGAATAAGCTTCTCCGGATGAGCCCCTGTCTTACCGCTTTATTCCCAGAAACGCTCCCAGATTTCCTCTTTTTCCCTGAGAGGCCCTGTGAGAATAAAGGAACTCCGGATTGCAGCAGGTACAGAGATTCGGCATGGAAATATGTTCCGGAAGAATCCCTGCCCCAAGCAGAATCTGACGGTTTGCCTCCCAGAGATTCAGCTGATATTTCCCGTTTTCTTTTCTGTAAAAAATATCCTTCCATAATTCCCTGGAAAATGTTTTCTGAAATTCCAGAATCACATCTTCACTGACCTCATAGCAGTCCTGACAGATGGAAGGCCCTATAGCCGCATAAATATCCTCCGGGCGGGTCCCATAATGCTTCTGAAGTTCTTTTACCGTAACCGCCCCGATTCCTGCCGCAGTACCTCTCCATCCGGAATGAGAAAGGCCCACTGCCTTATGGACAGGATCTGCAAAATAAAGAGGCACACAGTCCGCATAAAAGGTTGCCAGTACAAGGCCCGGCACATTGGTTATCATTCCGTCTACATCCGTGTAAGGACGGGGCTTTGTGATTCCGTTTCCCCTGTCCTCAGCGGTTATCACACGGACATTGGCAGTGTGGGTCTGATCCGAGGTTACAATGTCCTCCGGCGAAAAGCCCAGGGCAGCAGAAATCCTGTTATAGTTTTCCCGCACAGCCTCCTCCTTATCGCCTCTTGTAAAGCTCAGATTCATAGAAGAATAAATCCCCTCACTGACTCCTCCAAGCCTGGTGCTGAACCCGTGTACAAAACCCGGAATTTTTTCAAACTCCGGCCAGGTAAGATAAGTCACTCCCTTATTTTTTCTGACATTCATATGAGGCATGTTTTCCTGATGCCATAGGATTTTCATAAAATCTCTCCTTTTTTATCCGCAGTAATCAAAGGCATTTTTTATCCACTGGATATTCTGTCCGTCAATAGCCACAACATCAAATCTGCAGGGCGTATCCTCCGGATACCCATAGCGTACAAGATAAAACAGAGAAGCCCGGCTGATCATTTTCTGCTTTTTATAATTTACCGCTGCCGATGCTCCGCCGCTGCCGGAAGTATGCCGGTACTTTACTTCCACAAAAACCAGATATCTTCCGTCTCTGGCGATCAGGTCTATTTCCCCGGATCTGCAGCGGAAATTCCGGGCTTTTATATACAATCCCTGTTGTTTTAAAAAAGCAGCCGCCTGTTTTTCATAACGACTGCCCAGCTCACGTTTATTGATCCTTCTCTCTCATTTCCTGTCTGTGTAGGTATCTTATGTAATTACTTTCCGAAAGAGCTTTTGCCTTTTCGTTTTCTCTATACAAAATGAGTAATAAAGCTGGCTCTGTGAATGGGGGAAGGTCCGTATTTTTTTAAGGCTTCTATATGCTCCGCAGAACCATATCCCTTATTGGAAGCAAATCCGTATTCCGGCAAAGCCGCATCATACTCTTCCATAAGCCTGTCCCTTGTAACCTTTGCCACAATGCTGGCCGCGGCAATGGAAGCGCTTTTGGCATCTCCCTTGACAATGGGAACCTGGGGGATTTCCACTGCCGGAATGGTCACTGCATCGTTGAGAAGAAGCTGCGGCCGTACAGAAAGCTTTTCGATTGCCTGGCGCATAGCCTCATAGGTTGCCTGAAGAATATTGATCTCATCAATGCGGGCAGGTCCTGCCATTCCAATTCCCACTGAAACTGCCTTCTCAAGAATCACCTCATAAAGCTCTTCCCGCTTTTTTGCAGTCAGCTTTTTGGAATCATTCAGGTAAAGAATCCCATGATCTTTTGGAAGGATCACAGCGCAGGCAACCACAGGGCCTGCAAGAGGTCCCCTTCCCACTTCGTCAATACCGCATAAATATCCCAGATGCTCATATTTATGTTCATATTCCATCATGTGCTCCATACGTAAGAGCTCCTTTTCAAGAGCTGCTTCTTCTTTACGGCACTTCTCTATCAGCTTCCTTACTCCGCTTCTCTCATCCTCTGCATACAGCTGACAGAGAGCTTTCTTTTCCTCTAAAGAAGCAGAGGCAAACTCATTTTTTATCTCTGTGATCGTTTTCATCTTTTTTACTCCGCAGGCGCCCATTCCAGGGTAATACGGCCAAGCTTTCCGCTTCGGAAATCGTCAAAAAGAATCCCCGAAGCCTTGGCATAATCCAGCTCTTCCCCTTTTTTCAGGCAGCCTCTGGCTCTGGCAATTCCTTCCAGAACACCCAGGTTCTCCTCTTCTTCACTTACCTCATAACGGGCATTTAATACGCCCGGATATTTTTCTTTCAGATATCCGATCAAAGTCAGTGCAAGCTCTTCCATATTCAGAATATCGTCTTTGATAGAGCCCACAAAGGCCAGACGGATCCCTACCTCCTGATCCTCAAATTTCGGCCATAGAATTCCCGGCGTATCAAGAAGCTCTACATTCTTATTCAGACGGATCCACTGTTTTCCCTTTGTAACACCGGGACGGTTTCCTGTTTTGGCGCAGGCCTTGCCTGCAAATGAATTAATAAATGTAGATTTTCCCACATTGGGGATTCCTGCCACCATAGCCCGGACAGGACGGTTTTTGATTCCGCGTTTTCTGTCTCTTTCTATTTTTTCTTTGCAGGCCTCCTGAATCACATTCTGGATATTTTTCATTCCTGCTCCGTTTCGGGAATCTACTTTTACCACATGAAAGCCTTTTCCCTGAAAATATTCTTTCCAGGCTTCATTCTGTCTTTCATCTGCCAGATCCGCTTTGTTCAGAAGGATCAGCCTGGACTTGTTCTGTCCCAGTCTGTCAATGTCCGGATTTCTGCTGGAAAGAGGAACTCTTGCGTCAACCAGCTCTATGATCAGGTCGATCAGTTTAAGGTCTTCCTGCATCTGTCTTTTTGCCTTGGTCATATGACCAGGATACCACTGTACGTTCATATATTACCTAGCCTTTCAAAAATCCCGCTTTTTCTATGGGCGAACAGATGAACCAGAGCTTACCCACAATATAGCGTTTTTTTACTGTACCGATATCTGCATACCGGCTGTCCTCACTGTTATTTCTGTTGTCTCCCAGTACAAAATATTCATTGGATTTCAGGCTCACGCCATTCTCTGCCAGTCCCGGATTCTGGATTTCCGGGTAGTCTGCCGCCTCGTCATATACTTCTCCGTCTATGTAGATCACGCCGTCCCGGATCTGAACAGTCTCTCCGGGCAGTCCTATAACACGACGGATATGAAGAGCTGCATCATCACTGGCATTTGTACGGAACACGATCAGATCTCCTCTCTGAGGAGAAGAAAATTTATATACTGCCTGATTCATAAAAAAGCGATCCCCCACTGCAAGAGTGGGCTCCATGGAGCTTTCCTGCATGGTAACGGTCTGAAACATTAATACCGCCACCAGAGCAGCAAATACAAGGGTAACGGCAAGCTCAAAGATCCAGCGCAGAGAATCCCGCACTTTTTTGTTTTCCAGCTTTGCTTTCAGCTCCAGAACCTTCGGATGCTCTTTCCAGTTTTTAATTTTTGCGATGTCCATATCTGATTTCTCCATGCACAAAACAAAATCAGAGCAACAACTGTTGAAAAAAGAGGGACAATAGCTGTCGTTATTGTCCCTGCTTTTTAAATCTCTGAAATTGTCATTATCTAACGCGCTCTTTAACCTTAGCAGCTTTACCAACGCGATCTCTCAGGTAGTTCAGTTTTGCACGGCGTACTTTACCGTAACGGATTACTTCTACCTTAACTACATGTGGGGAATGAAGCGGCCATGTTTTCTCAACGCCTACTCCGTTGGAGCTCTTTCTTACTGTGAAAGTCTCTCTTGTGCTTCCACCCTGTCTCTTCAGGACTGTTCCCTCGAAGATCTGGATTCTCTCACGGTTTCCCTCTTTGATCAGTGCGTGTACTCTTACAGTATCACCTGTGCGGAACTCCGGCACTTCTGCTTTTAACTGAGCAGCTTCAATGTTTCTGATAATGTCGTTCATGTTTTTCTCTCCTATTCTTCTGGATGTTCTTAATACATAAATTCTGTAACAGAGGACCATCTTTTTTACAACAGCTTAGATTATACTATAGTACATCCGGCATTGCAAGCTTTTTTTATTTATATTTTCTCAGTTATCGCATACTGTATACATGTTCATTTAACACATTCGACTGACTGCAGCTTTCTGAAATTCTGTCAGGACATAGATCGCTGTTTGGTAAAAAATTCGTTTCACCTTACACGATACCAGAAAGTTGATCCTTGTCTTCAGCTTTACTTCAATTCTATTCCGGAATATCCAGCCACATTTCAGAAGCTTCCATATTGGCTCCACTATTCGAAATCTGCACATAAGTTCCGGCATATTCGGAATCACCCCGAATCTCCAGTCCGCCCTGTGTATAAATCAACTCACAGGAACCGCCTTCTCCTATAATTTCATATGGATTTTCAGATGCCCCCATATATATTTCACCAATTGTTTCTTGTATATCACATTTAACATATCCGTATTCACCCAGTTGTGGTCTTGTTACACGATAGACGATTCCTATCGCTCCAGTCTCATCATATGAAGTATATAATGGAAGACTGATATAAGTATCTCCTTTCATAAAAATCCCCTCGTATGCAGACACAGAATTCCCAGGTTCTTGTGTATCTATTTCATTCTGTATATCAGTTTCATATTCATTTTCTGATTCTGTCTCATCTATTTCCGGTATTTCTTTCTCGCTTGAGAAATCCGGCATACCCCAGCCATAAAAAGAATCCCAATCTGTGTCTCCCAAATCAATAGAATACCCCTTCAGAACATTTTGAATTTCCTTTGATGTCATAGCTGGATTTTCTAATTTAGTCATAGCTGCAAGGGCTGATATGTGCGGCGTCGCCATAGAAGTCCCACTCATAGTTCCTGTTGAATCTCCAAATGTAATTCCCAGAAAAAGTTTCGGAATACAGCTTAAAACATCAACTCCCGGTGCAGAAAAATCTATACTGTCTCCCCAATTGGAAAACCCTGCCTTTTCTAACTGGGTATTAATTGCTGAGACAACAATACACTCTTCCAAATGTGCCGGTGTTATATTTTCCGTACTATTATTGTCATTTCCGGCGGCGACAACTACTGTACATCCTCTGTTGACCGCATAGATAACAGCATTGTCCAATGTTTTGTTTTTTGGACCTGAAAGGCTCATATTGATAATCTCAGCGCCTCTTTCTACTGCATGACGGACTCCCAGGCTAATTGCCAGCATACTGCCTCTGTTATCAGCTCCAAGCACCCTTACCGGCAAAATTTTCACATTTAATCCCGGTGTACAGTCCACAATTGTTCCTGCAACATGTGTTCCATGTGAATGTTTATCATCCGGTTCCATATCATCATCAATAAAATCCCATCCTCCTTCTACAATCCTGTCTTTCAAAAAGGAATGCTGATACACGCCCGAATCTACAACTGCAACTGTAATACTTGCGTCCGTCACATTCTCCACACGATTCGCATAAGCATCTGCCCCAATATACGAAACTCCCCAGGACATTGGTTCAATATTTTCTTTGTATTCAGTTGCCTCCGCATATTGATCTGGCTCACAATACGCCACCTCTTCCAAATTATTTAATTCTTCACAGACCTGCTTTGCTCTTTCCTGAGTTGTAAACTGCATAATATATATATCATCAATTCCCTGTATCACTTCTTTTGCGCCATAGGATAATAAATCAATTGGTTCTTCTGTTCCCTGCACAATAAGACGTCGGGAATAATACGGCATAGAGCCTGCCTCAGGATCAACGCCTCTGCCATCATACCTTTTTATTAAATTTACAACCTCTTCAGAAAACTCGTTAAGCGTTCCCGTTTTAGTCAGTGTTGTCTCTCCATTATATGGTTCTTCCTCTATTCGCTTGCCAGAATCCCACAAAAACATATAGCCCGATAAAATTGCCATTGTCAATATTATCATCCACAAAAAATATTTCTTTTTCATATGTACAATCCTCTTAAAATATTCCTTTATGACTCTGTACTATTTTTTATACGTCTCAATGTTTCAACACACTTTTCTGCTTCTTCAAGAGGAATCTTATACTCTACCCCCGCAATAATTACGACATATTTACAATTTTCAATCATTCTTGTGGATACCATTTGTATATCAGACAACAATAATTCATAGTCCATTTTTTTCCATAAAAACAGCATCTTTATTTCTACTGTGGTTACTTTGATTCTATCGGTATAGATTTCAATCTGATTTTTACGAGCAACAATCCATAACGCTATCTGTGTTCCCGCCAAAACTCCCATTGTATACTGCATAATCGTATAAATTGTAATCAATCTGTCATAATGATTATTATATCCATAACGGTATGGTATACGAGCTAATCCCAAAATGGCTACAAAAACTAATATACTACTGACAATACAATTTGTTACGATACGTTTATTTAGTTGTTTATCAATCCCTTTGAATACTTTTATATTTTCCATTGTTCTCTCTCCTACTCTCTTATGATTATTTTTTGAAGTATATATTACGGAAAAACATAGTATGGCTGCGCCCAAAACGAATATATTTTTGAATTGTCTGCTGTTTCAGTTAATTCAAGTTCCTCTCCGTCAGATTTAGCTTTATACTCCGCCTTTATTGTCGGATTATCCGCATTTACTAAAGTCAATCTGTTACCTGGATGAAACCTCCATTTATATTCCCCCTTTTCTAGGAATGACGCATTTAAAACATTTGCTTCCCCATTTGGTTCAACAAGCAGCGTACCATCCTTCCCTTTCCAAATCCCCTGAACTTTTTCTCTTTCAGAAAGATGCCAAAATACAGCACATGAAATCAACAATACACCTACTATTACACACAGTATCTTACCTCTTCTACGCTTCGCTTTCTGTTCTTTCTCCTGTTTCTCAAGGTAATTTTTTCCATGTATGGAATCACTTAATACTTCCTCACAGTTAGCGCAAAATATTTGTGTTTCATCATTTAAATGACCACATTTTTGACATACAATCCTTCCCATATTCCCCTCCTTACCTACTACAATATAAAAGCTCAAATTTTCACATCAAATCCATTACTGATGCAGAAAGTTTGAGTTATTTATTATATACAAAGCATCATGATTCTCTTTCGTATTCTCCAACACCATCCAGTGTCAAAATATCTCCGTCAATAGAAAATTCATGTACGCCGCCTACATGTCGTCTATCCTCTCCCAGACCAGATTCTGACGGCATCTGAATTTCGTTATTCTTACCTTCCGTAAGCTTCCATGTCCCATGCGCCGACATATTACTTACATACTGCCAGGTTCCATCTGAATTAAAAATAAACTTAATATCTTCAACTTCTGTATCCACCCAGGTTCCAACAATATCCGCTGAACCTCCAGATTCTCCACAAGCTGTAAATAAACAACTCATCAGCATTCCAATAAATAGAACCTTTACTGTTCTTTTCAACTGCATCTGCTTCTCCTCCAATAATATGTATTATTTAATTCCTATTCCCAATTTAATAAATGACCAGGTGACCTTGACAGCCCAGGCAAAAAACTGAAAAACCCCTCTGGTATCTGAATCTTTTCTTTAACTTTCTTTTCCATACTCTTTTCCTCCTTTGTTTTATTTATTATCACAGGTACATTTTTACCTATAATAGTTTTCACTGATTCTGCGTATTACAGAAGTATTGTATGCCGTAATCGAATTATAAAAAACATTCATCTCTTCCGCATGGGAAATCTTCTGTATATCCTGTTTTATCCCATTCATTTTCTTCTGCATATTTTCCACACCATGAATTAATTCATTGACTTTATTTGTAATTTCTCTTTGTCCACGAATCAGCATCTTCTGATTCTCTAATATTCTATCCAGCTTGTCCACAATAAGTCCCCGAAACAAATCTTCCTCAAATAGTGTATAAGCTCCACTATAACCCGGTGTAGCTTCCAAGGAAGGAGCTCTCCCGGATAATAAATATTCAAGGAAAGTTCCGCATGCTTCAAGATAACGGTATTTTGGATAAATAATATCCAGATTGTACAACTGCTTCAGAACCTTCTCCGTATTGTTGTAAGCCGTTTGTGCTATATTATAATTTTCCCATATAATCTTCATGTTGTTGTCGCAGTCTTTTCGGAGAATTGATGCCATTCCCCGCATCTCTTCTTGTTCCTCTTCTTTTGATTTAACTGCAAATATGTAAGCAGCAATACCTCCACCACCAAATATTATCCCAATAATACCTAAAGTCTTGACAGAATTATAGTCCTTTAAATTCTCCTCCAAACCTCTTTTATTACTTTCTAAAAAAGCTTCATTATAACTCGAAGTATAATAATCAACCAGTTCTTGATACATTGCAATATTGTGTTTCACAGCCATCAAACCAACTGCAGAGCAACATATTAATGATAACGCAACTGCTATGAAGATTTTTGCCTGCTTAATTCTTTTTAAAACTTTAGGGCTGGTCTGATACCTTTCTCTACTGTTAAACTCAAAGTTCTCCTTCTCATGGCGAAAACGTTCTTCGAGTTTCAACATCGTATCTTTTTCTATTTTATTTTGAATCTGCAATTGGTAAACATCCTGTAAATAATTGATTAATCTTTCTTTTTCCACTTGGATTTTCTCCTCTTCTAATCATTGTTCATATCGCTTACCAACAAGATGCTATTCTTTTTTTGCTAATCTTTTGATTTCATCCTCCACAAAAGCTCTCCTCAGTTCAGCTACCCGACAGAAAAATGGATCCACCTTCTCTTCATCACCATAAGCAAGCATAAAATTCGCAACACAATGTTCACAAAATCTAATATTTTCGCATGAATTACATTTATAATTTGAAGATGATTTTTTCTCTAGAAATTCTTTCTGCAAATACTCCCACCCTTCATCAAATCCACCTTTTCGGAGGTCGAATTTTCGGTAAGAAGCTCTAACACACCCCTGCATTTTGAGATCCGATGTAATAAATACATGCTGATTTGCAATTGAGCAGGGATATAAATATCCCTCTCTAAATCTTTGAATAGTCCGTTGTGGCCGTAGTTCAATTTCGCCGCTCAGAAGTTCTCTGGCAACATCTTTCCAGAACTGATTTCTGCCGTTATCCTGAACATCAAATTCAAATGCATCCTCAGGTGTTAATCTGAAAGATACAGGCTCCATAGAACCATCACTCATTGGATGGACATCTAGAATCACCACCATTGGTACACCCAATTGATTTCCAAATTCCCTTACTTTGTAAAGATCGTCTATATTTTGTTCCATTGCTACAAATTTCAATTCATATTTTATATCGTTTTTCTGAAGAAGTTCCAATCCATTCATAAATTTCCGGAAACTGCCTTTTACCCCCGTCACTTTCTCATACGATTCCTCAGAATAGCCATACATGGAAGTGCTAATAATTTCTACCGGGTATTCTTTAAAAAGATCAATATGCTTTTGTGACAAGAGTGTAATATTAGAAAGCAGCGATATCTGTACTCCTTTTTTCTTTGCGTAAATAAACATATCCTCAAAATCCGGCCGAGTAAAAATTTCTCCTCCTGTGAAATAACAATCCAAAAGACCGCGTTCAGTCAATATGTCAAAAACTGCCTTAAACTCTTCCAGCGTAAAATCCTGATGTACTCGATCCGGTTTCGCATAGCAATGTACACAATTTAAGTTACATTTTGCTGTTAGTTCAAAACCGGCAGTAAAAGGCGCCCGAATACCTTCAAAGCTTTCATCAATGAAATCATTCATAAGCTGATTGTGCATACAATATCTATCTGCCATAAACTCTCACTCCTTCCGCCACTACATCATAATCAGTTTGCTTTCAATCAACTGATCGATAAATCCTTCTACTGCTACCGCTTCAGCAGAATCAATTTTAAGGTTGTATGTCTCACAGACAAGATTCAATAATTCTGTTACATTTTTAGCTTTATCTGATAATTTCCAAATTAAAGCACCTACCTCATTGAAATAAATCGGATCATTACTTGCCTCATTAAATCGAATCGGCATAAGTATGTTTTTTCCATAAATTTCCCTTAAAATCAAATCAGGATTCTGTCTCATTTTTTCCCCTCTCTCATAAACAAAATTCCACAAATTTTTATGTATCTCTCACAATACAACTTACCTATACTTGTATTATGAGAGATACTTTTGTGATTTGTGTCCAGACCATTACCTCATAACATTATTTGCCCTGATAACAGCATGATTTAAACGTACAATGATACGGATTTTCCGGACCATATGCGGCAATTCTGTTACTTTTTTTCAGAATAACCATCTGCGGAAATGTAAATTTTCTCATAAATTTGTCTCCTCCTTCCTGTAAAAATTGTGTCTATCATCTATACCCTAGAAGTATAAACACCTTTTGCCATTCAAAAATCGTATAGCTCACCTAATACGACATTCACCACATACAGTATTCTTTTAATCCCTAAATATCTTATCTATTTTCTAAAAAGCTTCCGGAATAATCCTCCTTTATTCTTTAGACTCTCTTCTTCCGTAGGCACATCTTCTTGACCCGATTCCAGTTCCTGTAATTTTTCCCAGGCCCCCTCTGACGTAGAATCATTTTTTGAAACACAGCTTTCAAAAAGCTGCCTGGCTTTTTGGCGGTTCTCCGGAACAGCAATCCCATAAAGGCAGTATACTCCCCAGGTATACTCTGCAAGTGAATCACCCTGTTCTGCCGCTTTCTTTATCCATCCAAAAGACTCCTGCAAATCTCTGTCAGTCCTATCATCACTTTGAGCTAAAGCAATGCCAAGGGCTGTTTGAGATCTGACATCTCCCTGTAGCGCAGCACATCGAAACCATTTTCTAGCTTCCCTAATATCCCTTGCAACACCTTTTCCATCTCTATAAAAACATCCCAACTTATATTGCGCATACACATTTCCCTGTTCTCCTGCCCTCATATACCACTTTACTGCCTCAGCATAATTTTGCCTGACGCTTTCACCATCTTCGTAATTCATAGCAATAATCTGTTGATCGTCTGAACTATTCATTTCTGCCGCTTTCAAATACCATTCAAATGCTTTTACCTCATTCACTTCTACTCCAATTCCCTCTGAATAACATTTTCCCAGATTATGGCAGGCTTCTCTATTATTCATTTCTGCCGCCATACGGAATAATGATACCGCCTTATCAACGTCCTGATCTATACCTTTGCCCATGACATAACATAAGCCAAGATTCTTAATAGCTGCCGCATCTCCAAGCTCGGCAGCAGCATTATAATATTTAAAGGCTTCTTCATAATTTTGCACAATGCCTTCCCCATTAAAATAAGCATCACCTTTTTTTCGCAAAGTTTTTCCTCTGTTATCCATAATCTCCCCTCTTTCCTATTAAAATCATACAATTCTATAACTTTCTCTGATAATTTCGACTTCCTGTCCATGCCTGACAGCCGTAAATATTTTCATCTCATTTTTCGGTAATATATAATTTATTTATCTGTTCTGGCATGGCATCCATAATTTTTCTTATATAACACAAATCGCCTTCTGACAGTATCCCACTATTTCCCCCAAGTGAGAATGAAAAATCTCGCAAAAATTAATATCATACTCCCCCCATACCGATATACACTTATTCAATTTTTGAGTATTTGGAGAATAATAACATTTCTTCATCCCGTGACGTTCTATCCCTGTATCTAATTCAACATAACTGACAATTCCTTTGGATTCTCCAAGGATTCCCCCTGTTTCATATACACTTTTAGCAACACCTTTGATAATTTCTGTATATACGACTTTTGTTATATCCATAATAAACACAATCCGATTCTTCCATTTTTCAAGTATACAAAGATTTATTTTAATAATAGGTCAATCTAACCCTATTGTCAATAGGTCAATCATCCATAATCATTCAAAAATGAGGTGCTAAAATGTCACGACTTAAAGATTTACGAAAAGAACGCGGTTATACACAAATTAAAATGCAGCATTTAACTGGAATTGATCAAAGTGATTATTCTAAAATCGAACGCGGAAAGCGCTACTATTCTTTTGAACAATGCAGGCAAATTGCCCTTGCGCTTAACACAAGTATGGATTACCTCGCTGGATTAACAGATGAAAAAGAGCCTTATCCCAGAAACAATAACAAATGATAAAAGCCAAAATTTTTCACAGACATAGCTCTCAATAAAAAATCTCCTTTATAATTGCTCAAAGCAAAAATCGCTTTCGTCACAATTATAAAGGAGAATTTACAAACTTTGTTCCTTCTGAATACTCTTTATTCTTTTTATTATCCCAAAGCCACATCCAACACCATCATCAGCACAAAGCCCACTGCAAAGGCAATGGTTCCCACATTGCTGTGTTCTCCCTCATTTGCCTCCGGGATCAGTTCTTCCACAACCACATAGATCATAGCTCCTGCTGCAAAAGCAAGGAGATAGGGTAAAAGGGGCTGGATCTGCGATGCCAGAAGAAGTGTAACGCCTCCTGCAATGGGTTCCACAATTCCGGAAGCCGCACCCCAGAGAAAGGCTTTTCCCCGGGAAATCCCCGCGCCTCTGAGAGGCATGGAAATAATGGCTCCCTCAGGGAAATTCTGAATGGCAATGCCAATTGCCAGTGCAAAGGCTCCTGCCATGGTCACTGTATCATTTCCGGTCAGCACACCTGCAAATACCGCTCCGGCAGACAGCCCTTCCGGAATATTGTGAAGAGTTACCGCAAGGACAAGCATTGTTGTTTTTTTTAAAGCCACCTTCGGACCTTCAGACTCTTCACTGCCAAGATGAAGATGCGGTACCGCCTTATCCATCACAAGCAGAAATCCCACACCCAGAAGCAGTCCTGCTGCCGCCGGAATAAAAGCAAACTTTCCCATTGCCCCGCTCATATCCATGGCCGGGATCAGAAGGGACCATACGGAAGCCGCCACCATCACCCCGGATGCAAAGCCCAGAAATGCTTTCTGCACCAGTGGATTCAGTTCTTTTTTCATAAACAGTACGCAGGCAGATCCCAGTGTCGTTCCTATAAACGGAATCATCAGTCCAAAAAATACATTCATGTGTGATACCTTTCCTGATGTTTACATATGTCTCCACAGAGTATTCCCTGTGTGCCCAGTACATAAACCATGTTATTTTTATTTTATGCCGTATCTGCAGGTATTGTTCCTGAAACATATGGTTCCATGATTTAGGAAACCGGCTGTTCCTGTGATTTTTCCTCTGTTTTTTTCTGTGTATTGTCTGCTTTTTCAGTTTTTGTGTTCGCCTCTGTCATCACCTTGTTCAGCTCTTCGATCATCTCATCATCTTTCAGACGAAACTTTACTTCTACTCGTCTGGATGCATCCTTGTCTACATTTCCGTCAGCATCCAGAACCGGATTTGCCATAGAGTGACCGTTGACTGTAAGATAATCCTGAAGCTGCTGGCTCTGATCCGCATTCAGGAAATTGCCCTGAATATCCAGAAGATACTGAGCTACCGCCAGAGAACGCTGCTGGGACAGATACAGGTTATAGCTGTAATCACCGTCTGTATCCGTATATCCGTCAATAATGATCTCTGCAAGATACTGCCTGTAATCTTCCTGAAGAAGAACTTTACAATAGATGGGAAGAACCTGCTCCAGCGCCTGCTTTCCTTCTTCTGTCAGTTCTGCTTCATCATAATCAAACAAAACGCTTGCCTCCAAAGTCAGAGCGCCTGTCTGTGTATCAATATCCACGTTGATATTATTTTTTGCAAATTCCTGTCTCAGAGCCTCGATCACATCAGCCTTTACTCCGATGATCTGGTCGATCTGGGCCTGCTGTTCCTTTAAAAGAGCTGTTTTTTCATCCAGGTCCGCTTTCTGTGTGCTCAGTGTCGCCTCCTGATCCTTCAGCTTGGCTGCCAACTCCGAAAGCAGCGTTTCCTGATCCTTCAGTTTTTCGTCCTGTGTTTTCAGCTGTTCGTTCTGATCCTTCAGTTGACCTTCCTTCTCATTCAGTTCATTTTGCTGGGCAAGGATCTCCAGAGTATACTCCTCCTGCAGAGCAATCTTTTCATCCCGTTCCTCAATACTTTCATTATAGCTTTTCTGTGCCTGAAACAGGGTCACGCACATGATCAGTACAAACAAAAGCAATACGCCTGCCATCATATCTGAATAAGAACGCCAGACATTAAATCCCCCGTCTTCTGATTTTCTTTTTTTGCGCATCTGTTTCTCCTTTTATCTGAATAAGCCGAATTTTCCTTTCTGTGCGTTTCTGGACAGCTCCCTTATATTTCCTGACATTTCTTCCAGAAGCTCCTGCTGCTGTTCTCCCTGCGCTTCCAGGATTTCTTTCAGCTGCTCCAGAGATTCCGTCTGAGCGGTCTTTCCTGCGCTGAGACGGATCTCCCCGTTATTTTTCGCCACAGAAATATCTGCAAGCAGTCTCCGGACCTGTTCCATGGTACGGTAGGATCTTTTCTGATATTCTGCAAACTCCTGCATTTTTGCGTCAAATGCCTCAACTACACGTTTATTGGCAGCAAGAACCTCTCCGCTTACTTTGCCGGCAGAAGACACTCTGTCCATACCCTGAGCCGCAGCTTCCACATACTTCTGCATGGTCTGATTGCAGGCTACCCAGAATTTGGCAGATGATGTTTCTGCTTCCTTGAGATAATCCGCAAGATGCTGGTAATCTGCCTGCTGCTGTTTCTGGATCAGCTGGTTATCCTGAACAATACGGTTCGCTGTCTCAATATATTCTTTCTGAGAAGCGCCTGCATCCTCCATGATCTTTTTCATGATCTGCTCATGCTGCGCATAGGAATCGCTGAGCTGTCTGCTCATTGCCTGGTAAAGATTCGTAGTGTAGTTCACATTGTCTGCCTGAGCCTCTTTCAGCTGGGACAATGTTTTTCCAAACTCCGAAAACTGTACTCCGAAAGAATCGTTCATTTCCTTTAAAAATACATTCAGGATCTCCCGTATCGCATCTTCCTGGCACCGGGTAACAGAAGATACCAGAGTATCCAGAGAATCATTCATTTTTTTGAATGTAGGAGTGATCACTTTCTCAAAGCTGTCCGCCATCTGTACGGAAAACTGTTCTGCCATCTGGTTCATGGCTGCTGTCTGGATCTTCTGGCTGGAGATCAGAAGATTTCTTGACTCATTTTCTGCGGAAGGCATTACATGACTGTGAAACTTTGCCAGAAATGCCTGCAGGGCCTCTGCCATGGAAGAGTACTCGATCTTCATTCCATAGGTATAGACAATGGACAGAGAAATACCATAAATAGACGTAAGAAAGGCAACCTTGATGCCGTCTACAAGAGAGGCCACCGAAGTTGTCATAGCCTCATAATTGGAAGGCTCAAAATTTTTAAGTCCCCACACCAGTCCCACAAAGGTTCCCAGTATACCAAGGCTTGTAAAAATATCCGGCACCATTTCCAGAAGTCGTTTATGTATGTGATTATCCAGTTCCTCTTCGTTGAGATATTCTTCAATATCATCAATGCCCTCTTCACTTTTCAGAACACCGTCTGTAAAGGAATTCATTGTTCCGTCAAGATACGGATGATGAAAAATACCATTCAGTGTTTCTACCTGATCTGTTCCGATCCTTCCCGGTTTGTGGAAAAGATTTCCAAGCTCTGCGGCTGCATTCTCAAGCGATTGAGTAAGATGGTTCATCCGGAACATGCCTCCGAACATTCCCACAACATAAATTGCCACCATAACGCCAAGAAAGATAAAATTATAAACCATAACGCTGACCGCGCCCTGCCCCACATACAGGGTCATGGCTACCGCGGCTGCCAGTACCGCAAGAAACAAAACAACATTTACAATTTTTTTCTTCATAGTAAGCCTCCTCATTGGTTATTATCTTAGGCTCCGCCTTGTACAGCGGGCAAATAAACGCACAATTTACCCTTTTTTCCATAATATCATATCATATGCGCCAGTACAAGCTGTAATATTCAGCTAACTATGGCAAACTCCGGATTATCATTACTGTTCACGACCTTCACAGTAACGAATCATCTCCTGTTTTCTGCCACGACCAAAAACAGGCTGCCGCGAAATCATTCACGGCAGCCCGGGCTTTTATGCATATAATTTATCTTCTTCTATAAGGATTTCCTGTCCGTCTTTTACTTCCACAACATTAATGCTGCAGTTAGGCGGAACGCAGCCATGCCAGAAATCTTCCGGATCATGGTAGATGTTCTGAAGCAGCGCCCGTACGGCACAGCCATGAGAAGAGATCAGGATCGTTTTGTCCTGCAGCTTAGGAGCTGTTGTGATCTCCTTCCAGAACTCCTCTGTTCTTTTCAGAATATCTGAAATATTTTCCCCCTTTTCCGGACGGATAAAATTCTTCGGATCTGTAAAAAAGATCTTCATTTCCTCACTGAGGATAGTTCCGTTTTCATCCTTAAACCTGGAACCCTCCAGAACGCCAAAATTAATCTCCTGGATTCTCGGATCCACAATAACCGGAATCTGCTTTGCCCGTTCCCCGAGAACGAGCTCTGCAGTCTGTCTTGTTCTTGTAAGAGGACTGGTAAAGCAGAGATCAAATGGAACCTCCTTCAATGCCCTGCCTACTTTGGCGGCAAGAGAAATCCCCTCTTCTGCAAGAGGGATATCCACACATCCCTGAACCTTGCCTAAACGGTTCCATTCTGTTTTTCCATGTCTCAGAATATAAAGCTTCATCAGCTTCTCAGCTCGATTCCAAGGTCTGTAAGACCATTAAGGATTTTTTTCATAGCTGCTGTGATCTCAGCCTCTTCCAGAGTTTTATCATGGTCGCGGAATACAACAGAATACGCCATAGACTTATAGCCTTCCTTGATCTGGGCTCCCTCATAAATATCAAAAAGCTCATAGGATTCCAGGATCTTTCCGCCTCTCTGGTCCAGAACCGCTTCAATCTGGCCTGCGAGAACATTCTTTGGTACAACCATACTTAAATCACGGGTAACTGCCGGATATTTTGCAATTCCTGTGAATTTATGAGAAAATCCGGCAAATTCCAGAATATCCATAATATCGATCACTGCAACATAGGCTTTTTCTCCGATATTGTAATTATCTGCAACGATCGGATGAACCTCTCCAAGATAACCTACGGTCTTTCCTTCATAAATGATATTTGCCTGTCTTCCCGGATGGAGGTAAGGTTTATTGCTGTCCGGTGTATAAGAAACTTTTTTCTTCATGCCTGCCTTTTCAAAGAACTCTTCGCAGACACCTTTCATATCAAAGAAATCGCCTGCTCCGTACATACCAAGAGTAAAATGAACTCTCTCGTCAGGAAGCTCTGTAAGAGGCAGAGATTTCGGAAGATAAACCTTTCCGAGCTCATAAAGACGTACATCTTTATTTCTTCTGTTATAATTTGTTCCGAGAGAAGAAAGCATTCCATGCAGAGTTGTAGTACGCATGATGCTGTAGTCTTCCCCAAGAGGGTTGCTGATGGTAATTACCTTTCTCAGCTCACTGTCCTCAGAGATACGCAGCCTGTCAAACACCTTAGGACTTTCAAAGGAGTAGCTCATTGCTTCAGAGAATCCGCAGTATTCTGCAATGTCCCTTGCAATCTGCTCAATTCTCAGCTTAAAAGGAAGACGGCCTGTGGTAGCTTCCCCTGTAGGAAGAGTGGTTGGAATCTTATCATAGCCGAAGAATCTTGCCACTTCCTCTGCCACATCTGCCATACAGTGAATATCCTGACGGAAGGTAGGAGCCACGATCTCATTTGTTTCCGGATCAAGAGTCAGTTCCACTCTGCCAAGGTATTCCAGCATTTCTTCTTTTGTAAGATCTGTACCAAGAAGCCCATTGATCTTTTCCGGCTCAAAAGGCACTCTGGACGGTTCTCTTGTTTCACTGCACACGTCTGCCATGCCGCCCACAACCTCACCTGCTCCAAGCTCTTCCATCAGCTGACACGCACGGTCAATGGCTGCCTGGGCATTATTGGGATCAAGTCCTTTTTCAAACTTGCCGGATGCGTCTGTACGAAGGCCGATTCTCTTGGAGGACAGACGGATGTTTGTACCGTCAAAGCATGCTGCTTCAAAGAGCACTGTTTTTACCTGATCTGTGATCATGGAGTTTTCGCCGCCCATGATTCCCGCAATGCCTACCGGCTTTTTGCCGTCGCAGATCATCAGGACGTTTTCATCCATGATACGTTCCTGTCCGTCCAGGGTTACAAACTTTTCTCCGTTTTCTGCTCTGCGGACAATGATCTCATTTCCTTCGATCAGATCCAGATCATATGCGTGCATGGGCTGTCCGTATTCTTCCATTACATAATTTGTAATATCAACCAGGTTATTGATCGGGCGGATTCCATTGGCAGCCAGGCATCTCTGCATCCATTTCGGAGAAGGACCGATTTTTACATTTTTTACTACCCTTGCGGTATAGCGGGGACAAAGAGACGGATCCTCTACTGTCACCTTAATGTAATCAGAAACGTCCTCATTATTTCCTGTAGCTTTTACAACAGGAGGACAGAATTTTTTGTTAAAGGTCGCTGCTGCCTCTCTGGCAATACCCAGAACGCCATAGCAGTCTACACGGTTGGATGTGATCTCATATTCAAAAACAACATCGTCAAGTCCAAGCTCTTTGATGGCGCTTTCGCCTACCGGGGCATCCTCCGGAAAAATATAGATTCCGTATTCCGGAGCTTCCGGATACATTTCTCTTGTGCTTCCCAGCTCCTCAATAGAGCACATCATGCCAAAAGACTCTACCCCGCGGAGCTTGCCTTTTTTGATCTTTACGCCGCCTGGAGTTTTTTTGCCGTCATGGCCTCCTGCCACACGGCCGCCGTCCAGAACTACCGGAACCTTGTCTCCTTCTTTTACATTTGGAGCTCCGGTTACGATCTGTACTGTTTCTGTTCCCACATTCACCTGACAGATAATAAGCTTATCTGCGTCCGGGTGTCTTTCTATTTTTTCAATCTGTCCGATTACGATTTTTTCCAGATCTGCATCCAGCTTTTCAAAGCCCTCAACCTTTGTTCCTGACAAGGTCATGGCATCTGTATATTCCTGAGCTGTCACATCCAGATCCGGCACATACATTTTAATCCAGGACATTGATGTATTCATGTTTATATCCACCTTTCTTGTTGTTTATAGATAAAATTCGTAAAAGCAAATACTCGCTTCGCTCCTGCTTCCTTTCGGTTGTATCTCTTTACTCTGTCTTTTCCAGAACGTTTTTACTCCGGAATCCGGCATTTCATGCCGACGTATCACTTCGTGATCCTTTTGATTCCGTCGTTTAACCGACACAGAAAGTAAATACTCGCTTTGCTCGTGCTTCCTTTCTGTTGTGTCGGAAGATCAATGAAATTCCTCGATACAGGATCGAGGAAGCCGCAAAGATAAATATCCTTCCGTATATTTATCTTTACTAGAATTGTTTCAGGAAGCGGATATCGTTTTCGTAAAGGAGTCTCATATCGTCGATCTCATATTTCAGAAGCGCGATTCTCTCAAGACCCACACCGAAAGCAAAGCCTGTATACTCCTCCGGATCAATGCCGCACATACGAAGAACGTTTGGATGAACGGTTCCGCAGCCCAGAATCTCGATCCATCCGGAGCCTTTACAGAAACGGCAGCCTTTTCCGCCGCATTTAAAGCAGGATACGTCCACCTCTGCGCTTGGCTCTGTAAACGGGAAATGATGAGGACGGAATTTTGTTTTTGTTTCCGGTCCGAATAGTTCTCTTGCAAACTCCTGAAGAGTTCCCTTCAGATCTGCAAAAGTAATATTTTTATCAATTACAAGGCCCTCGATCTGATGGAAGGACGGAGAATGGGTAGCGTCTACCTCATCAGAACGGAACACTCGTCCAGGAGCGATCATACGGATCGGCAGCTTGCCTTTCTCCATGGTACGGGCCTGTACCGGAGATGTCTGAGAACGAAGCAGAATGGAGCTGTTAATAAAAAATGTATCCTGCTCATCTCTTGCCGGATGGTCCTCCGGAATATTCAGCTTGGTAAAGTTATAGTCTGCATACTCTACCTCAGGACCTTCCACTACCTCATAGCCCATTCCGATAAAGATTCTTTCCACTTCCTCCAGGGCAATGGTATTTGGATGACGGTGTCCGATCATTGACTTCTTCGCAGGAAGGGTTACGTCAATAACCTCTGCTTTCATTTTTGCTTCACGGGCAGCTTCCTCCAGTTTCTTTCTGGAAGCTTCCAGAAGCTCCTCGATTTTTGCTCTTGTCTCATTTACCAGCTGTCCTACTTTCGGACGGTCTTCCGGAGCAACATCCTTCATACTCTTTAAAATAGCTGTCAGCTCACCTTTTTTACCAAGGTAAGCCACCTTTACTTCATTGAGTTTGTCAGGACCTTCAGCTTCTTCAATACGTTTTCTGGCTGCTTCTGCCAGTTCCTGAAGTTTTTCCTTCATATCCATGGTTGTATTCTCCTTTTTTCTTATTTCATTTCATATTTGCACCTGCCGGATAAATCTGCAGTATCATTAATAAAGTCGATTACTCTGCGCTTATGCACTCCCGTAATCGTCAGCAATTCGCAATCCGGGCTTTTGTCCTGACTGCTCATTCCTGTCAGCCCGTCCAATGTGCACAGTCTCCTGCATGCAGGCATGCGTAAACTGTGCCCGCTGTCCGGAACTTTATTTTGTATATGAGAATATTACGGAAGTAATTTCTCCATATACAAAAAAACCGCCCCTCAAAAGAGGGACGGAATATCCGCGGTACCACCCTGTTTCCTGCATGTACATACAGGCGCTCAAAGTATCTGCTTAACGCGCAGCTACGTCATTACCTACTGCCTTCGGGGTTCAGAAATGCAGCTCCGGCGGGAAACTGAGGAACTGTCTGAACTTAAAGAAGCTTGCAGCCGGTGACTTCTTCTCTCTGAAAGAAAACAACTCCCTATAACGCCTTCAACGCTTTTATATCTTTGTTTACTATGCCACAGAAAATTTTTCCTGTCAAGATTTTTCCGTTATTTTTTTAGTTCCTGTCTATTTCTTTTTTCCGCTCCAGCTTCCATTCCCTGCGTTTTCTTGCGATCAGCTGCCAGAAAGACAGCTTTGCCTGGCGGAACTGACTTTCAAAGTATGCGTTGATCTCTGCTCCGTACAAAAGAAGGTTCATACAGAAATACAGCCATACCATAACCAGGATCAAAGTGGAAAGGCTTCCGTACATGATACTGAAATCCGGAAAAAATGTAAAATACAGAGAAAACAGATACGAAAACACAGACCATGCCACAGCTGTCAGAAAAGCTCCCGGAACCTGGCTTTTCAGGGATGCCCTTCTGTTTGGCAGATACCGGTACAGCACCAGAAAAACAAAAAACAGCATCACAAAGACCAGAAAGGTTTTTGCCCCCAGAATCCTGCCGATCACATTTCCCAGAAACGGAACATATCCGGAAATCAGAACATGGATCCTGTTTCCCATAACCAGAAGCAAAAGACTGGCGATCAGGGCAAGTACAAACAGAAACATATAGAACATGGAGTAGATTCTGTTTACCAGCCAGTTTCGTGTTTCTTTTACATGGTAAATGGTGTTCAGGCCATTGATCAGAGCCTGCATGCCCTTTCCCGAGGACCAGAGGGCCACCAGAGCAGAAAGAGGCAGCACAGCCGCGCTTTTTGAAAAAACCTCTGCCACAATATTTAAAACAAATCCCTGCAGATTTTCCGGTACAACACTCATAATTGCCTGACGTACTTCCCGGTAGGTCAGAGGTGTATACTGCACGATCGCGGTCAGGAACAAAACAAAAGGGATAAAAGACATGATCAGAAAGTACGCTGCCTGAGCCGCATATGCGCTGACATGATCTTTTCTCATTCTCTCCATAAAGCCCAGAGCCAGATGAAGAGCTCCCTTATCATTCTTCTTTTCCATAATTACTTCTCCCGTTATCCAGCTTACGACGGTTTATTTTCTGTCCAGTGTCTGAAGTCAGATACGTCTTTTATTATGATACCATGAAAATATTCCTGTGACAAGCACATGAGCGGAGGCGTTTCTAGCCCCCAATCTGCAATATTTCAATATCTTTAAAAAAATACTCAAGAATCTCCTGACAGGTATATCCCTGTTCCGCCATTCTGTCCGCTCCTGTCTGACTCATTCCCACCCCGTGACCATAGCCGCCGCCTGTGAGAACCACAGAATTTCCCGGCTTTGCGCTGATATCAAAATAGGCGCTTGGGAGAAGCTCGCTTCCCTGCACCTGAGTCCCGTCCTTTTCTGTGATCAAACTTCCCTTTGGGGACAGAAACTGACGGATATCATACTCGGTCTCAACCAGAAAATCTCCGTTTTCTGTATTTACCTGAAGCCCGGTTACAGCGCCGCTCTGATTTATTCTGGAAACAGAAACACCGAGAAGCTTTCCTGAAGCTCCCTGGATTTCCTGTGCGCGCCTTTCCAGCGTTTCCCAAAGGATCTCTGTCTCCCACTGGCTCCACGGTTCTTCCGAATCAAAACCACAGTCAACGCTTTTCAGATAAGGCGCGGGTTCCTCCGCTCCCCATATCTCGTCTGTACTGGTGACGCCGGAAGAAGTTGAAAAATAATATGCCTGAACAGGCTTTCCATTCTGACAGAGAATTTTTCCTTCTGTGTCCCTGACCGCCTCTGATGTTGCCTGCTGAGGAGCGATATTCTGGTATACCTGATAGTTTACACTGTCATCTACGTCTGCTCCGTACTTTGAAAGTCGTCCTTCCTGCATCTGTTTCCACGCATAGGTCCTGGCGCATACCGCCTGAGCTTTCAAAGCTTCCTTATGATAGCCGGAAGGCATTTCACTTGGCACCACTGCTTCCAGATACGTTTCCAGAGGCAGCTCATTGATCACAGTAAATCCCTGATCGGTCCTCTGTATCTCCAGACTTCCCTGATAAACAGGATTTCCGCACTGCCTTTGTATTGATGTAAGCTGAATCCCATTTTCATGAGCCGGTATCACCACAGGTTCCTCTGAAGCCGCCATATTTTCAAAGCTGCAGACAATCTCTTTTCCATCACGCAAAGCAGTTACCCGAGGATGAAAATACGACTGATAATCTGTTGTCATAAGAAGAACCCGTATGTTTCCGGCTTCTTTCATCCCGTCCTCAGTATCTGATTCCTCTGTTACAGAACCTCCGTTTCCGGCTTTTTCCTCCCGTGTCTCCACTTTCCCGGCGCCTTTGTTTTTTCCCGCACTCGGTACTTTTTCTTCCCCGGCTCCGGAGAACTCTCCTGTGCTTTGTATTTCAGATTCAAAGCTCTCCTGATACTCTGTATTCTGTGCCGGTTCTTTTACAGTCTCTCTTTCAGACCGACTCTGCTGCTCTGCCGCTTTTATGTATTCCTGTTTTTCTTTCAGCCGCGATTCTGCCGCCCTGTTTAACAGCATCATCCACGAAAAAAGAAGCAAAAATAAAATCTGATATCTAAAAAAAATTCTGGTTTTCCTCATATTATCATTGTATGAGAAAAACCAGAAAAATATGTTTAAGCTCTCACGGAAAAATGATAAACGGTTTCAGAATAATAACGTTCTCCTTTTTCCAGAACCGGTGAATGGAACTCTTCTACATTTACAGCATTTGGCTCTACCTGTGTTTCCAGACAGAATCCGTCTCTCTTATCATAAATATGACCGTTTTTGCCGGCCTCCTGTTCTACAAAATTTCCTGCATAAAACTGAACGCAGGGACAGTCGCTGAGAACTTCCATCACAATTCCTGTTTTTTCACAGCGGGCGCAGGCAATCTCTCTGATCTCTGCCTGAGTATATCCGTCTGTCACGTAATTGTGATCAAATCCGCCTGTAAATTTCAGCTGTTCAAATTCTGCCTCAATATCTTTTCCAATCTGTTTTTCTTTCCGGAAATCCATCGGTGTTCCTTCTACCGGAACATTTTCTCCCAGAGGAATGGAATCTTCTCTTACCGGGGTGTAGGTCTGAGCGTGAATGGTCAGATACTGATCCAGAACATTTCCGCTGCCTTCACCTGCAAGATTAAAGTAAGAATGGTTTGTCATATTCGCAACCGTCGTCTTATCGCACACACCGGTGTAAACAATACGCACAGCATTCTTTTCTGTAAATTCATATGTAACACTGATATCGAATTCTCCGGGGAATCCGTTTTCTCCATCCGGACTGATCCTGGAAAACGTCACACTGTTATTTTCCTGATCTATGTGCTTTGCCGTCCAGAGTTTTTTTTCAAAACCGTCCGGGCCGCTGTGAAGATTGTTATTTCCTTCGTTCTGAGCAAGAATTACCTCCTGACCATCCAGCTTAAAGCGTCCGCCCTCTATTCTGTTTCCGCTTCGTCCGATACATGCGCCGAAAAAGCATCCGTTTTTCATATAGCTTTCCAGTGTATCGTATCCCAGAACCACATCCGTCAAGTTCCCCTGACAGTCAGGCACGCAGATCTTTGTGATCACAGCTCCAAATGAGAGCACCTCTGCATAAGCTCCCGAGGCATTCTCCAGATGAAAACATTTTACTTCCTCGCCGGACGGCAGTGTTCCAAAACTTCTTTCTGTTACCATGTCTTTTCCTCCCGCAATACCATGTATTTTTGTTTTCCTTCAATGTCTGCCAGAACATCATGGAATCATTTTTATAAATAAAAAAGAGCCCTGTATATGGCTCGCTTTTTACAGAAAGTCCCGGAATGCCGTTCCCTTCCTTTTGACGCCTAGCCGAAGCCAGGTGGGTGTCCTCAACAGATGATCTGCCTACCACAACGAGAGGTCTGACATCACGATCTGCGATGTTGGAGTCCCTTCATGTCAATGTAGGTTCAAAATAAAAAGGGGCCTCGCACATTCCAGGATTTCTCTTTTCTGTTATTACTATTGTACCCTATTATATGTATTTTTTCAACATATTATTTGTAATGTGAATAATAAAATTTATATAAAATGTCACGGTTCAGTTCGCTCCGCCTCAGATTCCGAGGATTTTTCTTACGGCTGCAGGCATGTCCTCCGGAGCCACAACTGTATCATGAAGCACCGGCGCTGTACGGATCTCTTCCACTGCTGCCGGAAGTCTGACTCCACTGAGCGCAGACAGCGCGTCACAGAGTGCAAAATCATCCAGTCCCTCATATCTGTCAGAAATAGCAGTAATTACACTTTTTGCAAATTTATACGGGCTTGCTGTAGAGGCGATCACAACAGGAGTGGCATCCTCTGTTTCCCGGAGATATTTCTGGTATACCCCTGCTGCCACTGCAGTATGAGGATCGATCACATAATCGCTGCCGTACCATGTAGCGCTGATAGCTTCTCTCGTTTCTCCCTCGCTGCAGTAATTTCCGTAAAAATCTTCCAGTCCCTTTTTCATTTCTTCGGTGATCGTATATTCTCCGCCTTCGCTCAGAGATCTCATAAGCTCCGCACACGCCTGGGAATCCTCTCCGGTAAGACGGTAGATCAGACGTTCCAGGTTACTGGAGATCAGAATATCCATGGAAGGGGAAGCGGTCAGTATAAACTCACGTTTTCTGTCATAGGTTCCTGTCCGGAAGAAATCATAGAGAACCTTGTTTTCATTGGAAGCACAGATCAGTTTATGAATCGGCAGCCCCATCTGCTTTGCATAATAAGCAGCAAGGATATTTCCAAAGTTTCCGGTAGGAACTGTAATATTGATTTTTTCACCGGCATTGATCTCTCCTGCTTTTACCAGTTTTGCATACGCATAAACATAGTATACGATCTGAGGCACAAGACGGCCGATATTAATGGAATTGGCAGAGGAAAACTGAAAACCGTTTCTGTCAAGCTCTGCTGCCAGCTCCTGATCATTAAACATCCTCTTAACCGCGCTCTGAGCATCGTCAAAATTTCCTGTGATTCCCACCACTGAGGTGTTTTTACCTTTTTGTGTGACCATCTGTTTTTCCTGAATGGCGCTGACGCCGTTTTTAGGATAAAAAACAATGATCCTTGTTCCGGGAACATCCGCAAATCCGGCCATTGCAGCCTTTCCTGTATCTCCTGAGGTTGCAGTGAGAATTACGATCTCATTTTTTACATGATTCTTCCTGGCTGCAGTTGTCATCAGATGAGGAAGAATAGAAAGCGCCATATCTTTAAACGCAATGGTAGAACCATGGAACAGTTCCAGGAAATATACTCCTCCTGCTTTTTTTACAGGAGCAATCTCCTCTGTATCAAATTTGGAATCATAAGCTCTGGCAATACAGTCTTTCAGCTCTTCTTCTGTAAAATCTGTAAGAAAACGGCTCATAACCTCATAGGCTGTTTCCTGATAGGTCATTTCTGAAAGACGGTCCATAGGTACGTCAAGCTTTGGAATGGACGTAGGAACAAACAGACCTCCATCCTCTGAAAGCCCCTTTAAAATTGCCATGGAGGCTGTTACTGTTTCTTCTTTTTTACCTCTGGTACTTTTATATAATACCTGCATTGTCGTTCCTGCCTTTCTTCTGTTATGATTTATTTTTGCACCATTGTATCATGAACTTTAGCAAAATACCATAGTAAAATCACAAAAAGACACAGAAAACCCCGCGGAGCTTTTCCGCAGGGCCTGTATTTCATTTTTATTCTGCTTTTACCATCTGAACCAGATCGGAATCTGATTTCTTATTCTTTTTGTTCTTTTTATTTTTTTCGGACTTTTCCGTGTTCTGTTTTTCGGAGGATTTTTTATCTGCCGGCGCTTCCTCCGGATAGGTATAAAATTCATGGACGCCGTGTTTAAACAGTTTTACAAGATCTTTTTCAAACCAGGCAATGTTGTGTTTTTCCGCTGCCGATTTCTGGATGAAAAACAGCGCTCCCTGAGAATAATCCGTACCCTCCAGTGCCTGTCTGACCGCTTCTTTTGTTTCCTCTGTAACTGTAACCTCATTGATACGTCCGTCTGCCACAGGCGAAAACTGAGGTACCCCATTATCGTACTCCCAGATCACATCGGTTACAGTATCCGGAAACTCCGGATGCTTCACCCGGTTCATGATCACATTGGCAACCAGTACACGGCCTTTGATATCTTCGGTCCCTGCCTCTGCCTCCACGATCTGCAGAAGATTCTGATAATCCTCATCTGACATCATAGTTGCAGAGGATGACATGGATACCATTCTGGAATCAAAATCATTAACAGCAGCAGCCATAGATTCACTGAGATCAATTCCCTCTGCGCTCTTTCCAACTCTCTGAACTCTCTGTCCTACCACAACGTGTTCACAGGAGGTTCCGATCCGGTATATGTCAGAGCCTTCTGCCGGAGTTGCACTGAGTCCGGAAACTACTCCTGCTATTCCTGTAGGAAGTTCATAATCTGTACCTTCAGAAAAATCATATGTACTTTCTGCTTCGGAAGCAGCGTAAACTTTATGCTCCCGGTCACTGCCTGTCACTATGCCGCCTGCCAGGACTCCTACCGCTGCCAGAGCACATACACTCAGCGAAAGAAACCCGTGTACCGATGCATTTCCTGTTGTTTTGTTCCCTTTCTGTAATTCATGATTTTGTGATACTTTCCTGTTCCTCATAACTTTACTTTCCTTGCATTTTTATTATGTCATCTTTTATTTCTTTTGTAACATTTTCGTAATGCATAGGAAAATTATATTTAATATCAGCTCATATGTCAAGCTATATTTTTTGTTTTTATACTATTTCACCAATTATATCACATGAATTCCATGAAGTTTCATGATTTTTTCATGTAGTAAAAATTATTTTTTAAGAAAAAATTACATTTTCTAAACTCATTATAAGTACATCTGATGACTTCGTCAACCATTTTACATCGACTGGTTCCGACAGTAAAAAAGTCTCTTATTCTTTCTTTTTTATGTGTAATTTCGTTTCCCGGACCTAAAAAATGTGGTTTTGTATTTTCTGATATATTTGCAGTTTCTTTTTATATTTTTCATATTTTTAAAAAGTTTTCATAGAAATTACCTGATAATTATGATATGATAAAAACATATAAAAAGCGTATTCAGAAGGGAGGATTCCATATGAGTAAACGTATTATTACCATCAACCGCATGTACGGAAGCGGAGGCCGGGTACTTGGAAAAGCGCTGGCAGAAAAGCTCGGCTATGCATTTTATGACAAAGAACTGATCGAGCTTGCAGGAAAAGAGAAGCAGATTCCTTTTCATGAGCTTGCAAAAGTAGACGAAAAAAAGCCCCATCAGTGGCGCTTTTCCGGAGATCATGATGTTCAGATCACCCCTGACTTCTACACCGTTCCCATGAATGACGTTCTCTATGAAGCCCAGAGAGATATCATTCTTTCTCTGGCAGAAAAGGGCAGCTGCGTGATCGTAGGACGCTGCGCCAACCAGATCCTGAAAGGCCGTTCTCTCAGTGTGTTTATTCATGCACCCTTTGATCTCCGGGTCAGAAATGTACAGGCACGGACCGGAAGAGAAGAACGCAGCGCACGAAAAATGGTAAAGCGTACAGACAAAGAACGCCGGGCCTATTATGAATTTTTTACGGACGCCAAATGGACAGACCTCAGCCAGTACGATCTGTGTATTGACAGCAGCCGTTTTACTCAGGATCAGATTCTGGAAATTCTCACAGAGGCTGCCAGAGAATGCTGAATCCGGTTTCTGAGTCATGGAGTCTCTTTCTGATATCTCGACAGATATTTTCAATTGCTTAAAATTTTATATTTTATTTCGCAAATGATCAAATACTGGATTTTTTGTAATATAATCCGTAATATACGGGCATAAAAGAATTTTCAGTTCCTATATGTACAACGTACAGAGCATACAGAAAATCACCGGCTGACCTGCAATTTCAGAACAGCCGGTGATCTTTTTTAATTCTGATGATTTTCGATGTAATCCTTCAAAAATTTATATACTTCCGTTTCTACAGGGGGACAGCCTTCCAGATGATGTCGGAAATTTCTTGTACAGTGTCCAATGCCAAGTTCTCCTGTTTTTCCCCGGAATCCCTGCCCGATATGGATTTTTTCGTGCAGCTTTTCCAGAAGGCCTTCCTGTTTCAGCATATCAAGCGCCGGAATCAGATATCCGTAACAGGCGCTGCAGGATTCTACTTCCTCAACAGCATCTGCCAGTTCTACAACCTTACGTGATTTCGGAAGCTGTTCTCCTGTATCCGCTCCACACGCCCGGATATCAGCTTTTTCAAGCTCAGAGCATCCTACGCCCAGTCTGCCTGCCAGTTCCACATAGGGAACGTCCGAAATCTCATAATGCATCAGATTGCACACATAGGCGTCCATCAGGACCGGATCCCGGCCTGTCAGCACCCGATTCATTACAACTGGATTTCCTCCGTCCTCAAAATCCAGATCCCCGCAGATATTATCTACCACAATAAAATCCTGACGGATACCCATATTCAGATGGGCAATCGGTTTATGAAGCCCCAGTGAATGAAAACGCCTTTTTTCCGAATTCGGGATCAGGCCTTTCATATTTTTAAGGGCGCAGGTAATTTTGGTCTGGCAATGTCCCTTCAGCACAGGAACATTAATGAGAAAATCAATGTCCTTTACGCTGGTGCAGATATGAAGCTCCATTCCCCCACAGTCTGCCGTATAGCTTTTGTCCTTTTGTGTGTCATGAAAGACTACTCCGTACTCATCACAGAGTCTGTCATATCCGCAGGCATAGAAGGCATCCATGGTTTTATCTCCCACCCAGGAACCCTCCATCAGCGTCAGATTTCGGAACCCTCTTTCCTGAAGATATTCAATAATGCCTGCCAGAACCTCAGCGTGGGTGGTTGCCCCGTTAGACGGATGAGAAGGGGAAACCATATTGGGCTTGATTCCGATACGAAAAGCTTTATTTCCAATCTGCTCTGCCAGCCCGCTTTCTTCCAGAATCCTTTTTGTCATTTCCTTATACTCTGTTCCACATGTTATAAAAATCTGATTTTTTTCCATAAATGCCGTTCCTCCTGTAACAGATAAATCACTTTTTATACAGGATACCTTATTTTCCCGGAAAATTCCAGAGCCTTTTCTACAGGAAACATACGGACCAGGTATTTTAAAATTCTTTTTTCTCCAGGGCCTTTACACTAAATGTATAGGAGATCAGCATGATCACCATACAAAAAACCATAACGCCCAACACAAGCGCCAGCTTGGGGATATTTTCCTGGGCGTCTCTGATAAGAGCGTCTATGTCTACAGAAAACAGCTTAAAAAGATATCCGATACAAAAACTGGCCAGAAAAATCGCTACAACAAATCCCATTCCCACAATGCGGGATTTTTCCGGTCCAAATTTAATTCTCGTAGGAATCATTACCGCTGTCATAATCTCAGCAATAGCAAAATAAACAGGAAAAACAAACAGCATCGGCTCTTCCCCGTGGATCAGGGGCATTTTAAATATCACACTTCCCAGAACTGCCGCAATGACAAGTCCCACCGCTCCGGATAAAAAACAGATCAGATACTTTTCTTTTATATAAGTTTTTTTGCTGACAGGAAGACTTATCAGAAACGGCATTCCGTTTTCAAAATCATCATAGGAAAGTGTAGAAGCTCCGGCAAGCGCCAGCATGATCATAATAAAACTGGAAGAAAAACTTCTCATCTCCTTATTGACAAGTCCTAAAACAATCCCCATTGCTATTACTGCCAAATATACTTTACCTGTATTATAAAGCAAGGCAAGGTCTTTTTTCAAAAATCCTTTCATAATGCTTCTCCTTTCGTCATCATGGTCAGTACCTGGTCTACAGTACCCCTTTCCACTGTAAGATCCGGATAGTTTTCCTGATAAAACTGTCTCTGATCTGTAAGACAGCTGTAGCCGAAGGCTTCTTTTCTAATCCTGAGAAGGTATTTTTTATCCAGAGAGGCAAAGCTTCTGTCATCTAACTTCAATACCCCGTAATTGCCCAGAATCCTGTCTGTTTCTTCTTGCATCACGATTTTTCCCCGATCGATCATATAAATTTCATCACAGAACTGCTCCAAATCTGAGGAAATATGGGAGCTTATCAAAACTCCTCTGCCCGGAACCTCCATATACTCTCTGAGAAGATCCAGAATCGTTTCCCTGGACATAACATCCAGTCCGGCTGTAGGCTCATCCAGAATCAGAAATCTTGCGTTCACACTTATGGCAAAAAGTATTTTCAGCTTTGCCTTCATTCCTGTTGAAAATTCCTTTATCTTTTTGTCAACGGGAAGCTGGAATCGGCCACACTGCTTCTCAAATTCCTTTTTCTGAAATCCAGGATAAAAGTCTCCCATAAAACTCATTAGCTGAGCCACTGTCAGGTATCCGGAAAAAAAGCTGTCCGAAAGAACCGTACCTATCTCTCTTCTGTCATTTTCTGACAGATCTTTTCTGTTTTTTCCAAAAATCCGTATTTCTCCGGAATCCGGCTGTACAAGGCCCAGAAGCATTTTAAAGGTTGTACTTTTTCCTGCTCCGTTGGCTCCGATAAGTCCGATAACGCAATCTTCCTGAATCTTCATGGAACAATCAAGGGTAAAATCTTTATACTGTTTTTTTACCTGATCAAGTTCTGCAAGCATAGTTTATTCTCCCTCCATTATCAGCCGGAACAGATCACAGATTTCCTCATCTGTCAGCCCGCCTGCCTGCGCTTTGCGCACAGCCTCGTCCAGATCATGTTCCAGCTCTTTTCTTCTTTCTTCCATGAGTATCCCCTGATTGGCCTCTGCAATGAAACTGCCCTTTCCATGGACAGTATGCACCAGTCCCTCTTCTTCCAGATAATCGTATGCTTTTTTTACAGTCAGAGCGCTGATCTTCAGCTCGCGGGAAAGCATCCTAACTGACGGAAGGGCTGTCCCCGGAGCCATATCACCATTGATGATATCTGCCCGGATCTGTGATACGATCTGTTCGTATATAGGAGTCATGGATGTATGGTTAATAATGATATGCATATCTTCTCCCCCTGTGCAAACAGTATATAACAGTATAAAACTGTTGTCAAGTGTTATATACTGTTTGTTCTGTTTTTTCAAAAAAAAGAATGAAACCCCTCTTCTCAGACAGTTTCATTCTCTTTTATTGTGTTTTTAATACTTTATTCTGCTTTTTGGCTCCTGCTTCAGATACACGTACTTAATATAATGCAGAAGTTTCTTTTCTCCATGATCGTTCAGGATTCTTAAAAGTCCTTCCAGTTCTTTTTTGGTTCGGGGATGGATGAACCACAGGCTGTCCTTGCTTTTCAGGTAATATTCCAGAGGCTGGCTTTCTGTATAGGCATCCCCCAGATAGTTCCTGGATGCACTGATCCTGTCCATGACCATTTCCGCCACGTACTTCCGGGGCATCGGCGCCCCCATGATCACATGCTCTCCATCCAGTGAATAGTCCACCCAGTGTTCAAAATGATGCTTGTTTCTTCCTTTATGATGAAGCCAGGAGGTGGAAACCCCAATGTCCTCCCTTTCTGCATTATTTGGGCTCCTTGTGCCCTGATAATATTTACAGCCTACCAGAAATTCTGCAGGCGAATATTTGGACAGATCGTGAAGAAGTCCCTGTTTGTAAAGCCCGATACGAAAGCAGTATTTCATCACAAGAAGCTTGTGTCTGGTAATGGTCTTAAAATGAAGCCACGGATGCACTGCTTATTCCTCCTTTTTACCTGTCAGCACCACAATGGTGCGGGGACTGATCTCTATATTTTTTTCATAGGACTCTTCTCTTTCCCGGAAGGAGTCACCCTCCTCTGTGTCTGAGGTATCGGCTGTTTTTTTCCAGGTCATACCCTCCGGAAGGTTGGGAAGAGCAATGGTTCTGTTTTCCCAGTGAAAATTATAGCCTACATAGATGAAATCATCCTCTGAACCGTCTTCTTTTTTGGCATAGGAGCCGCAGTACATCACTCCGAGAAGGCGGCTGGTATTTTCCTGATTCAGATACCAGGCGCGCTCTCCATGGAAAGAAATATCCGGAAAACCTTTTGCAAGATAATCAGCTCCTTTTGGCTCCTTCTCCATGTGAAGAATGGGATGAGCTTTCCGAAAGGCAACCGCTTCCTTTACAAATTCAAAAATATTTTTGTTCTTTCGGAAGGCTTTCCAGTCTGTCCATCCAACAGGATTGTCCTGACACCAGGCATTATTGTTTCCGTTCTGAGAATTGCAGAATTCGTCCCCTCCGTAGATCACAGGAGTTCCCTGGCTGAGCAGGAGCATAAGAAATGCATTTTTGATCTGCTGATCCCGCATTTTTTTTACAGCCATCTTTCTGGTAGGGCCTTCCAGCCCGCAGTTCCAGGAATAATTATACTCGCTGCCGTCCTGATTGTTTTCTCCGTTTTCTTCATTGTGACGATAATTATAGGCAACTGTATCATAAAGGGTAAAACCGTCCTGACTTGCCATATAGTGGACCGTTCCACCTGCATTCCGGATATGACGCAGATGATACTCCACAGCCGGAAGCATTCCTTCGTCGCTTTTCAGATAACGGCGCATGTCCCTCTGAAAGGCATCTGTACACTCTACAGACATTTCATCCTCAGCGCTGACAGATAAATCCCGAAAAAGCTTTTTTGTCCCGTAAAGAATATGATCTCCTGCAAGAAGCTCTGTTGGCACGCCGTCTCCCATAAAATGAAAGCCGTCCACATGGTAATAATCTCTCCAGAACCAGGCCGCACGAAGGGCTGTAAGAGGGTTGGTTCCCCCGGGAAAATACAGCTCCATAATGCATTCCATCCCTGCCTGATGCAGAGCTTTGACCAGATCCCGGAATTCATTTTCCGGTTCCTTTGTGGCACAGTAGGAGCGCTTTGGCGCAAAATAAAAGCCCTTTACATAGCCCCAGTAGTTTATCCTGTCCTGGCTTCTCTTTTCTGTGATCATATGGCTTTGTTTCCCATTGGAATACGGCAGTTCCATAAATTCATAGGCCGGCATTAATTCCACAGCGTTAATGCCCAGTTCCTTCCAGTAAGGGATCATTTCTTTCAGTCCGCTGAAGGTTCCTCTCCGTTTCTGAGGTAGCTTCTGCTGCTTTGTATATCCTCTTACATGTACCTTATACAGAATCAGATCCCGGTATGGAATCTCCGGAAACCGGTCTTCCTCCCAGTCATATTCCTTTTCTGTAAGAAAGGTACAGCGGATCTGGTTTTCATTTTCTCCGTTTCCCCGAATTCCGAACTGTTCCCTTCCGCAGATTCCATGAGCAAACGGATCCTGCACGATTTTTCCGTCAATGCGGAAATTATATTCATATTTTTTTGTGTTCAGCCCGGAAACCAGCATGGTACATACCTTTCCCATGCGTTCTGTAAAAGGAATCTCTCTGCATGGAACTGCGCTGCCTTTCTGGTACAGAACCAGAGCCGCCTCTGCCCCCGGCAGAACCTCTGCCGCAAAGTTCATTCCTTCTTCATTTTTGTTTGCTCCAAGCATTACGGGATTTCCATTTCGAATCACTATCCTGTCCCATTTTTCCATGATCGTCTCTCCTTTTCGACAGCCTGTTTCAGTCCCGTTTATTCCATTTCCTGTACAGAAAACCTCAGATTTTAAGATCCAGTTCTACCGGACAATGGTCGGAGCCCAGAATATCTGTGTGTATTTTTGCGTCCTCAAGCCGGCTTTCCAGCTGGGGAGAGGCAATAAAATAATCAATTCTCCATCCTGCGTTCTTTTCCCTTGCCTTAAACCGGTAAGACCACCAGGAATAAATGTTTTCCTGATCCGGATAAAAATATCGGAACGTATCAATAAAGCCGCTTTGCAGGACTCTGGTAAAACATTCTCTTTCTTCATCGGTAAATCCCGGATTTTTGCGGTTGCTTTTTGGATTTTTCAGGTCAATGTCCTGATGCGCCACGTTCAGATCACCGCAGCAGACTACCGGTTTCTTCTCCTGTAATTTCAGAAGATATGCCAGAAAATCTCTTTCCCATTCCATCCGATAAGAAAGTCTTTTCAGCTCGCTCTGAGAATTGGGGGTGTACACTGTCACCAGATAAAATTTCTCAAATTCCAGGGTGATCACGCGTCCCTCTTTATCGTGTTCCTCTATCCCGATTCCATTTACAACATTCATCGGTTCCTGCCTGGTAAATACTGCGGTTCCGGAATATCCTTTCCGATTGGCGAAATTCCAGTACTGATAATAGCCTGGAAGTTCCAGTTTCACCTGATTTTCCTGACATTTTGTCTCCTGGATACAAAAGATATCTGCATCCAGCTTCTGAAAGCTCTCCTCAAAACCTTTTGTGATGCAGGCTCTGATCCCATTTACATTCCACGAAATAAGCTTCAATTTTTTCCTCCTGTAACGTTTCTCAGTCTTTGATACTTACAGTATACCATATTTAACCTTTGATACCAAACCTGTTTTTACGGAATCCCGCTTTTCCTGTCAGGGCTTCTGTTACTGTTCGCAGCAACCGGCTTCTCACGATATTCTGACAGCTTCATATAAATCTCCGGATCAGAAGATCGTATATTGTTTTTCTGTATCCCGTAGCCCCTAAAGCAGACACGGCGTTTTTTCAGCTGTTTACAAGCTGACGCTTATCTGATAAAATGATTCATAATCCCTGGTCAGATGACCCCGGATAAATACAAAAAAGTGAGGAAACCACATGAACGAAGAATTTACAAGTTCCTGCAGCGCAAGCGACTGCGCTTCCTGCTCAGGCTGCGGCTCTGATCAGAATGAAACACCAAATACCATTACTCTTACACTGGATGACAATACAGAAGTAGAATGTGCGATTCTTACCATCTATCCTGTAGATGAAAAAGAATACATTGCCCTTCTCCCTCTTGACGAAAACGGTCAGAACAGTGACGGAGAAGTATATCTTTATGTATTCTCCCGCACAGAGGACGGAAATCCCATGCTGGAAAATATCGAAAGCGACGATGAATATGCAAAGGCTGCAGACGCATTTAACACAATCCTTGAGAATGCCCGCAAAGCAGAAGAAACAGGACTTGAAAATGCTCATAAAGAAGAAACAGGAGAGCTTCTGGATTAATTTCCAGGCTCTCCTGTTTTTGTAATGTATTGATTATTTATTTGTCGTGCTTCCAAATCCGCCGTTTCGAATACCCTGGGCATCGTCATCTACGGTAATCCCGTATTCTACAAAAATTCCCTGCATAAATCCGTTTCCTTTTGCAAGTTCTACGTTTTTTCCTTCACGTCCGTCATTTGTCAGCTTTGCAAAAATGTGGCCTTCATTGTCAGAATAAAAATAATCGCTGTCGATAATGCCCACTGTATTGTTCAGCTGCAGACGATACCTGAACCCAAGTCCGCTTCTGGGATAACATTTCAGAACCCAGTCCTGCTCCATCTCCACCCGGATTCCTGTGGGAATCTTGATGATCCCGCCAGGTGCAAGGCTGAAGTCTGCAGGTGAAAAGAAATCATAGCCTGCACTTCCTGCAGTGGCTCTTTCAGGAAGCAGGATATCTGCATAAATCTTTTTGATTTCTTCTTCCTCTGCATCCGGAAAAGTATCTTTCCAATCCTCAAGGAAACGTTTTTCACTTACTTTATGAAATTTTGCAATTCTTTTCATGCTTTTCTCCTTAATGCTTATGCGTGAAGGACGATCTCTCCCTGACGGAGCGTTGCAGGAACATCGATCACACGCTGATTGTCCGAACCTTTCCAGCGAAGAGAAGGATCCTTACGCTTCACAAGAAATTCTCCGTCCACACACACATCAAGGTACTGAATTATCTCTTCATTCTGAATTTCTTCCCAGAGAGATCCTGTATAAAGCCATATGGTCTTTTTCGGATATTTCTGACGGATTTTTTTTGCAAATTCTGTTACGCCCGCAATGTTTGCCGGATGCAGGGGATCTCCTCCTGAAAAGGTGATCCCGCTGATATAATCCTTGTCCAGCTCTGCAAAAATTTCATTTTCCTCTGCTTCTGTGAAGGCAAGACCTCCGTTTGGATCCCAGGTAATGGGATTCTGACATTCTTTGCAGCAGTGATTACAGCCTGCTACCCAGAGTACCACACGGAGTCCGTCTCCATTAAGCATATCGTCCTTTGTTATATTATGATATCTCATAAAACCTCTTTTTTATGCCTCTTCCGGCACATCTTTCATACTGAAGCTGATTCTGCCCATTTTATCTTTTCCAAGACAGATGACTTTTACTTCATCACCAATGCTCAGAACATCTTCTACCTTGTCGATTCTTTCTTTTGCGATCTTGGAAATATGGACCATGCCCTCTTTGCCCGGTGCAAACTCAACGAATGCGCCAAACTCTTTGATGCTGACAACTTTTCCTGTGAAGAGCTGTCCTGCCTCAAAATCAGTTGTGATCATTTCGATCATATGAGCAGCCTCGTCCATTCCTCTCTGATCTACTCCGCAGATAGATACTGCGCCTTCATCGCTGATATCGATCTGTACACCTGTACGCTCGATAATAGCATTGATGGTTTTTCCTCTCTGACCAACCACATCACCGATCTTCTGAGGGTCGATCTGGATCTGGATGATCTTCGGAGCATATTTATTTACATTGTTACGAGGCTCTGCAATACATTTTTCCATAACCTCTGTAAGAATGTATTCTCTTGCCTCTTTTGTTCTGCGGATAGCTTCCTCTACGATCGGTCTGGTAAGTCCGTGGATTTTAATATCCATCTGGATGGCAGTGATACCCTCATGAGTTCCGGCTACCTTGAAGTCCATGTCGCCGAAAAAGTCCTCAAGTCCCTGAATATCCGTAAGAACAATATAGTCGTCATCTGTTGCGCCTGTTACCAGACCACAGGAAATTCCCGCTACCGGTTTGCGGATCGGCACTCCGGCTGCCATCAGAGACATGGTGGATGCACAGATACTTGCCTGAGAGGTAGAGCCGTTTGATTCAAAAGTCTCAGATACGGTACGGATCGCATAAGGGAACTCCTCTGCTGACGGAAGTACCGGAACGAGTGCTCTCTCGGCCAGTGCTCCATGACCGATCTCACGGCGTCCCGGTCCTCTTGACGGTTTTGTCTCACCGACTGAGTAGGACGGGAAGTTATAGTGGTGCATATATCTCTTGGAAGTTTCAAATTCATCCAGTCCGTCCAGTCTCTGAGCCTCGGAAAGAGGAGCCAGAGTTGTCACTGTACAGATCTGAGTCTGTCCGCGGGTAAACATTGCAGAACCGTGAACTCTCGGGATCAGATCCACTTCTGCTGCAAGAGGACGGATCTCTGTGATCTTACGTCCGTCCGGACGTTTGTGATCTTTGAGGATCATCTTGCGAACAGTCTTTTTCTGATACTGATAAACAGCCTCACCCAGTACGTTCAGCCATTCTTCGTTATCTGCAAATTTTTCCTGAAGTCTGGCTGTGATCTCGCGGATATTTTCTTCTCTTGTCTGCTTGTCGTCTGTGAATACAGCCTCTTCCATTTCTTCCGGCGGAACGATCTCGCGGATTGCCGCAAACAGCTCTTCCGGTACTGCGCAGGAAGCGTACAGATGTTTTTCTTTGCCGCAGTCTGCAACGATCTTATCAATAAAACGGATGATCTCCTGGTTTACCTCATGAGCCTTGTAAATTGCCTCGATCATCTTGTCTTCCGGAACCTCGTTTGCTCCGGCTTCGATCATGATGACTTTTTCTCTTGTAGAGGCAACAGTAAGCTGAAGATCAGAAATCTCCTTCTGAGCCAGAGACGGGTTGATCACAAATTCGCCGTCAATAAGGCCTACCTGAGTAGTAGCGCAGGGACCGTCAAAAGGAATGTCGGAAATGCAGGTTGCAATAGCAGAACCGAGCATTGCCGGAATCTCCGGATTGCATTCCGGGTCAACAGACATTACCATATTTACAAGTGTTACGTCATTTCTGTAATCCTTTGGAAACAGAGGACGCATAGGACGGTCAATAACACGGGAAGTAAGGATCGCATGCTCGCTTGCCTTTCCTTCTCTTTTATTAAAGCCTCCCGGAATCTTTCCTACTGCATACATTTTTTCCTCATACTCAACACTTAACGGGAAAAAGTCAATTCCCTCTCTCGGCTCCTTGGAAGCGGTTGCTGTTGAGAGAACTGTAGTATCTCCATAGTGCATAAGAGCTGCGCCGTTGGCCTGTTTCGCAACACGTCCTACATCTACTGTAAGTGTTCTTCCGGCCAGTTCCATAGAATAACTTTTGTACATAGTTTTTCTCCTTTTTTAATATTGTACGGGCTGTTTGCTGCCCTGTCGAACAGGAGTCCGAAACAACTGAAAAACCCGCCTGACTCTCCACACGGGCTTTTCAGTAGTCTCGGAAATTACTCCCTGATTTCAGAAGAACAGCATAATTCCCCTTCTTTTTTGTAGTAAAACAGGGCGGATGGAAATCCGCCCTTCCGCAAACTAATTATTTTCTTAAACCTAATTTTTCAATCAGTGCACGGTATCTTTCGATGTCTGTTTTTTTCAGGTATGCCAGCAGACCTCTTCTCTGACCAACCATCTTCAGAAGACCTCTTCTGGAATGATGATCTTTGTGATGTGTCTGTAAATGCTCTGTAAGCTCCTGAATTCTTGCTGTAAGAACTGCAACCTGTACCTCCGGTGAACCTGTGTCACCCTCGCATCTTGCATATTCTTTCATAATTGCCTGTTTTTTCTCTTTTGAAATCATTGTGATTTCCTCCTTAATATATTATTTTTCAGATTGTCCTCAGGACATCTTTTTCTGACCGCCTCGTATTAAGAAATGGTTGGAGATTCCTGTCTCTGAATACGGGCTGATTCACACCTAAACCAGTATAGCACAAAAGATATTGGCTGTAAATGATTATTTATTTTTTTACAGAATCTGTACTGTCTTCCTCTGTAAGAGAGAAAGCAATGTTGGTTGCATGGTCTGCCACACGCTCCAGTCCGGAAAGAAGATCTGAGAACATCATGCCTGCTTCTGCCGTACATTCATTTCTTGTAAGACGCTGAATATGAGATTCCTGAAGCTCTCTTTCCATACGGTCCACCTTGTTTTCCAGATCAAGGATCTCCTGCATATGTTCCTGATTATTATGAGAGAACATATCCAGAGCATAGGTTGTGATGGTGACGACCGCATCCAGCATTTCACTGAGTTCCCGCTTTGCCTGGGGACTGAATTCCACCTGATCTTCCATGCGTTTTCTGGCAGCGTCTGCCACGTTTTCCGCATGATCGCCGATTCGTTCAATATCATTGACTACATGGAACAGACCGCCGATGCTCTTTTTATCTTCAGTAGGAATGGTAGTCTGGTTTACCTTTACAAGATAATCTGTAATCGCATGGTTCAGGAAGTTGATCTGATCTTCTGTCTCATAGACCTCCTGGATTTCCCTGTCATTCATGGTAAATAAAGCGTCCATGGAATGTCTCAGGTTCTCAATAGCGATTTTTCCCATGCGTTCCATTTCTCTGGTTGCCTCAAACACTGCAGTTGCAGGTGAAAATACGGATTTTGCTCCAATGTACTGAAGCTGGAATTCCTGCGGTGATACCTTTTCTTCATCCCGTACAAAGAATCCTGTAAGTTTGACGATCTGTTTGATAAACGGAAACAGAAGAAGTACTTCCACCAGCTTGATCAGAGTATGGGCATTTGCCACCTCTCTTGCAATATTGCCGTGAGAAATCATGCTGATAAAGCCTGTGATCGGTTCCAGCGCAAAGCTGAATACCACATACATGATTCCGGTACCGATAATGTTGAAGAAAAGATGAATCAGTGCTGCACGTTTTGCAATCTTCTTTCCATTGATCGCTGCAAGCAGCGCAGATACACAGGAACCAATGTTGCATCCGAAAATAATAAAGTAGCAGATGCGGATATCCAGAAGTCCCTGCTGTGCCAGCAGAAGAACAATACCTACTGTAGCAGAAGAGCTCTGAAGCACAGTTGTTACAACAAGTCCTACCATAACTGCCAGGAAATGACTGGTCAGAGAGCTCATGATCTCCACTACCTGTGGCGATTCACGAAGAACTGACATGGAATCGGACATTCCTGAAAGTCCCATAAACAAAATACCGAAGCCCAGAAGAACCTCTCCCGCTCTCTGTATCTTTGTTTTTTTGCAGAACATTACCATAACCACACCGACCATAACGATTGCCGGCGCAAGCGCAGACAGATTCAAAGAAATCAGCTGCGAAGTTACTGTAGTGCCAATATTGGCACCCATGATCACTCCCGCCGCCTGATAAAGATTCATCAGACCGGAGTTTACAAAGCTGACTACCATAACAGTAGACGCGCTTGAGGACTGGATTACCGCCGTAAAAAATGTTCCGACGAGAATACCCCTCAAAGGAGTTTTGGTGAAAAACTCCAGAATACTTCTCATTTTGGCCCCTGCCGCTTTTTCCAGCGCGTCACTCATAAGCTTCATGCCGTACAAAAACATGCCAAGGCCGCCCATCAAACCTAGAATAATCCCTGCCATTCTCTGTTCTCCCTTGTATATTCTCCTTTTATCAATATTCCTCCTCTTACAGAAAATACCGGTAGCTGTTCAGAACCGATCAGTCCCTGCGAAAATATTCCTCGCCCATCCGGATATCCTTCTGTATCTGCTCTTTCAGAGCTTCATAGGAAGAAAACCGCTGTTCTTTTCTGAGAAATTTCCTGAATTCTACAGTACAGTTTTTTCCATAAAGGTTTTTTTCACAGTCAAAAAGATAGGATTCCACTCCGATAAAGTTTTCCCCTACCGTTGGTTTATATCCCACATTGGTAATGCCCGGATAAATCTCCTGTCCGAAGCTGGACAGAGTAATATAGACACCATTTGGAGGCAGAAGCTTTTCCGGCAAGGGGATCAGGTTTGCAGTAGGAAAAAATTCCCGGCGTCCCATTCCTCTTCCATGCTCTACAATCCCGGAAACAAAATAATCAAATCCCAGCAGGGAAGATACTTTTTCCATATTTCCTTTTGCAAGTTCCTCTCTGATGTAGGTACTGCTGATCTTCCTGGAACCATCCATCTCCTTTAGAAGGATTTCCACCTCAAATCCGTATTTCACACCGGATTTTTTCAGAAATTCCGGAGTCCCCTTTCGCTCAAAGCCAAAGCGAAAATCTTCTCCGATCGCCACGTAGGATGCTTTCAGAGAGCCTGCCAGCACCTGACGGACAAACGTATCCGCCTTCATATGCCTGATGTCACTGGTCAGCGGACATTCCAGCAGGATATCTGCTCCCATGTGTTCCAGAAAATCTCTGCGCTCTGAATTTGTAAGAACTGTTTTTCTGTCAGAAACAAAGGCCAGCACAACTGCCTGGACTCCGGTTTCTTTTTTCCGCTCCAGAATTTTGTCCATCAGTTTCCTGTGTCCCCGGTGGATGCCGTCAAACTTCCCCAGAGTTACTGCACAGTTGTTCAGTCTGGGAAACTGATCTTCGATTCTCATGTATTCCATGTCTTACTCCTGATGCCTGAATTATAAAAACATCTTGACCGGACGGTAGGTTTCACTTGCCTGATGCCACTGGTAAATTCCGATAAACTCACCTTCGCTTGTATACATCCGCACCCATCCGTCTCTGTAGCTGCCTTCTGTCAGCGCCTCTGTTACAGGATTTCCGTTTTTCAGAAGCCTGTCTGCCATTTTCCGGCCAAAAAGGACAGGATGCTCTCCCAGGATTTCCTCAATCCCGATCAGATGCTTTTCTATTTCTCCCTGATCCGTAAGCGTCTGGATCTGATCAAGAGTCAGGCTGTCTGCCAGAGCAAACTGACCGGATCTTGTGCGGAGCAGTTCTTCCATACACCCTCCGCAGCCCAGCTTCTGCCCGATATCGTGACAAAGCGTACGGATATAAGTACCCTTACTGCAGGTAACAGAAACCCTTACAAGAGGAAGCTTCATTTCCAGTATGCTGATTTCCCGAAAGTATACGGTTCTTGGCTTACGTTCTACAGTTTTCCCTTCTCTGGCCAGTTCATACAGTTTTTTTCCGTCCACTTTCAGTGCAGAATACATGGGCGGGATCTGCTGCTGTTCTCCCAGAAAGCTTTCTAGTTCTTTTTTTACATCCTCTTCCGTAACTGTGACAGGAAGCTCTTTTAATACCGTTCCCGTCATATCCTGGGTATCTGTTTCAATTCCCAGATGCAGAAGCGCCTCATAAGTTTTTTCTTTTTCTGTCAGCATATCCACAAGTCGGGTGGCTTTTCCAAGAACAACAGGAAGAACCCCCTCTGCTTCCGGATCCAGAGTTCCTGTGTGACCGATTTTCTTCATGTGCAGGATTCCGCGGAGCTTTGCCACCACATCGTGGGAAGTAAATCCCTTTTCTTTCCTGACGTTCAAAACTCCATCCATCATCTGACTTTCTCCATACAGATCTGACGTTCGATCTCTCTTGTCACATTGTTGATCACATCATACATGGAGCCCTGAAGATCGCAGCCGGCAGCTCTTGTGTGGCCGCCTCCTCCAAAATAAACTGCAATTCTGCTGACATCCACATGACCGTTGGATCTTAAGGAAACCTTAAAGGTCTGAGTTTCTGTCTCATAAAGGAACATGGCAACTTCCACGCCTTTAGTAAGACGCAGCTGACTGACAATGCCGTCCAGATCCTTGCCGTCCACACCATAAAACTCCATGTCTTTTTTGCGCAGATAACCGATAATGCACGCGCCGTTCATAAGCAGGATGCTTTCTGCCAGCACCCTTCCCATAACCTGATTCTGAATATAGGTTTTCTCATAAAATGACTGATCAATGATCCGGTTAAACTCAAATCCTGTTTTCATCAGTTCTCCGGCAATTCTCATGGTTTCCGGAGAGGTGGAAGAATACTGGAATACTCCGGTATCGTGGATCATGCCTGTATAAATGGCAGCCGCAACCGGACGGTCTACTTTGTCTGCATCCAGAAGTCCGTAAAGGACCTCGCAGCAGGAGCTGACATCCCCTCTTACATGATTGATGTCCGCAAATCCCGGATTGCTGACATGATGATCAATGCACACCGTCTTTTTTGCCCTGTCAAAATATTCGTCCGCCACAGCCAGACGGTCCCGCGCGCTTACGTCGCAGGTTACAAAGAGATCAAACTCTCTGTCTCCGTCTGTCTCTGTACGGATATCGCCGATTCTGTCAATATGAGAAAAGACAGGCTTGGGATGATCCAGATATATCCTGACATCAATTTCCGGGAAATGCTCTGTCACATAAAGATATAGCGCCATACAGGAGCCTACACAGTCCCCGTCCGGTCTGATGTGTCCGGCGATTCCCATTGTTTTTACACCAGTCAGTACCTCTGAAATATTCTTCATATCCATCCCTCTTATTCTTCCTCAGGCTTCTCAGAAGAAGCATCTTTTCTGGTCACTTCATCGATCATTTTCGACATGTTTACTCCATACTCAATGGATTCGTCCAGGATAAAACGGATTTCCGGCGTGTTTCTGAGATTCAGGTTCTTTGCAAGCTGGCGTCTGATATAGCCCTCTGCGCTTTTCAGACCTGTGATCGTGGCTTTTTTTGCCTCGTCATTTCCCAGAACACTGATATATGCCTTACATGTTTTTAAATCAGGAGCCACTTCTACAGCCATGACAGATGTCATGGGATGAATACGGGGGTCTTTGATCTCACCCCGGATAATGGAGCTTAATTCTTTCAGAACTTCTCCGTTGATCCTTGTATTCTTAATGCTGTTTTTTCTCATTTATGCTCACTCCTATCTTGGTACCTCTACCATGATATAGGCCTCTACGCGGTCTTCTTCTTTAATATCATTAAAGCCGTCAAATACAAGACCACACTCGTAGCCTGCCTTTACTTCTTTTACATCATCTTTAAATCTCTTCAGAGATGCAAGCTCGCCCTCAAAGATCTGCTCGCCTTCTCTTGTGATACGAACCTTGCAGTTTCTCTGGAAAATACCGTCAAGCACATAGCTTCCCGCAATAGTTCCCACTCCGGAAGCCTTGAACAGCTGACGAACCTCCGCATGGCCGATCACCTTTTCCTCGAATACCGGATCCAGCATACCCTTCATGGCAGCTTCCACATCTTCGATCGCCTGGTAGATGACTCTGTACAGACGAAGATCTACGCCTTCCTGATCTGCAAGCTGTTTTGCCATAGCATCCGGACGTACGTTAAATCCGATGATGATGGCATTGGAAGTAGCTGCAAGAGAAACGTCAGATTCGTTTACTGCGCCGACGCCTCCGTGGATCACACGGACAACAACCTCTTCGTTGGACAGCTTGGTAAGACTCTGTTTCACAGCCTCCACAGATCCCTGTACGTCAGCCTTGACAATAAGCGGAAGCTCTTTGAGATCGCTTGCCTGAATCTGATCAAAGAGATTATCCAGAGAAAGCTTGCCTTTTGTTTCTTCAAGAAGACGGTTCTTGTTCTCAGATACAAAGGCTCCTGCAAAGTTTTTGGCCTCCTTGTCACTTGGGAAGGACATCAGGATCTCTCCTGCATTTGGAACGTCTCCCAGACCCAGGATCTCAACCGGAGTGGAAGGACCTGCCTCTTTTACTCTGCGTCCCTTATCATCCATCATTGCACGTACCTTACCGCTGCATGCGCCTGCCGCAATAAAGTCGCCTACATGAAGGGTTCCCTTCTGTACCAGAATTGTTGCAACCGGGCCCTTGCCCTTGTCAAGCTGAGCCTCGATCACAAGACCTCTTGCCGCACGGTTGGGGTTTGCTTTCAGCTCGCATACTTCCGCAGAAAGAAGGATCATTTCCAGAAGAGTATCAATACCCTCTCCTGTGTGTGCGGAAACCGGAACAAAGATGGTGCTTCCGCCCCAGTCCTCAGGAATCAGCTCATACTCGGAAAGCTCCTGTTTTACTCTTTCTACGTTAGCGCTTGGCTTGTCGATTTTGTTAATGGCAACAATGATCTCTACGCCTGCCGCTTTTGCATGGCTGATGGCCTCTACTGTCTGAGGCATTACACCGTCGTCTGCCGCTACAACAAGAACTGCGATATCTGTTGCATTGGCGCCACGCATACGCATTGCTGTAAACGCCTCATGTCCCGGTGTATCCAGGAAAGTGATCTTCTGACCGCTGTTTTCTACCACGTAAGCACCAATGTGCTGTGTGATTCCGCCGGCCTCTCCTCTTGTTACATTTGTGTTACGGATAGCGTCAAGAAGAGAAGTTTTACCATGGTCAACGTGACCCATAACGCAGACTACCGGAGGTCTGGAAACCATATCAGCCTCATCCTCTTCCTCTTCTTTCAGAAGCTCTCCGATCACGTCTACCTTTTCTTCAGGCTCTGCGATAATGTCATAGCCCAGAGCAATTTCCTGTGCCTTTTCAAAGTCGATCTCATGGTTTACTGTTACCATGGTTCCTTCCATAAAGAGCTTTTTCACAATTACAGACGGCTGCATTTTCATAGCCTCTGCAAGCTCGCGGATGGTCATTTTCTCCGGAAGAGTAATCTCCTTGATCTCCGGCTTCTTCTCTTCCTGCTTCGGCTGCGGAGCCGGCTTCTGAAGAGCTTTCGGAAGTCTGGACATGTTTCTTCTTCCACCCTGATTCGGTCTGTGTCCGCCGCCCTGGGATTTATCAAAATCTTTCTTTTTGTTTTTGTTCTCTCTGTCGCGCTCTCTCTTACTGTCCTTGGAAGTCTTTGTCAGCTCCGGAGTAAATACTGCATCACCGTCGTTTCTTCTTCCTCCCGGACGCTGACCGGAACGGTTTCCACCTCCGAAACGGTTGTTTCCATCAGGTCTTCCCTGACCGCCGCCCTGAGGACGTCCCTGGCCTCTGTTGTCAGAAGGTCTTCTGTCTCCACCGCGGAAATCACGGCTTCTGTCACGTCCGTCACGATTGTTGTCACGGCTTCCTTCTCTGCGCTCTCTTGGCTGACGGTTCTGGTTTCTTCCTGCTCCTGCCTGCTCCTGGGAAGGTCTGTTCTTTCCCTGATTCTGCGCTGCTGTTTCCTGGCTCTTTGTTTCCGGCGCCTTTGTCTGCTCCGCCGGTTTTGCTGCCGGAGCCTCCGGCTGACGTTTTACTGCTTCAGCAGGTTTCTTTGGCGCTGCCTCTGTATTTCTCGGCGCTTTTGCCGCCTGCGGGCCTCTTGCGCCCGGTTTCTTATCCTGTGCCTGACGTTTCGGTCTGTTTTTGCCTCCGTCGCTGGCATTCTGTGCGTGATACACGCGAATAATATTTTTTTTCTTTTTGGGAGCCTCCGCTTTTTCTGCTTCCGGCTTCGCTGTTACCATCTTTTCTTCTGTTCTGGAATTATCCACCTTGGTAATCTGCTCCTTTCCCCTGTGTAAAAATTTCTGGTTAATATATGCAACAGATGCTTCGTCAAGACTGCTCATATGGCTTTTGACTTCCACACCTTTTTCTTTTAAAGCTTCTATGACTTCTCTGTTCTGTCTGCCGATTCTGGCAGCCAGCTCATGCACTCTGATTTTTGCCATGCGATTTCCTCCTTCAGGTCTGTGATTTCTCAAGTTCCTTCATGATTGCTTTCGCAAAATTTTCATCCTGAACCGCAAGGCTGGCGCGGAATTCCCTTCCGCAGTATTTTCCCAGTTCCTCTTTATCTCCAAAAACATAAACCGGTACTTCGTAAAAATCGCACATGTCCCGGAATTTCTTCCGTGTATTTTCTGACGCGTCTTCGGCCACCAGAACAAGAAAGCTTTTTCCTGTTTTGACGGACTTTTCTGTGGAAAATTCTCCACTGACGGTTTTTCCCGCCCTTGTGGCAAGTCCTACCAATGATAAAACTTTACTGCTGTTTTTCAAGCTTTTCAAACTCCTTTTTCAGGTCTTCATAGACCTCCTGCGGAATCTCTGTTTTCAGTGAACGTTCGATCCCGTGATTCTTTACTGCCTTATTCAGGCATTCCATGGAAATGCACAGGTAAGCGCCCCTTCCGTTTTTTCTTCCGGTAGTGTCCAGAAGAATCTCATTTTCCGGTGTCTTCAAAACCCGCATCATTTCTTTTTTGTTTTTCATTTCCCTGCACCCGGTACACTGGCGCATGGGGATTTTAGTTTTCGCCTTCATACTCTTCTTCACCGGATTCTGCGGAAACCTCTGCCTGTTCATCGGCTTCTGTATTTTCCGCCTCTTCAGAAGCTTCTTCTGTTACCTCAGCTTCCTGCTCAGAAACTGTCTCCTGACCATTTTCCTCTTCTCCGTAGTATTCGTCATCCTCATACTCGTCGTCATAGTCATACAGTTCGCCGGATTCTCTTGCCTGAGTCTCACTCTTGATATCAATCTTAAATCCGGTAAGACGGGCTGCTAGACGGGCATTCTGACCTTCCTTGCCGATGGCAAGAGAAAGCTGATAATCCGGAACAACTACAAGAGCTGTTTTTTCATCCGGATCTGCCATAACTGCAATAACCTTTGCAGGACTTAAGGCGTTCTCGATCAGGATCGCCGGGTTCTCGTCCCAGTTGATGATATCGATCTTTTCGCCTCGAAGCTCCTCAACAATGGCGTTGACTCTGGCTCCGTTCATACCTACGCAGGCTCCTACCGGATCTACGTCCGGATCGTTGCTCCATACGGCGATCTTTGTACGGGAGCCGGCTTCTCTGGCAATACTCTTGATCTCTACAGTTCCGTCTCTTACTTCTGCCACCTCTGATTCAAACAGACGCTTTACAAGTCCCGGATGTGTTCTGGAAACAAGAATACGCGGTCCCTTGGGAGTATCCTTAACCTCAAGGATATAAACCTTGATTCTCTCAGTAGGATGGAACTCTTCTCCCTTAACCTGCTCGTTCTCGCTTAACATACCGTCTGCCTTGCCCAGGTTCACACTGACATTTCTGCCCATGATACGCTGTACAATACCTGTGACAACTTCTTTTTCCTGTCCGTAATACTGATCGTAAAGAACCTTGCGCTCTTCCTCACGGATCTTCTGAAGGATCACATTTTTTGCATTCTGTGTTGCGATACGTCCGAATTCCTTGGACTGGATCTGCACTCTTACTGTGTCTCCCTCCTCGGCATTTGCATTGATCTTCTGTGCATCAATAAGAGAGATTTCCAATGCCGGGTCCTCTACAAAATCAGTTACAATACGCTCCGCATAAACGCTGAAATCACATGTTTCCGGATCAATGGTCACATGCACGTTGTCTGCCTTGCCAAAATGGTTCTTGCAAGCCTGGATCAGTGACTGCTCAATAGCCCCAAGCAGAGTATCCTTACTGATATTTTTTTCTTTTTCCAGGATATCCAGTGCTTCCATTAACTCTCTGTTCATTTTTCTTCTTTCCTCCTGTTTTTCTACACTGTTAAAATTCGATTTTCAAACGGATCAGGGCAATTTCCTTTTTATCAAATGTGCGTAAAGCACCGTCCTCCTCAATCGTCACACTGTTATCATCATATGCAGTCAGAATTCCGCTGAATTCCTTTTGTTTTTCTATGGGACGGTAGGTACGGAGTTCTACAGCCTTTCCCATGCTTCTGACAAAATCCTTTTCTTTTTTCAGAGGTCTGTCAAGACCGGGAGAACTGATCTCCATGATATAGCTGTCCTCAATAAAATCATTCTCATCAAGTCTGTCGCTGAACTTCCGGCTGACTGCCTCACAGTCATTTACCGTAATGCCGCCCGGCTTGTCAATGTAGCCTCTCAGGTACCAGTTTCCTGCTTCCTTCACATACTCCACATCCACAAGCTCGAATCCTGCTTCCTCCACAATGGGAGCAAGAAGGGCTTCTGCCTTCTGTTCGTATTCTTCTCTTCTGCTCATGTTTTCCACCTGCCTTTCGCACATACGGATGCCGGATCACACACTGTTATTTCCCGGTGGGTAATCACTTTCGCAAAAAGAGTGGACCGAAGTCCACTCTTATGCTATCCGTTATCATGTTACAATTATCATAGCACCTTCCATAAGGAAAAGCAAGGATTAATTTCAGACTCTCGGTCTGACTCCTTTTGTATCACGCTTTGCAAGGCGCACTTTGTTCAATACATAAGGCCTGTCACGGAAGGTGATCGTATACTCCTGATGTCCCCCCAGAAGGTAGGCATGCTCCAGATGATCTCCCTCTGCCAGCCTCATTCCTCTGACTCCGATAGAAGTCTTTTTCATAGTGGAAACCTCCTGCTTTAAGAATCTCAGGAAGCTTCCTCCCGCGCTCTGGAGGACCACCTGCTCCATTTCCCCGGCGCTGCCCACAAAGATCACCTGATCCTCCGGCGCAAGCTTTGTGGATGCAATGGTGCGCTTGGCAACATCAAACTCTTTGCCTTCCACCAGCTTGCACATGGAAGTTCTGGTTACAAAAAGAAGCGCATCATTTTTAATCTGGCTGACAGGAGCCACATAAAGAATCTGCTCTGCTGCACTGTCATAATTACTCAGATTGTCTGCAGGCGTTCCTTTGTCCCGGAATCTTACAAGAGGAATGTCCGCAGCTTTAATGGTATGAAGCTTGCCGCTGTCAGTAAAAAGACAGATTTTATCTGTATTCATACAGGTAAACACATAGCGGTTTTCACTGCAGGCAGCTTCTTTGTTTCTTTCATAGGCGTTTTTGTCGATCAGCTTCATATAGCCAAAACGGTCCATCAGGAAGCAGACCTCTGTTTCCTCCATTTTTTTCTCCTCGTAAACAGCTTCCTCTGCGTTTTCAATGGAGGTACGTCTCTTTGTACTGTATTCCTTTTTAATGGCATCCAGCTCTTTTATGATCACTTCTGCCATAGAATCATAATGATCCAGAATATCCTTATAAAGAGCAATATTTTTCATGGTCTGCTCATACTCTGCCTGAAGAGCCTCAATCTCCAGACCGATCAGCTTATAAAGGCGCATGTCCAGAATGGCTGTGGCCTGCTTTTCTGTAAACTGAAGTTTCTTCGCTGCTTTTTCACTTGTCTTTGTCTTAAAGCGGATTCCCTCCGTATTCCCCTCCACAAGACATTTCTTTACCTGCTCCCGGTTTTTGCTGCCGCGGAGGATCTCAATGATCAGGTCGATCACATCACAGGCTTTGATCAGACCTTCCTGAACCTCCTGTTTTTCCAGCTCCCGGCCCAGAAGGGTTTTATACTTTCTTGTAGTTACCTCAAAAAGAAAATCCACATGATGCTCGATCACCTGCTTCAGACTGAGAGTTTCCGGTCTTCCGTCTGCAACTGCCAGCATATTGACGCCAAAGGTATCCTCCAGTCTGGTTTTTTTATAAAGCATATTGGTAAGATTTTCTACGTCTGTGTCTTTTTTCAGCTCCAGGACGATTCGGATTCCCTCTTTTGATGACTGGTTGGAAATATCCACAATGTCCGTGGTCTTTTTTGTTTCCACAAGAGAAGCCACGTCATTGAGAAACTTGCCGATGTTTGCCCCAAGCATGGTATAGGGAATCTCTGTGATCACAAGCTGTTTTTTGCCGCCTTTCAGCTTCTCCGTTGTGACCCTGCCCCTGATCCTCAGCTTTCCGGTTCCTGTCTCATAAATTTTGCACAGATCGTCCTTGTTGACCACAATTCCTCCTGTAGGAAAATCCGGTCCTTTAATATAACGCATCAGACCTCTGACACTGATCTGATTGTCTTTCATATATGCCTTGACTGCATCGATCACCTCTCCCAGGTTATGAGGCGGAATACTGGTTGCCATACCTACTGCAATTCCTTCCGCGCCATTTACAAGAAGATTTGGAATTTTGACCGGAAGAACAGAAGGTTCCTTTTCTGTCTCATCAAAGTTCGGTACAAAATCCACTACATTTTTGTCCAGATCCTCCAGAAACACCTCCTGGGTCAGCTTCTCCAGCCGGGCTTCTGTATATCGCATGGCCGCAGCGCCGTCTCCCTCTATAGAACCAAAATTTCCATGGCCGTCCACAAGAGTCTTTCCTTTTTTAAACTCCTGGGCCATCACAACAAGCGCCTCATAAATAGAACTGTCGCCGTGAGGGTGGTATTTACCCATGGTATCGCCTACGATACGGGCGCATTTTCGATAAGGCCTGTCGTAGCGGATTCCCAGCTCATACATGTCATACAGCGTTCTTCTCTGCACCGGCTTCAGCCCGTCTCTCACATCAGGAAGAGCACGGGAAATAATGACGCTCATGGCATAGTCAATATATGATTTCTGCATAATCTCCGAATAATCTGTCCGGACAATATTTTCCTGTTTTGTTTCCATCTGTTATTCCTTTCAATCGTTCCATTGGCGCAGTTCTGATACTGCTGTTTCTGTCGGGAGAGACTTCCTGCATTCATTCCCGATTCTGTTTTTATATCCTTAAAATGAAAAAACTGTTTTTGTTCTCGATTCTGTTTCTGTATTTTAAAGCGAATCTCTGATTCTGCTCCTGACGCTGATCCCATATTACTGAAACAAAGCTCTGTATCTGTTCCTGACATTGTTTCTATATTCCTGAAACGAATCTCTGATTCTGTTTCTGATGCTATTTCTATATCTCTAAAGCAGATATTCGTATCTGTTCCCGGTTCTGTTTCCATATTCCAGAAATAAGTCTTGGTATCTGCTTCTGAAACTGTTCCGATATTTTACACATCCAGCTCCGCGTCAGCCGCATGTTCATAAATAAAAGCCTTGCGGGGCGGAACATCGCTTCCCATAAGGATTTCCGTAATACTGGAGGCAAGGCGGGCATCCTCGATCTCCACCCGCTTCATTCTTCTTGTCTCAGGATTCAGGGTTGTTTCCCAGAGCTGATCCGCATCCATCTCTCCAAGACCTTTGTACCTCTGAAGGGTAAAGCTTCCCGGTTTGTGAGTTTTACGGTATTTTTCCAGGGCTTTATCATCATAAAGGTACTCCTCCGGGCCTTTTTTCGGCATAGCCTTGTAAAGAGGCGGCATGGCAATGTATACATGTCCCTCATAAATAAGCTCTGGCATAAAGCGATAAAAAAGAGTCAGAAGCAGCGTGGAGATATGTGCGCCGTCCACATCCGCATCTGCCATGATCACAATCTTGTCATAGCGTAATTTACTGATATCAAAGTCATTTCCGTAGCCCTCAGAAAATCCGCAGCCAAAGGCATTGATCATGGTTTTTATCTCCGCGTTTGCAAGTACTTTATCAATGGTGGCTTTTTCTACATTCAGGATCTTTCCTCTGATGGGAAGAATGGCCTGATAATTCCGGTTGCGGGCTGTCTTTGCAGATCCACCTGCAGAATCTCCCTCCACAATAAAAATCTCGCACTGAGATGGATCCTTTTTCTCACAGTTGGCAAGCTTTCCATTGGAATCAAAGGAATATTTCTGCTTTGTAAGAAGATTGGTCTTTGCCCGCTCCTCAGTTTTACGGATCTTTGCAGCCTTTTCCGCACAGGAAAGAACCGCCTTGAGAGTTTCTAGATTACGGTCAAAAAACAAAACCAGCTGTTCTCCCAGAACCTTGCCAGTAGCCTTTGCCGCATCCTGATTATCCAGCTTAGTTTTTGTCTGCCCCTCGAATCTTGGAGCCGGATGTTTGATGGACACCACTGCAGTCATTCCATTTCGGATATCCGCTCCGGTAAAGTTTGCATCCTTGTCCTTTAACACGCCAATCTCGCGGGCATAGGTATTCATCACAGTGGTAAAGGTTGTTTTAAAGCCTGTCAGATGAGTTCCGCCCTCTGCATTGTAAATATTGTTGCAAAAGCCCAGAACATTTTCCCGAAATTCATTGGTGTACTGGAAAGCTGCTTCCACCTGAATACCGTCCGCCTCTCCTTTCAGAAGAACCGGTTCATGTAACACTTCCGATTTATGGTTCAGGTCACGAAGATATCCCACAATTCCTTCCGGTTCATGGTACTCCTCAGCCTCGGTCTCATCCCCTCTTCTGTCCTCAAAGAGAATAGTCAGCTCAGGATTCAGATATGCAGTCTCATGAAGGCGGCTTTTTACCTCAGTGGCAGAAAATCTTGTTTTTTCAAAAATCTCCGGATCCGGCAGAAAATTCACGCAGGTTCCGGTCTCCCTTGTCCGTCCAAGCTTTGGCAAAAGTCCGTCTTCCAGTTCTATAGCAGGAATTCCTCTTTCATAACGGTCATGGTGCACATATCCGTCTCTGCTGATCTTAATATCAAGATATGTAGACAGGGCATTGACTACCGAAGAACCTACACCGTGAAGGCCGCCGCTTGTCTTATAGGCAGAATTATCGAACTTGCCGCCTGCATGAAGAGTAGTAAATACCAGACGCTCTGCAGAAACGCCCTTTTCATGCATATCCACAGGGATTCCTCTTCCGTTGTCAGCAACTGTACAGGAACCATCCTTTTCCAGAACCACATGGATGTTGGTACAGTAGCCTGCAAGATGCTCGTCCACCGCATTGTCTACGATCTCATAAATAAGGTGGTTCAATCCCTTTCTTGAAACACTTCCTATATACATACCGGGACGTTTCCGCACTGCCTCCAGTCCTTCCAGAACAGAAATACTGCCTGCATCATACGTTTCCTTCTTTGCCATGACTGTCTTAATTCCTTTCTTCTCTCTTTCAAACATTCGTTCTGTATCATAACCCATTCCTGTATTTTTTGCAACTGTTTTTCTAATAATGGTTAGTTATCCGCATGTTTTTACACAAAAATCACGACCACCGGCTTAGCCGGTGGTTTGTTTTGACCCTATAAGGGTCTGTTACCGGCACTGGAGTCTAAAGACTCATCGAAATAGATTCGCCAATCGCAACATCATTTACTTACCAAGCCCTTTCGGGCTTTTTTATTTGTTACGGTTTACTGGCTCACCCGTAAACGGGTCAATATATTCCTTCAGTGTCATTTGATCGTATTCCAAATCACTTTGTAATTGATTTGCTATATATTCCTCTATTTTCTTTGCATTTTTTCCTACCGTATCCACATAAGGGCCATATAAATTAGGAAAACCGCAAATACAAGGCTTTTCGGAGCCTACCAACAACAAAAATAATATTTGATCTATCACATTACGCTGAAAGGCCGTCCGGCCATCAAAACCGGGCGGCTTTTTTGCGTGGGTAGACGGGAAGGAGGCAAAAAATAATTACAGAAATTTAAGCCTGAAATTTGTGCAACTTTAACGAAAAGGAGGTTAATGAATGGCAGATGACAAACTGAACACGGGCCCCGGTGAGAAAAAAATCCCGGAGGCTCCCGAGTCTGTAACGGCTGGCCAGCCCCAGGCCCCGGCTCCCGAACAGGCCGCTCCCACACCCCAGCAGGAACAGACCGGGCCCGCAAAGCCCGATCCCGGCGATGTGGTAGTGTCCTTTGAGCAGATCAATGAGCTCATGGGCGAAAAGCGAAAGGCGGCCCGGGCTGAGGTAGAGAAAGCCGGGGATGCCCCCACAAAGGAGCAGGCTCCCGGTGAGGCGGAACAGCCCGCCACTGGCGAACCGAAAAAGCCCCGCCGTGGCCGTTCCCCGAAGGAGGATAAAGCGGAGCCCGCTGGCAAGGAGGCGGCAAAGCCCCGCAAGGGCCGCCCGCCCAAGGCTGACAAAGCGGCCCCCGGCGAGGCCCAGCCGTCCAAGCGAGACAAAATGTCCCGAAGTGACGGGAAGGCTCCGGACGCTCAAACTCCCCCAAAGGCTGGGAAAACTGCTCCCGAAAAGAAGGCCGCCGCCCCGGAGCAGGCTCCGCCCGGGCCAGTCACCCCTCCCCGTCCGGTGGAGGAAGGCAAGCTCATGTATCTGAAACTTTCCGAGATGCATCCGTTCCATACATTCCGGCCCCACCCGTTCAAGGTGCGGGACGATGCCAAAATGCAGGAGACGGTGGCATCCATTAAGGCAAACGGCGTGATGGTGCCCGGCCTTGCCCGCCCGGAAAAGGACGGAAACGGCTATGAGATTGTGGCGGGCCACCGCCGCTGCCGTGGCAGTGAACTGGCGGGACTGGAGGAAATGCCCTTTATCGTCCGGGATATGAGCGACCACGAGGCTGTCCAGGCCATGAAGGACAGCAACAAGCAGAGGGATCAGACGCTCCCCAGCGAACTGGCCGCCCTGCTGGACTTGGAAGTGGAGGACATCAAGCACCAGGGCGGGCGGCTGAAAAATGTGGCCGAGGGCGACATTGGCAAGCGTTCCGTGGAGATTGTGGGCGAGGCCCATGACATGAACTATAAAAAAGTCATGCGCTATCTGCGGCTCAACTCCCTTGTGCCGGAACTGCTGGACAAGGTGGACGATAAAAAGATGGGCTTTATGCCCGCCGTGGAGCTCTCTTATATCCGGCCCAAAAACCAGAGGCTGATCGCCGTTTCCATTGACGGGGAGCAGGCGTCCCCCTCGGTAGCCCAGGCGAAAAAGCTCCGGGAGATGGATCAGGAGGGCAAGCTCAACGGCGATGTGATTGACGGCATCTTATCAGAAAAGAAAAAGGAGGATCGAGGCGTGATTATTTCAACCGCTGAACTGGAAAAGTATTTCGGCAAGGAGGTCACTCCGGCCAAAATGAAAGAGCAGATCATCGGCCTGCTGGACGAGTGGAAACAGAAACAGCCGCCCGAGCTGGCAAAGGCCCCGAAGAAAATGGAAAAAGACAAGTAACCACTTCGAGACATTTTGTCCCGAGGGGCTCTGCCCCTCTGCGATGGCTCTGGTGGTATATATCCCCCGTCGCCGGGGATAAAAAAGCGCAGTCGGGAGCGGGCCGTCAAGGGGGCCAACGGCCCCGCCGCTTGCGGCGGCTTGCCCTTTACGGCCTGCCCCGGCTGTGCTATCTCCGGCCAAGCGGCGGGGGTATATCCTCCAGAGCCGCCCCCTTTCCCATGATTGGGAAAGGGCGGGGGGTTAGGGTTGAACGATTTTATGATAGAACGGAGGTTTTTACTTATGAAACGACCCCTTGCATACATTACCGCCGCATGGTTTGGCGGCGACAGTGAAAACGCAGAACTGGCGGCCCAGTATTGCCGGGCCGTATATGAGGCGGGCTTTGCCCCGATTTGCCCCGCCCTCTATCTGCCGCTGTTCCTCAATGACGCAGTACCCGAGGAGCATAAAAGCGGCATTGACATTGGCCGTGACCTGCTCCGCCGCTCCCGGGTGCTGGTGGTATGCGGCCACAGCATGACCGAGGCCATGAAAAATGATATTGCCGTGGCCCAGCGGCTGGGGATTACCGCCACCACCCTTGAGGGCATTTTGACCGTTAAGGGCCAGGGCAAACGCTGATGGCATCCTTGTTTGAGGCTTACATTACCAACCTCGGCAAATACAACGAGGGGGAGCTGGTGGGAGAAACACTGGAATTTCCCACCAGCCCCCAGGAGGTGCAGGCGCTGTTGAAACATATCGGCGTGGACGGCATACGGTACGAGGAATTTTTTATTACCAGCTTTGACGGCGATGTGCTGGGGCTCTATGACTATCTGGGTGAATATGAAAATCTGGACGAGCTCAACCATCTGGCCTGCCTGCTCTCGGAACTCGATCAAGGTGAGCTTGAAAAATTTGAGGCAGTGCTCCATACGGGGGCGCATACCTCCAGTGTGGCAGATATTATCAATCTGACGCAAAATCTGGATTGCTTTGAATTTTATCCGGAGATTGAAAATGAGGAGGACTTGGGCCGTTACTGGGCGGAGGACCTGCCGATCCCGGAAGAACTGAAAGACTATTTTGACTATGAGGCATACGGCAGGGACATCTCCATCAACGAGGGCGGCCACATGGCCCCAGGCGGCTATGTGGTTCAGACCAGCGGAGACTTTAGGGAATATTATCACGGCCCCCAGGACATCCCCGCCGAGCATAAGGTGTTTTCCTATCCCCAGCTTTCCATCCGGGAGCAGATGGCCGCTTACAAAGAGGTGATTGACGGTTCCTCAAAAGAGGGCTTTCGGCGGCTGACCGAAAAAGGCCGGGAGGAACGCTGACAAGGCACTTCGAGACATTTTGTCCCAAAGCGGAGAAAGGAGGCGGTGTAACTGATTGATGAAGAAATTTCCCGGAGCTCCATAGCGATCTCTGTCCGGGCTGGCAAGCTGACGGCCCGGGGGCTGGCTTATGTGCTCCAGGCGGCTGGGGGCCAGATCGCCAAACGGCACCGGGCGGCCCAAAGGCCCCACGGCAGGCAGAGCGTGAAAAAGCTCATGGCCCACGGAGAAAATATAAACAGCATTGAGGTGGAGGCTCCCAGGCTCTTTGACCGTATGGCCCGCCGTTTCAATGTGGACTATGCCTTTTATAAAACTGGGCCGGACAAATATCTGCTGTTTTTTAAGGCGGGACAGGCGGACGCTGTTACCGCCTGCTTTGAAAGCTATTCCCGGAAACTGCTCACGCAGTCAAAATTCAGACGCATCCCTATCCGGGAGCAACTGAAACAGGCGGCGGAGCGGCTTGCGGTGGAAAAGCCCCGGGCGAAAGAACGAGTAAAGGAGGCGGCCCGTGAGGACAGATAGCATAAAAAAATATTTGATACCCAACATCCCCTACCTGTTTATCCTGTGGGCCTGTCTGAAAATCGGGACAGCCTACCGGCTGGCGGCGGGGACGGATTTCGCCCACAAATTGATCGGGCTGGGCCAGACCATCGGCCCGGCCTTTGCCGACTTCGCCCCGGGAGTCAATCCCTTTGACTGGCTGATCGGCATCGTGGGGGCGGCGGCGTTCCGTCTGCTGATCTATGTAAAAAGCAAAAACGCTAAAAAATTCCGCCGGGATGAAGAGTATGGATCGGCCCGGTGGGGGACGGAAAAAGACATCAAGCCCTTTGTCGATCCAAAGTTTGAAAACAATGTCATTCTGACCGGGACGGAGTTCCTTACCATGAATACCCGGCCCCAAAACCCGGCCAACGCCCGCAACCTCAACTGCTGTGTCATCGGCTCGTCCGGCTCGGGAAAAACCCGGTTCTGGCTCACGCCCCAACTGCTCCAGGCTCATTCCTCTTTCGTGGTGGTCGATCCCAAGGGCGGGGTGCTGTCCCAGGTGGGCGCTTTTCTCCAAAAGAAAAAGGGGTATAAGGTCAAGGTATTCAACAGCATTGATTTTTCAAAATCCATGCACTATAACCCGCTGGCCTATATCAAGAACGAGGCCGACATCCTTAAATTTGTGGATGCCCTCATTTCCAACACCAAAGGCGAGGGCAAGGAGGGCGACCCGTTCTGGACAAAATCGGAAACTTTGCTTTACTGCGCTTTGATCGCCTATATCATTTTCGAGGGCCCCGCCGAGGATCGGAACATGAATACTCTGGTGGATATGATTTCCGGTATGGAGGTCAAAGAGGATGATGAGGAATTTATGAACGCCGTGGACTATATGTTTTCCGGGCTGGAAAAGAGAAAGCCGGATTGTTTCGCTGTCAAGCAGTACAAAAAGTACAAGCTGGCCAGCGGCAAGACGGCAAAAAGCATTTTGATTTCCTGCGGGGCCAGACTTGCGCCCTTTGACATCCCCCAGCTCCGGGAGATTATGTCTTATGACGAAATGGAGCTTGACCGCATCGGAGATCGGAAAACGGCGGTGTTCTTTATTATCTCGGACACCACCCAGACCTATAACTTCCTTGTGGCTCTTGCTTTTTCGCAGATGTTCAATCTCCTGTGCGAGCGGGCCGACAATGTCCACGGGGGCCGCCTGCCCCACCATGTGCGGGTGCTGTGGGACGAGGCGGCCAACACTGGCCAGGTGCCCCAGCTTGAAAAGATTGTGGCGGTGATCCGCTCCCGGGAGGTGTCGCTGACCCTCTTTTACCAGCAGTTGGCGCAGTGCAAGGCTATTTATGACAAACACGCTGAGACGATTTTGGGAAATATGGACAGCGTGATCTTCCTCGGAGGCCGGGAGGCCAGCACCATCAAGGAAATTTCCGAGAACTGGCTGGGAAAGGCCACTATCTCCATGCAGACCGACAGCCGCTCCCGTGGCCAGTCGGAAAGCTACAGCCAGAATAACCAGCGGCTGGGCCGGGAGCTGATGACCCCGGCGGAACTGGCAACCATGCCGGGGGACAAGTGCATTTTGCAGTTGCGGGGCCTGCCCCCGTTCTTCTCCCCCAAATATGATCTGAAAAAGCACCCCAACTACAAATACACGGCTGAGGCCGATAAAATCAAAAACGCCTTTGACCTTGACAGGCTCATCAACCGCCGCAGGCGGCCCGGGCCGGAGGAACTATGCGAGGTGTATAAGGTGTCCGTGGAGGACAATGGGCTCACAGGCGAGGACGAGGACATCCTCAACTATGACGATATTGACGATCCGGACGCCTTTGCATAAATGGGCTTTGGGACAAAGTGTCCCGAAGTCGGTAACTGCCGCCAGAAATGGCGGCTTTTTTCATAGCCGGGAATATCCCGGAGAAATGGAGGACTATATGGCATTTTTCGCATCCGCTATCACCACTTTACAGACCCTTGTGATCGCCCTCGGCGCTGGCCTTGGCGTATGGGGCGTAGTCAATCTTCTGGAGGGCTACGGCTCGGACAACCCTGGCTCAAAAAGCCAGGGCATGAAACAGCTCATGGCTGGCGGCGGCATCATCGTGATCGGCACCACGCTGATTCCTCTGCTGTCTGGCCTGTTCTAAGGAGGGCCTATGGATTTTCTCACCGACTGGCTCACGGACTGGCTGAAGGAGCTGCTGATTGACGGAATTATGGGGAACCTCTCGGGGCTCTTTGATACCGTCAATGCCAAAGTCGGAGAGATTGCGGTACAGGTAGGGACGACCCCGGCGGCATGGAACGCCGGGGTTTTCTCCCTCATCCGCCAGCTTTCCGAAACGGTGATTTTACCGATTGCCGGGCTGGTGCTGACCTTTGTTGCCACCTATGAGCTGATACAGATGCTTTTGGAAAAAAACAATATGCACGAGTTTGATGTGGCGAATATCTACAAGTGGGTATTCAAAACCGCTTGTGCCATCCTCATTCTCTCCAACACTTTTAACATTGTGATGGCTGTGTTCGATGTGTCCCAGAGTACCATCTCCAGGGCGGCGGGGCTGATCCAGGGCTCTACAGACATTACCCCGGATATGCTGGCCGCATTGGAAACCACGCTGGAGGGGATGGACTTGGGCCCGCTTTTGGGCCTGTGGCTCCAGTCCTCGCTGATCGGCGTGACCATGCAGGTCATGGGGATTATCATTTTTGTTTTGGTGTATGGCAGAATGATTGAAATATATTTGCTGACCAGTTTAGCGCCCCTCCCCGTGGCTACTCTTGCCAACAGAGAGCTTGGCGGCACAGGGCAGAACTACTTAAAATCCCTGTTCGCCGTGGGCTTTCAAGGGATGCTCATTTTAGTGTGTGTCGCTATTTATGCAGTGCTCGTCCAGGGGATCGCCACCAGCGGCGACCCCATCGGGGCAATCTGGGGAACCGTTGGCTATACGGTTCTCTTATGCTTTATGCTCTTTAAGACGGGCGGCATCGCCCAGCGCATTTTCGGGGCGCATTAAGCAGGACTTCGGGACACTTTGTCCCAAGGCCGGAAAGGAGGCGGGATATGCCAAGGCGGGCCCCCACCCGGTATAAACCGGGCCCGGATGGGGAAATGCGCCGGACATGGAACGGCAAGCTCCCGGAGGAATTTACCCAGCGGGACACGCTGGCGTTTATGGCTGATACCGATTTGCTTTTGAATGGAAAGGTATCGGCGGAAACCCTGTCTGCAATCCATGCGGCAGGCTATGACTATAAGGGCGGGGCTGTCATCCCCATGCCTGGAAAGGAGGAAACAGGACTGAGTAACGATATAATTGCAAAAGCTGAGGCGGTGCGGCCCGCCCCGATAAGGGAGCAGATGGCCCAGGCCGCAAAGGAGGCGGGAAAGGAAAACGCCGCCCGCTCTGCCCCGGCAAAGAAAAAGGAGGCCCGGGATGACCGCTGAGAAAACCTCGGGACAAAGTGTCCCAAAGCTCCCGGCCTGCCCGGAGGGGCTGTTCCTTATGGACGGCATCGAGGGCCTGCGCTCCCTCCCCCGGTACTCGGTGGATATGCTTTTGACCGACCCGCCCTACGGCACCACCCGGAATTTTTGGGATGTGCCGCTCCCCCTCCCGGAGCTCTGGGAGGCGGTGAGATGGGCGGTCAAGCCGGAGGGGGCTGTGCTTTTTTTCGCACAATGCCCCTATGACAAGGTGCTGGGGGCCTCCAACCTCTCCATGCTCCGCTATGAGTGGGTATGGTACAAGAGCCGGTGTACCGGCTTTCTCAACGCAAGGCGGGCCCCCCTAAAGCGGACGGAGAATATTTTGGTATTCTATCAAAGGCTCCCCTATTACGATCCGCAGTTTGAACAGGGCAAGCCCTATAAGAAAATTTCCCGTGAGGGGAGCAACAGCCCCAACTATGGAAAATTCCTGCGTTCCAGCAGTGGATCGGAGGACGGCCTGCGCTTTCCCGGAAACCTTTTGACCTTTTCTTCCGTACAGCGCACCGTCCACCCCACGCAGAAACCCGTGGAGCTGTGCGAGTATCTCATCAAAACTTATACCCGGCCCGGGGAGATCGTTGCCGACATCTGCGCTGGCTCCGGCACCACCGCCGTGGCCGCCGTCAACACGGGCCGCCGCTTTGTCTGCTTTGAAACCGCCCCGGCTTTCTATGCCCCGGCCACGGAGCGCATCCGGCTGGCGGGGGAGGCGGTAAAGGCCGGGCAGAAAGGAGTGTAACTATCGGAGACTATTCTATCATTTACGCCGATCCCCCCTGGCGGTACGCCCAAAAGGGCCTGCAAGGTGCGGCGGAGCGGCACTACCCCACAATGACGATTGACGAGCTGTGCGCGCTCCCGGTGGCAGATCTGGCCGCCCGGGACAGCGCACTTTTTTTGTGGGCGACTTTCCCCCAGCTCCCCGAGGCTCTGCGGCTCATTAAGGAGTGGGGCTTTACCTATAAAAGCGTGGCCTTTGTCTGGCTGAAAAAGAATAAAAAGGCGGATAGCTGGTTTTATGGGCTGGGCTTTTGGACAAGGGGGAACGCAGAAATCTGCCTGCTGGCTACCAGGGGCCATCCCAAACGGCAGGCGGCGAATATCCATCAGTTTATCATTTCCCCCATAGAGGCCCACAGCAAAAAGCCGGACGAGGCTCGGGAAAAGATTGTTGCCCTCATGGGCGACCTGCCCCGTGTGGAGCTGTTCGCAAGGCAGACACCGCCCGGCTGGGATGTGTGGGGAAATGAAGTCGCAAGCACGCTCCCGGACTTTGGGACAAAGTGTCCCGAAGTGGCCGGGGCTGGAAAGGAGGATCATTCGTGTCCTATGTGAATGTACCCAACGATTTATCGAAGATCAAAACAAAAATTGCCTTTAACCTCACCAAACGCCAGCTTGTCTGTTTCGGCTCTGCGGCGGCGGTGGGCATCCCGTCCTATCTTCTGGCCCGTGGCTCCATCGGCAACACCGGGGCCATGTTTGCCATGCTGGTGATCATGCTCCCGGCGTTCCTGCTGGCTATGTACGAAAAAGACGGGCTCCCCTTTGAAAAGGTGGTGAAGAACATCATCCGGGCCCGGTTTACCCGCCCCGGGATAAGGCCCTACCAGACAGAAAACATTTACGCCCCCTTTACCGGGCGGGGCGCTGTGAGAAAGGAGGATGCGATTGCAGACAACAAAACAAAAAAGCGGGCGAAAAGCCGCAAAGGGTAAGGGCCGGGCGGCCATCTCCGCCCAGCAGTCTATCCCTTATATTTCTATGCACCCGGACGGTGTGTGCAAGCTCCCCGGCGGGCTCTATACGAAAACCGTGGAATATGAGGACATCAATTATTCCGTGGCAAGCACCGAGGATCAGACGGCGATCTTTAGCGGCTGGAGCTCATTCCTCAACTATTTTGACAGCTCTCTGCCGTTCCAGCTTTCCTTTATCAACCGCCGCTCCCACTCCCGGGGCCGCTACAAGGTGAACATCCCCCAGGCGGACGATGATTTTAACAGCGTCCGGGAGGAATTTACCGGGATGTTAAAAAACCAGATCGCCCGTTCCAACAACGGCATTGAACGCTCCAAATATATCACCTTTGGCATACCTGCCGAGGGGATCGCTGAGGCCCGGCCCCGTCTGGAGCGTGTGGAGGCCGATGTGATGGGGAACTTTAAGCGGCTGGGCGTTCCCTCGGAGCCGATGGACGGGCGGGCAAGGCTGGCTTTGCTCCACAGCCAGATGCACCCGGGGAGCCGGGAGCCGTTCCGCTTTTCGTGGAAGGACATCCCGCAGACGGGACTGGGCACGAAGGATTTTATTGCCCCGGACAGCTTTGACTTTCGGCAGTCCCGCTTATTCCGGGTGGGCCAGTATTGGGGGGCCGTGTCCTACTTGCAGATTTTAGCGTCCGAGCTTTCGGATAAACTGCTGGCGGAGATTTTGGAGCTGGATGCGGAGATGACCGTGACCCTCCATATCCAGACGGTAGATCAGCTCAAGGCCATTAAAACCATTAAGGGAAAACTCTCCGACATTGGAAAAATGAAGGTGGAGGAACAGCGGAAAGCTGTCCGGGCCGGATATGACCCCGACATTCTGCCGCCCGACCTCATTACCTTTTCCAAGGACGCCGCCGATCTCCTTGCCGACCTCCAGTCCCGCAACGAGAGGATGTTCCTCTTGACCTTTACGGTGGTGAACCTTGCCCCCACCCGCCAGCGGCTGGAAAACGATGTGTTTACCGTGGGCGGCATCGCCCAGAAATACAACTTCGCCTTAAAGCGGCTGGACTGGCAGCAGGAACAGGGCTTTGTGTCCTCGCTGGCCCTCGGCGTGAACGAGGTGGAAATTAAGCGGGGCATGACCACCAGCTCCACGGCGATCTTTATCCCCTTTATGACAAGGGAACTGCGGATGGACGGGCAGGCCCTCTACTACGGCATGAACGCCCTTTCCCACAATGTCATCATGGCTGACCGGAAAAAATTGAAGTCGGCCAACGGGATGTATCTGGGCTCCACCGGCTCGGGGAAATCCTTTGCGGCAAAAAGGGAGCTCTTAAATGTTTTTCTTACCATTCCCCAGGATCGGATTATCATTGTTGACCCGATGGGCGAGTATGCCCCGCTGGTGAAACGGCTGGGCGGGCAGGTGATCGAAATTGCCCCGGACAGCCCCCACCACTTAAACCCGATGGATGTGGAGCTCAACATGGCCGCCGGGGAAAGCCCTCTTTCCATGAAAGCAGACTTTCTTCTTTCCCTGTGCGAGTTGGTGGTGGGCGGCAAGGAGGGCTTACAGCCCATTGAAAAAACGGTGGTTGACCGCTGTGTGCGGCTGGTGTACCGGGAGCAGGCGCTGGGGCTTGGGAATACGAAAACCCCGCTTTTGCAGGATTTGTATGAGGAGCTCCTAAAACAGCCGGAGCCCGAGGCCCGGCGTGTGGCAACGGCGTTAGAGCTCTACTGCACAGGCTCCTTAAACCTTTTTAACCACCCCACGAATGTAAAGACGGACAGCCGGGTGGTGTGCGTTGTGCTGAAAAACATGGGAGAAAATCTCCGCAAAATCGCCATGCACATCACAAACGAGTTTGTCTCCCAGGCGGTAGATACTAACTTCCGGGAGGGCGTGGCAACCTGGTGCTACTTTGACGAGTTCCATGTCCTGCTCCGTGACCCGCTGACCGCCAGCTACTTTGTGGCGGTGTGGAAGATGCTCCGCAAAAAGGGCTGTGTCCCGAGTGCTTTAACCCAGAATGTGAAAGACCTTTTGGCCAGCCGGGAGATCGAGAACATTCTGGACAACACGGATTTTATGATCCTGCTGTCCCAGGCCCAGAGCGACCGGGCAATTCTGGCCAGACAGCTCGGCATTTCCGAGCACCAGCTTTCCTACATCACCCACTCTAATTCCGGCGAGGGCCTGCTGTTTTATGGGAATGTGACCATCCCGTTTGTTGACCGTTTCCCCAAGGGGGAGATTTATAACCTGCTGACCACCCGCCCGGAGGATATGAGAAATGAAACGAAAACCGAATAAACCACGCCCGGAGCCCTGGGCGCAGACAGGCCCCACTGACCCCGGGGGCGGGGCCGCCGATTCGGGCGGCTCTGCTTTTGGGGCTGGCTCTGAAAAGCAGTCCGGGGCAACGGCTGAGGGAACTTCGGGACAAAGTGTCCCAAAGTCTCCCAAGTCCAAATTCAGACAGAAAAGCCAGCAGGAACAGGCCGCCGCCAGCAAGCTCCGCATGGAAAAACAAGGGGAAAAGCTGGGGGCCGCCAGGGAAAAGCTGGCAAAACAGAAACCGCCCAAAAAGCCCGGCCCGGTGAAACGGGCGGGCCGTGTGGCCGGGGGCTCCGTCCACGGCTTTGTGCATGGCAAGATTTTTGAGGTGGAGCAGGAAAATGTAGGCACCGAGGGGGCCCACCGCTCCGAGCTTGTGGGCGAGTCCGGCCTGCGGTATGGCTCCCGGTTTGTAAAGCGCAAAATCCGGGAGCACCCGGCAAAAGCGGTGAGCCGGGCCGAGGCGAAGTTTATCAAGGCCAAGGCGGACTATCATTTCCACACCGCCGCTCAGGAGCACCCGGAGCTTGCGAAAAGCGCCCTCAAACGCTACTGGCAGAAACAGCGGCTGAGAAAGCAATACCAAAAGCGGGCAAGAGAGGCCGCCAGGCATGGTACAAAGGCCGCCGGGAAAACTGCCGCCGCCACGGAAAAGCTGGCGGCAAAGGCGGCGGGCTTTGTGAAACGCCATCCCGTTGGCTCCCTGATCGCTCTTGTCTGCGTTCTGCTTATTTTTATGATGCAGTCCTGCTCGTCCTCGCTGGTAATGCTGGGGAACGCCGGGGCCGGGGCTGTCGGGGCCAGCACCTACCCTTGCGAGGATGGGGATATGCTGGGGGCTGAGGCCTCCTACTGCGGTTTGGAGGCGGAGCTGGGGCGCTATCTTGATACCTACGAGGCCACCCACGATTATGACGAGTACCACTTCGACCTGGACGGGATCGAGCATGATCCCTATGTACTGCTTTCTATTTTGTGTTCGCTCCATGAGGGCCAGTGGACGCTCCCCCAGGTGGAGGGCACTCTGCAAACGCTCTTTGACCGCCAGTACATTCTCACCGAGGAAGTGGTGGTGGAGGTGCGCTACCGGACGGAAACCCGCACCGACAGAGAAGGCAACGATTACGATGTGGAGGTTCCCTACAATTATTACATCTGCTATGTCACGCTGGAAAATGCGGATTTATCCCATCTGCCCGTTTCCCTTATGGGCGAGGATCAGCTATCCCGGTACGCCATCTATATGTCTACCCTTGGCAACCGCCCCGACCTGTTCCCCGACTCGCCCTATGTAAACAGATACATCACGGGCCAGCCTGGTGGCGGCTATGAGGTGCCCCCGGAATATCTGGACGATGAAACCTTTGCCGCCATACTGACCGAGGCCGAGAAATACATCGGCTACCCTTATGTGTGGGGCGGCTCCAGCCCGGCCACTTCCTTTGACTGCTCCGGCTTTGTGTCCTGGGTTATCAACCATTCGGGCTGGAATGTGGGCCGTCTGGGGGCACAGGGGCTTTACAACATCTGTACCCCGGTGGGCTCCCCCAGGCCCGGCGACCTTGTATTTTTTAAGGGCACCTACAATACCCCGGGCGTGAGCCATGTGGGGATTTATGTGGGGGATGGGCGGATGCTCCACTGTGGAGATCCCATCGGCTACGCAAATTTGAATACAAGCTACTGGCAGTCTCATTTCTACGCCTACGGGCGTTTACCATGATTGGAGGTATTTATGGCAACAGCGAAAAGCATGAAAATCCAGGCCGAGATTGATAAGGTCAAGGCCAAAATCAGTGAACAGCAGGCCCGGCTCAAGGAGCTGGAACAAAAGAAACTGGAAGCGGAAAACAGCGAGATCGTGGACATCGTGCGGGGCATGAGCATCCCCCTTGACCAGCTCCCGCTCCTGTTTGAAAAGCTGAAAGGCGGCGCTTTGGGACAAAGTGTCCCGAAGTCGGAGCCCGAGAAAAAGGAGGAAAACTAATCTATGAAACGAGTTCAAGTTTTGACAGCGGCGTTTTGCGCCGCTGTTCTTTTATGCGGATTGAGCACAACGGCCTATGCCGGGGGCGGCGAGGAATGGGAGGGGCTTGACCCGGAGGAGCCCGCCGTCACGGAGGAGCCTGCCGAGCCCACGGTCACGCCGGGCGAGGGGTTTTCCGAGGAGGGAAACCTTGTGACCCGTGATCTCCTTTATGACGAGCACACCAATAAGCAGTTTATTACCGTCCAGGCCAGGGGCGGGACTACCTTTTATCTCGTCATCGACTATGACAAGCCCGTGGACGAGGAAGGCGAGCAGTATGAAACCTACTTTTTGAACATGGTGGACGAGGCCGACCTGCTGGCCGCTGCCGAGGCAGCGGGGGCGGAGGCGGCGGTCTGCTCCTGCGCTGAGAAATGTGCGGCGGGGGCTGTCAATACCGACTGCCCGGTTTGTTCTGTGAATATGGGGAAATGCGTGGGGGCGGAGCCGGAGCCCGTCGCTGACCCGGTGGAGGAGCCAGAGCCCGAGCCGGAGAAAAAGGGCAACGCCGGGACGCTCCTTATCATTCTGGCCCTTGCGGTAATCGGAGGCGGGGCCGGCTGGTACTTTAAGATTTACCGCCCCAAACAGGAAAAGGCCGCCGGGCCCGGGGAGGACTACGGGGACGAGCTGGAGGACTATGAGGTTGGGGACGATATGCCGCCCTGGGACGAGGACGAACCCGAGGAAATGGAGGACGAGGAATGAATTTTACAAACAGCCCCTTAGAACGAATGATGAAGGAACGCCCCCGGCCGCAGGCTCCTGCCGTGAGCAGGCCGCCCAAAGGCTCCGCCTGCTGTGGCTGTGCCTACTGGCGGGGCATCCGGTGTGTGTCCTGCTATAAGGAGCTTTTGAAGTCTCCGGCTGGCGGGAGGTAAGGCAGTGGGTCGTGAGCTGACCCGGCAGGAAAAGGCGGCCATCCGCTCCCTTGTGGTGAAATGGTGCGCCAACTATGACCGGGAATATGGATGCCTGCCGCTGGAGTGTGAGTGCTATATGTTCGGAAAATGCTGGACGGGGAGCTTTTGCCGCTATTTCCGGGAGGCCGTCCTGCCCCTTGACCCGGCGTTGGAGGCGGCCCTTTTGACCGAGGGCCCCAGGCCGGATTTCAAGCTCTGCCCGGTATGCGGCGGAGCCGTGGCCCCGGACAGGCGGCAGGCGTACTGCTCGGAGGCGTGCGCCTTAAAAGCCCACCGCCGCCAACAGCGGGAATATATGCGGAAAAAACGGGGCCGGACTGTTGACAATTAGGCCCCCGAAAACCCGCTTGTAACAAGGCTTTTACAGGCCGTTTTGGGGGCGGGCAATAGGATTCTATGTCCCGCCCCCAAAGGGCCGAAATGCTGTCAACATTTATCCGCCGGGACTTTGGGACAAAGTGTCCCGAAGTCCCGGCTTTCTGGAAGGAGTTACTATGGACAAAAATCAAGGCTATTCCATTTTGAAGGCTGTAATGCTGGAAAACGGCAGGGGCTTTGCGCTGGGGCATCATCCCACGGCCCCATCCCCCTATGTCACATGGGCCTGTTACGATGATAAGGACGGCCAGCGGCAGTATGAATGGGGGCATTACGGTAACAACCTGGCCGCTATGGAAAAGGACTTTTCGGCCCGGGTGCAGGACTACCAGCGGCTTTACCATGTGGAGATCGTGCAGACCGAGGCCCCCGGCCTTTACAAGTATTATTCCACCCAGCGGCCTGTGGACATCGGGACATTCCCCAAGCCGTCCCACAATGCCCCGGATGAGATCGTCAACTACGATCAGCGCATCCCTGTGGAGGGCGGCGCATTTCCGGCCTGGGGGCATCTGACCTACACCCGGCCTTTGACGGAAAAACAGGCGGCGGATTATGAACTGCGCCCAGCCCCCGGCAATCCCGACAGACCCCGCCCGATTGCCCAGCAGATGCGGGAGGCTGGAACGCTGGCAAAGGAAAAAGCTCTGGATAAGGTGCTGGAGTCGCCCAGCCCCCGCCGTGGACGGGATCGGGAGGAACGATGAAAAAGCGCCGCCGCCCTGTCCATCTCCATGTGATGGTATCCGAGGAGGAGCAGGCTCTCATTCAAGAACGCATGGACGAGGCGGGCATCCGCAATATGGGGGCCTATATGCGGAAAATGGCCCTCAACGGGTATGTGCTCCATGTTGACCTCTCGCCCGTCCGGGAACTGGTATCGCTCCAGCGGCGGTGCTCAAACAATCTCAATCAAGTGGCAATCCAGGCCAACACCTACGGCGGGATTTATCCCGAGGAAATCGCCGCTTTGAAAAAGGACTATGAGGCCCTGTGGGGGCCGCTGTCCGATCTGCTAAAAAAGCTCGCCGCCGTGGTGGAGCTCTAATCTCTCCGGGGAGTGGTATATGCCGCTCCCCGGTTTTCTCGACTTCGGGACAAAGTGTCCCGAGGTGGCGAAAATCGTTTATGGAGAGGAGGGATATTTACGGCAACCACCAGACTCATTACCCACCATATCAGCAAGGGGGAAACCATTGGGCAGTCTCTGAAAGACCGTTTGGACTATGGGAAGAACCCGGAGAAAACCCAGGGCGGGGAGCTCATTTCCGCCTATGAGTGCGATCACCAGACCGCCGATGCCGAGTTCCTGCTCTCCAAGGCAAAGTATAAGGCTGTCACGGGCCGGGAACAAAAGCGGGAGGCTGATGTGCTCTGCTATCAGATCCGTCAGTCCTTTGCCCCTGGGGAGATTACCCCGGAGGAGGCCAACCGGGTAGGCTATGAAACAGCCATGCGCTGGACAAAGGGCAGACACGCCTTTTTCGTTGCCACTCATACGGATAAAAAACATATCCACAACCACATTTATTACAATCCGATCTCGCTGGACTATACTCGGAAATTCCGGGACTTCTGGAGGTCGGCGGGGGCTCTGCGGCGGCTCTCTGATCGGGTATGTCTGGAAAATGACCTGTCCGTGATCCAGCATCCAAAGCTCCATAGCAAGGGCCGTTTCTTGCATTACGGCCAGTGGATCGGGGAGCGGCCCCCGTCCGCACAGCAGAGGGTACGGCAGGCCATCGTTGCGGCTCTGGAGCAAAAGCCCGCCGACTTTGCGGCGTTCCTCCGGCTTATGGAAGAGTCCGGCTTTGCGGTAAAGCATGGGCGGGGCGGCGTGATTTCCTTTCTTGCTCCCGGCCAGGATAAGCCCACCCGCCTGCGTTCCTCCACCCTCGGGGACGGTTTTGATCCCGGAGACATCCGGGCGGTGATCGCCGGGGAGCGGCCCATCCCGGTACTGGCAGACGAGGCCCCGGCTCCGGCCCGGCGTGTCAATCTGATCATAGATATTCAACGGCGCATGGCCCAGGGCAAGGGCCCGGCCTATGAACGGTGGGCCAAGGTTTACAACCTCAAACAGATGGCCGCCGCCCTCCAGTATCTGCGGGAGCATGACCTTATGGACTATGAAACGATGGCGGCCAGCACCGAGGCGGCGGTGGAGCGTTTTCATGCTCTCTCCGGGGAACTGCGGGAAACGGAGGCGGCCCTCGAAAAGACAGCCGGGCTCATGGCGGCTACAGTGGAGTATGCCAAGACCCGGCCCGTGTTCGATGGCTACAAGGCGGCCCGGTACAGTAAAAAATATCTGGCCCAGCACGAGGCGGAGCTTTCCGACTACCGGACGGCAAAGGCGGCGCTCAACGAGCTTTTGGCCGGGGAGAAACTCCCGAAAATGGCGGATATGAAAAAGGCCCGCCAGGAGCTGGCGGGGAAGAAAAAAGCCCTCTATGCCGAGTACCGCAAGGCCCAGGCGGATATGCGGCAGGCCGTGGCGGTCAAGGCGAATATTGATCACCTGCTCGGCGTAACGGACGGGCGGGAAAATAAGGCCCAGGAGCGATAGCGACAGGCCGCAGACAACAGGCGCATAGCGCCGGGACTTTGGGACACTTTGTCCCGAAGTCCAGCGGGTTTGGGGAGCTCCCCAACAAGCATTTTTGCGGGGCCAGCGGCCCGGCAAAAATAGCAGGTGTGGCCACACCTGCCCTGCTTGCCGTTTCGTGCGATCCCGCTACATGGCGCAAAAACGGAGGTCACGCTTTCTTACGCATCCTCCGTTTCCTTGGCGGCTTTCATCGCTTGGATGGTGGCCTCTACAATTTTCAATTCTCTTTCGTCCAGAGAGCCCAGCATGGCGTCAATGCGTTTTCTGCATTCGCTCCCGCCGTTCTTGGATGGGTAAAAATACTGATCTACTGATATGTCAAACATTGTGACCAGTTGATAAAAAGTATTAAGGCTTGGGTGCTGGCCGTCATTTTCGTTATACATGATCGTGCGTGGAGAGCGGTCAACAATATAGGCCAGTTGCTCCTGTGTCATCCCGCTGGCCTCCCGAGCCCGCTTGATGGCCCGTCCTATATCGTGAAAATCAAATCGCCGTTTGTCTTGCTCTAACTTCATAATATCACCTAATGTAATTTTACATTTCATGTGATATTATTTGAACGATTTATATTTTCATACTACCGACTGTTTAATTTCATGTCTGCATAGAGGATAATGCACATGAGGGTTGACAAAAGGAAATTTCTCTGCTATATTTTATACAGACCGTTGGTTTGTATGGAGGTGCGGGATGGCAAGAAACAAATATCCGGAGGAAACCGTAAAGCTGATTTTGGATGTTGCCACCCATCTGTTTGTCGAAAAAGGGTATGACGCAACATCCTTGCAGGACATCATCAACGAAACAAATCTTTCAAAAGGTGCAATCTATCATCATTTTTCGTCCAAAGAGGAAATTTTTGAAGCGATCTTTCATCGTATAGGTGAAGAAAACACAACCGCTTTGGCAAAAGTGCGGGATAATAATTCCTTGAATGGGCTGGAAAAACTGCGGGCAATTTTTAAGGCCGCTTTGTTTAATTCTAATCAGAGCTTAATGTTGACAGTTACACCATGCTTATTGGATAATCCACGCTTTTTAGCGATGCAAATTGCTCAGCTCTACCAAATTGTTGCTCCAAAGTTTATTCAACCGATCTTACAGCAGGGGATTGACGATGGCTCCATTCAAGCGACAACTCCCCGTGAACTGGCAGAGGCAATCATGGTTTTGTCTAATGTATGGCTCAATCCGCTGGTTAGCATGACTGACGAAACGGGGGTGCGTAATCGGTGCAAAACATTCAATGACCTGTTACAAGGCGTTGGTATTAACCAGCTTTTGGACGATGAAATGATAGAGGGCTATGTTAGCTACTGCAAGTCTCAGCACCCGGCCTAACTTCCTAAAATAAGCTGCTCCCTAAAAGAGCAGTTTATTTTGGACATTTATCAAACCGACGGTCGGTTTAATAAATCAATCAATGGAGGTACTTTATGCAAACAAAACTTTTTAGGCGTGATTTTACTCTTGTTGTGATCGGCCAGATTATTTCCCTGTTCGGCAACGCCATCTTGCGATTTGCCTTGCCACTGTATTTGTTGCGGGAAACAGGTTCTTCAACTCTGTTTGGCGCTGTGACAGCCTGTTCCTTTGCTCCGATGGTTGTTCTCTCTATGGTTGGTGGTGTATTAGCTGACCGAGTGAACAAACGCAATATCATGGTAGGACTTGATTTTTCAACAGCGGCAATTATCATTCTGTTCTACTTTTCTCTTGGCAAACTGCCAACAGTCCCATTGTTTATTATCGTACTGATGTTACTGTATGGCATTTCTGGTACTTACCAGCCGTCAGTGCAAGCGAGCGTCCCCTTATTGGTATCGAGAGAAAAGTTAATGGCGGGAAATGCCGTTATTAACCAGGTCAATACGCTTTCCGGCCTGCTGGGGCCGGTGATCGGCGGTGTGATGTTTACCCTTTGGGGGATTTACCCGATTCTGCTTTTGAGTGCGGCGTGTTTTACACTCTCCGCCGTTATGGAGATTTTCATTCGTATCCCACATGAAAAGCGGTTTCGTGAAGTTGGCGTATTTCATGTAATAGGAATGGACTTAAAAGAAAGCTATCAGTTTGTAAAAACAGAAAAGCCTATTTTCTTCTCGGTGGTCTTTCTGGTATCTATCTTCAACTTGGTTTTGAGTGCGGTAATGATTGTGGGAATACCTATTCTAATAACGCAGGTATTGGGAATGTCTGATACCATGTATGGCTTTACACAAGGCTCTCTGGCTTTAGGCGGTTTGTGTGGTGGAATTTTAACGGCCATTGTATCTGAAAAACTGAAACTTCAAAATTCGTATGTGCTACTTTTGGCTTGTTCTGTGGCTGTGGCAGTTATGGGAATTTCTCTTTTCTTGAATATGCCCACTATTGTATCGTATTGGGCAATAACTTTAATGAGCTTTGCGGCGATGGGGGCGTCTACGCTCTTTATGGTACAGATTTATACGATGGTGCAGACACAAACTCCACCACAATTAGTAGGAAAGATTATGGCGGCGCTGATCTCTATTGCGATGTGCGGCCAACCGATAGGTCAAGCGATTTATGGAGTTTTGTTTGATATTTTTGCTATGCACACATGGATAGTTTTAATAGGTGCCGCAGTTGCAGCGTTTTTGATTTCCTTGTACTCCAAAAAGATATTTAGCCAGTTAGAAAGCAATAAGTAGTCTCCATTATTGATGGAAACAACTTTGCATAAAGACAAGACTGCACTTCATACAAAGGCCGCTGTTTGACAGCAACGGTTTCACGGCGGTTTGAAAAATATAAATTCAAGCCGCCGTTTTCTTTTTCAAAAATAGAAATACGGAGGGTGTGTTAAAGTTGCCCTTTTTCAAGGACACGGCGGTGCCAAAGAGGTATCGCTGTGTCCATTTTCATATTTTGTAGCCCCCGTGAACTCCATCAGTTAAAAAAAGCGTAGCCCCTCCCCCGGAGCAGTCCGGCTATGGATGTGAAAATAGACAGTATATAATCGAATATATAACTTCGTGCGTCTGCATGGCTCTGTGTCATGCGGGCGTTTTTTGTTATCCGCACTTCGAGACAAAGTGTCCCAAGGTGCGGTGTAGCTCCCCGGGATGCCGCTCCCCACCGCCCCCGTTTCGGTCACTCATCCACCCAACACCGAAACGGAGGTTTAATTATGACTACATTCAATCTGAAAGATTTTTATTATTGGTACACGCAGGATCAGTTTATCGAGGTTTCTGACGAGGTGGCCGGGGTATTTCTGGCCGATGCCCGTCACGAAATGGCTTACCAGCGGCGGCTTTCCCGGCACAAGGCGCAGTATTCTCTGGATTGTGAGGACGGGATTGAATATTCCGCCTGCCTGCATGAGCCCACGCCCCAGGAGCTCTTGGAGCGGATGGAGCTGTTCTGCCGTCTGTGGAACGCCCTCAATTCTCTGCCGGAAATCCAGGGCCGGAGGATCGACGCCCATATCATTCTTGGAAAGAGCATCAAGGAAATTGCCGAGGCCGAAGGCGTACATGAGGAGTCTGTCCGGCAGTCCATCAAGCGGGGCCTTGAGCGCATGAAAAAAACTTTTTAATTTTTTCATTTTGCCCACTTGGAAATGATGAAAAAATGTCTCGGTTTATGAGAGGAGGTTATCTTTCTCTGCAGAACAACAGGAGCGGCCCCGAGCAACATACGGGGAGCCGGGCGGCGGGTGCGCTGTGACTTTCTCCACAGAGGAACGAGCGAACAACACCAGCGCCGCAAATGGGGCGGGCCAACCCCAGGGCCACGATCCGCCGCAGGACAGGCTGGCCGCCTGTCCCTCCGGGCCGCCCTCTTGTCTGTGTGGGAGCGCCGCTCCGAATAAAGCTGTCTTTGGACGGGTCAAGAAAATGAGGGCGGCGTTCCCTCAATTTTAGGAAAGCGAGGTACAGTCTATGAGTTACGATCCCGCAGAATTGGCGGCCCTGTTATCTGAACCGTGGAGCAACGGCGCTTGCCGTGGCTATGTCATTATGGCGATGGAAAACTGCGGCTTTGCCGACCAGGACATCCGCCGTATCATGGCCGAGCTCTATGAGCTGTTCGACTTTGTATCTCTGGATGAGGCCGAGGCCCATTATCAGAAAAGCTCCTATTGACTTCGAGACAAAATGTCCCGAGGTGGAGCGAGGCAAGAGGGCGGCACCTTTTGGGTGCTGCCCTCTTGCGTTTCCCCACTATGAGCGGGAGGCGATTTAACCCTGTTTTGGAAGAGGAGGTTTTACCGTGAGATTAACTGCACAGGAAATTGAACAAATGAAAAGCGTTGACATCGGCGCAGTAGATAAGGAAACCCTTGCAGACGCAAGCGGTTTTACTTTCGATCCGATGCTCCCCAAGGAAACCCGGGCCCAGCGGATGTTGGAGCATTTCAAAAATCCGTATTGTTTCCGTTTGGGCGATATGGTGATTAAGCTGGAGTTTGCGGACGAGGGGCCCTCCCTCCAGGAACTGCTCACCGCATTTTTTCTCCGGCAGAAAAGCGGGCTGTAACTTCGACTTCGGCCCCTCTGCAACTTCGAGACAAAGTGTCCCATACAAAGGCATCCTTGTTGTCCCTCCCCAGCAGAGGTATAATATAGATGTAATGTGATAGGGAAGGAGGACAAATGGCAAGAACAGCAAACCGGGGGACAATAAGCGCCAGTGCCCCTACTTCATACAATGCGATGCGCTGGAGGCTGGGTAAATATATCCGGCTCTCCAAAGAAGATTTACTCCGTGGCCGGGACGAAAGCAACAGCGTTATCAACCAGAGGCGGCTTTTGGAGCAATACCACCAGACCCATCTGGACGAGTTCTATGACGGAACCGAGCAGGATGTATATGTGGATGACGGCAAAACCGGGACGGATACTGACCGTGAAGATTTCCAGCGGCTCCTGGCCGATGTGTATAGCGGCAGGATCAACTGCGTGATTGTCAAAGACCTGTCCCGCCTCTCCCGTAACTATACCGATGCCGGGAACTTGATTGAAAATCTGTTTGTCCGGCTGAATGTACGGTTTATCAGCTTGGCGGAGGGTGTGGACAGCTACCGCAACCCGGACAGCGTATCAAACATTATCGTGCCGATCACGAATGTAATGAACGATCAATACTGCTATCAGACCTCAAAGAAAATCCGGCAGGTATTTGATATGAAACGCCGCAACGGTGAGTTTATCGGTTCGTATGCCCCCTATGGCTATGTGAAAGACCCGAATGACAAACACGCCTTGTTGGTTGATCCCGAGGCCGCCGAAGTGGTAAAAAGCATTTTTGCGTTGTTTCTGTCCGGTATGAACAAACGGGGGATCACCTATTACTTGAACGACCACGGGACACTTTGTCCCACAGCCTATAAGCAACAGCAGGGGCTCAAGTACAACGCCCCCAACGCCCAGGGCAATCCTATGTGGAGTACAATCACCATAGACACAATCTTAAAAAATCGTGTTTATGTGGGGGATATGGTACAAGGCCGCCAGCGGGTGAAAAGCTATAAAATCCACATTCAAGAAAAGGTGCCGGAGGAAGAATGGTTTATCGTGGAGAATACCCATGAGGCCATTATAGACCGGGAAACCTTTGCAAAGGTGCAGAGCCTGCTCAAACGGGATACCCGCACCGCTCCAAAAGCTAAACAGCTTTACCTGTTCAGTGGTTTTCTGAAATGTGCCGACTGTGGCCGGGCGATGTCCCGGATCGCATCCAAAGGGATTTATGTATATTATCAATGCGGGACTTATAAAAGCCTGTCAAAAAAGGCTTGCACTATGCACTCGATTAAAAGTGACCGACTTGAGGCTGGAGTGCTGTTTGCGATCCAGCAACAGGTGCATCTGGCACTTACTTATTCCGAGTTTGTTGCCCGTATCAACTCCGCACCTCTGAAAAAGAGCAAGTCAAAGCGGCTGGAAGATACCATTGCCGCAAAAGAAAAAGAGCTTGCTAAAATCATGCGATACAAGCAGGCCCTTTATCAAGACTGGAAAGACGGGGAAATTACCCGCAACGATTACCGGCACATGAGCGAGGACTATGAACAGCAGTTTGAGGCCCTCACACGCATTATGCAAACGCTGACGGCGGAGCAGGAGCAACTGGAAAATGGTGTGGATGCGGAAAGCCCATGCCTTACCGCATTTCTCAAATACCGGAACATTGATAAGCTGACACGGGAAATTTTAGGCGAGCTGATCGACCACATTAAGGTTTACGAGGGCGGCAATATCAGCGTGAAATTCAAATACGCTGATGAGTTCCGCCGTATAGCAGAATATATCGAGCTCAATTCCCCTATGGTTACGGGGGCCGCAGGCTGACCCCCTAACCTAAAACAATTCCGTTTGCTTGTTTTCCTAATATATAACGCCCATAATATCCTCTACACCAAAAATGCCTGTTTCCGTATTTATACTTCAAATTTGCATGGCGTTCGAATATCATTAATGTACTTTTTCCTTTTAAATATCCTACAAAATACGATACACTTATGCTTGGGGGAATCTCAACTAACATATGAACATGATCTGGACAGATCTCTGCTTCTACAATTTTTACACCTTTTCTTTTACATAACATACTTAAAATATTTGCAATGTCTTGTTTTATCTTTCCATATGCTACTTTTCTCCTATATTTTGGTGCAAAAACGATATGATACTTACAATTCCATTTTGTATGTGATAAACTATTACTATCCATATGGATACCTCCTTTGTTAAATAATGCGGTTGGCGAACCTAACATTATTATAGCACTGGAGGTTTTATACTGTAAGCTGAAGCATCCTCAACCACCCGCACAGCAGGTGGTTTATTTGTTTTTCAAAGTTTCGTTTTTCGGAACAACGAAAAACTCCACAATGT
>OLOF01000063.1_pt1 | contig 87283 bp, 84 predicted proteins | sample 1643121 | NCBI WGS metagenome assembly OLOF01 (sample SAMEA3136677, study PRJEB25190) | human gut metagenome | biome: human gut; feature: human-associated habitat; material: faeces | place: Austria | collected 2013
CTGTAGCTCCAACCATTGGGTTGTTACCCATACCGATTAATCCCATCATTTCTACGTGAGCAGGAACTGATGAAGAACCAGCGAATTGAGCATCTGAATGCATACGTCCCATAGTGTCAGTCATACCGTAAGAAGCAGGACCAGCAGCCATGTTATCAGGGTGTAAAGTACGTCCAGTTCCTCCTCCAGAAGCAACTGAGAAATATTTTTTACCTTGTTCAATACATTCTTTTTTATATGTTCCAGCAACTGGATGTTGGAAACGAGTAGGGTTAGTAGAGTTACCGGTAATTGATACATCTACACCTTCTTTATGCATGATAGCAACACCTTCTCTAACGTCATCAGCACCATAGCAGTTAACTTTAGCACGAGGACCATCAGAGTAAGCTGTTGTAGATAATACTTTTACTTCACCTGTAAAATAATCGAATTGAGTTTCCACGTAAGTGAATCCGTTAATTCTTGAGATGATTTTTGCAGCATCTTTTCCTAAACCGTTTAAGATAACTCTTAATGGTTTAGTTCTAACTTTATTAGCTTTTTCAGCAATTTTGATTGCACCTTCAGCAGCAGCGAAAGATTCATGTCCAGCTAAGAAAGCAAAACATTCAGTACCTTCATCTAATAACATAGAACCTAAGTTACCATGTCCTAAACCTACTTTACGGTCATCAGCAACTGATCCTGGAATACAGAATGATTGTAAACCAACACCGATTGTTTTTGCAGCGTCTACAGCTTTAACATCTCCATTTTTGATTGCCATTGCAGCACCGACAGTGTATGCCCAACAAGCATTTTCAAAACAGATTGGTTGAGTTGATTTTACGATTTCGTAAACATCAATTCCTTTTTCATCGCAGATAGCTTTAGCTTCTTCGATTGATTTGATATCAAATTTAGCTAGTGCAGCGTTAATTTGATCAATTCTTCTTTCATAACTTTCAAATAATGCCATTTTCGTACCCTCCTATTATTCCTTTCTTGGATCGATGTACTTAGCAGCATCATCGAATCTACCATAAGTTCCAGTAGCTTCTTTCATTGCTTCATTAGCATCTTTTCCAGCTTTAACCATATCCATCATTCTACCTAAGTTAACAAATTCATAACCAATAATTTCATTATTAGCATCTAAAGCGATTCTATTAATATAACCTTCAGTTAATTCAAGATAACGAGGACCTTTAGCTTTTGTTGAATAAGAAGTACCAGTCATACTTCTTAAACCTTTTCCTAAGTCTTCTAATCCAGCTCCAACAGGTAAACCACCTTCAGAGAATGCAGATTGAGTACGTCCATAAACGATTTGTAAGAATAATTCTCTCATTGCAGTATTGATTGCATCGCAAACTAAGTCAGTATTTAAACCTTCTAATAAAGTTTTTCCTACTAATGCTTCTGAAGCCATCGCTGCAGAGTGAGTCATCCCTGAACATCCGATAGTTTCAATTAATGCTTCTTCAATGATACCTTCTTTAACGTTTAATGTTAATTTACAAGCACCTTGTTGAGGAGCACACCAACCGATACCGTGAGTTAAACCAGAGATATCTTTAATTTCTTTAGAATATACCCATTTTCCTTCTTCAGGAATTGGAGCACATCCATGTGAAGCACCTTGAGCGACACTACACATTTGTTCTACTTCGTGTGAATAAATCATTTTTTCTAACTCCCTTCGTGTTTTCGATTATAAATAGCTAGTCATGCTATTTAAGGCGAACTAAAATCACCTGAGTAAAGTATAGAATAAAGCCGAGTTAAAGTCAATGAAACATCAACGATTATCAAAATAAATTCGACAAAATAATCGGTAAAAAAAGGAGTTTATGAATACCTTTTAATATAATATTATTACACTAATAAAAACATATTGAACAGGCTATGAGTATGAAAATACCCATGTTTAATCATCGTAAAGATATATAGGGATAACACTAAGATGATTTTTATTGAAATATGGGGGAGAAATTAAACTACTCAAAGAACCTTTGACTAAAGAAAATTATTTATAATAGCAATTTTTGAAGCAATTAGCATTGTCGAAAATTCAATCTTGAATCATGAATTATTAATCTTATTAAAAAGGAATGGTGTTAAATTCATTAATATCCATTCAATTGGGTATGATCATATTAATATTAAGGCTACCAAGGTATTAGGAATTGGTATTTCAAATAATCCTTATTCAGTTAGTTCAATTGCGGACTTTATTTCTTTACATATTCCAGTCAGCGCTAAAACATATCATGCTATTAATAAGGATAATTTTTATAAAGGTGAAAGGTAGAATCATTATTATTGATACAGAATGTGATGAATTGATTAATTCAAAGAAATTGGTAGAGTGTTGTGATTAGGCAACTAATGATATGGTAGAAAACACAATCTTGCTTTTAAAAGAGATAATGTAGGATAGAACTTCAGTGTATGAAATTCAACAAAATGTTTAGAATTCATTTTGAGATGATATAATATTGATATCGAATATGCCAAAGAATTAGGAATAAAGGTTTGTAATTCTAGTTATGGACCGGAAGGAGTTGCAAATTTTACTGTTATGCTAATGCTGTTATCGTTACGTCATTATAAAAAAGCTTTGTGGTTAGGACAGGTAAATGATTATTCTTTACAAGGGCTAGAAGGGCGAGAGATGAAAGATTTAACGATAGGAATTATGGGGACCGGACGAATAGGTCAAGCAGTTTTAAAAAACTTATCCGGCTTTGGAGCTCGTTTATTAGCTTATGATATTCATCAAAATGAAACCGCTAAAATATATGCAACTTATGTCGACCTAGAGCAGTTTTATCAAGAATGTGACATTATTTCTCTGCATATGCCGTATCTTAAAAGTACGCACCATCTAATTAACGATCAAACAATAAGTAAAATGAAAGATGGAATAATCATTATTAACTGTGCTCGGGGGCAATTATGCAATACCGAGTCTTTAATCAGGGGAATCGAAAATAAGAAGATTGGGGCTTTAGGACTTGATGTGGTTGAAGGTGAAGAAGGAATTTATCATCAAGATATGCGTACTGATATAATTAAAAATAAAAATATGGCATATTTACGTCAATTTCCTAATGTTGTCATGACACAACATTTAGCTTTTTATACTGATGCAGCTGTTAGCAGTATGGTTCAATTATCACTTAATGGTCTATGGGCTTGTTATAATGATCTGGATTGGGATAATGAGTTAACAAAAGATTTGTAATCGCAGAAATTTCTGTGATTTTTTTAATGCTTTTTACTTGCACATAAGGTTAGTATGTGCTAACCTTATTGTAGTTAGGTAAAACTAACTTCGTGTGAATAAATGATTCTTTCTAACCTGGCTTAGTCACCCAGGTTAAGGAATCATGAAGGAGGAAAACAAATGAGTAAAATTAAAAGTGTATATGCCCGTGAGGTCTTGGATTCACGTGGTAATCCTACTGTAGAGGTAGAAGTAACTACAGAATGTGGAGCATTCGCTAGTGCGATAGTACCAAGTGGAGCTTCAACAGGTGTTCATGAGGCAGTTGAATTACGTGATGGTGATAAAAACCGTTATTTAGGATTAGGAACAGAAAAAGCAGTAAAAAATGTTAATGAGATTATTGCTAAAGAATTAATTGGTAAAGAAGTAACAAATCAAAGAGAAATCGATGAAACGATGATTGCTTTGGACGGAACACCAAATAAAGGTAAGTTAGGTGCAAATGCAATCTTAGGTGTATCTTTAGCTATTGCTAAATGTGCTGCGACGAGCTTAGATTTACCATTATATCGTTACATTGGAGGAGCTAATGCTTATGTATTACCTACACCAATGATGAATATCATTAATGGTGGAGCTCATGCAGATAATAATGTAGATTTTCAGGAATTTATGATTATGCCGGTTAGCGCTCCAACATTTAAAGAAGCAATCAGAATGGGTGCGGAAGTATTCCATGCTTTGAAAGCCGTTTTAAAAGGAAAAGGATTAAATACAGCAGTTGGTGATGAGGGAGGCTTTGCGCCAAATTTAGCTTCTAATGAAGATGCTATTAAAACTATTCTAGAGGCAGTAGAAAAGGCTGGCTATAAACCAGGTGAAGATATTAAATTGGCAATGGATGTTGCAAGCAGTGAGTTTTACCAAGATGGTAAATATGTATTACCAGGAGAAAATAATAAATCATTTACTTCAAAAGAATTAGTTGATTTTTATGCTGAATTATGTTCTAAATATCCAATTATCTCAATTGAAGATGGTTTAGATCAAGATGATTGGGAAGGTTGGGATTATCTAACTGAGAAGTTAGGGGACAAAGTACAGTTAGTCGGTGATGATTTCTTTGTAACTAATACTAAACGTCTTGAAGAAGGAATTAAACGCGGTGTAGCTAATTCAATCTTAATTAAAGTAAATCAAATTGGTACTTTAACAGAAACTTTAGAAGCTATTGAAATGGCCCAAAAAGCAAATTATACAGCAGTTATCTCTCATAGATCAGGAGAAACAGAAGATACAACTATTGCTGATATTGCGGTAGCAACAAATGCGGGACAAATTAAAACTGGTTCTGCATCAAGAACAGACCGAATTGCTAAATATAATCAATTAATTAGAATTGAAGATCGTCTAGGTAAACAAAGTAAATATTCTGGATTATCAGGATTTTACCAATTGAATAAATAATTTGGATAAATTTTATAAAAACTATTGCATAGTCAGTTAGTCTGTGCTAACATATAGATAGTTAGTTTAAGCTAACTAGAGAAAAGGAGAAATGTATGAAAGTAGTATTTGCATCAAGAACAGGTAATGTTCAAAGTATTGTTGATCGTTTAAGTGTCGACGCCTTAGAAATATCTTCTGGAGATGAGGCTGTTAGCGAGCCGTTTCTCTTAATCACTTATACTGATGGTTATGGTGATGTCCCTATGGAAGTTGAATCATTTTTAAATAGTAATGGTGACCATTTAAAAGGTGTTATAGTTAGTGGTGATCAAGGATACGGTGAAGCATTCTGTAAAGCTGGTGACGTTATTGCTGAACAATACAATGTTCCTTGTCTTTACAAAGTTGAGAATGATGGAACTGATGAAGATATAGAGGAAATTAAAAAAATAATTAATAATCAATAGTTAAATATTTGCTGATAGAGGTTGCTGATATATCATACCTACAACGATAAAATTTCCTAATATAATTATTAGCACTCTTTAAAAGTAAAAAATAGTAAGAAAGGTATCCGTGATAAGCTATTCACCTTTTTCTCGAAGACATAGACGGATACTTCTTACTAAATTATCCCGTCGAAAACAATAATAGATTTAACTATTTTCCAAATTCCTTAAACATAGTAGTGAATTTCCTTTATATCAGTTCATTCTCTAAACATTCGTCCATGGTATTTTGTCCTTGAAATCATGGCATATTAGAAAGTGATAGAAAATGTAATTTATAAAATATCCTTCAAGTTATAAATAATATTTTCAAATGTAACGAACTTTAAATCCACATCCAAGTAAGTGATAAATAATTTAGCCATTATAATTATCATTCTTTACATTAAGTTCGTAACTTTCAAAACCGGAAGCATTCCGGTTTTCTTTTTTTTATTTTATTGGTATAATTATATAAAACGATTGGAGGAAGAGTAGATGATGCACGAATCTGGTGAAATGTATTTGGAAACAATTTTATTATTAAAAAAACAAAACGGTAATGTCCGTTCAATTGATATTGCTCGAGAGTTGGGATTTAGTAAACCAAGTGTTAGTCGTGGTGTAGGCATTCTAAAGAATGACGGATATATTATTGTTGATAGTAAAGGATATATTGAACTAACTGAAAAAGGAACGGAAAAGGCTACTGCTGTTTATGAAAAACATGAATGTCTTACAGAATTTTTAATGCATACTGCAAAGGTTTCTAAAGAAGTAGCTGAGGATGATGCTTGTAAGATTGAACATATTATAAGTGATGAAGTATTTGAAGGAATTAAAAAGTTTTTAAACAAGTAATTGAACGTAAGATGCAAGAAGGCTTCTTACGTTTTCTTGGTTTTTTAAGATTTTTATATTTTATAACAGGGAGAGGTTGTTATGAAAACAAATGAACTTGAAAAATTATTGGGGACTACAAAGGATACCTTACGTTATTATGAAAAGGAGGAATTAATTTCGCCATCACGTGATGATAATGGTTATCGTAATTATAGTCATGAAGATATTCGAATAATAAAAAATATTATTATGTTGCGCTCTTTTGATCTTTCAATTACAGACATCAGACGTATATTTAACAATGAAATTTCTTTAAATACATGTTTGAATCAGAAAAAAGAATATTTATTAAAAGAGATAGGTAAAAAGCAGAGAATCATTGATTTAATTGAAAAAAACTTATCACGCAAGAAAGCTTTTTAGGTTATTTAAAAATTCCAGTAGACATTGAAAATAAAGTACACGTTCTTTTCTCAAATGAAGAAATAATGATTAGGGAGAACATAAGAAAGGATTGCCAAATATAATTATCAGGATATCAAGAGAGTGGTTTTTTCGATATGTTCCAGAACTTATATTCCGGCGTTAGCTGGCGATCATGGGTATTTGCTATTTGCAATGTGGTCACATATTGGATTATTATCACGGTATTTATATAGATTTGGATATATATGCTGAATATAGTTGTCATTTATTTGAGAGTATTTCTCTAGATAATATTCATGAAATCTTTGCTATTTTAAAAGATAAGGATATCATAATCGAAGATCCGCTCAATTTGAACGGTATTTTTACCCAATATCAAAATTTGTCTGAGCTTGAAAAATATTTTGATAATAATATGTCTAAATAGCAAAAAAATATGGCTTGGATAACCCTTGAGGTAGCGAAATTTCTCAACAGATTGATAAGCTTCATACTTATATAAATAATACTGAAAAAGGGAGAAGAGGAAATAAATTATTTATATTAAAGTCTTTAATAAATAGTAGTTTTCCTAAACGTACGTTAGCTATTTTGATTTTAGTTTTTAATTGCTCCGCTATCTCTTTTTATCATAGGAGTGATTATATTTGCCTTTAAATAGATAATTTCATGATTTTTAATAAGTAAAACGGGTAATTGATTTAATAAATTTAATTCATTGACAATAAAATTTTATTGATTTATGCTTGGATTATGAGTTACCGGTGGCTCTTATAAAAAGGAGCGAAAAATTATGTATCATTCAAGATTTAAAGGAGAACATTATCAGATTGGATTTAAGTGGGGGAGAAATTTATTAAAACATAAGCAACTGTTTTTAACTAATGTACCCTTTGAAATTACTTTAGAGCACTATGATTTTGCTTTACAATGTTTACCGATTTATCAAAAATTTTTCCCAGAGATTATTGAAGAAATAAGGGGAATTGCTGATGGACAAAAATGTTCATTTAAAAGTATTTGTGCTGTTTTGTTGAGTATGTACTGCATTGTTCCAGAAGTACATTGTTCTTGTTTTGCTTTTAGAAATGAAAATGAAATCTTATTTGGACGAAATAGTGATTTTTTAACAAAAATTGAAAAACTGTATACTAATTGTATATATCAATTTACTAATGATTCATATGCGTTTAATGGTAACACTACAGCGTGCGTTGAGATGGAAGATGGTATCAACGAGTATGGTTTAGCAATTGGATTAACTGCTGTTTATCCGACTGTAAAACAACTGGGGCTAAATGCCGGAATGATGCTGCGGCTATTTTTGGAGAAGTGTAAAACAGTTGATGAAGTAATTCAATTGTTGAATACATTACCGATTGCTTCAAGTCAAACTTTTACACTGGTTGATACTGGTGGTGATATTGCATTGATTGAGTGCAATAGTAAACAAATTAAAATCAATAGAAATAATCAGAATGCTTTTGCAACTAACTGGTTCTTCAGTGAAGCAATGCGGGAATATAATAATCATCTTATTGATAATTGGCAAGCTCAAAAGCGCTATCAAACTATCAAAGAAGCGATTTTAACTGATAAAATCAACGATTTTAATGATGCGGCTGCTTTATTATCAGGTAGGTATGGTTATATTTGTCAGTACGATCGAAAAACAGGAAAGGATACAGTTTGGTCGGTCATATATGATGTGAAAAATAAAAGGATTTTTCGAGTTGAAGGAAATCCTTCACGAAAATCCTTTATGGAAGATAAAAGATTTAAGTTCAAGTGATTAGATGAATGCTATAACTGATTGAAAATAAACAGGTTTTTATTTTGATTTAAACAGAAAGATAAAAAAGTAGATGAAAACATGATATGATGATTCCACTAAAGTAGACACACGAAATAACCAAATGGGTATCTATGGAGGTGGGAGCATATCACTAAGTTAGCCGGGTTAAAAATTTTATTTATTTTGTGTATCTACCTGACAGCCCTTGGATTAATTTCTATCTTACTTTTTTATTTTTGACAATTAGGACAATAATAGATACTACCACCTAGATATTGTTCTTTTTTTATTTCACAGTGACAGATTGGGCAACCACTTTTATAAGATTTAGCGCATAAGATAGTTTTGTAGCCACCAGGATTTCCGTATATATCTTTTTCACTGTCTCGACCGTGGTTTTCGACCATCTTTGTTAGAGTTCTAATAATCGCATCATATAAATTTTTTATATCTTGTTCATTTAATGTCTTAATCCTTCGTTTGGGAAAGAGTTTGGCATTAAACATAATATCTTGAGCAACACCATTACCAATCCCTAAAATTCTTTGCTTAGTTGCTAAAAAGGCTTTGATACTGAGTTTTTCAGTTTCATCAGTAATTAATGTTTTAAAGTAATTAAGAGTAAATTCTTGATCTAAAGGACCAATACTGGTTAATTCTGTTTGATAATATTCATTATTTGATCCTGTTATTTGATCAAAAAGTCCAATAAAACAATACATTGATGTTGTTACATTGATGAAACTTTGATCAGCAAAAGTAATTAGTAATTTGCTTTTTTTTAATTTAGTTGGTTTTTGGTAGTAGCGAATATTAGCGCCGTCACGAAAGGTTAAACGGTAATTCTCAATTACTATTTCAACATAGTAATTTCGCTTAATAATACCTGTTACTTTTTTACCAACTAATAATTCCTTGTATGAATTAGGATTTCCTTCATAAAAAGTAAATTTATGATCAGTGTAGTTACCCCCAAGATCAATTATAGTCTTACCAAGTATTTCTTTTTCCAAGTCATCAGCAATTGCATATGCTTCAGGAAGTTCAATCATCTTTCTCACCAGCCTTATATTAATATTCTAACATAGATACTGATTTAAAAACATCATAATAAATAAAAAAGCAAAGTGTTTAGATGATATGATTCCCTCTTAAATAGATTTTGGTTATTTGCCTTGGCTATTTAAAGATAATTATATCAAATATGTCTTTGCTCTTAATTTAAGCCTTGTCGACTTTTTTTAAAATACATTAAATCGGTTGCCTGCATTCCGTTTTCAATTATCTTATTAGGATAATAGTCAATAAAGAAATTTTCAATCCGATGACTATAAACATATCCTAAACGTGTATAAAAAGTGATATTTTCAAGACTGGAATTTGCAGTACCAACTAGAAAAGTATCATATGAATTGTACGTTTCTTCAATAAATTTGATTAATGCTTTGGCATAGCCGTGACCACGATGTTCACTTAATGTAAGGAGATTTTTGATTTCAACTTCGCCATCAATTATTTCTACTGCAATGAATGAAACTGGTTCGTCTTTTAAATAAAAGCCATACAGAGCACCATTTTCTAGGTAATCTCTAACTAAATTAATATTAGGATCACTTTCAGTTAAAAGGTGATCATAATCCATTTTATTGTTTATTTCTTTTATCATTGTTTTCACTTCCCAAGATGTATTATAACAAAGTTTTATCTAATGTAAAAGAATCTAATTATATGATATACTAATGGACAAAGGAGTGCAGCAAAGATGAAGAAAATATTAATTTGTTTGATGATGTTATTTTTAGTGGTTGGCTGCTCATCATCGAATCAAAAGAATAAAAAAGAAGAAACAGTCAAGAAAGAAGAAAAAACAGAAGAAAAAGAGCCTGTCAATACTAGTATTAAATTAAATTTTGCAGGGGATTGTACATTGGGAAATTATGCAGGACAAGCTTATGATGGATCGTTTAATCAAGAGTATGCCAAACAGGGAAATGATGCTACATATTTTTTTAAGAATGTCAAAAATGTTTTCGAAAATGATGACTTTACAATTGTTAATCTTGAAGGCCCATTGACAAGTGCGACTTCACATGTAGAAAAACAGTTTCCTTTTAGCGGACCAAAAGAATATGTTAATATTTTAACTAGCGGTAGTGTTGAGCTGGTTTCTATTGCCAATAATCATTCAGAAGATTATTATGAACAAGGGATGACGGATACTAAGCAAGTACTTGATGAAAAGGGAATTGGCTATTTTGGCTATGAAACGTCATGTGTCAAGGAAATTAAAGGAATTAAAATTGGCTTTTTGGGGTATCGTTCAATGTCTTTATCAATGAATAACGAAAAAGGGCGTGCAACAATTAAAGCAGCAATCAATGACTTGAAAAATAACCAGGGAGCTAATGCCGTAGTCGTTTTTTATCACTGGGGAATTGAGCGGGAATACTATGCGAATAGTGATCAGCGTGAGTTAGCAAAATTTTCAATAGATAGTGGTGCGGATTTAGTTATGGGTTCACATCCGCATGTTGTTCAAGGAACAGAAGAATATAATGGAAAACAAATCGTTTATTCATTAGGAAACTTTTGTTTTGGTGGAAATCGCAATCCTAGTGATACAGATTCAATGATTTACTCAATTACAATGAATTTCACTGACGGTGTTTATACTGGAGATAGTCACGAAATTATTCCTTGTTCAGTTACCTCGGTTAAAGGACGAAATAATTATCAGCCAATAATTTTAGAAGGTAATGAAAAAGAGAGAGTACTAACTAAAATACAAAAATATAGTTACTAGAAGATGGGATAAAACCATCTTTTATTATAAAATAATATATATAATATTTGTAATCTCATTATATTATCTTTATAATTAACATAGAAGGTGATAATTATGAAGCGCAAAATAGTATATTTTCTTTATAGTGGTTATATTGTTTTCTTGGTTGGGTTATTGGGAAGCCGTTTTGCTAATAGTATCAGTAAAGGTACTTTAAATATTATCTGTTTATTTATTTTTATTGGTGTTTTAGCTTTTTGTTGTGGTGGTTTTGTTGGTTATCCAACTCGTCAAATTGATACAGAACAGACCATCAAAGATAAGTTAGAAAGCCGTGATGATGCTATTTTAATCAAAGAGTTGTTTATAATGATAATTCCGTTAGTAATTATTTTTATTATCAATTATTTTTGTTGAGTTTAAAATGCGACAATTTTTTTGTAAATGCTTGAATCTTGAATCAATAAATGATATTATGCAAATAGTTATACGACTGACGGAAGTGGAATTAACCACAGGGAGTATAATCATGTAAGAGCCGACCGTCTGGGCAAGAGTCTGGACGAGTGTAGGCTCTTTTTTAATTCTTTGGTCAAATTGCTTGTTTTGAGGGCGAAAAGAGTGGTTTTAAAACAACTGTACTGGTTGAGAAAAAAGCCGAAATATGATATAAATTAGGTGTATTTTTGTTTTGATTATTGGTGACCTTAGAATGTTTATTTAAAAATTATATTTGAAAGGGTGGCGTTATGTTAACTGATGTTGAAATTGCACAAAGTGCAAAGATGAAACCAATTAGTGAGATTGCTAAAAAGGTTGGTTTAGAAGATGATGATTTAGAATTATATGGTAAGTATAAAGCCAAGATTGCACTTGAGGCGATTAATCGGCTGGAAAACAATCCTGATGGAAAATTGATCTTGGTTACTGCAATTAATCCTACTCCAGCTGGGGAAGGTAAGACGACAACGATGATCGGATTGTCTCAAGCCTTAAATAAGTTAGGAAAAAAATCAGTTGTGGCAATGAGAGAACCATCTTTAGGGCCATGTTTTGGGATCAAAGGTGGAGCTGCCGGTGGAGGATATGCACAAGTAGTTCCAATGGAAGATATTAATTTACATTTTACTGGTGATATCCATGCAATCACTGCTGCTAATAATCTTATTGCGGCAATGCTTGATAACTCTATTCATCAGGGAAATACTCTAAATATCGATGTACGTAATATTGTTTGGAGAAGAGTTGTTGATTTAAATGATCGCGCTTTACGTAATACTATCTGTGGTCTTGGCGGAAAAGTCAATGGAATGCCTCGAGAAGACGGTTTTGATATTACTGTCGCTAGTGAAGTAATGGCAATTTTATGTTTGGCAACGAGCCTTGAAGATTTAAAAGAACGAGCAGGTAAAATGATCGTTGCTTATGACTATGCTGGAAATCCAGTCACAGTAAATGATATTGAAGCAACTGGTGCAGTTACTTTATTATTAAAAGACGCAATTAAACCAAACTTAGTACAAACATTAGATCATACGCCGGTCTTTGTTCATGGGGGACCGTTTGCTAATATTGCTCATGGATGTAACTCAGTGATGGCAACTAAATTAGCTATTAAATTAGGTGATTATGCAATTACAGAAGCAGGATTTGGTGCTGATTTAGGAGCAGAAAAATTCTTAGATATAAAATGTCGTCAAGCTAATCTTGATCCTCAAGCAGTTGTGATCGTTGCAACTGTTAGAGCGCTAAAAATGCATGGTGGTGTTGATAAAAAAGAGTTAGGCACAGAAAATCTTGAAGCTTTAGCAAAAGGAATTAAAAATTTAGAAAAACATATTGAAAATATTGCGAAATATAACCTGCCTTCAGTGGTAGCAATCAATGCTTTTCCAACTGATAGTGAAGCAGAGTTGCAATTATTAAAAGATACATGTAATAAAATGGGTGTTGATGTAGCTATTTCTAAAGTATGGGAAAAAGGTGCTGATGGGGGAATCGAGCTTGCTGAAAAACTATTAGAAATCTTAGATACTAAAGAAGCTAATTATCAACCATTATATGATTTAAATTTATCAATCAAAGAAAAAATTGAAACTATCGCGAAAGAAATCTATGGTGCTGACGGAGTAGCGTTTGATAAAAAAGTATTAACAAAGATGAAAAAGTACGAAGCACAAGGATTAGCTGATTTACCAATCTGTGTAGCTAAGACCCAATACTCTTTATCTGATCAACCGACGCTACTTGGTCGCCCTAGGGGATTTACGATTAAGATTAATGATCTTATCCCATCTGCTGGAGCAGGATTTTTAGTAGCTATCTCTGGAAGTATTATGAGAATGCCAGGATTACCAAAACGTCCGGCAGCGGTTAATATGGACATTGATAAAGATGGTAAGATAGTAGGCTTATTCTAAAAGTGACTCATTGTCACTTTTAGTGGTTTAAAAAGAAAGGAAGAAATTATGAAAGTAGCAATTATTATGGGTTCTACAAGCGATTTAAGTAAGGTTGAACCAGCAATTGGAATTTTGAAAGACTATGGTGTTGAAGTAAATGTAAGATGTCTTTCAGCTCATCGGGCACATTTAGGATTAAGTACATTTATTAAAGAAACAGAAACTGATGGAACCGAAGTAATTATTACAGCGGCTGGAATGGCAGCAGCTTTACCTGGAGTTGTCGCTTCTCAAACAGTATTGCCAGTTATCGGGGTACCAATTAGCGGGGCTACATTAGATGGTATGGATGCGTTACTATCAATCGTTCAAATGCCTTCAGGAATTCCTGTGGCTACTGTGGCAATTAACGGGAGCAAGAACGCTGCATATTTGGCGTTACAAATCATGGCAATCAAACATGATAAGATTAAAGAAAAGTTATTAGCATATCGTAAAGATATGGAAAAGCAAGCAATGAGTGCTAATGAAGAAGTTATTGCAAAATATAAATAAAAGATAAGAGGAGAAATCAAAATGGCAGAATTATTATATGAAGGAAAAGCAAAACAAGTTTACAAAACAGATAAAGAAGATGAATATTTGATTCATTATAAAGATGACGCAACTGCTGGAAATGGTGTAAAACATGATCAGTTTGAAGGTAAGGGAGTTTTAAACAATACAATTTCTTGCATTATCTTTGATATGTTAGAAGAAGCAGGAATTAAAACTCATATGATCAAGAAATTAAATGAACGAGATATTTTAGTAAAAAAAGTTGATATCTTCCCATTAGAAGTAATTATTAGAAATATTACAACAGGGTCTTTTTGTAAAAGATTAGGAGCTCCTGAAGGAATCGTTTTAGACGAACCAATTTTTGAATTAAGTTATAAAAATGATGATTATGGTGATCCATTGATTAATGAAGATCACGCAGTTGCCTTAAAACTATGTACAAGAGAAGAATATAATTTTATTAAACAAGAAACATTAAAAATAAATGAATTATTAAAGGAATTTTTCTTAAGCTTAAATTTAAAATTAGTTGATTTTAAAATTGAATTTGGGAAAACACCTGATGGTCAAATCTTGTTAGCTGATGAAATTTCTCCAGATTCTTGTCGTTTATGGGATGTTGAAACTAATCAAAAATACGATAAAGATGTATTTAGACAAGATATTGGTGATTTAATCGAAACTTATAAAGCAGTATTAGCAAGAATGCAAAAATAATAAAGGAGATTAAAAAATGGATTACAAAAAGGCTGGAGTAGATATTGAAGCAGGATACAAATCAGTTGAATTAATGAAAAAACACGTTAAGGAAACAATGCGTCCGGAGGTTTTAGGTGGTCTTGGTGGTTTTGCAGGAGCATTTGATTTAAGTGCAATCAAAGATATGGATGAACCTGTTCTTTTATCAGGAACTGATGGATGCGGAACAAAAGTAAAACTTGCTTTTGTAATGGATAAACATGATACAATTGGTATTGATGCAGTTGCAATGTGTGTTAATGATATTGCCTGTTCAGGTGGAGAACCATTGTTCTTCCTTGATTATATTGCGTGTGGAAAAAACTATCCAGAAAAAATTGCGACGATCGTAAGTGGGGTTGCTGAAGGCTGTAAACAATCTGGTTGTGCTTTAGTTGGTGGTGAAACAGCGGAACATCCTGGATTAATGCCTGAAGACGACTATGATCTAGCTGGTTTTGCAGTCGGGGTGGTTGATAAAAAAGATATTATTAATGGTGAAAACATTAAACCAGGTGATGTTTTAGTGGGAATTGCTTCAAGTGGAGTTCATAGTAATGGATTCTCATTAGTTCGAAACGTATTTGAGATGAATAAAGAAACCTTAGATACATATTATGATGAACTTGGAAAAACATTAGGCGAAGCCCTAATTGCACCAACTAGAATTTATGTAAAAGCATTAAAAAATGTTAAAGATGCTGGGGTAAGAATAAAAGGCTGCTCTCATATAACTGGTGGTGGTTTTGATGAAAATATCCCAAGAATGTTACCCGATGGAGTAAAAGCAGTTATTAAAAAAGATAGCTATAAAGTACCCGCAATTTTTGATCTGATTGCTAAAAAAGGTGATATTGCAGAGGAAATGATGTATAACACATTTAACATGGGATTAGGTATGGTCATTGCGTTAGATCCAGCTGATATTGAAACTAGTATGGCGGCAATTAAAGCAGCAGGTGATGAATGTTATATTATTGGAAGTATTGAAGCAGGTGACAAAGGAGTGCAATTATGCTAAAAATTGCTGTCTTTGTTTCTGGGGGAGGAACAGACTTGCAATCGGTCATTGATGCTGTTAAAAATAACAGCATCAATGGTGAAATTGCAATCGTTATTTCTAATCGTAAGAATGCATATGGACTTGAACGTGCAAGACAGGCAGGAATTGAAACTGCTGTAGTGCGTAAAGATGATGAATTAATTGTTAAAATGTTAAAAGAACGCAATGTTGGTCTAGTTGTTTTAGCGGGATATTTAGCGATCCTTACGGATGTATTGATTGATGCTTATCCTAATAAAATTATTAATATTCATCCTTCATTGATTCCATCATTTTGTGGACCAGGGCATTATGGAATGCATGTTCATGAAAAAGTTTTAGCGCGAGGGGTAAAAGTGACTGGTGCAACAGTTCATTTTGTTAGTAGTGAGGTTGACGGAGGACCGATTATTCTTCAAGAGGCGTGCAATATTGATGATTTAGATAATGCTGAAGATATCCAAGCACGGGTATTAGAAATTGAACATCGCATTTTACCTAAAGCAGTTGCTTTATTTTGTGATGGTAAAATTATTGTTGAAAATGAAAGGGCTAAGGTGATTTAAAATGAAAAGAGCATTAGTTAGTGTTACTAATAAAGATGGTATCGTTGATTTTTGTAAAGGCCTAGTAGATTTAGGTTTTGAAATTGTTTCCACTGGGGGAACGATGGCTAAATTACAAGCAGAAAATGTACCATGTATTGCAATTGATGATGTAACCGGATTTCCTGAAATCTTAGATGGTCGAGTTAAAACTTTACATCCAAAAGTTCATGGTGGATTATTATTCCGTCGTGATCTTCAAGAACACGTTGACACAGTTAAAAAAATGGACATCCAACCAATTGATGTGGTTTGTGTTAATTTATATGAATTTGAAAAAGCGTTAAAAGCTGGTAAACCGATGGAAGATATGATTGAAAATATCGATATTGGGGGACCATCGATGATTCGTTCAGCAGCAAAGAATTTTAAAGATGTTTTAATCGTTACCGATCCTGCTGATTATGATAACGTCTTAACTGCAATCAAAGATAAAACTGATGATTTTGATTTTAGATTAAATCTTGCATATAAAGCATTTTCAACTACTGGCGCTTATGATGCGATGATTTCTCGTTATTTTGCAGGTGTTGTAGGGGATGATTTCCCAGATACCTTAAATATTTCATTAAAGAAAACAGAACATTTGCGTTATGGTGAAAATTCTCAACAAAGAGCTAACGGCTATGTTGATCCATTTGTGCAAGAAACTTTATTGGATTATGAACAATTACACGGTAAAGAAATTTCTTTCAACAATGTTAATGATTTATATGGTGCTATTGCCGTAGTACGTGAATTTAAAGATCAAATTGTTACAGCTGCGATTAAACATTCAACTCCTTGTGGGGTAGCGATTGGCAAAGATGGTTATGATTCTTATATGAAAGCTTATGAGGCTGATCCTCAAAGTATTTTTGGCGGAATTGTAGCAGTAAATTATAAAATCGATAAAAAAACGGCTGAAGAAATGCATAAGATCTTCTTAGAAATCGTAGCTGCACCTGACTTTGATGATGATGCTTTAGAAGTATTGAAGAAAAAGAAAAATTTACGAATCTTAAAACTTAAAAATCTATATGCGCGTGAAGCTAAATATGATATTAAATATTTAGAGGGTAAAGTTTTAGTTCAAGATATCAATACTGAAATGATTAAAGAAATGAATTGTGTAACAACTGCCAAACCTACAGAAGCTCAACTTAAAGATATGGAATTTGGTATGCGGGTCGTTAAATTTGTAAAGTCAAATGCTATTTGTATCGTTAAAGATGGTGTTACATTGGCTGTTGGTGGTGGACAAACATCAAGAATCTGGGCTTTAGAAAATGCGATTATCAATAATAAAGATAAAGATTTTAAAGGTGCAGTTCTTGCTAGTGATGCCTTTTTCCCATTTAGCGATTGTGCTGAGGTAGCATATAAAGCTGGAATTGGAGCAATCGTCCAACCAGGGGGATCGGTTCGAGATCAAGATTCAATTGATTTCTGTAATGAGAAAGGTATCCCAATGGTATTTACTGGATACAGACATTTTAGACATTAATAGAAAGGCCTAGAATATATGAAAGTACTTGTAATTGGTAGTGGTGGTCGTGAACACGCCATTGCGTATAAATTGAATCAAAGCAGTAAGGTAGATAAAATCTATGCGATTCCAGGGAATCCGGGAATTGCTAAAATTGGTGAGTGTATTGATGGTAAGGTTGAAGATAATGAAATGATCGTTAATTTTGCTAAAGAACATCAAATTGATTTAACTGTTATAGGACCAGAGGTACCACTTTGTAATGGTCTAGCAAATGATTTAGAGGCAGCCGGGTTAATGGCTTTTGGGCCAACTAAACATGCAGCTACATTGGAAGGTAGTAAAGCTTTTTCAAAAGACTTTATGATTAGACACAGTATTCCAACTGCTAAATATAAAGAAGTTAATAGTTATGATGAAGCCGTTAAAGCAATTAGCGAATTTGATTATCCGTTAGTTATTAAGGCTGATGGTTTAGCAGCAGGAAAAGGAGTCGTTATTGTTGACAACCATGAAGATGCTACTGTAACTTTAAAAGAAATGATGATTGACGGAAGTCTTGATGGAGCAGGAAGTAAAGTTGTTTTAGAAGAATTTTTAACCGGATTTGAATGTTCACTTCTTTGTTTTACAGATGGAGAAACAATTGTTCCAATGGTAAGTGCTAAAGATCATAAACAAATTTTTGATGGGAATAAGGGTCCTAATACTGGTGGTATGGGAACTGTTTCACCAAATCCATTTATGCCAGAAGGTATGGATGAGGTAATTAAAAGAGATATTCTTGATCCTTTTATGCAAGGATTAAAAGATGATAATATGGACTATCGCGGTGTTGTATTTATTGGTTTAATGATTGAAGATGGTAAAGCGAAAGTATTAGAATTTAATGTTCGTTTTGGTGATCCTGAAACACAATCAATTATGCTTCGCTTAGATAGTGATCTATATGATATCATGGTTGGTTGTGCTACAAAAACTTTAAAAGATGTTGAAGTTAAATGGAATGATCAACACGTTGCTTGTTTAGTTCTTTCAAGTGGAGGATATCCAGGTAATTATCAAAAAGGAATTGAAATAGAGAATATTGATGACTGTGATGACTGTGTTGTTTTCCATGCGGGGACAGCAATCAAAGATGGAAAATTAGTTACTAATGGTGGTCGGGTCTTAAATATTTGTGCTACAGGAGTTTCATTAGATGAGGTTCGTGAAAAAGTTTATGCGGTAGCAAAAAAGATTGATTTTGAAGGCAAATATTACCGAAGTGATATCGGACTTAGATAGGGGGATGAAAATGAGTGATGTAAAGCGTATTTACGTTGAAAAAAGAACAGCGTATGCAACAGAAGCAAACGAAATTAAACATAATTTAATTGAACAATTAGGGTTAGAAATTGATACCTTAAGAATTATCAACCGTTATGATGTTCAAGGAGTTAGTGATGGCATTTTAAAACAAGGAATCAACACTATCTTGGCTGAACCAATGGTCGACGATGTTTATCAAGAAGAATTTCCTACTAATAATCAAGAAGTAGTTTTTGCAATCGAATTTTTACCTGGTCAATATGATCAAAGAGCAGATTCATGTGAACAATGCTTTGCTATTTTAACAGGGAATAGTAGTGCTAAAGTTAAATGTGCACGGGTATTTGCCATTACTTTTAAAGGCGATAAAGATGAAATTTTGACGAAGATTCAAAGCTTCTTGATTAATCCTGTTGATCAGCGTCTTGCTAGTTTAGAAAAACCAGCTGATTTAAATGATGTTGCTCCAGAAATTAAACCGGTGCCTACAATTAATGGGTTTAATGAATTAGATAAAACCGGTCTTGAAAAGTTCTTAACTGACAATGGTATGGCTATGAACTATGAAGATTTAAAAGTAACTCAAGATTATTTTAAAAATGAAGAAAAAAGAGATCCTACTGAAGCTGAATTAAAAGTATTAGATACTTATTGGTCTGATCACTGCCGGCATACAACATTTGCAACAGTTATTACAGATTTAGATATTGAAAATGGAGCTTTTAAAGAGATCTTAGAAAAGGATATTGAGGATTATAAAACTAGTCGTCATTTAGTTTATGGTATTGATACAAAACGACCTTTAACATTGATGGATTTAGCCACAATCTCAATGAAAGAGTTACGTAAAACTGGTTATTTAGATGATTTGGAAGTATCTGAAGAAATTAATGCCTGCTCAGTTGAGATTACGGTACATACAACTGATGGTGATGAGCAATGGTTATTAATGTTTAAAAATGAAACACATAACCATCCAACTGAAATTGAGCCATTTGGTGGAGCTGCTACTTGTTTAGGTGGAGCAATCCGGGATCCGTTATCTGGTCGCGCTTATGTATATCAAAGTATGCGGATTACAGGGGCTGGAGATCCTCGTAAATCATTAGCAGAAACAATGGCTGGTAAGTTACCTCAACGTAAATTGTGTCAAGAATCTGCCCATGGTTTTTCTTCTTATGGTAACCAAATTGGGTTAACTACAGGTTATGTTCATGAAATTTATGATGACGGATATGTAGCTAAAAGAATGGAATTAGGAGCAGTTGTTGCAGCGGCACCAAAAGAACAAGTAAAACGTCTAGAACCTTTAAAAGATCATATAGTTTTATTGATTGGTGGTCGTACTGGACGTGATGGTATTGGAGGAGCGACAGGTTCTTCTAAATCTCACGATGTTAAATCAATTGAAACAGCTGGGGCTGAAGTTCAAAAAGGAAACCCGGTTGAAGAAAGAAAAATTCAACGTTTATTTAGAAATAAAGAAGTTAGTGAAAAAGTGGTTCGTTGTAATGACTTTGGAGCTGGTGGTGTTTGTGTTGCCGTTGGTGAATTAGCTCCAGGATTAGTAATCGATTTAGATGCAGTCTTGAAAAAATATGAAGGGTTAACAGGAACAGAGTTAGCTATTTCTGAATCACAAGAACGAATGGCTATTGTAATTGATGAAAAAGATGCGGATTTCATTAAAGCTGAGTGTGCTAAAGAAAACCTAGAAGTAGTTCAAGTTGCAGTGGTTACTGATCAAAACAGATTAGTAATGAAACATATGGGTGAAGATATTGTTAATATTTCTCGTGATTTTCTTGATGCTGCAGGCGCTAAACGTTATCAAGATGTTAAGATCACTTTACCAGATTTTGAAAAGACACCTTTTGATAAACAGTCACAAACTAGTTTTGTTGAAACTGTGAAAGAAACTTTATCAAAATTAAGTGTTGCTTCACAAAAAGGGTTAATTGAAAGATTTGACTCTTCAATTGGTAATGGAACAGTATTATCACCATTTGGTGGAATTAAATATCATACTGAAACTGAAGGAATGGCAGCATTGATTCCAGTGTTAGGAAAAGAGACAACAACAGCTTCAGTTATGACTTATGGTTATAATCCATTGATTTCAAAATGGTCACCATATCACGGAGCAATGTATGCAATTGTTGAATCGGTAGCGAAGATTGTGGCTATGGGTGGAAATTATCATACAATTAGATTTTCATTCCAAGAATACTTTGAGAAACTTCTAGACAACCCAATTACTTGGGGAAAACCAACGGCTGCTTTATTAGGGGCATACCGTGTTCAAAGTGCGTTAAAATTAGCTTCAATTGGTGGAAAAGACAGTATGTCAGGATCTTTTGAAGATTTACATGTACCACCAACTCTAGTTTCTTTTGCTATTACAAGTGGAGATGTTAATGATATCATGACACCTGAAATTAAAGAAACTGGTCATGTTTTAGCTGAAATTATTATTAATAAAGATCAATATCATATATTTGATTTTAATCATCTTCAAAAACAATACGATGCGATTATGGAATTAATGAAAGATAAGAAAATCTATAGTGCTTATACTGTTAAAGATGGTGGTGTTATTGAAGCCGTTAGTAAAATGGCTTTTGGTAATGGTGTTGGAGTAGCTTTTAATAATGAAAATAGTCTTGAAAGCTACATAGTGCGTGATTATGGTAATATTATTATTGAGGTTAAATCTGAAAAAGATTTAAGTATCTTTGATAATTATCGTATTGTTGGAACTACTAATGATAGTGAATTATTATCTTATGGTGGTGAAACAATTTCATTAGATGAAGCTTATGCAATTAATAAAGCGCCTCTAGAAAAAGTATATCCAACAAGAGAAAAAGCACCTACTAGTAAAATCAAAGTGGCAGCTTGTAAAACAAGATCAGATCTTAAACCAAAAGTAACAGTAGAAACACCTCTAGTTGTTATTCCAGTATTCCCAGGAACTAACTGCGAATATGATTCAAAACGTGCTTTTGAAAAAGCGGGAGCTAAAGTTCAATTAGTTTTAATTAGAAATAAGACTGAACAAATGCTTAAAGATTCAATTGATGAATTAGAAGTTGCCATTAAACAAGCTAATATTGTAATGTTACCAGGTGGTTTTAGTGCTGGCGATGAACCTGAAGGTTCTGGTAAATTTATTGCCACAGTATTGAAGAATCCACGTTTAAAAGCAGCAATTACGGATTTATTAGATAATCGTGATGGTTTAATGATCGGAATTTGTAATGGATTCCAAGCATTAGTTAAATTAGGATTATTACCATATGGTAAAATTCAAGAAATGTCTAAAGATGATCCAACATTAACATTCAATACAATTGGTCGCCATGTTTCTCAGATGGTTGATACGCGTATTGGAAGTGTTAAATCACCATGGTTAAAATATGTCAATGTTGATGATATTCATACAATTCCAGTAAGTCATGGAGAAGGGCGTTTTGTAGCTCCTGAGGAAGTGATTGAAGAATTGTTTGAAAATGGACAAGTGTTCTCACAATATGTTGATCCTAATCGTAAGGTAACAATGCAAACACCATACAACCCTAATGGTTCAATGTATGCGATTGAAGGAATTGTTTCTCTAGATGGACGTGTTATTGGTAAGATGGGACATAGTGAGCGTCAAGGTGAAAACCGCTTTAAAAATGTTTATGGTGAAATGGACCAAAAATTATTTGAAGCTGGTGTAGATTATTTTAAAGGTGGAAAATAGAATGGAAAAACAAGAATTTGAATGTCTAACCCTGTGTCCATTAGATGGTCGCTATTCAGGTGTTAAAGATGCTTTAGGAGAATATTTCTCTGAATATGCATTAGTTAAATATAGAGTTTTCGTTGAGATTCAATGGCTAAAGTTCTTAATTGAAAATGTTGAAAGTGACGTTTTAGCTAAATTTGATTTACAAGATATGGATAAACTTACTACTATTTCAGGTGAGTTTAATTACGACTCTTTTGCTCGAATTAAAGAAATTGAAAATACAACACGCCATGATGTTAAAGCAGTGGAGTATTTTATTGATGAAAAAGTTGATGCTTTAGGATTTGGATATTTACAAAGCTTTGTTCACATTGGTTGTACATCTGAAGATATTAATAATACTTCATATGCTTGCATGCTAAAATATGGATTAAAAGATGTATGGTTACCAAAAGCTAAAGAATTTGCAGCTATCATTGATAAATGGGCTGAAGAACATAGTAATGATGCTATGTTGGCGCATACTCATGGACAACCTGCAACACCAACAACAATTGGTAAAGAATTTAAAGTTTATGCTTATCGTTTTTTGTCTAGTATTGAAAATGTTGAAGCAGTTAAAATCAAAGCTAAGTTCAATGGTGCAACAGGTAACTATAGTGCTATTTTAACGGCTTTCCCTAATGAAGATTGGCAAGTTTTAGCAAAAAAATTTGTTGAAGAGTACTTAGGTTTAACATTTAACCCATTGACTACTCAAATTGAAAGTCATGATTATACTTGTCATATTTTGGATGGTATTCGTCATTTCAATAATGTATTAGTCGATTTTGATGTTGATATGTGGCTGTATATTTCAATGGAATACTTTAAACAAATTCCAGTTAAAGGTGAAGTTGGAAGCAGTACTATGCCACATAAAGTAAATCCTATTCGCTTTGAAAACAGTGAAGCTAATATTGATATGTCTAATAATATCTGTATTGCTTTATCTAATAAACTTCCTAAGTCAAGAATGCAAAGAGACTTATCAGACTCTTCAAGCCAAAGAAATTTAGGTTTAGCATTTGGTTATTCTTTACAAGCCATCAATGAAACGATGAATGGGTTGGCTAAGTGTGTAGTTAATAAAGACAAACTAGCTAGTGACTTAAATGAAAAATGGGAAGTATTAGCAGAACCAATTCAAACAATGTTAAGAAAGTATGGAGTACCTGATGCTTATGATACTTTAAAAGCTTTAACAAGAGGTAAAAGTATTTCTAAAGAGGATATTCTAAAATTTGCTGAAAGTCTGGATATCTTATCAGATCAAGATCGTCAAACTTTAGTTGATATGACACCGGCTTCTTATATTGGTTTAGCTAAAGAACTTGCTAAAATCGAATTAAATAAATAGTAGAAAATGACTGGTTTCCAGTCATTTTTTCATTTTATGAAATAATCTACAATCTTTTTATAAACAATATATACTAAGTTATATAAAGATACGTCACGTTATAACGAAAGATGGAAAGGATGTAAATATGAATGTAAAATTAATAGCAGTAGATATGGATGGAACTTTTTTAACAAATAATAATGAATATGATCAAGAACGATTTACGAGGCAATACGAATTTATGAAGGAAAAGGGAATTCATTTTGTAGTTGCTAGTGGGAATCAATATTATCAACTAAGATCTTTTTTTCCAGATATTCATAACGAGTTAGCTTTCATTGCTGAAAACGGAGCTTATATCGTTGATCAAGGAAAAGATGTTTTTGTTGCAAAACTTGCAAAAGAGGATATTCAGACAGTTTTAAAGGTAGTTAATCAATATCCTGAAGTAGAAAAAATTGTCTGTGGTCGAAAAAGTGCTTATATTAGTAAATACATAGATGAAGATTTTTATAATACAATGAACTTTTACTATCATCGTCTTGCTAAAGTAGATAACTTTGATGATTTTGATGATACTATTTTTAAGATATATCTGCATTGTTCAAAAGATAATTTTGAAACGATTTTAACAGAATTGAAAGAGAAGATCGGACATATTATGACACCAGTTGATTGTGGACATTTTGGAATTGATTTGATTATCCCTGGGATTAATAAAGCACATGGAATTAACCTGTTAATGGAACGTTGGAAAATTAGTGATGCCGAAACAATGGCATTTGGGGATAGTGGTAATGATTTAGAGATGCTTGAGCAGGCTACATATGGTTTTGCCATGGCAAATGCAAAAGAAGCAATTAAGAAAATTGCGGATTACACAATTTCCTCTAATGAGGAACATGGTGTATTAGAGGTAGTTGACTGGTATATAAGTAAAAAAAAGATGTTTGAATAAAGAAGATGTAAAGATAAATTACTTCTTCTTTTTGTTTGTTTATTTTTCGTAAAAAATCCAATAATATATATGATTTATTTAATAATATGAGATGTATATGTTATTATTTTATATTAGATTATTGAGATTAAGGAGATTATTATAGATGAATAAAAGAGAAATAAATCAAAAATTAATCGTTAATTACAAAAATCATCTAATTGATGAAGAAAAAAGTTTAGCAACAATAACTAAATATATACGGGATATTGAAAAATTTTATCAATATGCGGATAAAAAGGAAGTTACCAAGGAATTAGTTAAATTATATAAAGAAGAATTAATGAAATCATATAAGCCTACTAGTATAAATAGTATGCTTGCAGCATTAAATCAGTTTTTTGAATATAATGGTTGGCTAGAATGTAAAATCAAAGAACTAAAAATTCAAAAAAGAGTTTTTTTAGAAGAAAGCAAAGAACTATCAAAAGATGAATATAAACGATTAGTTAATGCTGCTCGAAAGCAAAAAAACGAGCGTCTATATGTTTTACTGCAAGCAATTTGCTCAACTGGAATACGTGTTAGCGAACATCGATACATTACAGTCCAAGCACTTAAGGATGGGTATGCGCAAATATATAATAAAGGAAAAGTAAGAGAAATTTTTTTTAGTGATGATCTAAAAAGAATCTTATTAAAATATTGTCATAAAAATAAAATTGAAAATGGGGCAATATTTGTAACCAGAAGCGGAAGACCGTTAGATCGCAGTAATATTTGGAAAGCGATGAAAGATTTGTGTGATGATGCTAAGGTTGAGCGCAGTAAAGTTTATCCTCATAATTTACGTCATCTTTTTGCGGTTACTTACTATAATTTAAAAAAAGATATTGCACGTTTAGCAGATTTATTAGGACATTCAAGTATGGACACTACTCGTATTTATACAATGTCAAGTGGTCGTGAATTTAAAAGATATTTTGATCAGATGGATCTAGTATTTTCTAACCGAAAAAATAATTAAAATAAAAATCAAATACCACATAACACGTATTATGTGGTATTTGATTAACAAGAACTATTCTTCTGAATATCATTTTACATCATTAAGTTAATTTTAACAAGGAATTTGAAATATTATTAACAGCATTTTTATGGGAATCTCGGACAATTATTTTCTTTTTTTCTAAAATATATATTTTTTAATATTTTTAAAAATTTATTCACACTTAAAAGAACCTCAAATTTTTAATTTTTTAAGGTTGTTTTTGCAGTGTTTATTTTTTATAGTAGTTTACCACATAATACGTGTTATGTGGTAAATAATATATATTTAATAAGATATTGAGGGGTACAGAAGTGGAAAAAGAAGAGTTATTAGGTCAATTAAGAAATATTACAAATTGTATGATTATTTCTGATTTAAGGTATGTTGGTAAAGATGTATTGTATTCTGCAATTCTGTCTTTAAATGTTGATGATTATAGTATGAAAGAATGGCATGATGCAATTATATATTTAACTGGAAATGATGTAGATAAATCAATTGGTAAAGCTGCTGCAAAAGAATACCTATGTGACTATTATCGTCATAATTAAAAAACATTGGAGTATCTTCCAATGTTTTTTATAGTAAATTAATATTGTGTTTAGTACATTCATCAATCATTTCTTGTGGCCAAATACTTGCCTGAACTTCTCCAACATGAACTTTTTTCAATAATAACATACATAGTCTTGATTGCCCGATTCCACCACCAATTGTGTATGGTAATTCTTTGTTAACGATTTGACTATGATAAGGGAGTTTAAGACGATCTAAACAATTTTCAGCTTTTAATTGTTTTACAAGTGTATCTTCATCGACTCTAATTCCCATTGAAGAAATTTCTAATGCACATTGTAATGGTTCAAACCAGAATAAAATATCCCCATTTAAATTCCAATCATCATAGTCAGGAGCCCGACCATCATGTTTAATTCCACTTTTTAATTTACAGCCTACGCCCATTACAAAAACACATCCTAATTCTTTACAAATCGCTGTTTCTCTTTCGTTAGGAGTTAAATCGGGGTAACGATCTTCTAATTCTTGAGATGTAAAGAAATGAATTTTATCAGGAAGGCGGTTTACAGCATGTGGATATTTATACCATACCTCATGTTCCATATGTTTGATTACTTTAAAAATCTTTTTAACATGACGTTTTAAAGTTTCTTCAGTACGTTCTTCTTTAGCGATCACTTTTTCCCAATCCCATTGATCTACGTAATAAGAATGTAAATTATCAACTTCTTCATCTTTTCTAATGGCGTTCATATTTGTATATAAACCTTCATGCATTTTAAAACCGTATTTTTTAAGTGCCATTCTTTTCCATTTAGCTAGTGAATGAACTACTTCAATTTGTTCTCCAGGTATTTCATTAATAGTAAATGAGACAGGTGATTCGAAACCATTTAAGTTATCATTTAAACCACTACTTTTTTGAACGAATAGCGGAGCAGATATTCTTGATAAATGTAGAGCGCGTCCAATCTCTTTTTGGAAAGTATCACGAATATATTTAATTGCTTCCTGGGTTTGACGAAGATCCAAAACTGGATCGTAGTTTTCAGGTATAATTAAGTTCATTGTAATTATTAATCTCCTTTTAATTATTTTCTACATTGTAACATGTATAAATACATGTATACAACTATAAAATCGAGTAATTTTTATAAACGTTTATTGTAAAAAGTAAAAAAAGACGATAAGATTATAATTACAATAGAAGGAGGCATAAAAATGGTACTTGATGAAATAAAATATCAGACATATGTACAAATCTTAAAAGAGGAATTAGTACCGGCGATGGGGTGTACAGAGCCAATTGCTCTTTCTTATTGTGCTAGTAAGGCCCGTGATATTTTAGGAACTACTCCAACACGCTGTCTAGTTGAAATAAGTGGTAATATTATAAAAAATGTTAAGAGTGTAATTGTACCTAATACAAACGGATTAAAAGGGATTGAAGCAGCAGTAGCAGCAGGGATAATTGCTGGCAATGCGAACAAGGTATTGGAAGTAATTGCTGATGTAAAAAAAGATCAAATCAAGGAAATAAAAGATTATTTAGAGCATAATTGTATTATAGTAAGACCATTAGAAACGGAGCATATCTTAGATATTAAAATTACTTTATTTGATGATGATAATTATGCCATGGTCAGAATTGTTGATCAACACACTAATATTATATCAATTGAAAAAAATTATAGAGTTTTATTCTCTAAAGAAAATAAAATTTGTAATAATGAAATGGTAATTGATCGTTGTAGCCTAAACGTTAAGGATATTTTGGAATTTGCCAATATTGTTGATCTAAATGATGTCAAAGAGATTATTTCAAGACAAATTGCTTATAATAGTGCCATTGCAAAAGAAGGATTAACTAATAATTATGGCGCCAATATTGGTAGTGTTTTATTAAATTCAGGACAGGATATTATTACTCGTGCAAAGGCATTTGCTGCTGCAGGAAGTGATGCACGAATGTCAGGGTGTGAATTGCCAGTTGTTATTAACTCTGGAAGCGGCAATCAAGGAATGACCGTTTCTTTACCAATCATTGAATATGCAAAAGAGCTAAATGTTAATGATGAGAAGTTATACCGTGCTTTAGTACTAGGAAATTTGATTACGATTCATCAAAAAACTGGAATTGGTCGTTTATCTGCTTATTGTGGGGCTGTTAGTGCCGGATGTGCAGCTGGATGTGGAATTGCTTATTTATATGGTGCTGATTATGAATGCATTGCTCACACAATTGTAAATTCACTAGCAATAACTTCAGGAATTATTTGTGATGGTGCAAAATCTTCTTGTGCGGCAAAAATTGCAGCTAGTGTGGATGCTGGTATTCTTGGATATAAGATGTATTTAGATGGTCAAGAATTCAAAGACGGTGATGGAATCGTTGTTAAAGGTGTAGAGAATACGATTCGTAATGTTGCTCGTCTTGGTAAAGAAGGAATGAAAGAAACAGATAAAGAAATAATTAAGATCATGACAAACTGCTAACTTTTTATTTTATTAGTATGCTATGAAGTGTTTATTATTTTATAGAATGAGTTAAAATTATAATCATGTGGTATAAAATGAAAATATTGGAGAAATAGTATATTTATGATGACAGAGAAAAATCATCTCAAAACAACTGACTGATTAATTGAGGATTAGTGATAAAATAATTTCAAAATGGGAATGTGGAGTTTCCTAAACAAAAGGATATTAAGGAATAACCTGTATTTACCTGCTTGCAAATGAATATAGGTATAAGAGAAATGTTGTAAATGTATTTCTATTATTCTATAATGAAACAAAAAGCAGGTGGGGAAATGGATATTAGAGTTTTAAATTATTTTTTAATGGTTGCAAGAGAAGAAAATATAACAAGAGCTTCACAACTTCTTCATATCACACAGCCTACGCTTTCAAGGCAGCTTATGCAGCTAGAGGAAGAATTGGGTGTCAAATTGTTTCAAAGGAGTAATCATAGTATATACTTAACAAATGACGGCTTATTATTTCGCCGTAGAGCACAGGAAATCGTGAATTTGGCAGATAAGGCACAGGCGGAATTAAAACAAGATACTGATGTATTATCAGGAAACATTGCAATTGGCTGTGGAGAAATGAGAAGTGCACAAGAAATCGCAAAACTTATCACTGATTTTCAAAACATATACCCTTTCGTACAATTTGAGTTATATAGCGGAAACAACGAAAATATTAAGGAACGTATGGAACAAGGTACTTTAGACTTGGGCTTGTTATTAGAACCAGTGAATGTCGTAAAGTATGATTTTATCCGTATGAGGACAAAAGAACAATGGGGCGTTCTCATTCATAAAGATAATCCCCTTTCTAAGAAACAGGTAATCTACCCTGGTGAATTAGTAGGCACAAAGGTTATAACAATACACCTTGATACGCCAGTTCATCATGAGTTGGCAAGTTGGTCAGGGGATTTTGCGAAAGAAATGGAATCATGTGCAAATTATAATCTATTGTATAATGCTGTAATTGTTGCCAAAGAGAAAAAAGGAGCAGTTATCTGTGTGAAGTTAGATAATTATTATGATGACATGAAGTTTATTCCTTTTGAACCTAAACTTGAATTAACTTCTGTACTTGCATGGAAAGACCGTCAATCATATTCTAAGGCAACAAATACCTTTATCAGTTTTATAAAAGACCGCTATAAACATAATTAAAATAGAAATTCAATATTTGTATTTCTGTTAATCCAACATAAGCATTAGACATATCAATGAATGAACTTTAAAATATAGGTGTAACAAGATAACCCGCTATCTTGGTGCACCTATTTTCTTTGAAAGGGGTGGAAAATTGAACCTTTACATGAGGGGTGAAAAATACAATACAATCCTTAATGATTTGGGGTTCACAAATGCAAAAATTGAATTATATATTAGACTTTCACATTTAGGCACTTCAACAAAAGAAAAACGAATACAGATAGTAAGCGAAAAACGTAGAAAAATTCTTGAAGAAATTCATGTAAAAGAAAATCAATTACAGGAAATAGATTTTTTACGGCATGAATTACAGAATGCGTAAATGAAAAGGAGTTGAAAAAAATGGAGTTTATCACTTTAAGCAATGGCGTAAAAATGCCTGCACTTGGATATGGAACATTCACAATGAGCAATGAGGAAACAGAGCGTTGCGTTTTGGAAGCAATTAAAACTGGATATAGACTGATTGATACAGCACAAGCATATTACAATGAAGAAGGTGTTGGTAATGCAATCATAAAATGTGGTGTACCTAGAGAAGAATTATTTATTACAACAAAGATTTGGATTGAAAATGCTGGATATGAAAAGGCAAAGGCTTCGCTTCATGAGTCTTTGAAAAAATTACAGATAGAATACATTGATTTAGTTCTTATTCATCAGGCGTTCAATGACTATTACGGAACATGGAAAGCCTTAGAGGAAGCATATAAATTAGGAAAAGTAAGGGCAATAGGAGTGTCTAATTTTTACCTCGACAGATTTATGGATTTAGCAACTTTCAGTGAAATTAAGCCTATGGTAAATCAATTAGAAACTCATGTTTTCCAACAGCATAAAAATGATAAAAAGTTTTTAGAGAGATATGGAACAAAATTGGAAGCATGGGCACCATTTGCCAGAGGTAGTCAAGGTATTTTTGAGAATGAAGTTTTAATGAAAATTGCAAAACAGCATAATAAAACAATCGGGCAAGTAGCATTACGTTTTCTAATTCAGAATGGAATAATCGCTATTCCTAAGTCGACTCATAAAAATAGAATGGAAGAAAACTTTAATATATTTGATTTTTCACTATCAGATGAAGAAATGAAAAAAATTGAAGAATTGGACTTGGGTGAAAATGTATTTATGAACCACGAAAATGCAGAGGATATTGATAAATTTTTCAAAATGTTTCATGTCGGGCAGAAATAAAAAGGAGAGATGAAAAATGATAAGACATATTTTTATTGCAACAATCAAAGAGGGAGTAACTGACAGTGAAATCCAAAAAGAAATGGAATTGATGAGAAGCATGAAAAATGAACTTCCGGAAATCAAAGAAATTATCGTAGAAAAAAGTAAAGGGTGGATTGGTCTAAGTGATGTTGTTACTATGACGATTGATGTAGAAAGTAAACAAGATTTTGACAAAGTTATTCAAAGTGTTGCTCATCAAAAGGTAAGTGCAACAGCACCAGACTTTTTCAGAACAGATAATTTTATATTAACACAAATAGAATATGAAAAGGAGTAGTGTAAAAATGAGTAAATCTTTAGTAGCGTATTTTAGTGCAAGTGGTGTAACCAAAAAAGTAGCAGAAAGATTAAATGAAGTTGTGCAGGGGAATTTGTTTGAAATCGTACCAGAACAACCTTACACAAGTGCTGATTTGAATTGGACAAATCCTAAAAGCCGTTCATCAGTAGAAATGAACGATAAATCGTTCAGACCAGCCGTTAAAGAAAAAATAAGTGATATGGGAGAATATGACATAATCTATTTAGGATTTCCTATCTGGTGGTATATTGCTCCTACAATCATCAATACTTTTCTTGAACAATACGATTTAAGGGATAAAACAATTATTCCATTTGCGACATCTGGAATGAGCGGAATGGGAAAAACAAACGATTATTTAGAAAATTCATGCAAGGGTGCTCGTTTGATGAAAGGGCAAAGATTTGACGAAAATGTTAGTGCAGATGAATTATCTGACTGGGTTAAAAAAATGAAATAAAAGGAGTAATGACTTATGCAAAATATATTAGTAGTATCTGGACACACAGACTTAAATAATTCTGTTGCAAATAAGGCAATATTAGAAAGGCTTGAAAATAAATTACCACAGGCTGAATTTGTCTATTTAGACAAACTTTATTCAGATTTTCAAATTGATGTTGAAGCAGAGCAAGAAAAACTTTTAAATGCAGATATAATTGTTTTGCAATTTCCTATTTTCTGGTATGCTATGCCTTCATTACTAAGTCGCTGGCTTGAAGAAACATTTCAGCATGGCTTTTCCCACGGTTCAACCGGTGATAAATTGAAAGGAAAGAAATTGATTGCTTCTTTTACGACTGGTGCTCCAGAATTTATGTATAGTTATGAAGGGGCACAGAAATATCCTATTGAAGATTTCCTCCCGCCGATAAAGGCAATGTGTAATTTGTGTGGATTGGATTACTTTGGATATGTCTATACAGGCGGAGTATCTTATCAAAATAGAAATGATATTGAAAAAATGGCTGAAATGAAAGAAAAAGCAGTTATGCATGCTGATAAATTATTGGAATTGTTAGAAACACTGTAACAAAAAAAGATCATATTTTTGAAAATTGGAAATTAATCAGAAAATAAAAGCTAAATATCCTGATTAGTTTTATATATAAGTAATTTTGTCATAAATATAAACTCTACCGATGGTTGATTGAATAATCAGAATTTTAATAGTAGTATAGGCTCAAGGAGTGAAAGATATGAGCAATATAGATAATGAAAAATGCGGATCCTTCATGATGGAGTTATGAAAAGAGAAAGGTTTGACACAAAAAGAATTTGGAGAAAAATTATGTGTATCAGACAAGATAATCAGCAAATGGGAGCTATCACGATATCCAATACTTGCAAAAGCTTTAGAATTGAGTTATAAGGAGTTATTAGATGGTTGAATTTGGTTTCAACACAAGAAAAGAAAAATATTACTTATGATAGTTGCCAATGGCTGGCAATTCTACATTTTAATTATCGAGATCTGGTAATTTTAAAAGTACATGTATAAATTTGTGAAAATAAAACATATATATTATTTAATCAAAGCACAAATTATCTTCAATATACAACGATGATATGTATTATTATGATTTTTTGATTGAAATGGGGTTAGAAATCTTTGCTGCTAATTTGGATAATTATAATTTTGATTATGATTTAGAGGTTAAGAGTGATAATCTATTAAAAGTGGCTAAAGAATCACAATAACAATACTAAAAAAGTTTTAGTATATACTGATTTTTATTTTTGAGAAAATGCACATATTGATAATGATTGAATAAATAATAAAAAATAGTATTATTTTTTAGCGGTGCAACAAACAAAACGCCCCGAACCCGCATAAATGCTTGATTTTCCGGTATATACAACCGCGGTTTCAAATGCTCAAAAAAACACTTTGACGCTTTTTTGCCGCCCTAACTCAATAAGGCAATATGAAACGATACGGGCAGATATAAGAAAAATCATACTGTTCGAGAGCGAAAGCACTTGTTGCTTTTGCTCTCTTGGATGCCACGCAAGCAAGGGCGGCTGGTTCTGCTATTTGTTTTCTGAAAGGCATTGACAGGAGTATGAAATCATACTATAATATTGAGTATGATTTCATACTTAAAGGAGAGCAAATATGAAGTTTGAAAAACATCCCGTTCTACAAGAATTTGACCGTTTGAATAATGCGATTGATGAGCTTTATCACGATATTTGCCTAATGCAAGGACTTTCCGATAGTGCTTATGCGATTTTGCAGGCAATTCTTGTGTTAGGAAACGGCTGTACGCAGACAGAAATTTACAAGTACACACTCTTGAATAAGCAAACCGTCAATTCATCGGCAAAAAAACTAAATCAAGACGGAGTGATTGAATTTCAAGCAGGTGTCGGACGAGAATTAAAAATCTATTTGACAGCAAAAGGCGAGGCACTTGTAAGGGAAAAAATATTGCCTATTGAACAAGTGGAAAACAAAGTCTTTGAGGAAATGACAGAAAAGGAACATCAAGAGATATTGCGTTTGGTGGAAAAATATCTAACATCTTTCCGCAGTAAAATTGAAAATCTATAAGAGGAATAATGATGATACACAAATTAATCAGTACAATCGGGTTGGGCATTTTAGGTGTTGACCCATTTACAGCAGTTTACCTTTTGTCTATGGGACTGCGGCAAGAAAAGAAGTCGAATATTACGCTGTTCTTCCTCTCCTATGCGGGATTTAGCGTTTTTATCGGCGCTATACTTTCCGCTATTTTCGGTGCTACGGCAGTAGATATTCTTAAAAGTATAGTGCCTGGGGACAATAGCCCGTTTTGGGCAGTTCTGGAGTTTACGGTATCCGTTTTTATTCTGATATGGGTGCTACGAAGATTTTTGGATATTAGCAAAAAAAATGAGAAAAAGGAGAAGAAAACTGTTAATGGGGCTTGGATTAAGTACCTAAGTACCGGCTTTGTATTTGCAATCTCTTGTTTTACTGACCCCACTTATTATGCCGTTATTCTTATGGGCGGTGAAGTGGGAAACTTTCTGACCGCAACTCTGCTCATGACGATTTGGTTTGTAGTCAGTCAGTTTATGGCACTAATTGTCTATGTCGCCAACAGCCTAAATCTATTGGACAAGTTGGTTGCATTGGTTGATAAACTGAAAGCGAAAAATATAAAGCCTATCACCTATACCATCTATGCCGTATTATTAATCATTGCTATCGTATTGCTGATTGATACAGGATTTTATTTATTTGACGGCAGATACCTGTTTTAATTAATTTTTAGTGTTTTCAATGTCCTTGTCCGTGATATGAAACAGAGAAAAGTTGTTGCGGTTTTCCCCTTAAAATTGCCAAAGACCTCATACTGATTTGTTATAATGGTAGAAAATAAGGCAAATGAGGTTAACTTATCAACGACAAAAAATGCTTGCATTTTACGGAAAGGGTACCCCTTTCCTATGCTTGCTACGGAACTTTTCATAAAGGAATGGAAAGGAAAAGGATAATCAGAACAGATAGCAGCTTGCTTTGGAATGTTACGCAGTCAAATGATATTTTTCAGGGAAAAGATATAAACACCTTACCCTATCAGTTTTCGTGTCTGCAATGCCGTTCGTGCAAGGCTTAATGAGCCTCTAATGCGTAACATAGAGAGTAGGAAAAAATCATCTTCTGCATTTGATTTTTGCTTTTGTATTTGACGCTTTTTTGACGCCCGCGCTTACAAAACGAAGCTGTGCGGAGATATGACAGAATATATAGAGATATGGGAAAACCATTGAAAACACAGGAATTTTCGGTAGGTCTATAAACACTTGCAAGAAGTTATAAGACGATTTCCGTCTATAAAATCAATAAAAAAATATCTAATTTTAGTTGGTCAAAATATTGATTATGAAAAAATTGTTATATAGAATAAAAATGGAACTTTAAAAATTGCTCTAACTGGTGAAACAGCTATATTAGCAAACAAGTGCATTCACGTTTTTGAAATCGAGTATACTTGTAATAAATTTATGCTAAAGGTCAATGGTGAATTTAAATATATTTATGAAGTTGAAATCGATAGATAAAGTGTTTGAGTAATTTATGCTTAAACACTTTTTTGTTGAGAAGATGAGATAAACCTTGTATAATTAAGAAAATAATTACAGGGGGAAGTTAGAATGCGAGATTTAAGCAATATTAAAAATCTAATTATTAAAATAGGTTCATCATCATTATGTGATGATGAAGGGAATATTAATAAAGAGAAAATTTTAAATTTAATTCAACAAATAGCATATATTAAGCGTAAAGGGATAAGTATTACATTAGTCAGCAGTGGTGCTATTAATGCTGGAGTTCATGTAATGAATCTTGAATGTCGCCCGCAAACTATTCCTCAAAAGCAAGCTCTGGCAGCTATTGGACAGGCTTCATTAATGCAAATATATGAAGATTTATTTAGCTTATTTAATTTAAAATGTGCACAAATTTTATTAAATCATGATGATTTTGATGATCGTAAGCGGTTGATGAATTTTAACAATGCAATGCAGGCATTGATTGAATATGACGTAGTTCCAATTATTAATGAAAATGATACTTTAGCGGTCGAAGAAATTAAAGTTGGTGATAATGATACATTAGCATCACTGGTAGTACCGGCTGTTAATGCAGATATGGTTGTACTAGTCAGTGATATTGATGGATTATATGATGATAATCCACATACGAATAAGAATGCAAGATTGATTCGTAATGTCGATGGGATTACTAAAGAAATTGAAAGCATGGCAAAAGATGCTTCAAGCAAGGTTGGAACTGGAGGAATGATTACTAAGATTAGAGCAGCTAAAGTTTGTAATGACTTTGGCTGTGATATGGCTATTGTTAATGGTAACCAACCAAACGTTTTGATTGATCTGATTGAAGGAAAAGATGTGGGTACTTATTTTGATGGTAAACCTGGAAGACTCCTTAATTCTAGACAACATTGGATTATGTATCGAAGTATGCCAAAAGGAACAATCGTTGTTGATGAAGGTGCTAAAAAAGCATTAGTTACATGCCACTCAAGTTTGTTGCCTAAGGGAATTATTGAGGTAAGAGGAAATTTTTTAATTTCGCAGATTATTGATATTGTTGATGGTAATGATAGTCTGTTAGCACGTGGAATGGTAAATTACTCAAGTGATGAGATAAGATTGATTAAAGGATTGAACACTAGTGAAATCGAGGATGTTTTACATTATAAAGATTATGATGAAGTAGTTCACGCAAATAACCTGGTATTAGTAGAAGGAGTGAAAAATTAATGATAGAAGAACAATTAAAACAGGCTAAACTAGCTTGTCGAAAGATGCAAAATATTGATAAAGATACCAAAATAAAAGCTTTAGAAGCTATTAGTAAAAATTTGATTTCTAATATTGATTATATCGTGGCCGAAAATAAGAAGGATGTTGCTTGCGCCAAGGAAAACGGAATCAGTGAGGCAATGGTTGATCGACTTTTATTAACTAGGTCACGTATTGAAAGTATTGCTAATGATGTTTTAAAAGTAGCTGGATTACATGATTGCATTGGTGAAGTTGTTCGTGAGATAAAACGTCCAAATGGCTTAATCATTAAACAAGTTCGTATTCCCATTGGAACAGTAGCTACTATTTATGAATCTCGCCCTAATGTTACAGTTGATATAGCTGCTATTTGTATAAAGACAAATAATGTTTGTATTCTAAAAGGCGGAAAAGAAGCGATTAATTCTAATATTGCTCTAGTAAGGGTAATCAAAGAGGCAATCACAAATATTTTACCTGAAAATGTTGTTAATTTGATTGAGAAAACAGATCGTAGTGTTGTTACTGAAGTTATCACAGCCAATAATTATATAGATGTTGTCGTTCCTCGGGGGGGAGCAGGGTTGATTCAACATGTTGTAAATAATGCAACTGTCCCAGTAATTGAAACTGGTGCAGGAATTTGTCATCTATACATTGATCAAGAAGCTGATTTAGAAATGGCTGTTGAAGTTGCAGTTAATGCTAAAATTTCTCGTCCTTCAGTTTGTAATGCGATTGAAACTATTTTAGTTCATCAAGGTGTTGCAAATGAATTTTTAACGTTATTAAAACCAAGGTTTGATAAAATTAAGATATTTGGTGATGAAATAGTTTTAAAATATCTAGAAGGCAATAAGGCAACAACCAAGAATTATGCTACTGAATATGATGATTATATTTGTAATATTAAAGTTGTGAATGATATCAATGAAGCGATTGAGCATATCTATGATTATTCAACCAAACATTCTGAAAGTATTATTACTGATAATGAAGATACAGCTAGATATTTTATGGATTCTTTAGATTCTGCCTGTGTTTATCATAATGCTTCAACTCGTTTTACTGATGGTGGAGAATTTGGATGTGGCGCTGAAGTTGGAATTAGTACTCAAAAATTACATGCACGTGGCCCAATCGGACTGCAGGAAATGACATCAACAAAATATAAAATATTTGGGAATGGGCAAATAAGATAGATATAGGCAAATTAACTGTCTATATCTTTTTTATTTTTAGTTGAATCAGATTAGAATTTTGAAAGTTAGATAAATATTTTGATTGTATTAAAATTACTAATTTATCCAATAATAAATTAGTAAATAATTGAGGTAAATAAATGAATAAACAGTTTAAATTAATAATTAAGATATTATTGATGATAATATCAGGTCGTTATTATTATAGCATCTTAACTAATGAGTATTGTTATAAATTTGTTGATCAAAAAAAGATTCAAAATTTAAAGACTAATACCTTGGGGATAGGAACATATAATATAAAATCCTTAAATTATGGGAAAAATGATTTAAAAAGTTTTAATAAGGATATTATTGATTTAAAACTTGATATTATTTGTTTGCAAGAGGTAGATAAGAATTCTTTACGTTCAGGCAATTTTGACATGCTAAAAATCATGGCAAATTCTAGTGTATATTGTTATTATTATTTTTATCCTACCATGTGGATTTTAAGTGGTTACTATGGTTTGGGAATCTTAAGTAAATATTCTATAATAGAAGTTATGGCTCAACGATTACCAAATAGCATAATAAGGGAACCGCGTATCCTTACAAGAACAAAGCTCTATTTTAATGAGCAGATAATTAATATTTATAATACCCATTTGACTTATGCGGATAATCAATATCGTATTAAACAAATGGATTATGTAAAAAAGCATGTTGATTTTAACAGTTACAGCATCTTAGCTGGTGATTTTAATTCATTTAAAATGAACAATAAATTTAAAATGGAAGGGGTAAAGTGTATCAACGAGAATAAAAAATACAAGACTTTCTGCGAATTTGCAGCACCTGATAATATTTTTTATGCAGATTTTTTTGAATTAAAGAATTGTGGTTTGAAAAAATCATCATTTTCTGATCATGATTTATTGTATGGTGAGTTTTTTCTAAAGGGTTAGATTCAAGACGAATACATAATTGTTAATGTCTTGACATCGATTATAATTATCACTAAACTATAATTAAATTATATAAAAGTGAGGCTAAATTATGAATATTGATGAAAGAGTGAAAAAAGCATATGCTTTACATCATTCAGGTTATAACTGCGCTCAGGCAGTACTTGGGGCATATGTGGATTTATTTGATTTAGATATGGATAGGGCAATGACTATTGCTTATGGTTTTGGTGGCGGTGTCGGGATGACAAGAGAAATTTGCGGAACTTTAACTGGTGGGGCTATGGCTTTAGGACTTAAATATGGTAAAGGTGAAGCAGATGTTAAACAAAAAAAATTTGTTAATGAAAAAGTAGCAGCTTTGTGTAAAGAATTTGAAGATTTTCATGGATCAGTGGTTTGTGGAGAACTACTAGGATTACGGGAAACAAATAAAAAAGTTAATCGTGCTACTTGTGATGATTTAATTGCTGAAGTAGTAAGATTACTAGAAAAATATTTAGTTGATTAAGATGTCAAATTTGACATCTTTTTAAGTATGACGACTTGTCATACATTTAGGGTGAAAGTCCTTCGTGAACGTAGTTGTCGACGAATCGCATAGTGCATCGGAAATGTATTTGAGCCAAAGGACATATACACTAGGATCTAGGCATTAGAAAGTGAAAAGGAGAAGAGCATGCAAATTATGTCTAAATTATTAGAGGAAGTCTTATCTAAGAAAAATATGATACTTGTCTATAAAAGTACAAGTCGTGTGGATAATGTAGCCAATGATGAAATAAAAGATTATGTTAATTAAAACTAGAAAGACATCAAAAGACAAATCGAAACAAGGTTTTACAAACCACAACCTGTTAAAAGGTTTGAAATACCAAAGCCTAGTCATGGTGTTAGAAAACTTGGGTCAATCATGGTAGAGCAAGACAAATATCATACGCTATTAATTCGTGATAACTAAAACATGTGTTGTGCGTGCTGTAGCAAAAGAAAGGCTAGCACATAAAGACTAGTTAGTTGTTTGGATTATTATTTATTGAGATATAAATTGAAATTTAATTAAACTGCCGTATATGGAACCGTATGGACAGTGGTGTAAGAGAGGAAAATTATTTAAAATTTTTCGCTACTTGATTATAAAATAGTTGACAATGGTTAGTAGGCTAACTATAATGGTTAGTGTACTAACGGAATAGTTAGTCATCTAACTAATGAAAGGAGGTACATCATGGAAGAGATAAGTTTTGATGATGTTGAAGAAGTAATTAATAATTTTCAAGGGTTAAATAAAACAATGCATTATATGATGATGGAAAAAACAGAAAAGTTTGATATATCACCGGATCAAACAAGGTTATTATTTATGTTGCAGAATCATCAAAACATTAATCAAAATGCTTTAGCAAAGAAGTTAAATATAACTAAAGCAACTTTATCAGTGAGATTGCAGCGCCTTGAAAAACTAGGTTATTTAACTAGAACACAAGATAAAAATGATAAACGTAATTATATTTTAAATATTACAAAAACTGGAGAGGTATTTATTGAGGCGGCAATCAAAATTATGAAAGAAAAAACAATGATTATGTTTGAAGGGGTTTCTAAGGAACAGATAACTGTTATTAATGATGTTATTAATATCATGAAAAAGAATATTGAAAAATGTAAAGGAGAAGAATAATGCTAAAATTAAAACATTATTTTAAAAAGTTTTGGGCACCAATTCTACTTTGTGTAGGATTATTATTCTTACAATCACAATCAGAATTAGCATTACCTGATTATATGTCGGATATCGTTTCGGTAGGAATTCAGGCTGGTGGCTTTGATAGTGCAGTAAGTGATGTTTTGAGTGAAGAAACATATAATCATTTATTAGTACTGATGGATGAAGAGGATCAGCAACAATTTATGGATGCATATAAATTAGTTGAGCCCAGTAATCTTGATAAAGATACTTTAGATAAGTTTCCTAAAGCAAAAGGTCAAAATATCTATAAATTAAAAGATCTGAGTGAAAAAAAATTAGATCGTTTAGAGAGTATTTTAGTTAAACCAATGTTGATGGTAACATCAATTGATGGAATGGATAAAAATAGTAAAGAATATCAAGAACAGTTTGGGCAATTACCGCCAAATATGACACCTTACGATGCTTTAGCAATGATGGATAATACAACTAAAGCTAAAATGTTTAGTAAAATTGATAGTCAGATGGAAACGATGGGTGAATCAACTTTAAAAATTGCTGCCGGTAACGGTGTAAAAGCAGAATATTCTAGACTAGGTTGTGATACTGATAAGATTCAAAATGACTATATTTTATGGTCTGGGTTAAAAATGTTAGCAATTGCATTAGCTGGTACTGTATGTGCTGTTGCTTGTGGGTTCTTGGCTAGTAAGGTTGGGGCTGGTGTTTCGAGATTATTACGTCGTGATGTTTTTGAGAAAGTTGAAAGTTTTTCAAATGAAGAATTCAATAAGTTTTCAACTGCATCACTGATTACAAGAACAACGAATGATATTACCCAAGTACAAATGGTCGTAATTATGTTCATTCGAATAGTATGTTTTGCTCCAATGATGGGAATTGGGGCCTTGATCAAAGCTTTTAATAATACACCATCAATGACTTGGATTATTGGTTTAGTTTTATTGGTGATTTTTTGTTTGATTGGTGTTACTTTTGCAATTGTGATGCCAAAGTTTAAGATCGTACAATCATTAATTGACCGTTTAAATTTAACAATGCGGGAAAATCTTTCAGGTATGCTAGTAATTAGGGCATTTGGTAATGAAAAGCATAGTGAAGAAAGATTTGAAAAGGCTAATGGTGATCTAACAAATGTCAATTTGTTTGTCAATCGAACAATGGCTTCATTAATGCCGATTATGATGTTCATTTTTAATGTAGTAACATTATTGATTGTATATTATGGAGCAAAACAAATTGATTTAGGTAATATTGCAATCGGACAAATGATGGCTTTTATGCAGTATGCAATGCAAATTATTATGTCATTTTTGATGATTGCAATGATTTCAATTATGTTGCCACGGGCTAGTGTAGCAGCAGATCGTATTTATGAAGTTATTTCAATGGAACCTAAAATTGTTGATCCTAAGGAACCTAAAGCTTTTATTGAAAGTAAAAAAGGTTTAGTTGAATTCAATAATGTTACATTTAAATATCCTGGTGCTAATGAAGCAGTATTAGAAAATATTAGTTTTACTGCAAAACCTGGCGAAACTACAGCATTTATCGGTTCAACGGGATCCGGTAAAAGTACGTTAATCAATTTAATTCCTCGCTTTTATGAAGTAACTGAAGGTAATATTAAGATTGATGGTGTTGATATTCGTGATGTTAATCAACATGATTTAAGAGATAAAATCGGTTTAGTACCTCAAAAAGGATTATTATTCTCAGGAACCATTAGATCAAATTTAACTTATGGTGCACCTGAGGCTACAGACGATGAACTTGAAGAAGTAATTCGGGTAGCTCAGGCAAAAGAATTTATTGATAATAAAGAAGAAAGATTAGATAGTGAAATTTCACAAGGTGGAACAAATGTATCTGGCGGTCAAAAACAACGTTTAGCAATTGCTCGAGCTATTGCTAAAAATCCAGAAATCTTTATTTTTGATGATAGTTTTTCAGCTCTAGATTTCAAGACAGATGCTAAATTACGTCAAGAATTAGATAAGATGGTTAAGAAGACTAAAAATACAGTATTGATTGTCGGACAACGTATTGCTTCAATTATGGGAGCTGAACAAATCATTGTTTTAGATGAAGGTAAGATTGTTGGAAAAGGAACCCATGAAGAGTTAATGAAAAATTGCGATGTCTATCAAGAAATCGCATATTCACAATTATCAAAGGAGGAATTAGGACATGAGTAATCAACCAAAAAGAAATGGTCCTAAATTCGGACCTGGTGGTATGCACGGAATGCGTGGCGGTGAAAAAGCTAAAGATTTTAAAGGTACTTTAGGTAAATTATTTAAATATTTAAGACCGTATTATTTTCGTTTAGTTATAGTTGTGATTTTTGCTTCAGCATCAACGGTTTTTGCAATCGTAGGACCAAAGATTTTAGCTAAAGCAACAGATAAATTAAGTGAAGGTATCATGGCTAAAGTAGCTGGTACTGGTGGAATTGATTTTGATTATATTGGTCAAATTATTTTGATTTTAGTTGGATTGTATTTGATTAGTGCTTTATTTAGTTATATACAAGGTTTTATTACTTCAACTATTTCACAACGAGTTGCTTATGATTTAAGAACATCAATTTCTCAAAAGATGGATCGGATGCCATTAAGTTATTTTGATAAACATACTAGTGGTGATATTTTAAGCCGAGTAACAAATGATATCGATACAATCGCACAATCACTAAATCAAAGTATGTCACAGGTAATTACGTCGACAGTAACGGTAATTGGAATCTTTATCATGATGTTGACTATTTCACCAGTTATGACTTTGATCGCAGTTTGCGTATTACCAGTATCAATGGTTTTGATTGGTTTAGTAATGAAACGTTCACAAAAATATTTTGCGCATCAACAAGCTGCTTTAGGTGATGTCAATGGTCATATTGAAGAAATGTATGGTGGTCATAATGTGGTTAAAGCATTTAATGGTGAAGCTGCTTCAGTAGAACAATTTAATGAGTATAATGATAATTTATATGAAAGTGCTTGGAAGTCACAATTCTTTTCGGGTTTGATGCAGCCAATCACAGGATTTGTTGGAAATGTTGGATACGTTGCGGTATGTTTATTAGGTGGTGTTCTTGCTGGTGGTGGTAGTATCACAATTGGTGATATTCAGGCCTTTATTCAATATGTAAGACAATTTAATCAACCAATAACACAATTAGCACAGACAATGAATATGTTACAAAGTACAGCAGCAGCGGCTGAACGTGTTTTTGAATTTTTAGGTGAAGAAGAATTAGAACCAGAAACACCAAAAGTTACTGCTGATGAGGTGGCTAAAGTTGAAGGTTCTGTTACCTTTGCTGATGTTAATTTTGGATATTTAAAAGATCAAACGATTATTAATGATTTTAGTTTACATGTTCATGCGGGGCAAACTGTTGCAATTGTAGGACCGACTGGTGCTGGAAAAACAACGATCGTAAAATTATTAATGCGATTCTATGAATTAAATAGTGGTTCGATTCTTATTGATGGTAAAGATATTCGTGATTTTGGACGTCAGGATTTACGATCATTATTTGGAATGGTTTTACAAGATACTTGGTTGTTTAATGGAACAATTAAGGAAAACCTAATGTATGGAAAATTAGATGCAAGTGATGAAGAAGTCAAGGAGGCTTGTAAAGTCGCTTATGTTGATCATTTTGTACAAACATTAGAGAATGGATATGAAACAATGATCAATGAGGAATCATCTAACATTTCTCAAGGGCAAAAACAACTTTTAACAATTGCACGTGCTTTCTTAAAAGATCCAAAAATTTTGATTCTTGATGAAGCAACTTCTTCAGTAGATACAAGAACAGAAGTATTAATTCAAAAAGGAATGGAAAAGCTAATGGAGGGAAGAACAAGTTTTGTCATTGCCCATCGTTTATCAACAATTCGTGATGCTGACACAATTATTGTAATGAAAGATGGTGACATTGTAGAACTTGGAAATCATGATTCATTATTGGCTAAAGATGGCTTCTATGCCTCATTGTATCGTTCTCAATTCGAGGGATCAGATGAATAGAAACAGTTTAAACAACTGTTTCTTTTTTGCTTTTAAAGCGGGAATTAGTTATAATTATAAGGAAATGGAAGTGATGATGATGAAGCAGCAAGCAATGTTTAAAAACATGTCAAATGAACCACTGGCAAATCGCCTAAGACCAACAACTTTGACTGAATATGTAGGACAGAGGCACTTAATTGGACCGGGAAAGATTTTGTACCAGCTAATCAATAGTGATGTTGTTCCCTCAATGGTTTTTTGGGGACCACCGGGAGTTGGGAAAACAACTTTAGCACGCATTATTGCAAATCAAACAAAAGCTAAGTTTATTAATTTTAGTGCGGTGACTAGCGGCATTAAAGATATACGGGCAGTTATGAAACAAGCACAGGAAGTTCAGGATCTAGGCGAAAAAACAATCGTCTTTGTAGATGAAATTCATCGCTTTAATAAAGCTCAACAAGATGCTTTTTTACCATATGTTGAACAGGGGAGTATTACATTAATTGGGGCTACTACTGAAAATCCTTCATTTGAGATTAATTCTGCCTTATTATCAAGATGTAAAGTTTTTGTTTTAAAAGCACTAACAACCGATGATTTATTTGGTTTATTGCATTATGCGCTGATAAGTCCGAAAGGGTTTAAAGATCAAAATGTTATGATTGATGATGATTTATTATACATGATTGCTGGTTTTTCTAACGGTGACGCTCGAGTTGCTTTAAATACTTTAGAGATGGCAGTCTTAAATGGAGCAATTACTCATGATCGAATCGTAGTGGATAAAGAAACGATTGAACAATGTATCAATCAAAAATCTTTATTATATGATAAAAAAGGTGAAGAACATTATAATATTATTAGTGCTTTGCATAAATCAATGCGTAATAGTGATATTGATGCTTCAATTTATTGGATGTCACGAATGATTGAAGCTGGTGAAGATCCTCTATATGTAGCAAGGAGGCTGATTCGATTTGCTTCAGAGGATATTGGAATGGCTGATAGTCGTGCTTTGGAAATTGCAGTAGCAACATATCAAGCATGCCATTATAATGGCATGCCAGAATGTAATGTTAATTTAGCTCATTGTGTAACTTATATGGCCTTGGCACCTAAATCTAATGCGTTATATAAAGCATATGAACGAGCAAAACATGACGCTTTGAATACAATTGCTGATCCCGTTCCTTTACAAATTCGCAATGCGCCAACTAAATTAATGAAAGAATTAAATTATGGTAAAGGTTATCAGTATGCGCATGATTATGATGATAAAATTACAAATATGCAGTGTTTACCAGATAATATTAAGGATCATCGTTATTATTTTCCTACTAATCAAGGAACAGAGGCAAAGGTGATTAAACGGATGGAACAAATTGAATATTTACGAAAGCATCATAAGGATTAGGGATTAAATATGAAGGATGAATTAGGATTAGGATATTGTGGTCTTGTTTGTGGGCTGTGTAGTGAAAATGAAAGCTGTGTTGGTTGTAAAAAAGGTGGGTGTCCAGAAAAGGATTTTTGTAAAAATTATCAGTGCTGCACAAAGTCAGGATATGATAGTTGTTGCCAATGTCCTGATTTTCCTTGTCAGGATAGTATTTTACACAAGTTACGGATTAGAACATTTTGTAAATTTATTGGACAATATGGGGAAGAAAAATTAATTGCTTGTTTAAGGAAAAATGAGTCTAATGGAGTAATTTACCATTATCCTAACAGCCATTTAGGAGATTATGATTTAGAGAGTGAAGAAGCAATTTATCACTTGATTTTAAAAGGGAAATAAAATACTGCTTGTGATAATGGTGATATTTTATTATAATGATGAGGTATTTAAAGGAGAAGTTTCAATGATAAAAAACATAATTGGCGGAATCGCTGTTGGTATTGCTAACGTTATTCCAGGCGTTAGTGGTGGAACCATGATGGTAATTCTAGGTATCTTTAATCGCATGATGGATGCTATTAGTGGAATCTTTAAAAAAGAAAATCCTAATCGCAAAGAAGATATTATCTTTATTTTTCAGGTTTTGGTTGGCGCTGGAGTTGGAATAATTGGATTTGCGAAAATATTGGAAGTGTTATTTGAATATTATCCAACGCAGACGATTTATTGGTTTATTGGTTTGATTGCTTTTAGTATTCCTTTATTTTTAAAAGGGGAAATGAAAGGTGAAAAACTTGTAATTATCCCTTTTATTTGTGGTTTAGCAATTATCTTTGGGTTAGAATTTTTAAATCCTGGAGAAGGGAAAGTAGTTGTTAATCCTGATTTTCCTGCTCTAAGTGCTAGTTTGTTTGTTAAAATGATAATTATTGGTGCCGTATCAGGAGCAACTATGATTATGCCCGGTGTTAGCGGTAGTATGGTTTTATTAATTTTAGGAGAATATTATCTATTTAAGTCTTATCTAGCAAATGTTACTAGTTTTAGTCTGGATGTTATTATGCCGCTAGGATTTATGGCAATTGGTATTGCCGTAGGAATAGTTGTTAGTGCAAAATTATGTTCATATTTCACTAAAACTCATAAAGCTGGATTCTTGAGTTTGATTTTAGGATTGATCGTTGCTTCGTCATTAGTATTGATTCCTTTTGATGTAAGTTATAATTTAAGTTTAGTTGTGACATCAATTATTGCAGTTATTTTTGGAGGAATCATTGTTCTTGGATTATCTAAGATTCAATAGTTAAAATACAAAAAAGAAGTTATTGATTGTAAAACCAATGACTTCTTTTTCTGTGTGTCGAGCATGGCATACATCTAGCTGGTGAAAGTCCAACCACGGGTATTTACCGCCAAGAGTAGTGAACCACAAGCCGTTAGTAGTGATGCTATGGGTGGAGGAAGTGGTGTGGCAAAATCTTCGAGGTTACGAAAAGAAATTTGATGAGGCTGAACGATGGACAAGGTTGCAGAACAAACCAAGTCCAAAAGGTAAACGTAAAACCAAGACAGTAAATCAAAAACCTGTGAAGATAAAAAAAGATGTATGCCTTACCTCGGGAGGCCTTGTGGACGATGAAGTCCAGTAAACTTTAAAAACAGTAATGATACCATCGATAGAAAAAGATTTATCACAAGAAATCAGATGAAGTCATAGTAGTCAGAAATGATGAAGGACTGAAACGTTTATAGAGTGTAAATCGCTATAAGTAATATTTGGATAGTCCGAAAGTGAGGATAGCAACTATTATTGATAAGGGGTTATTAGAATTCAAAAGTACTATTATCAAAGATTTTATTTTAGCATTTTGTGATAGTCAGTTTATTGCCAAATACGATTATTTAGAGATGCTAAGTCAGCTGATAGAAATTTTTTATTACTATTGAAGTGAAGTTGACGAGGGAGTGAGTGATATGTATATTGAATTCGATTTAGGAATAATTCAGCTAATAATTAACTTTTATTGCTTGTTTAGTCATTTTTGTTAGTTTATTTTGGTATTCAACTAGACCTTTGGTCTTAGGTGCTAGAAGGAAAATATGCAAGAAATAATTTTAATGATTAAAAGACTAGCAAAATGATTAAAATTAACTATAATATAGTTAATCATTAAGGAGGATAATTTCATGAATGTTGAAATAATTAATGTTGGGACAGAATTGTTATTAGGAGAAATTGTTAATACTAATGCAACTTATATTCAAAAAATGTGTAAAGACTTGGGGTTTAATGTTTACTATCAAACGACAGTTGGTGATAATCATGATCGTTTTAAAGAATGTCTAGATGTAGCTTTTAAACGTGGTGCTAATTGTGTAATTACGACTGGGGGATTAGGACCTACCCAAGATGATTTAACAAAAGAATTATCGGCAGAATATTTGGGTTTAGAATTATTATATAATGAAGAAGAAGCTAAAAAGGTAGAAGAAAAATGTCGATTTGTAACGGGATGGGGTGATATTCCGGAAAATAATTTTAAACAAGCTTTTTTTCCTAAAGATTGTTATATTTTAGAAAATGAAGTAGGGACAGCAAATGGCTGTGTAATGTCGAAAGATGAAAAGATGATTGTTAATTTGCCTGGTCCGCCTAAAGAAATGACTTATGTTGTTGATCATGTTTTAAAAGATTATTTAAGTCAATTTAAGCAGGATATTATTTACACATATGATTTTCTAACCATGGGAATAGGGGAAAGTCGGGTTGATGAGGTCTTAGCAGATTTAATTGATCACCAAGAAGAAGTTAGTATTGCTCTTTATGCTTCAGAAGAAACAGTGCGGGTTCGATTAGGTTGTAAAGCAAGCGATAAAGAAACTGCTGATAAAAAAATTGCTCCAATTAAGACAGAAATTGAAAAGATTTTAAAAGATTATATTATCAAAGAGAAGAATTTAAAAGAGGCCTTAGCAAATATAATGCCATCTTATTGGACAATTTATGAATGTGATAATTTTACGCTTAGAGATGATTTTAATCTTGGTCACAACCATACTGAAGATACAATGAATTTATTAATCGATTGCCGTGAACATCCTTTAGGATCAATTATTAAAGTAACGATTGATTATCAAGGACGAAAAGATGTTTTCGAAATACCTTTATTAAAAGATCCAACTTTATCATATAATAAGTTAGAATCAAAAATTATTGAGCGAGTTTATAAATTTTTAACTCAACCAGGTTATAATTAGGAGAATAAGATGCTAGAATTTAGATATGATACTCAACTATTGATTGAAGGTAAAAATCTCGATGAAGATGTTATCAATGATTACATTACTGAACATTTTAAAGGAGATTGTTTGTTAGCGGTTGGTGATGATGAGTTGATCAAGATTCATTTCCATACTAACGAACCGTGGCAAGTGTTGGAATATTGTGCATCACTTGGTGAAATCTATGATATCGTTGTTGAGGATATGGAACGTCAGTCAAGAGGGTTAAAAGGATAAATAAAAAACGTCACTAAATTAATCAGTGACGTTTTTAGATATGTAAAGTTGGATCATTAGCAATTAGTTCAATAAATTTGTTTGTAGCAACAGATTGAGTTCGTCGTTTTGGATAAGCATAACCGATACTGCGTTTAGGCAATGGTTGTGATGTTTTTATTTCATGAAGAATCCCTTGATCAAGTAATTCTTGGGAGAATTCTTTAATGACACAAGAAATTCCTAGTCCTGCTCTGGCAAAGTCCAACAATAAATTATGAGCTCCAAGTTCAATTGTTGGCTTTAATAATAGTCCCTTATTAGCAAAGTAATTATCGATACGATTACGGGTATTTGATGACTTTTCTAAAAGAATTAGGGGCTGATCAGCTAATTGATTGAAGGTGTAAATATGATTATCAGGCTTTTTAGAAACAAAAATATCATGAACTTGGAAGCATTCTTTAATTACTAAAGAATCATCTTTGATGGGAAGATTTAAAAAACCGAGATCTATTTGATCAGATTTCAACAATTCACGGGTTTCTAGACTGGTTCGGTTGATTACTTTGATTTTAACCCCAGGATATAGTTGTTTGAATTTAACGATATAATTAGTTAAAAAATACTCACTAAAAGTATCACCGGCTCCAATAATTAATTGACCATCTTTTAATTCATGATAATTTGATAACTGGTTTTCTACTCCGGTAATCAATGCTAAAGCTTTGTCTATTTGCTGATGTAATAATTTACCCTCTTTAGTTAAACTAACACCTTTAGAATTGCGAATAAATAATTGAGTCTGTAGTTCTTTTTCAATACTGCTGATTGTTTGGGAAACTGCAGATTGAGAAATAAAAAGATTTCTAGCTGCGATTGAAAAAGATAGGGTCGTAGCAGCTTCATTGAATATTTTGTATTGTTCTAGTTTGATATACATATAAGTTCTCCTTATATCATAATTATAATATATTAATTTTACTAATAGCTAAGACTATAATATAATTATTCTGTAAACTAGTCAAACTATTATATTAATGTATATTTATTGATGCATTTTGTTAGTTTATTGTATATAATGTAATAGTAAATAAGAAAGGTGTGAATTTAATGGCTGGAGTTGTTGTAGTAGGAAGTCAATGGGGCGATGAGGGTAAAGGTAAAATTACTGATTACCTGGCTCAAAAAGCAGATATCGTTGCTAGATATCAAGGTGGTAATAATGCCGGGCATACAATTGAATTTAATGGTCAAAAGTTTGCTTTACGTTTGATTCCTTCAGGGATTTTTAGTGGTAATGATGTTATTTTAGGTAACGGAATGGTAATTAATCCTAAAGCTTTACTTGAAGAAATGAAATATTTAAATGATGCTAATATTAGCACTGATAAGATCATGATTAGTGATCGGGCTCATGTTATCTTACCTTATCATTTAGAAATCGATGAAATTCAAGAAACTAGGCGTGGAGCTAATAATATCGGAACGACTAAAAAAGGAATTGGACCTACATATGTCGACAAATATGAACGGGTGGGAATCCGTATGGGTGAATTCATTGATGAGGAATTATTTAAAGAAAGATTAGAAGAAGCTTTGGCTTCTAAAAAAGCGCAATATCCTGAACTTACATGTAGTGCCGAGGAAATCTTTGAAGAATATAAAGAATATGCTAAAATCATTGCACCAATGGTTTGTGATACTGGTGTTGTTTTAGATGAATGTTTTCAAACTGGTAAAAATGTATTATTTGAAGGGGCTCAAGGGACAATGTTAGATATTGACTATGGTACATACCCATTTGTTACTAGTTCACATCCCGGTGCTAATGGAGTAGCTGAAGGCTCTGGAATTGGCCCATTATATATTAATGAAGCAGTGGGAATTGTTAAGGCTTATACAACAAGAGTAGGTAGTGGGGCTTTCCCAACAGAAATTGAAGGTGAATTGGCTGATCAAATCCGTGAACGTGGCCATGAATATGGTACAGTAACAAAAAGAGCAAGAAGAATTGGATGGTTTGATGCTGTTGTTGTTAATCAATCAAGAAGAATGTCTTCATTGACGGGAATTAGTTTAATGTTATTAGATGTATTATCAGGGTTAAAGACATTAAAAATCTGTACAGCTTATGAATTAGATGGTAAAATCATCAAAGCATTACCTTCAACGATTAAACAGTTGAATAGGGTTAAACCTGTTTATGAAGAAATGCCAGGATGGGATGAAGATATTACTAAGGTTACTTCTTTTGAGGAATTACCTGAAAATTGTCAAAAGTATTTAAGAAGAATTGAAGAATTGATTAATTGTCCAATTGTAATTTTCTCTGTTGGTCCTGATAGAGAGCAAACAATTGTGTTAAGAGAAATTTTTAAATAGGAGGATAGCTAGTGAAAAATGAATTAGTAATTGTAATTGATTTTGGTGGTCAGTATAACCAATTAGTAGCACGTCGAGTACGTGAGTGTAATGTTTACTGTGAGATTTATTCTTATAAAGTAGATATTGAAAAGATTAAAGAGATGAATCCGAAAGGGATTATATTAACGGGTGGCCCTAATAGTTGTTATTTAGAAGATTCACCTACTTATCAAAAAGAATTATTTGAATTAGGGATACCGGTATTAGGTTTATGCTACGGGGCTCAGTTAATGCAGCATGTGTTAGGTGGTAAAGTAGAAAAAGCTGATGTTAGAGAATATGGTAAATCTCATTTAATTGTTAGTAAACAAGAATCTAAATTAATGAAAGATGTGGCGGTAGAGTCGATTTGCTGGATGAGTCATTTTGATTATATCTCAAAAATTGCTCCAGGCTTTGAAATTACATCATACACTAAAGACTGTCCAGTTGCTTCATGTGAAGATGAAGATAAGAAGTTATATGCAATCCAATTCCATCCCGAAGTTTTACATACTGAATACGGAACAAAAATGTTATCTAACTTTGTTTTAGATGTATGTAATTGTAGTGGAGATTGGCGTATGGATTCATTTGTTGAAGAACAAATTAAAGCTATTAGAGAAAAAGTTGGTAATGGTAAAGTATTATGTGCTTTATCTGGCGGAGTTGATTCATCAGTGGCAGCGGTATTATTATCTAAAGCAATAGGAAACCAATTAACTTGTGTTTTTGTTGATCATGGATTACTTCGTAAAAATGAAGGTGATGAAGTAGAAGCGGTATTTGGACCTGATGGTCAATATGACTTAAACTTTATTCGAGTTAATGCTCAAGAAAGATATTATGAAAAGTTAAAGGGTGTTGAGGAACCTGAGGCTAAACGTAAAATTATCGGTGAAGAATTTATTCGTGTTTTTGAAGAAGAAGCTAAAAAGATTGGGACTGTTGATTTCTTAGTTCAGGGAACTATTTATCCTGATGTTGTTGAAAGTGGATTAGGTGGTGAATCAGCAGTAATCAAATCTCATCATAATGTTGGGGGCTTACCTGATGCAGTGGATTTCAAAGAAATCATTGAACCATTACGTGATCTTTTCAAAGATGAAGTTCGTAAAGTAGGTCTTGAATTAGGAATCCCTGAATACTTAGTATTTAGACAACCGTTCCCAGGGCCTGGACTTGGTATTCGGATCATTGGTGAAGTAACAGCAGAAAAAGTTAGAATCGTTCAAGATGCTGATGCAATTTACAGAGAAGAGATTGCAAAAGCAGGATTAGATCGTTCAATCGGTCAATACTTCGCTGCTCTTACAAATATGCGTTCAGTGGGGGTTATGGGTGATGAAAGAACTTATGATCATGCTATCGCGCTTAGAGCTGTTAACACAATTGATTTCATGACAGCAGAAGCTGCTCAAATTCCTTATGAAGTATTAAATAAGGTTATGTCTAGAATTATTAATGAAGTTCGTGGGGTAAATAGAGTAATGTATGATATTACTTCAAAACCACCAGGAACGATTGAGTTTGAATAGTAAATAGAATGTAAAAAAGCCTTTAAATAAAGGCTTTTTTAATGTTTGGGCGAGGATTGCTACCAAAATGCTACCATTAAGCAAAAATTGACTTTAGAAAGATAAATAATGTGAATAATTAAGAGCCTGTAAATTATTTTGTGTAAAGGCTGTTTCCAATGATAGAATTTGATGAGTAACTGTATTGAGTAATCATACAGTTACTTTTTTATATCATATCATAATATATTTAATTGTAAATGTTCTCGTTAACCCCTCCCTTCAAAGATGATTTGAAGACTAGAATATATAATTCCCCAATTACCATATGGGACATTCCATTTACTTGTTATTTTATCTTGAGCTAAGTACAAAGATTTAAATAAACTTTCATCTGTTGGGAATACTGTTCTTATTTTAGTAAACTTTCTAAATGCACTATTTAAACTTTCAATTGCATTCGTTGTGTACATGATTTTTCTTAGTTCTGGAACATAATTAAACATACTGCAAACTTCATTCCAGTTTTCTTCCCATGGCTTAAATGCATACGGATATTTATCTCCCCATTTACCCTTACACTTATCCAGTGCTTCTAATGCTTTATCACTTGTAGATTCTGTATATACTGTTCTTAGATCTTTACAGAATTCTTTTCTGTCTTTATAACTCAAGTATTTACATGAATTTCTAATTAGATGAACTATGCATCTTTGTTGTACTGTATTTGGGAATGCTGATTCAATTGCTTGTTTAATACCTGAAAGACCATCACTGCAAATAATCAATATATCCTTAACTCCTCTATTCTTTAAATCAGTTAGTACTGATAGCCAGAATTTAGCTGTTTCGTTTTCGACGATCCAAATACCAAATATTTCCTTATATCCATTCTCATTAACTCCTAAAACAACATATGCAGCTTTTTTGGTAACCATATTATCTGTTTTAACATTAAAATGAACACAGTCAATAAAGACTATTGGATATACAGTATCTAATGGCCTGTTTTGCCATTGTAAAGCTTTAGGGATAATTTTATCTGTTATTTTACTTATCATAGCTGCACTAACTTCTACACCGTAAATATCTTTAACAGTATCACTGATATCTCTTGTAGACATACCACGGGCATATAAGTTGATAATTTTGTTATCAACATCACTAATATCACGATTGTGTTTTTCTATAATAGCTGGATCAAATGATGAGTTTCTATCTCTAGGAATATCTAAATCTATATTTCCTTGAGATGTTTTAACTGTTTTTTTGGAAGTTCCATTACGATAATTAGTTTTATCTGTTTTTTGATCATACTTGTCATATCCCATATGTTCATCAAATTCAGAGTTCAACATATCTTGTAATGTTTCACCTAATAAGTCTTTTAAAGCATTAGTTATATCAGTAGGTGATGTAACACCATACTCATCATTATATATTTAACTATATCTTTTTTACTCATAATAAAAATCCTCCTTTGGTAGTTAATTTCATTCTACCATTGGAGGATCAGTTTACACAAAATTATTTACACTCTCATAATTAATTATCATCGTTATCATTTAAATCATAATATGAAAGTAACTTCTCTAATGAAATATCTAGTTTTTTTGCTTTTAGTAGCTTTTCTCTTTTATTGTACAGAGCGGTGATTAATTCTTTATTATTTTTTCCGTAATGTATCTCATTGTGGCAATTACTACATAATGATACTATATTTTCTTCTATGTCTAATGAATATTCAAATTCATTTTGGAACGCCATTGGAATTAAGTGATGAGCCTCCATATAAGGTAAACCATCTTTTTTGCGAATAAAAGTTTTGTGTTGAGGATCACTCTCACACTTAAAGGATGCATGGTTTAATGCATTAATTGCTACTTGACGATCACGTTTAAAATAAGCTTGTCCTTTTCTTGTATACAAAGGAGCAGGTTTGTCTTTTACTTCAGAAGAGTATTCAAATTTTTTAGCAATAATTTTAGATTGTTTAATAGAGTTGTTTAACCTATTATCTTCAAAATCGTTAATGCGATTTTTTGAAATGATTTTTTCTCTCTGATTTTCTTCTTTAATATAATTCAGAATATCAAATACAAAGTCTTTATGATTATGGTTGTTTGCATACCAAACATTTGACTGCCCAAAGCCTATTTTATTTTCATTTGTTCTTGCTCGAGGTACTTCTTTAAATCTTCTGCTTGATTGTATCAAATGAGCATCTTTAGATGTTGCTTTAATGTTATACTGCCTATCATGGTATTTTTTTCTAGTCCTATACACTGTTGCATGATCATACCATCCTACGACAACCGTCTTTTCAGAATTGTTTGCACAAAATATAACTGTAACATCATCTATGCTATCTTTATTTTTAAAATTGTTATCAATTTTTTCAATGTGAATTTGTTTTGGATTCTGGAAACCATTTTGATATCCACCAGTATATTTTGTTTCTACAAAACCATAGACGTTACCATCGTCCGATACACGAAAATTGTTTTTTTCAAATGCATCTGCATTTTCAGTAACGTATTTGCCACCGTTTTTAGGTATATCATTTTGATAGCTAATTGAATCATAGTGCAGCATATATGCTACATTACAAAATAATATTCGATGTGTACTAGAAGACTGATTAATGATGTAACTTCCAAATTCAGTTAGATTTCCATTTGAATCTCTAAGTTTCCTAGGACCTTGAATATTTCCTTTTAACCCATGGTTTTGTAGGTCTGATATTGTAATTAAGTTTTCACTGAATTTTTGTATTAACTTAAATCTCGCAAATTTTTTGTTTTCCTTACTTTGCAAGTATTCTTCTTTGCTAACCCAATATTTTTCATCATTTATACAGTCTTCAAAAAGAATATCAGTTTCGACTACCTCCACTAAAAATTGGATGGCTCCAAATGGTTTTACAGAATATATATAAACTAAATCACCGATATTATAATTGGCTGTTTGTCTCCAATCTATATAGGGTAGTTCATTAAATGCTTTTACATGATCATAGATATTATGGTTTGCAGCTATTAACCATTCCATTTTAGTTCACCTCTTTGTGTATTTATATTATCTCACTTATAAATTGTCGTTTCAATATATATAAATGGTGTTAATAATATATAAAAAAGTGCTAAAGAGCACTTTTTTGATATTCTATTGGTTTATAAAATAATGATTTGGTGAAAAAACTATTTATTATTAGTTTTAAGCCCATATTGATATTTCTATTTACGATATTTCTCTAAAGAAATATCTCCATTTATGTATTTATGATTCATTTTCATCCATTCATTTATAAAGTCACCAAAATATTGTTCATCAAATTGAACCCAACTGCCATCTTCATCTTTTTTGAATTTAAAAGGTAATACATCGTCCCAATCGAATAATTCGTATGCTAAATCTAAAGCGTAAGTGTGATCTCCTTGACTTAAGTAGTAGGAGTTTATGTTTAAAGCTTTACTAATTTTTATTAACATGTCTTCTTTTGGAACGCGTATTCCTCTTTCATATTTTGAGACCCTTCCTCGACCATAATCATTATCTTCAAATCCAATAGCTACCGCTAATTCGCCTTGTGTCATGTTACGTAAGAGGCGAATTTTTCTTATGCGTTCGCCAATATTGGCCACTAGTGCACCTCCTTTTCTTTAATCATTATAACATTTATAAATGAGAGAATATATCTTATGACACAAAAATGTGTTAGATAGAGTAGGAGGTATAAAAATGGAAAAATCTATGTTCATGACAGCCCAAGAAGTGGCCGATACATTGGGAATGTCAAAAGCTTATGCTTATAAGTTGATTCAAGAAATGAATCAGGAAATGGCCAAAGGAGGATATGTAGTTCTCCACGGTAAGATCAATCGATCTTTCTTCTTTAACAAAATCTATGGAGGTGAAACAAAAGATGCAACCGGGAATTTACTACGATGAGAAGACAAAAACGTATTATGTATCAAGAAGATACAAAGATTGGAAAGGAGAGAATAAAAGACTGTTTAAAAGAGGATTTAAAACAGTGCGAGAAGCAAAACAATTCATGAATAGTTTTATGGCGAGATTAGATGGAAATCAAGATATGGTATTTAATGATTATATTGAAATTTATTATAGTGATCGAGAAGCACATTTGAAGTTAAACACTTTTTTAACAAAGAAAAATATCATTGAGAAAAATATCCGTCCTTACTTTGCTAGTTATAAGTTGGTTGAAATTACTCCAGCAATCGTCATGAAATGGCAGAATGAGATTATTTCTAAAGAGTTGGATGATGGACACAATTATTCGAATGCAACGTTAAAAACGATTCATGCTCAACTAAGTGCAGTGTTCAATCATGCGATTCGTTACTATGGTTTACGACAAAATCCAGCTAAAGTTGTTGGAACAATGGGAAAACCAGAAAAGAAAGAAATGTTATTTTGGACCACAGATGAATACAAACGTTTCATTGTAGAAATGATGGATAAGCCGGTGAGTTTCTGTGCTTTCGAAGTGTTGTATTGGTGTGGTATTCGTCTTGGTGAATTATTAGCATTGACGAAAAGTGATTTTGATTTAAAGAAGAGAAAATTACGTATCAATAAATCGCTTCAAAGAATTCATGGAAAAGACATTATAACACCACCAAAAACAGTAAATAGTTATAGAACTATTGATATTCCCGAATTTCTAGCTGATGAATTGTATACCTACTTTAAAAGCTTATATGGATTAAAGGATAATGATCGAGTATTTCCAATCACTAAATCATATCTTCATCATGAAATAAATAGGGGAAGTAAAGCAGCAGGTGTGAAGCGTATTCGAATCCATGATCTTCGTCATAGTCATGTTTCATTATTGATTGAGAAAGGTTTTAGCGCATTAGCAATTGCTGAAAGAGTAGGACACGAATCTATTCGTATCACATACAAATATGCACATTTATTTCCATCGAAAGGAGTTGAGATCGCGAATTCTTTAAATGATGAATGGGAGGATATGGACGATGAGTAGAAAGAACAAAGATAAATATAATCGTTTTAGAAGTAAAACCATCGCATTTCGAGTGTCTGAAGAAGAAAACAAAACGCTTGAAACCAAGGTAGCATTGAGTGGATTGACAAAACAAGATTATCTAATTCATTGTATCGAGCAAAGGGATTATGTTATCGATGGAAAAAACACAAGAGTGTGGAAAGCGTTAAAACAACAACTAGATGTCTTTATTAAACGATTCAGTGAAATTGATGATATCTCTAAATTGGAAAATGATGAACTAGACGTTTTGGAATATATGCTTCAAATCATTATAACTATAAAAAAAGAAGCACAGATTAAAGTGGAAATGGAGCCACGCCAATGAATCCATGCTTGAGTTCCGCTTTAAAATATGCTCAATCTAATTATAAAGTATTTCCACTAAAAAGTAACTCTAAAAATGGGCAAGTTGTGGCATCTTGGAAACAAGATGCTTCAACAAACCCTGATTTGATTCATCAATGGTTTGATCATTCAGATTATAACTTAGGCGTTGTTACAGGTCATAAATTGGTCGTTATTGATGTTGATAACAAAAATCAAGAGTTAGGAAATAAAACGATAAAGAAGTATATGAGACAATTTCCTCAAACAAGAATCGTGAGAACACCGAATAACGGATTCCATATTTACTATAAAGTAAACAGACCGATAAGATCTAGAGTTGGATTATATCCTGGAATCGATATCCGTGGAGAAGGTGGATACGTCCTTGGTGTTGGAAGCAAGATTAATGGAAAATTTTATCAAGATGTGAATAAGAATGTTGATATCGCATTTGCCAATGATAAAGTATATGGATTTCTAAATGGTAATAGACAGAAGTCAATAAAAAGATCGGATAAAGTAGAATCCATTCAGCAAGGACGGCGAAATGATTATTTATTTCGAATAGCATGTTTTCTTCAACAAAAAGGATTAAGCGATGAAGCGATTCATGAATGTATTATAAAAGAAAATGAAATGAGATGTGATCCAATATTAAATGCTGCGGAAGTGGAAAAGATCATTCAAAGTAGCTTTCGATATAAAAAAGGAAAGTTTGAACTTCGTAATGAAAGAGAGTATGAAGGTTCATATACCCTAAAGCAGTTATATGAATCGAAAGATGTAGATGAAGAAGACATTGTTGAAGATATGATATCGGTTGGCCTTACGTTGATTGGGGGACCACAAAAAACAGGAAAAACATTTTTTGGTTTACAATTATGCGATGCTATTTCTGAAGGAAAGGATTTTCTTGGAAAGAAAGTTCAAAAAGGCACTGCACTTTACCTTGCTTTTGAAGATAAAAAAGTAAACATTCGAAAGAGATTAAAACATATGCAGATACAACCTAAAGAAAATTTCATAATCGATATTTTAAAACCAGATCCGCTTTATGATCTTGAAGCAAGGATAGAAAAAGGATTACAGGTGAATGCGGATTTAAAGATAGTTGTAGTAGATACTTTTCAAAAGATTAGAAGAAATAAGGAACGTGATTATGACAATGAATATGATGAAACGACAGCTTATCATGAATTGGCCTACAAGTATCATATAGCAATTGTCTTGATTACTCATGTAAAAAAAGACATCGATACTAATCATCCTTTTGATTCAATTTATGGAAGCAGAGGTCTAACTGCTGGATCTGATTCGATACTAGTCATGTATAAGAAGAATCATTTATCAGATACACGACAATTGGCAATACAAGGAAAAGATATTCCGGATGATGAGATTACGCTTCGTCAAAATGAAAATATGGTTTTAGAGGTTACTGATGAAGATGTAGAAAATAATCACGATGAAAATTTAATTAAGGTTGTGAATTACATTGTTCGAAAGAAAGAGTTTATAGGTTCACATGAAGAGTTATCCTCGCTACTTTCTTTAGCCTTAACTGGAAAGCAATTGCAAGTGTTATTAGCAAAGAATGAGGACTTATTGAAGACCACATTCATCTCTTATGAGAAACGTCCACGAACAAATAAAGCACGAATGATATGTCTCCGCTATCACGGAAATGAAGAAATTTAGTGACGATGTGACGGTTGTCGGGCAATACCTTTTGACCGTCATTCCTTAAATAAGTTAAATTTAAGATTTTATGTATTAGCAAGCAACGTATTTTGTCCCCAAAATACAAAATCAAAAGCTGGTACGACCAGCAAGATTGGAGGTTCATATGAAAAGAAATCATGAAATAAAGATACGATTTAATAATGATGAATTTAAAATCTTAAACAATAAATTAGAAAGAACGAGCTTAAGTAGAGAAGCATTTTCTAGAGCTTGTATATTAGGTAAAGAGATAAAAGTACCGCCTGATCTAGAGTATTATAAGTTAAAAAACGAGTTCAATCATATCGGTAATAATCTAAATCAGATAGCAAGAGCATTGAATAATAGACAAGACATATCATTAAAAACCATCGCAGAAACCATCAAAGAATTACGACAAATGATCAAAAATCTTGATGAAAAAGTAAGAGGCTGATCAAAGCAGTAACATCAATTTGGGCTATCCGAGATCGTTTGGATAACGTTATCAAGTATGTTGAAGACGAAAAAAAGACGATGCAAACGGTCTTGGATTACATCAGCCAAGATAATAAAGTCAAACAAAAAAAGTATGTAACTTGTCTTAATTGCGATGCATTTTACCCATTAAAATCGATGCAGATAACCAAGAAATTGTTCCATGATCATAAACGGATAGTAGCATTTCGTGGTTATCAGTCATTTAAAATAGATGAGGTCGATGCAAATGTTGCACATGAAATTGGAGTAAAACTTGCACAAAAAGTGTTTGGAAATCGATATGAAGTTGTAGTCACAACGCACCTTGATAAAGACCATATTCATAATCATATCTTGATAAATTCAACTTCATTCGTTGATGGAAAAAGATTCTGCAATACAAAAAAAGATTACTGGAACATGAGAAACACATCCGATGAACTATGCAAAGAATATGGATTATCTATCATTGAAAATCCATCCTACGATTCAAAAAAGTTGAATTATCATATCATGAAAACCTATATGAATGACATTAAAAAAGATATCGATACTTTGGTAAAAGAAAGTAATTGTATTAGGGATTTAAAGGATAATATGAAAAAGAAAGGGTATGAGTTCGAAAGAATCGATGGAGAAGATGTCGTTTATCATCCATATTGTAATGAACCAATCTATCTAAAATTGTTAGGAGAAAAGTATCATCTTGATGAGATTGAAGAAAGATTGACCGATAAATGGATCCTTCCTCAAAACGTTGAACATACAAAAAGTTATTATCAATGCAAAGAGTATTATCAACTTTATAAAAGAAAACAGTTACCAAAACTTGCAGGAATCCATGTTGCTTATCTCATTTCGATCAATATCTTACCAACAAGAAAGCAACATATCTCTAAAGAAGCAAGACAAGCACTCAAGAAAATGGATCAATACTCTAGAGAAATCGAACTTCTTGCCAAGAACAAGATAGAAGATATCGATCAATTAAATAGCTATCAACAACAAAAACAAGATGAACTGAATGACTTATTAAAGCAAAGACAAGGCTGTTATTATCAACGACAACGAGCAAGAACGATGGACGAAAAAGAAGAATGGTCAGCAAGAGCAAAGTTGTTTACACCTGAGATAAAGAAGTTAAGACTTCAAATCAAAGCATGTGAGAACATCAGGAATCGTAGCTTTGATAAAGATATCGAAAGAATTGCACAGAAGAAAATAAAACAAAGAGATGCAAGATAGGAGGATAAAATCATGAAAGAAATCAAATATAACAAAGTAGGAGATTATGAATTTCCATCATTAAAACAAGAAAGACCTTTACCAACTTTATCAAGTTTTGGAAGAGAATATCTAAGAATATTAAAAGAAAAACATCCAGGACATTACCTAGCCTTACGAGCAAAAGATGAACTGAATGAAGAATTGATTCGTATGGATAAAGAGTTAAACCAGCGGTATGAAACCCTTGTTGAGCAATATAAATTATCAAGAAACATAACAGAAGAATTAAAGAAACAAGATCAAATGAGATGGGTTCAGGAAATGAATAATATCAAAAGTTGTGTAGAAAAAATTATTTGGAATGAAATAGATTGAAGTAGGGAAACCTACTTCTTTTAATTTAATCATTCTGGACTTCAATTTAGTCATTTGCTGAAAAATTGACTAAATTGAATTATAGTAATAGCAATTATATTATCGAAATTGAAAAAAAACTTGTAAAAGTGCAAGAAAACTATATAAATGATTACAAATAAAATATATAATTATAAATAGTATGGAGGATAATCTATGAAAGTATGTTACAACAAATTTTTTAAATTATTGATTGATAGAGGAATTAGAAAAATGGAATTTGCTAAGATGGCAGGTATTAGTCAAAATACGATGGCGAGACTTTCTCGAAATCAGAATGTTTCATTAGATGTACTAGGAAAAATATGTTGTACTTTAGATTGTAAGATAGATGATATTCTTGAATTTATATCAGAAGATAAGGAGAAATAGTGATGGCAAAAGACAATACAAAAATAGGATTTGAAAAACAAATATAGGATGCAGCCTGTGTTCTTTGGGGGCATATTCCAGCAGCTGATTATCGTAAAGTGATTGTTGGCTTGATATTTTTAAGATACATTTCTAGTGCATTTGAAAAACGATACAATGAACTAGTAGAAGAAGGTTATGGTTTTGAAAATGATAAAGATGCATATATAGAAGAAAATATATTTTATGTACCTGAAAAAGCACGTTGGAATGTAATTGCTTCTGCAGCACATACGCCTGAAATTGGAACTGTATTAGATGATGCAATGAGAGCAATCGAAGATGAAAATAAAAGCCTTAAAAATGTATTACCAAAGATATATGGTAGCCCTGATTTAGATAAACGAGTATTAGGAGAAGTTGTTGATTTATTTACAAACGAAGTGAATATGGAAGATATTGATGGAGATCGAGATATATTGGGTCGTACATATGAATATTGCATAGCACAGTTTGCAGCATATGAAGGAACTAAAGGTGGAGAGTTTTACACACCTTCTAGTATTGTCAAAACAATTGTTGAAATATTGAAACCTTTTGAAGATTGTCGAGTGTATGATCCATGTTGTGGGTTTCGTGTCATAATAATGACAGAGGCAAATAGTCAAGGAAATAAAATGGTTTTTAGACTTCTACCAAAGTTAAAAACTGGGAAATTAAGTGGTTGGTGTGCTGTTAGAGCTACTATTTAGCGATAGTTGTTGTAAACAGTACATCAACTCAGAGAGGAGCTATGATGTCAAAAGTCAAAAAAGATACGATTAAAGAAAAGGTTATTGGGATAAACATTCATACAGAAAATATAGGTCAAGAAATAAGGTGAATGCTATGAGATATATGTTAAGAATTATCTTATTTCCAATAATACTTATTTTTCCTTATTGATTGCATTTTCAAAGTTTATTGTAACGATTAGTGGGACAATTTTAGGATTATTCTCGTTTCTAGTAGTCCTTGGAGCATTAGCTTGTTTTGTTCAAAGTGAATTCAAACTTGGGATAGAGGCACTAATCATTGCATTTCTAATAAGTCCTTATGGATTACCAAAGATTGCAATGTGGTTAGTGGCATATCTTGAATACGGAAAAGAAAAATTAAAAAGAATATAACAAGAGTAATCGAAGACGATGGGATACAAACTATCGTCTTTTTATTTACCCAAAATGAAAAGGAGGACGAAGTAATGAGTATGTATTTGTTTGACGAGCAACCAATACTTGCAAATAAAACACTCGCAAGAGAAATTGGTTTAAATGAAGCTTTAGTTCTTCAACAAATAAACTACTGGATAGAAATCAACAAAAGGTCTGGAAACAATTATTTTGAAGGACGATATTGGACATACAATTCTATTCGAGCATGGCATGAAAATGATTTTGATTATATGAGTATTGATACTGTCAAAAGAACTTTTTCCAAGCTTGAGAAGACAGGATATTTGATTGTTGGTAACTTTAATAAAGACCCTAGAGATAAAACAAAGTGGTATACCATCAATGATGAAAAACTAGAAGAATTATATTTTGAAATGAGGGAGAAAAAGCTAAAACAAGAACGAGTAATTCTTGAAAAAACAACTAATAATACTCTGTCCAATGCAAAGATGCAGATTGCACCAATGCACTAGATGAAAATGCCCTAATGCAATATGGCAATATGCACCAACCATTACCAAAGATTACTACAGAGAATTCAACAAAGATTACTTCAGATATTTCTTTTAAGACTTCCATCTATCCATCCTTCTTTGACATTGGTGATGAATCACTTGAGGACGGAATGGTGGATGGTCATAAAAAAATAAAATCATATGAATCTTGTTTAGAAGAACTTAGAGAAAGTACAGGATATAACGAACATTATCGTATTGGTAATAAAGACATTACAAGAAACTATAATGAAATAATCAAAGTATTAGCTGATGTGATGGTTTTAAGTCCCGATGATACAGTAACCATTAATCAAGTAAAATTACCAGCTTATATTGTTCAAGAAAGATTTCGATGTATCAATTCATTTCATATGGATCACATTGTGGAATCATTAAGAAACAATGAATCAAAAATTAGAAATGTACGAGCCTTTATTCTAACGGTTGCATATAACACACCAAGTGATATGGATGCTTATTATACAGCGCAAGTGAATTATGATATGAGGGAGGATGGATACTAATGATAAATGATGAAGTCTCAAATAGAGCAGCAAATATTGAAGTTCAAGTTGCCAAAGCTTCTGCAAATGAAATTCTAAAGCAACTTAGAAAATTACTCTTAAGAGCAAACCAACATGGTGGATTAAATAAACTAATCAAAGCAGAAGGTACTGAAGTAAAGCTAAAAGACATGGTAAACAAAGGTCAGCTTGAAGAAATCAATGTCAAAGACGGTGAACTAAAGGAACTTAGAAAAGAACTTAATAGACATGGTGTGTATTTCTCTGTTATGAGAGATAAAGAAACTGGAGTTCATTCTGTATTTTTTCAAGCTAAAGATACTAAAGTTATGGATAAAGCATTTAAAAATGTACTTTCAAAAGTTGAAACCAAAGAAAAGAATAAAGAATCTATTCGTAAAGCAATTAATAAATTTAAAGAAATGGCAAAAAGTAGTATTTCCAACGATAAAGTCAAAAATAAACAAAAGGAACAAAGCCTATGATAGATAAAATAATTAAAGATATCAAAGGTTTAATCAAGGTGCAAGATAAGAAAAGTTTTATTATACAAAACACACCCTATCTTGCATTTTTCTATGTTGGAAATATCTTTTCTCATCACATTCGTTCCTACATAGGTGGAGATATCATTGATAAAATCTTTCAAGGAATATTAGAAATTAATACAATGAGTTTTATCCCAAGTATTCATGTTACGGATATCATCGTTGGTATTGGAATTGCATTGATTGTAAAACTGATTATTTATACCAAAGGTAAAAATGCTAAAAAGTTCAGACAAGGAAAAGAATATGGATCAGCAAGATGGGGCAATAAAAAAGATATTGAACCATATATGGATGAGAAGTTTGAAAATAACATCTTACTCACTCAAACAGAAAGAATTACTATGAATGGTAGACCTTCTAATCCTAAATACGCAAGAAACAAAAATGTATTAGTTATAGGTGGATCTGGTTCTGGTAAAACAAGGTTTTATGTTAAACCAAACCTAATGCAAATGCACTCAAGCTATTGTGTTACTGATCCAAAAGGAACTATCTTAATTGAATGTGGGAAAATGCTAGAGAAGAATGGATATGTGATTAAAGTATTGAATACTATCAATTTCAAAAAGAGTATGAAGTATAATCCATTTGCATATTTAAAAAGTGAAAAAGATATATTAAAGCTAGTTCAAACAATTATTGCAAATACCAAAGGTGAGGGAGAAAAAGCTGGAGAAGATTTTTGGGTAAAAGCTGAAAAACTTTATTATACTGCCCTTATTGGATATATCTTCTATGAAGCACCAAAGGAAGAAAAGAACTTTACTACTTTACTTGATATGATAGACGCTTCTGAAGTTAGAGAAGATGATGAAAACTATATGAATCCCATTGATAGACTTTTTGAAGCACTTGAGAAAAGAAAACCAACACACTTTGCAGTGAAACAATATAAAAAATATAAACTAGCAGCAGGTAAAACAGCAAAATCAATCCTTATTTCATGCGGTGCAAGACTTGCACCATTTGACATTCAAGAATTAAGAGATTTGATGTGTGAAGATGAATTAGAACTCGATACGCTTGGAGATAGAAAAACTGCATTGTTTGTTATTATTTCGGATACGGATGATACCTTTAACTTTGTGGTGTCCATTAGGTACTCACAGTTATTTAATTTACTTTGTGATAAAGCTGATGATAAATATGGTGGAAGATTACCGGTTCATGTAAGATTTCTATTAGATGAGTTTGCCAACATTGGTTTAATTCCTAAATTTGAAAAACTGATTGCAACCATTCGTTCAAGAGAAATATCGGCTAGTATTATCTTACAAGCACAATCACAATTAAAAGCAATTTACAAAGATAATGCAGATACGATTGTCGGTAACTGTGATAGCACCTTATTCTTAGGTGGAAAAGAAAAAACAACTCTAAAAGAATTATCTGAAACACTAGGCAAAGAAACCATTGATTTATATAACACTTCCGAAACAAGATCCAATGCCAATAGTTATGGACTCAATTATCAAAAAACTGGAAAGGATTTAATGAGTCAAGATGAAATTACAGTTATGGATGGTAGTAAGTGTATATTTCAACTAAGAGGTGTAAGACCATTCTTATCAGATAAATTTGATATTACAATGCACAAGAATTACAAATTACTTGAAGATTATGATAAGAAAAATGCTTTTGATATTGAAAAGTATATTGGGCAAAAAGGTAAAGCAAAATTTAACAAAAATACAGTGATTATAAGACTATAATACTTATCATATCTCTTTATAGCACTTAATGTGTTTGGTATAATTAAGACATCTAAAGAAGATAACGATAAATTAGAATTTGGTGAGGGGGTCATAACATGGAGAAAAACAAAAAAGTTAGAGGTCAAAGAAGAAGGTTAAATAGTTTGTTAAAAAACATTGATAAAATTCAACCAGCGTTTGACTATATGGAAGAATATGAACATTTTCATGTGCCTTGTGGATGGTGGTTATCAGAACCGAAAACAAGTAGTGGAGTTAAGACAGAATTTTGTAAAAAATGGCTGGATAAAGCACAAGAGATAATAAATTCTAAACCTCAAAATGATAAATTTTGTAGAATTGTTGCGGATATAACAAGCCCATGCTTTTGGAACTCACAAATTATAATTTTTTATAGTGAAGATTATTTTAATGATTTTTTTAATCGTTCAGGCCCGTATCAAACATGGACTTTGATTGAAAATAGATCATTTGTTAAATCAAGAGGAATAAAAAGTGAATTAAAAGAAAAAGGTTATGCTGAAGTTTTAGATGACGAAGATGGAGTTTATAAATGTGAAATTTGGTTTTATGGAGAAGTATAAGTGCTAAATTACAGTTTATTGAAATAAGATTAAAGAATAAAAATCAGAATATATTGAAGAAGAATATTATGTTTGGACATAAAGTGATACAGTAAAATTTTAGAGGTGATTAATTTGAAAAGGGAAGAACAGAGAAAATTAAGAGAATTAAAAAAGGCATTACCTAAGTTATTAAAGGAAAAGTCTAAAAAATATAAATTTAAGAAAAAGGATTATATGCTTTGGTATAATTTAAATGACTTATTTTTTGCTAATCATATTTATGTATGTGAAACAATTGATGGTGGATGTAATTGCGGTTATGAAATTGAAGTAAAACCTCTTTGGATTGATGACTTACTTTGGAAATGTTTAGACATGGAAGAAAATATAAAAGAACCAATAAGTTTACGCTCTACTGGAGCATTTACTGTTATGGGTGCTAAAATTCATTCTGGTTTTAACAGAATGAAAGAGTGGACCATAGAAGAATTAGAATTATTAGTAGATCAATACTTGGATAAGTTTTATGAAGTTATCCAAGTAACAACAATCGAAGATTTTTATTCAAATTTAAATAAAAATTCTTATCATGAAGAATTAAGAATTTCATTAACACTTGTTCACGATGAAAAGTATCAAGAGGCATTAGATTATTTAAGTACAAAGGGTAAAGGAGGTTTCTGTAATGGTAGCCTTTGGATTAATGATGGAATTAGAGAATATTGTAGAAATAGAATGGACTAGATTTTAATTTGATCAAGTAATAATAGAGGAAAATTACAGTTTGTCAAGCAAAAAAACAAATATAATTAACGACGAGGACGATGGAAATTAATAAAACTATCGTCTTTTTTCGTGCTTAGAAAGGATGGAAAAAATGAATAGGATACGAAGTCCAACTTGAAAATAACAAAATGAATCATAAAACAACTAAGCGACTGATAATTAACCTTCAGTCGTTTTTTAATTTAGGAGGAAATCAATGGAAAAAGAAATGATTAATATTAATGCCAATCTTGTTAAAGACCCTATAACTACTATTTTTTTTTTAGAGATGGCAAAGAAGTAGAAGCAGTTAATTTTACTCTAGCGAAAGGATACGGAAAAGGTAAAGAGTATATTAACTGTTCAGTTTATGGTGACAAAACAAATGTAGCAAAAGACTTTATAAAAGGAGATTTTGTTCATGTGTATGGTTATTTTAATGAACGATTAAAAGATGGTAAAACATATAAAAACTTTATCGTTCAGTCTTTAAACAAAATTGAAAAGAAAGAAAATAAGGAGAAATAAACAATGGAATTTTTTACACAAGCAGTAAATGTTTTAAAGATTTTAGTAATGGCAGTTGGTGCTGGTTTAGGTGCGTGGGGTGTCATCAATCTTATGGAGGGCTATGGAAATGATAATCCAGGTGCAAAATCACAAGGGATTAAACAACTCATGGCAGGTGGTGGTATTGTTTTAATTGGACTTAAGTTAATTCCATTACTTTCTGGTGTATTGAGCTAAGGAGTGAGCGTATGTTTGGTATTTTCGATAAGATAGAAGAATTTTTTCAAGATCTATTACTCGGAGGTATCCAAGCAAATCTTGAATCGATGTTTATCGACATCAATGATAAAGTTGGCGAAATCGCAACAGATATAGGTCAAACGCCTATGGGATGGAACTCGGAAGTATTCACTTTTATTAAAAGTATCAATGACAATGTGATTATTCCTATTGCAGGCTTAATTATTACCGCAGTCTTATGTATAGAACTAATCAATATGGTCATGCAAAAGAATAATATGCATGATACCGATACTTTTGAGTTTTTCAAATATATGATAAAAATGTGGATTGCAGTATGGTTAGTATCTAATGCCTTTACATTCTCTATGGCAGTATTTGATGTTGCACAAAATCTAGTAAGTCAAGCGGCAGGAGTAATCAATACTTCTGCCTCGATTTCTGGAGATGAGATTGTACAAATGGTAGAGGGATTAAGAGATAAAGGACTTGGAGAACTTGTCATGATTTTATTTGAAACCTCGATTATCAAAATTGCAATTCAAGCGATATCGCTCGTTGTAATGCTTGTAGTTTATGGACGAATGTTTTAAATCTATATCTATTGTTCCGTTTCTGCTATTCCATTTGCCACTATGGGAAATAGGGATTGGGGACAAATCGGTACAAACTATATTAGAGGATTATTTGCCATAGGATTACAAGGACTATTCTTGATTATATGCTTGGGTATTTATGCTGTTTTAGTAAAGACAATCAGTATAACCGATATTCACGCAAGTACCTTTATGATATTAGGCTACGCTTTATTGCTTGGCTTAATGATGTTAAAGAGTGGAACACTTGCAAAAAGTATATTAAATGCACATTAAGGAGGAAGTTAAATGACTGATACAAAGAAAGCAATTATTCCAATCTCGACTATTTTCATAGGTTTAGGAGTTATTGCTACAGTTTTAAATCATAAAAGATATATCAAAGTTGATAAAAAAGTAGATAGTGCTAAAGAAGATATTAAATCGGTTTTACGCTATCAAGAAGAAAGAAATAAACAAATGAATTCAGAATTGGAAGAATTAAGAGATGAAGTTGGCTGTTGCTACGAACACTTTGAAAATCATACAAAAGATGAAGATAATGGGAGGTAGACTATGAATGATGGTTATGCTCCAATTCCTAAAGATTTAAGAAAAGTAAAAACCAAAGTAGCATTTAATCTTACAAGAAGGCAACTTATCGGATTTACTATTGCCGGATTTGTTGGAATACCAGTCTATTTGTTTATGAGAAAGTTTATGCCGAATGATATAGCGATACTTTTTCTCATTATTTCAACACTTCCCATCTTCTTTGTAACATTATTTGAAAAAGATGGTCTTACTTTTGAAAAATATTTTAAGTATATATACTTACATAAATTCTATCAGCCACCTACAAGGGTGAGAAAGGAGGTTTACCTTGAACAAGAAAAGAGAAATGCAGAAAAAGAAGTTAGAGGAAAATCAAAAAAGTTTAAAGGAAAAAGATCAAACTCAAAATAAAAAAATTTCCTTATTTGATTTTCTATTTAAAAACGAAAAGAAACGATATACCGTTGAGGATACGATTCCCTATCTTAGAATGCTTAAAAGTGGGATTTGTCAATTAGATGAAAATCGCTTTAATAAGTGTATCTTGTTTCAAGATATAAACTACCAATTAGCGGTCAAAGAAGATAAAGATATGATATTTAATCAGTTTGCTAATTTTCTCAATTCCTTTGATCCAAGTGTTGATATTGAGTTTTCCTATGTTAATCAGTTAGGAAGAAACAATGAATTAAAAGCAGCGATTCAAATTCCGGATAAAGAAGATGGATATAATGATGTTCGTTTAGAGTTTCGCCAAATGTTGAAGAGTCAGCTTGTCAAAGGTAACAACGGATTAAAAAAATCGAAGTATATTATTTTTACTGTTGAAGCAGATAGTTTAGAACAAGCAACTGCTAAATTAGAAAGACTTGAAATTGATATCCTCTCAAATTTAAAAAATATGGACGTTCGAGCAGAAAGCTTAACTGGAGAAGAAAGATTAAAAATCTTACATGATATGTTAAATCCAGATAAGCTTTTTTCTTTTTCCTATAAAGATTTAAAACCAAAAGAAACGACAAAAGAGTATATCGTACCAGATGGGTTCAATTTTACACCGAGTAAATATTTTAAATTTGGAAAATATATTGGAGCAGTGAGTCATCTTCAAATCTTGGCAAGTGAATTGTCGGATAGAATGTTAGCTGAGCTACTTGATATTGATGATAATATCAATATCTCGTTTCATATAAAACCAGTTGAACAGATGGAAGCTATCAAAATGGTTAAGCGAAAAAATACAGATATTGATAAGATGAAAATCGAAGAAAATAAAAAGGCGATTCGTAGTGGTTATGATATGGATATCTTACCAAGTGATTTAGTCACCTATGGCGATAATATCAAAATGCTTTTACAAGACTTACAAACTAGAGATGAGCGAATGTTTATTGTAACCATTGTGATTATGAATTTTGCAAGAACCATTCAAAAACTAGAAACAACGATTTCTCATATTTCATCTATTGCAAGCAAACATAATTGTAAAATTAAAAGATTAGATCATGCACAAGAACAGGGATTAGTCAGTGTTCTTCCTCTTGGTGTGAATAAGGTTGAAATTGATAGAGGATTAACTTCATCTTCAACAGCAGTATTTTTACCATTTACAACAGAAGAACTTTTTATCAATTCTGCTAATAGTTTATATTATGGACTCAATGCATTAAGTCATAATCTAATTATGGCCGATAGAAAAAAACTTAAAAATCCTAATGGATTAATTTTAGGAACTCCGGGAAGTGGAAAATCATTTAGTGCCAAAAGAGAAATCTCTAATGTCATTTTAGTTACTGATGATGATATTATCGTCTGCGATCCTGAATCAGAATACGGTAGTCTAGTAAAACAATTTAATGGTGAAGTCATAAAGGTAGGAGCGAAAAGCAAGGATTACTTAAATCCTTTAGATATCAATATGAACTATGGAGATGGTGATGCACCATTAAAAGATAAGGCGAATTTTATTATGTCGATACTAGAACTTGTTGTTGGTGGTAGTGGATTAACAGCTGAAGAAAAGTCGGTTATTGATAGATGTTTGCCAAGAATTTATGCAAAATATTTTGATAACCCTATTCCAAAAAATATGCCAATTCTTCAAGATTTATATGATATGTTGAAAAATCAAGAAGAAAAAGTTGGCAAAAAGCTGGCAACAGAAATGGAAATTTATGTTTCTGGTAGCTTAAATGTATTCAATCATCAATCCAATGTAGATTTGAATAAACAGCTTATTTGTTTTGATATCAAGGACCTCGGCACACAACTAAAAAAGATTGGTATGCTTGTTATTCAAGACCAAGTATGGAATAAGGTATCGCAAAATAGAAATCGTGGGAAAAGCACAAGATACTATATTGATGAATTTCACTTGCTTTTAAAAGATGAACAGACCTCTCAGTATTCAGTTGAAATTTGGAAACGATTTAGAAAATGGGGAGGTATTCCAACGGGTATTACACAAAATGTGAAAGACTTGCTTGCAAGTAAAGAAATCAAAAATATCTTTGATAATACAGACTTCGTTTTCATGCTCAATCAAGCAACTGGAGATAGAGAAGTTTTGGTCAAAGAGCTAAAAATCTCTGATGAACAAGAAAAATTTATTACCAATTCTAAAGCAGGACAAGGTCTTGTATTCTTTGGAAATACCATTGTTCCATTTATTGATAATTTCCCTAAAGATACAATCTTATATCAAAAGATGACTACAAAACCTGAAGAAATGAGGTAGTCCTTATGAGTAAGAATCCAAGAAGAGAGGACGATTATCGAGATAAAAGGATAAGCAGTAGTGAGCGATTTCAAGATAAAAGACATCAAAAAGATAGTAAACGAATTGATGGAGATTCAGAAGTAACTCAGGTAAAATATGCCGATTCAATCAAACAACATAATGAAGCTGACTATCAAACAGAGGTACAAGAAAATCGCATTTACGATCCACTGGCAAGAGATTTAGATAATGATGGTGTTGTCGATAGGTATGATAGTGATTTTAGAGATAGTAATATTTCTTATGAATCCTTGGAAAATAGCCAATCGAAACGACATAGTAAGAAAAAGGCTTTAAAAAGGAAAAACTATTCCGATAAAGTATTTACTAGAAATAATCAAAGTGATGATAAGAATGCTATCAAAGATAAGAAATCAAACAATGATTCTCTAAAAGGTAAAAGTGTTGATGGAGTTGTGAAAGTAGCAGATATAACAAGTGATTACTTATCATCAAATAGTGATGATAATGTAGGTGTTGAATCAGCTGAAAAAGGCATACGAGCAAGTTCTAAAGTAATTAGACAAGCAAAAGATTATTCCAGTAAACGAAAACAGATGAAAACAAATCATTTGGATAATACAGATAGCAAAGTTTCAAAGAAAAAATCAAAGATTGAATTCAGAGATAAAGTAAATGGAACAAAGTCAGTCGAATCTTATAAAGTATCGTCTGATTATAAAAAGTTTCAAAAACGAAAGCAGATGAAAGCCTCTATCCATACCCAAAAAGAAACAAGAATTATAGATAGAGTTAAAAATACCTTTACTAAGATTTTAAGTGTTTCACAGCAGTTCATAGCTACAAAAGGAAAAATGATAGCTGTAGTGATTGTTTCTGTTCTTGTATTAGGTTCTTTTGTATTAAACTTTGCCAATCTTTCAATGGGTAGTTTTATGGAATTATCAAGCAGTGTTTTAACAACAAGCTATTTATCTAACAGTGATGTATTAAAAGAAATCAATCAAACATTTTCGGATAAAGAAAACGATTTATATAACGAAATTGAAAATGTAGAAACAAATTATCCTAACTACGATGAATATATCGTTCGTAAAAATGGGGATATTGGTCATAATGTGCATGAACTTTTATCCTATATTACATCAAGGTGTGGAGAAGTAAACAGCGTTAGTGAAGTTAGTGATTTGCTTGATGAACTATTTCATTCCATGTACCAGCTTGAGTATGAGGAAGAAAATGAAATAAGGTATAAAACAATCACAGAAACCAAGATTGATGAAGATGGTAATGAATATATCGTAACTCGTGAAGAACCTTATGAGTATAAAAAACTAATTGTCACTTTAAATAAAAGAGAAATGGATAGTATCATCAGAGAAATCTTTGCGAATTATCCAGATAATCTAAGCCATTATGAAACTTTATTTTTAACCCAAGGGAATATGGGTGAGATATTTGGTAATACAGATTTAATCGAAAGTAATGGTGGTATTGGTGGTGGGCAAGAATATGAAGCTTCGGCTGATGTTCAAAAGAAAATTGTAGATGCAGCTTTTATTACACCATCACCAGGACCTGGTTGGTGTGCTATGTGGGTTTCGCAAGTATATCAAAATGCAGGACTTGGATATATCGGTGGAAATGCAGATGATATGTATCGAAATCATACCTTTACTTCAGATCGTTCTAAATTAGAGGTTGGAATGCTTGTAGCAGTAGAAAGTAGTAGCAGTGGTGGAGAAGCAGGACTTATTTATGGTCATGTTGGTATTTATATTGGAGATGGTAAAGTGATTGATAATATTGGTCATGTAAGAGTAACAACACTAGATGATTGGATTGCGACATTTGGTAAACATTCTCCAGTAGGATTTGGTTTTCCACCATCAGTACAAAAATAGGAGGAAAAAATGTGAATAAAGAATTGATTGTAGTAAATAAGAAAATTGAAAAGTTATTAGATAAAAAGGCTCAGATTGATAAGGATTTAGAGCCTTTATTCATGCGTAAGGAAGAATTAACAAATCAAGAGTTTGTTGTGATCTGTAGACAAAACAATATTACTTTAGAAGAACTTATGAAGATGTTTAAAGATAAAAAGGAAAAGGAGAAATTAAGCGATGAAAGATAAATTAAAGAGCAAAAGAACATTGGCATCCCTTGTGGGAATTGTAATTGCGATTGTTATGTGTTTAGGATTTTCGGTTATCAACAGTGAAACAGTATTTGCAGCTGGAACTGATGGTGCAATTACAATAGAAGATAAAATTGATGATAAAGATACAACTTCAACATCAAAAACAGATGAAGAAAAAGAAGTTCGTTATCCAAATAAGTTGACACCAAAGCCAGCAACAAAAGATAGTGATGGCAGCACTTCAATAACTACCAATTCATCAGAGAATAATAATGAAGGAGAAGCTTCTGAACCATCAAAAGCAAGGGCTACAGTAACAGAAAACAAAGATAATGCCAATGAAGATTACCCTATTCATAATGGTGATGATAAATCAAACAACCAGTATTCAGCTGACGCAAGACAGTTTATTACCTTTCAAACAAAGAGTGGTAAAGTTTTTCATCTAGTTATCAATCACGATGAAGAAACAGAAAATGTTATATTGTTAACAGAAGTATCTGAAGATGATTTATTAAACATGGTCGAGAAGAAAGAATCGACAAAACAAGATGTTGTAAAAGAAGAAATCGTTGAAGAAAATGTGAAACCAGTAAAAAAAGAAGAAAGTGATGTGGGTACATATCTGATTCTTATTCTTGCAATTGCAGGTGTAGTAGGTGCTGGTTATTATTTTAAAGTGACTAAGAAAAAAGAAGCAGAAGAAGTAAAAGCACTTGAAGAAGATGACGATAATAGTTTCTTCTCAGAAGAAAGTGAATATGAAAATAGTGATGAATATAAAGAACATAATGAAAGCTAAGAAATTAACACAAGAGAGTGGATGTTTTTCAGCCAAAATATAGCCAATTGCAAAAAAATAAAATAGTTATTGACTTGTCCCAAGGACAAAGTTTTATAATTAATTTGAAGGAGGTGGTAACTTGGGATATAAAGTCAAATGGGTCGAAGAAAATCTCGGGGTTTCTAGAAAAGCTTTAAGAAATTTTGAAGCTAAAGGTATTATGCCAAAAAATAATGGAGGATATAGAGATTATTCAGATGATGATATTGATAGAATATGGACGATAAGAGTTCTTCAAGGAATGGGTTACACTTTAACTGAGATAGTAAATATGACAAACGATGAAACCTTTGATTTCGATTCTTCTATTCAAGCAAAAGTTAAAGAATTAGAAAAGAAAAAAGAAGACGTTGATAGACATCTTGGTTATGCAAAAACTATAAAGGCAACTGGAAGATTTCCGTTAAGACCTAAGGTTATGGGAAGTGTTAAATTTGATGAGTTTTATGAAAAATCATTATATGAATGGAATGTAAACAATAGTGAAGATGATAAAATTTACCAAGAAATAGCTGATAAATATTTGAGTTTATCTATAGAAGAGTTTGACAAAAGTGACTTAGGAAAGATATTCAAAATATTAGAAACACTACAAAACAACCCCGATTTCATTGTAGAAGGATATTTATTACCAAGAGAAATTGGAAAAAGAAAAAATCTAGGTGCCAATCATCCTGAAGTGCAAGTGTTGGTTAAAATGATGTATGAAACTAGATTAAGGAATGTATCAGAATATAGTGAAATGTCATTAAATCAATTTGTGAGGTTTGAAACTTCAAACTATAAAAATGGCGATGTTTCACGAATGAATGAACTAAATTTTGGTAAAGATGAATGTGATTTTATAGCCGAAGCTATTGCTGTCTTTGGTGGATATAAAAATTATGATGAGGTTGAAGATTAAGGAGGAGTGATACTATATGGAAAAATGGGATTATGCAGAATTATCAAAAACAGCTAAAGACTTTGGTGGTCCAGAAAAATTTGTCGAATTTATAGAGAATAGCAGTAGACAAAAAGGTAGAGAAGAAATGTTACCTTGGATTGGAGTTACAGCGTTAGGAGCTTCATTATTGACACTAGGTGTCATTAAAATAAGAAGTATTATAAAAGTACGAAAAAATAATAACAATGAGCAGATCGAAATAATCAAAGAAGAATTGATTGAAGGAATTAAAGAACATGATGCTAAGTATCAAGAATTAGAAATAGGAGGTGAAGTTAGTGAACGAGAGATTTCCTAATATTGATTGGTATTGTGATAGATGTAATGCTTATTTAAACAGTCAACCAGGGTTTGATGATCATAAATACACATGGAAATGTACTGAATGTGGTCATAAAAACAGCATTTCTTCAGATGATATTTATGAATCGGAAGAAGATTTTAGAAATTATAGTGAATAAAGGAGGAAAAGTGAAATATGCAAATGTGTCCATATTGCGATAAGGTATATGATGAATCAGAATATTCGCATTGTCCTTATTGTTCTGGAGAATTAGAAGAAGACGATGATGAAACACGTCCGTGCCCTGAATGCGGTGGATGTTTACATTTTGACGGATATGATCGTTGGGAATGTTCTAATTGCGATTATTCAGAAGAAGATTAAAAAGAATATAGAGTTATTAAGTAATCTATTACTTAGCAGTCTTGTACAAGCAGTATAAGACTGCTTTTAATTTTCTTGAAATGAAAGGAGTCTATAATAATGAATTTAGTAGTTGCAGAGAAACCAAGTGTAGCTTTATCCATCGCTAAAGTGATTGGTGCAGATCGAAGAAAAGATGGATATTATGAGGGTAACGGATACAAAGTATCGTGGTGTGTAGGTCATTTAGTTCAAATGTCAAATCCAGATAAATATGATGAGAAATATGCTAAATGGAACTTAAAAGAATTGCCCATTATTCCAAATGAATATAAGTATGAAGTATCAAAATCAACTAAGAAACAATTTGCTGTTCTTAAAAGGTTAATGAATGAAAAAGAAGCAGATACAATTATTAATGCTTGTGATGCCGGACGAGAGGGAGAAAGTATTTTTAGACTTGTTTATCAAATGACAGACTCTAAAAAGAAAATGAAAAGATTATGGATTTCATCAATGGAAGATAGTGCAATTAGGGATGGTTTTCAAAATTTAAAAGATGGAAGTGTCTATGATAATTTGTTTGAATCAGCAAAAGCAAGAGCCATTGCCGATTGGCTTGTAGGAATGAATATTAGTAGGCTATATGCTTGTATCTATAAGCAATACTATTCAGTAGGCAGAGTTCAAACACCAACGCTTGCAATGATAGTAACAAGAGATGATGAAATAGATAGATTTAAAAAGGAAAAATATTTTACAGTAGATATTTCACTTGATGGCTTTAGTTTATCGACAGATAGAATTGATGATTTAAATGAAGCCAATAGACTGCTTAATGCAATTGGAAAAGTAGTAGAAATTAACGATGTTATTAAAAATGAAAAGGTAACTAAACCTGACTTGCCATTTGATTTAACAACGCTTCAAAGAGAATGTAATAAGTACTTTGGTTTTAGTGCAAAGCAGACACTTGATTATGCACAAAGTCTTTATGAAAAGAAGCTTATTACCTATCCAAGAACAGATAGCAGATATTTAAGTGAAGATATGATTACTAATACCATCAACAATATTATTGGTAAGCATGACTTTGATACAGACAGAATAAAGATAGTATTTAACTCTAAAAAGGTAACAGACCATCACGCAATTATTCCAACAATCAGTTCAATGAAAGAAGATATATCTAAACTGCCTGATAGTGAAGTAAAGGTATATAAACTAATTTTAAATAAATTACATTCAAGTTTTGGTTATCCACTAATTGAAAACACTACTAAGATTGTTGGTAAGATTGATGAATATGAATTTACTGCAAGTGGAAAAACAGTTATTGATGAAGGATTTACTAAGTATCTAAAAGAATATAGGACAAAGAATAACGATGATACTTTACTTCCAATTGTTAAAATTGGAGATGTCTTAGCTGTAGAAAATAAAGAAGTTAAGGAAAAGTTTACTAAGCCACCTAAACACTTTACAGAAGGTACACTTTTAAAAGCGATGGAAGTTGCAGGTAATGATGCACTTGAAAAAGGTGTTGAAGTTGAAAGAAAAGGACTTGGAACACCTGCTACAAGAGCTGGTATTATTGAAAATCTTATTATTAAAGGTTTTGTGCAAAGGGATAAGAAAAATCTAGTTGCAACACATAGTGGGATTAACTTAGTTACTGTTGTAGAAGATACTTTTAAATCAGCTAAAACGACTGCTGAATGGGAAATGAAGTTATCTGATATTGCAAATGGTAAAGCAACCAAAGAGGAATTCTTAAAAGAAATCAAAAGTGTAATTAGAAATACAATCAATAAGTACAGTGAACTATTAGATTAGAGAAATGAGTTAATGCTTGTTTCTCTTTTTTTAGTTGGAGATGATGATAATCGAAAAGCTAAATGTAGTAGAACTATTTGGTGGTATAGGTGCAATTAGAAAGGCACTAATAAGGCAAAATATTCCGGTTAATATCGTTGATTATGTAGAGATTGATAGAAACTGTGTTAAAAGTTATAACGCTCTATATAACGAAGATTTTAAGCCTAAAAGTGTTATAGGTTATCACTTAGAAAGTGATGATATAGACTTGCTCATGCATGGTAGTCCTTGCCAGGATTTTAGTCGAAGTGGACTTAAAAAAGGCAGAGAAAAAGGAAGTGGTACACGAAGTAGTTTGTTGTTTGAAACTATTCGTATACTAGAAGAAATGAATAAAAGACCAAAGGTTGTGCTTTGGGAAAATGTAAAGGGAGTTCTTGATAAAAATATGAGAGCTTCCTTTTTTGATTATTTAGAAGAAATGAAAAGATTTGGATATGAAAGCAAGTATCTAATTCTAAATGCAATGGATTTTGGAATACCACAAAATAGAGAACGAATATTTGTTTTAAGTATTCTTGGACAAAATGATTTTAAGTTTGAAAACTTAAAAAAAATTAAAACTAAAGATATATCTGAGTATCTTGAAACAGATGTATCAGATATTTATAAAGTTAGGCAAGAATCAATGCTTAGACATATTAGAGGTGATCCAAAGAATAAAAACTTTAAAGGTAGATTAAAAGTGATTGATAAATTTGCTTATACCATATCCACAAAACAAGTAAGAATTCCAAATGCTGGAATTATAGATATTGGAAATGGAGAGTATCGTTATTTAACCGAAAGAGAATGTTTTAGGTTAATGGGGTTTGATGATGAAGATTTTAATAAAGCAAGAGCGATTTATCCTCAAAGAAAAGGAACAATGTCATCAATTCTATATAAACAAGCTGGAAACAGTATTGTGGTGAATGTTTTAGAAGCGATATTAAAAGAGATTGTTAAAAATCGGAGGTAAAAATGAGAACGAATGATTTTTATAACATAATCGAAATGATAAAAAATGATGTTTTGGATAATGAACTTGAATATCTAAAACTTTTAAGAGTAATTGGTAATAACCAAAGATATGACTTTACAAGTCAATTAAGTATTTACGATAGAAAGCCAAATGCCATAGCTTGTACAGGTTTTGATATGTGGCGAGAAAGATTTAATCGTACAGTCAAAAAAGGTGAAAAAGGTATTCCTATTTTGCTAAATAATAGCGAATATCAAAGAGTGGGATATATCTTTGATGTATCTCAGACTGTATCAATGGATCACAATGTTAATGAAGTAAATTTATGGTCTTTTGATAGAGAAAATCATGGGCAGATTTTAAAAGATATGATAAGTTTACAAGGCTATGAAGCAGTGATAGTTTAACTGAAAATCTTTATTCATTAAGTCGTATTTATGCAGATGATAGCATTTATAAGCTTGCGAATAACTTAAGAATTAGTGATGAAGATAGAAAATCTTTTGTGCATTTTATGAGAAATTCTATCAGTTATGCAATCTCGAATAGATTTAATTTAGATTATCCTATTGCAATGGATAATGTATCAGAAAACTTTAAGTATCTTGATAGTATTTCTTTAATGAGCGTAGGTAATTGCATTTCAAGTGCTTGTAATAGCATTATTGAAGCAACTATGGTCAGAACAAGAAGTTTATCTGTAAATAAGGACCTGACAAAGGATATAGGTGCCGATTATAATATAGCTAACCAAGACAATGAAAATAATTTAGGAGGTATAGGCAATGCTATTCGACCAAATGACGAAAGATATGATGACAATGGAAACCGAGTTTTTACAAATGGAGAGTATGGAAGAAATTCTATCAGCAATCAAAGAGAAAACTTTGGACAAGTTGGAGGAACAAACAGCATTTATGAAGGAATATCCCAATCCAATATATTCGGTGATGAGAATGGATTATTTAATGGAGAGCGAGAATATGAACCATCAGAAGATGGTAATCGATTTGTACAAGGAGAACAAATTAGTAGATCACTTGATGGAAACTCAAACAAGAGCGATAGCCTTTATGAAAGAGGAGAAACCGAAGATGATGAAAGCTTGGAATATCGAAACGAAGGACAATCCACAGTATCAAACAATGATTTCAGCACTGAAAGAAGTGGTAATCAAGGAAGTAGTGGAAAACTAAATATAGATGAAGATGAGGAAGTAACTAATACTTCCTTTTTCTATTCTAAGGATAATCCTTATGATTTGATGACAAGTGAAATGCTTGAGCATGTTCCAAACTTGTATGACCAAGAAAATGTGATTTTAGCAGATAAACAAGTACACGCAGCATACTTTATTCCACTTAGAAGTAATTGGACCTGGTATCTAACCGAATATGATAAAGAAAGTGGCGATGCCTTTGGTTTAGTTTTAGGTTTTGAACCTGAATGGGGATATTTTAACTTAAATGAGTTAAAAGAATTAAATGCTCAAAGACTTATTTTAGAGGATTTTCCTAAAACTTTTAGAGAATTAAAGGATACCGAACTTAAAAACCAATTAACTGAAAGAGAATTACAAAGAGTATTTGATGGTGAATTAAGTTTCTTTGATGAACCTGGTAAAGAAAATATTGTAAATGAGATTGATAATGAAAAAATAGAATATCTAAATAGCTTAGAAATTGAAGAAAAAAAGTATGAAATACTAAAAGACTATCTTCTTAATGAAAAAGTAAGTATTTCTCAAATTGAAAACTTTAAGGATAATATCAGCTTTGTTTCAATAGGTGAATTTATCGAAAGCTTAGAAGATTATTCATATATCAATCAAAATGAAAAAGTAGCAATTAAAGTCGGTACTGAATTTATCTTAGCAAGTAAACAAGATAGTCAAACAATTGATATTGAAGATACAAATGCTCAAGAAATACTAGCTAAATATGTTGGATGGGGTGGCTTGGCTGATGTATTTGATGAAAATAAAGATGGTAAGTGGTCTGAAGCAAGAATATTCCTAAAAGAAAACTTAACTCCAAAGGAATATGAAGCAGCTAAAGAATCTACACTTACTGCCTTTTATACTCCTAAGACTGTAATTGATAGTATTTATGACGCTTTATCTGATATGGGATTTAAGAGTGGAAATATCTTAGAACCATCAATGGGTGTTGGAAACTTTATAGGTAGCTTGCCTGACGAAATGAATGGATCTAAATTCTATGGTATTGAACTTGATACTTTAAGCGGTCGCATTGGTAAACTTTTATATCCTGAAAGTGATATTCAAATTAAAGGTTTTGAAGACACAAGTTTTTCTAATAATTTCTTCGATATAGCTTTGGGAAATGTGCCTTTTGGCGAATTTAAAGTAAATGATAGAGAATATAACAGAAATAACTTTTTAATCCATGATTATTTCTTTGCTAAGTCTATTGATAAGGTAAGAAATGGTGGTGTAATTGCCTTTATTACATCAAGTGGAACAATGGATAAAAAAGATGAAAGTATTCGCAAATATCTAAATGCCAGAGCTGAGTTTTTGGGAGCTATAAGACTTCCTAATGATACATTTAAAGGTGTAGCAGGAACAGAAGTAACTTCGGATATTGTCTTTTTAAAGAAAAGAGATGGCGTTATTGAGCGTGATGATGACTGGGTTCATTTAGCAGAAGATGATAACGGACTAACATATAACAAATACTTTGTAGATCATCCTGAAATGGTCTTAGGAAGTATGGAAGAAGTAAGTGGTAGATTTGGTAAAACTCTAACTTGCTTGCCAAAAGTTGATATAAGTCTAAAAGAGCAACTTGAAAATGCAAGTAAAGAAATTTCAAGTAATGCAGTATATGAAGAAATCGAACTGTTAGATGATGAAGTAACTTCAATTCCAGCAACTGATGATGTTAAAAACTTCTCTTATACGATTATTGATAATGATGTTTATTACAGAGAAAACTCTTTGTTTATTAAAAAAGAAGTAACTGATAAAAACAAAGAAAAGATTAAGGATTATTTAAAATTAAACGAAGCGTTAAAAGATGTTATCTATAAGCAAAAAGAAGATTTTAATGATGAGGATATTAAACTATCTCAAGCAAAACTAAATGAAGTTTATGATAACTTCTCTAAAAAGCATGGATTTATCAATAATTTAAGCAATACAAGAGCGTTAAGAGAAGATAGCAACTTCCCTCTTATATCATCTATTGAAATACTTGATGAAGAAGAAAACTTCAAAGCTAAGGGCGATATTTTCTCTAAAAGAACGATTACAAAAGCGAAAACCATTGATCATGTTGATACTTCACTAGAAGCATTGGTGCTTTCTATCTCTGAAAAAGGTTATGTTGATTTTGAATATATGACAAACCTTACAAACAAGAATAGAAACACTTTAATCGAAGAATTAAAAGGAGAAATCTTCCTAAATATTAAAGAAGAAAATACAAATTATAATCAACGATTATCGTTTGATTTAGAAGATGGAGATTTGCCATTTGCTTGTAGCGATGTGGGTAATTCCTTTAAATACACCTATGAAACAAAAGATGAATACTTAAGTGGCAATATCAGAGAGAAAACATCTATTGTAGATAGCTATATTTCTAGACTTAAAACTTCAATGAGGTTGTTATCTGAAGATAGTGAAGTAGAAAAAGAAACACTCGAAAAAGAACTTGCTAGACTTGAATATCAAAAGGCAGAACTAGGTAAAGTGATGCCAAAAGAGTTAGAAGCGAGTGAAATCAATGTAAGACTTGGTGCTACTTGGATTCCACCAAAGGATATTGAAAGATTTATTTTTGAAATATTAAAAACTCCAGGATATGCAAGATGGGATATTAAGGTTAAATTTTCTCATTTAACAAGTGAATGGAATGTTGAAGGTAAAAGTAAGGATAGAGGAAATGACCTCGCAGAAATGACTTATGGTACAGGTAGAGTAAGTGCTTATAAGCTAATTGAAGATGCCTTAAACTTAAAAGAAACAAAAGTCTTTGACCAAATACTAAACGATGATGGTTCTAAAACTTCGGTACTTAATAAGAAAGAAACAATGCTTACAGGACAAAAGCAAGAGTTAATCAAAGAAGAGTTTAAGAACTGGATATTTAATGATCAAGATAGAAGAAATAGACTTGTTAAAGAATATAACGAAAAGTTTAATTCTATTCGTAATCGAGAATATGATGGTTCTAATTTAACATTTGAGGGAATGAGTACAGATATATTACTTAGACCTCATCAGAAAAATGCCATAGCGAGAATCCTATATGGTGGAAATAGCTTATTAGCTCATGTTGTTGGTGCTGGCAAGACTTTTGAAATGGTTGCAAGTTCAATGGAAGCTAAAAGACTCGGTATGTGTACGAAATCTTTATTTGTTGTTCCAAACCATTTAACAGGACAAATTGGTAGAGAGTTTATGCAGTTATATCCATCAGCAAACATTATGGTGGCCGACAAGAAAGATTTTGAGCCTAAAAACAGAAAGAGATTTATAGGTAAAATTGCTACTGGAGAATATGATGCAGTTATTATAGGACACAGTCAATTTGAGAAAATTCCAATGTCTAAGGAATATCAACAAAAGCATATTCAAGACCAAATTGATGAAATCATAGCCTATATTGATGAATATAAGCATGATCGAAATCAAAAGTTTACTGTAAAAGAACTTCAAAAGACAAGAAAGAAGTTGGAAACAAGACTTGAAAAATTAAATGATGACTTTAAGAAAGATGATGTCATTACTTTTGAAGAACTTGGAGTAGATAAGTTAATTGTCGATGAAGCACATAACTACAAGAACCTTTACCTATATACCAAAATGCGAAATGTAGCAGGTATAGGACAATCGGAAGCCTTTAAATCATCAGATATGTTTATGAAGTGTAGATATATGGATGAAATGACTAATGGCAAAGGAATAGTGTTTGCTACTGGTACTCCAATTAGTAACTCAATGACAGAGCTATATACAATGCAGCGTTATCTTCAATATGAAACTTTGAAAAAGAATAGATTAGAATATTTTGACTCGTGGGCAAGTACCTTTGGTGAAACACAATCAGCTTTTGAATTGTCACCAGAAGGTACTGGATATAGGGTAAAAACAAGATTTTCTAAGTTTTATAACTTACCTGAACTAATGAGTATGTTTAAGGAAGTTGCTGGTATACAAACTGCAGATATGCTAAAACTTCCAGTTCCTGAAGCTCATTATGAAGTTATTAAAACAATGCCTAGTGATGAACAAAAGGAAATACTAAAGGGATTATCTGAAAGAGCCGATAAGGTTAGAAATAAGGAAGTAGAACCTGAAGAAGATAATATGCTTAAAATCACTAATGATGGTAAGAAATTAGCTTTAGATCAAAGACTTATCAATCCTTTACTTCCTGATGATGAAAACTCTAAGGTAAATGTATGTGTTAAAAATGTTTTCGCTATATGGGATAAAACAAAGGATAATAAGTCAACTCAGTTATTATTCTCTGATATGTCTACACCAAAAGGTGATGGCAGTTTTAATATTTATGATGATATAAGAGATAAATTAGTTGATTTAGGTATTCCTAAAGAAGAAATCGCATTTATCCATGAAGCTAATAGCGATAAACAAAAAGATGAGTTATTTGCCAAAGTTAGAAAAGGTGAAATTCGTATTTTAATGGGGTCGACTCTAAAGATGGGTGCAGGTACAAATGTGCAAAACAAACTTATTGCAATGCATGACTTGGATGTTCCTTGGCGTCCTGCCGATGTAGGACGGATTTTGCGGACATTCAAAATAAAAAAGAATGTGGAGGTAACAG
>OLOF01000073.1_pt1 | contig 80917 bp, 68 predicted proteins | sample 1643121 | NCBI WGS metagenome assembly OLOF01 (sample SAMEA3136677, study PRJEB25190) | human gut metagenome | biome: human gut; feature: human-associated habitat; material: faeces | place: Austria | collected 2013
ATATGAAGAATTATTAAAACAAATTTCTAAAATAGCTGAAGTTGTTGGAAAGAAAGTATAATTAATTAGGAGGAAATATAACGATGGAAATGACAGTTTCATTAAAAGAAAATAGCTATCCAATCTATATTGAAAAAGGAATCTTAAACCAAGCTGATAAATATATCAAGGAGATATATCAAGGTAATAAAATCATGATAATTTCGGATGATCAAGTTTATCATTATTATGGTGATTTATTAACAAACGTTCTAAATAAAGAATACATTGTTGAGCATGTAACGGTTCCTCATGGTGAACAGTCTAAACGTTTTGATATTTTACCATCGTTATATAAAGCTTTATTAGATTTTAAATTAACAAGAACAGATTTAATCATCGCTTTAGGCGGCGGTGTTATTGGGGATTTAGCCGGGTTTGTTGCAGCGACCTTTTTACGAGGTGTTAAATTGGTCCAAATCCCAACTTCATTATTAGCACAAGTTGATTCTTCAGTAGGGGGGAAAGTAGCAGTTGATCTACCAGAAGGAAAAAACTTAGTGGGGGCTTTTTATCATCCGAGAATGGTTTTGATTGATCCAAATACTTTAAAAACATTACCAGAGCGTTTTATTAATGACGGGATGGGAGAAGTAATCAAATATGGCTGTATTAAAGATAAAAGTTTGTTTGATAAACTAAATAGTTATGATAACTTTGAACAGTTATACATGGATATCGATGAAATAATTTATCGTTGCATTGGTATTAAGCGTGATGTAGTCGAAAGAGATCAGTTTGACTTCGGGGATCGTTTATTACTGAACTTTGGGCATACACTTGCACATGCAATTGAACAATATTATCATTATGAGAAATATTCACATGGTGAAGCAGTTGCAATAGGAATGGTACAATTAACTAAAATTGCCGAAGAAAATGATTTATCACCAGTGGGGACTAGTGATATAATAAAAGAAATTTGTATTAAATATAATTTACCAGTTTATAGCGGATTAAAAACAACCGACTTACTGGAGGCAATAAGTCTTGACAAGAAAAATATTAATAAAAAATTATCGTTAGTATTGTTAAAGGAAATAGGGGATAGCTATGTCTATCAAAGTAATCTTTCATTAATTCAAGCAAAGGATAGGGTATAGAATGACAGCAGTAAAAATTACACCGACTAAATTAAGTGGTGTGGTCCAAGTACCACCGTCAAAATCATTAGCTCACCGAGCTATTATATGTGCTAGTTTAGCTAAAGGAATCAGTCGTATCGATAATATTGAATATTCTAAAGATATTCAAGCAACAATTAAAGCAATGCAATCATTGGGAACCAAAATAGAGAAATATGATGACTATTTAATCATTGATGGCACAACTACTTATACAAAGCAAAATAGTGAGATTGATTGTGAAGAATCTGGATCGACGCTAAGGTTTATGGTTCCAATTGCAATTGTTGAGGAAAATAAAGCTCATTTTGTTGGACGCGGTAATTTGGGGAAACGACCGCTAAATACTTTTTATGAAATATTTGAGCGTCAAAATATTGGTTATCTTTATAAAGAGGATATCCTTGATCTATTTGTAATTGGTAAGTTAAAACCCGATCATTATAAGGTTCCTGGGAATATTTCTTCACAGTTTATCACTGGACTGCTATTTGCATTACCTCTATTAGATGGTGATTCGATTATTGAGATCACTTCACCGTTGGAATCAAAAGGATATATTGATCTAACTTTGCAGATGTTAAATCAATATGGAATTAAAATTGTCAATAATGATTATAAAAGTTTTATTGTAATGGGGAAACAAGAATACCAGGCTCATGACTATCGAGTTGAGGCAGATTTTTCTCAGGCGGCTTTTTATCTAGTTGCTGGAGCGATTGGGAATGATGTTGTATTAACAGATTTGAATCTTGATTCGTTACAGGGAGATAAAGCAACTTTAGAATTTCTTGAAGCCATGGGGGCTAAAATTTCTGTAGTTAGTGATGGTATCAAGGTTACGGGTGAAAACTTAGCAGCAACAACTGTTGACGCTAGTCAATGCCCTGATGTTATACCTGTGGTTTCAGTAGCTTTAGCTTTAGCTCAAGGTAAAAGTGATGTTATTAATGCTAAAAGATTGAGAATTAAAGAATGTGATCGAATCATAGCAACTCGTTCACAGCTTAATGAATTAGGTGGAACCGTCACAGAGTTACCTGATGGAATGACGATTCGCGGTGTTAATGAGTTTACTGGCGGTAATTGTTCTAGTTTTGCGGACCATCGAATTGCAATGATGTTAGCAATTGCTGCTACTCGCAGCAGTCAGCCTGTTGTTATTGATAATATGGAATGTGTAGAAAAATCTTATCCAAGTTTTTGGGAAGATTACCAGTCATTAGGAGGAATTATTGATGTCATCGACGTGGAAAAATAATATTGAGATAACAATTTTTGGAGAATCTCATGGAAAAGCAATTGGGATTGTTTTAGGAAATCTACCAAGCGGAATCAAGATTGATTTAGAGGAAGTAGCCAAAGAAATGAAACGTCGTGCTCCTGGACAGGATAAAATGTCAACTGCTCGAAAAGAAACTGACAAGGTAGAAATAATGAGTGGGTTACAGGATGATGTAACGACTGGTGCACCATTATGTGGAATAATTTATAATAGTGATCAGCATTCTAAAGATTATTCATTATTAAAAGAAAAAATGCGTCCTGGTCATAGTGATTATCCAGCTTTTATTAAATATAGAGGATTTAATGATGTACGTGGCGGTGGCCATTTTTCAGGAAGAATCACTGCTCCGGTTGTTTTTGCTGGGGCTATAGCAAAACAAATTTTGGCAAAACAGGGGATTCAAATTGGAGCACATATTCTAAGTATTAAAAACGAGTATGATGAAAATTTTGATATGCGTTTATCAACTAAGACACTTGAATATTTACGCAGACAACATTATCCTGTCATTAATCAAGAAAAATATGAAAAGTTTGTTAATATTGTTGATGCTGCACGAATGGATCAAGACTCAGTAGGTGGCAAGGTTGAATGTGCGATTATTGGTTTAAAACCTGGTCTTGGTGAACCGTTTTTTGATTCAATTGAGAGTCATTTATCAAGTTTGTTATTTTCAATTCCAGCAGTTAAATCAGTAGCTTTTGGAAATGATAAGATTAGTGAATTATTTGGTAGTGAAGCTAATGACTGTTACTATTATCAAGATGCTCTAGTAAAAACTACTAGTAATAACAATGGTGGGATTACTGGTGGAATTTCTAATGGAATGCCAGTCGTTTTTACAGTTGGAATCAAACCGACACCTTCTATTTCTAAAGAACAAAAAACGATTGATGTAAAAAAACATGAAAATACAACATTAGGAGTTCATGGACGTCATGATCCTTGCATTGTTTTTAGAGCAACTGTAGTTGTCGAAGCTATGGCAGCATTAGCAATGTTGGATTTGGTGAGGTAATTTATGAAAGATTTAGAACAATGTCGTCGTGAAATTGATGAAATCGACCAACAATTGATTAAATTATTTGAGCAGCGAATGAATGTTAGTAAAGATGTTGTCACTTACAAATTAGCTCATGGATTAGAAATTTTTCAACCAGAACGTGAAAAAGCAGTAATTGAAAAAAATGCTGCACGGATGATGAATCCAGAGCTTGCTGATTATGCACGTAATTTTATGCAAGATGTTATGGATGTCGGGAAGAGCTATCAAGCTACTTTTATTCCTCTAAATAATCTTTATAATTTAGCTGCACCAAAACGAGAAAATATTAAAGTTGGATATGCAGGGGTGCCTGGGGCTTTTGCTCATCAGGCGATGTTAGAATACTTTGGAAATGTAGAAAATACTAACTATGTTAATTTTCGTGATGTTTTTGAGGCTTTAAAAAATGCGGAAATTGATTATGGGATTGTTCCTCTAGAAAATTCTTCAACTGGAGCAATTAATGATAATTATGATTTAGTTCGGGATTACGATTTCTATATTGTTGGTGAGCACAGTGTCTGTATTTCACAACATTTATTAGGGATTAAGGGGGCTAAAATTGAAAATATCAAAACAGTCTATAGTCATCCCCAAGGAATTCAGCAGTCAGCTGATTTTTTAAGAAATAATCCTCAAATGTTGTCTCAAGACTTTTCGAATACAGCTGCAGCAGCAAAGTATGTAAGTGAATGTAATGATTTATCTAAAGGAGCGATTGCTTCAAAAGTGGCTGCAAAACTGTATGATTTAGAAGTATTACAGGAAAACATTCATAATGAAAAAACTAATAATACTAGATTTATTATTTTTGCTAAACATCTTGAAGATCATCCTCAAACTGATCGGGTGAGTATTGTATTTACATTACAGCATAAAGTTGGGGCTTTATATGGGGTGTTAAAAGCAATTAAAGATCACCAAATAAATTTATCAAGAATTGAGTCGCGTCCTATAAAGGATAAACGTTGGCAATATTATTTTTATATTGATTTTGAAGGTAGTCTTCATGATGATAATGTCAAATTGGCATTAGAACAAATGAAAACAAATTGTCTTACCTTAAGAGTCTTAGGCAATTACCATCATGCATAGGGAGAAAAGATGAAAAATATTGTATTAATTGGCATTATGGGATGTGGTAAAACTACTTTATCTAGAATGCTTGGTGAAAAATTAAACAGACCAGTTATTGACATTGACGAATATATTGTTGAAAAATATCATCAAACAATTCCAGAGATGTTTGAAGTTAGTGAAACATATTTTAGGAATAATGAAACTGCTGGATGTAAAGATGTTTCCGACTTAAATGGGCATATTATTTCAACTGGTGGAGGGGTTGTTTTAAGACCTGAAAATATTAAATATTTAAAGCAAAATGGAATAATCATTTATATTGATCGACCTATTGATAATATTTTAACGGATGTTCAAGTTACAAGTCGTCCTTTGTTAAAAGAGGGCCCACAGAAACTATATGAATTAGATAAACAACGGCATCAGCTTTATCTTGAAGCTTGTGATCATCGTATTGTTAATGATGATACTTTAGAAAATATTACTGATAAAATTATTGAGTTAATAACTAAAAATAAGTTTGAGGATTAATCCTCAAACTTATTTTTTTCTTTATTTAGTTTTTTATTTGTATACATTTTAGCATCTGCGCGTTTGAATGTATCCTTTAAATCATGATCAATTTTAGGATCATAAACAGCAAAACCAATAGAGATTGATAATTTTTCATCAGTTTGTTTTGAAAGCTCTGTTTGAATTGCTGTTACAACAGCTTTGATTTGCTGTTTGGCATCATGATGAATAAGAATGATAAATTCATCCCCGCCAAAACGATAAACTGTATTTTTTTGGACATGTTTTTCAAGAATTTTAGCAACTTTTTTAATATATTCATCACCAGTACGATGTCCATATGTATCATTGATTTTTTTTAGATCATTAAGATCGGTAATAATTATTCCGGTATTGTGCTTATGTGTTGATAAGTTTTCAAAATCGATTTCAAAAGCATTCCGATTATGTAAATTTGTTAAGTAATCAGTATTAGCCATGTCTTTAAAACGAGGATTTGAAATTCTTCTAAATGATAGAACGGCAATGATAGTAGCGATAAGACTAGCCATAATGGCAATCAACGGTGTAATAATTCGAATTTGTTTAAAGGCTTCAAATTGATGACTAGCATCAAATTCAATTCCTAACACGCCAACTACTTTTCCTTCGTCGTGTATAGGGTAATATGAAACAAAAATGGGACCCCAGGTAGTTTCCTTAATCTGATCTGGCAAAATAATTTTATTTTTTAATGCTGCTTTAAGCTCAGGAATTATTTCTTTTTCAATTTTATCTCCAGGATAACGAAAATCTGGACTTGCAGTTGGCAGTCCATCGACAAGATAGATATATTCGCCTTCATCTGTCATTTTTGCAGTATAGAGATATAAAACATTTGTTGCATTTTTTACATCTTCTAATTTTTGTTTTATTTGTTTATAAGTATCATTTTTCATATCAAGAGAAAAATTATGATTAAAAGTATCTTTGTCTAAATAATTTTCTACATAATGATATATCGTGTTTGAACGTTCTTTTAGACTATAGATCATATCATCGTGAGTGATTTTATAATTAAAAATATAGACACAAAAAAAGGATGCACAAACAATTATGATTGTAATGATCGATACTTGATAATCTACCCGATCGAGCCGTTTAAATTTCATTGGTTTCAACCCCTTTCTTTGATTCTACCATAAATTGACTAAATTGTGTTTAGATATGCTGATTATAAAACCAAATATTGTCAGTCAAAGTAATAATATTCATCCTCATCAAAATGGTATTTATGATATAATGTGTTAAGGTGATAGAGATGCAGTTAGAAAAACAAATATATATTGATAAAGATTTACCAGCTGGCTGGAAACCATATTATATTTTTTTAATGAAAGTAAACAATGAAATTGTGGGGCGAATGACTTTACGAGAAGGTAGTTGTGAAGAACGATACTATGATGGACATATTGGTTATACTGTTGAGCCCGAATTTCGTGGGCATTATTATGCGTATCAAGGAGTCCAGTTAATAAAACCAATAGCCTTAAAACTAGGGTTTAAGGAACTGATAATTACTTGTTCACCAAATAATTTAGCTTCTAAAAAAACGATTTTAAAATTACAAGCACAATATTTAGAAACAGTAGAAATACCTAAAAAATATCGGAAAGATTTTGAAGCCGGTGAAACAATTAAAGAGGTTTATTTAATTAAATTATAAGGAGGAAAATAATGAGATTTGTTCATATTAGTGATATTCATTTAGGAAAGTTGTTATATCAACAAAATTTATTAGAAATTCAAGCTGATTTACTGAATCAAGTTTGTGATTATTTAGTCGATAACGAAATAGACGTTTTAGTCATGGCTGGAGATATTTATGATCGGAGTGTTCCTAGTAATGAAGCTATTGATGTTTTAAATGATTTTTTAACAAAAGTTATTTTAAAGTATCACAAAAAAGTTTTGATGATAGCGGGAAACCATGATAGTGCGAGTCGATTAAGTTTTGTTAGCGGATTGCTAAGACAAGAAGGATTATATATTGAAGCATATCCGGCTAAACAAATGAAGCCGATAGAAATTGAAGGGGTTAATTTTTATTTAATGCCTTTTTTTAAACCATCTTATATTCGCTATTTATATGAAGATGAACAAATTGTTACATATCAGGATGCTTTTCGATGTTATCTTGAACATCAAAAAATAGATTTTACTAAACCGAATGTTTTAATTACCCATCAATTTATTGCTGGAAATAGTGAAGTTATGCGAAGTGAAAGTGAAGCAGTATTAAGTGTAGGTGGAACGGAAATTATTGATGTTTCATTAGTTAAACAATTTGATTATGTAGCTTTGGGACATATCCACGCACCTCAAAAAATATCAACTGAAACTATTCGCTATAGTGGCAGTTTAATGCGTTATTCTTTTGACGAAGTTAATCAAACTAAAAGTATAGTTGAGGTAACGATTGATAATAAAAAAGTATCCTATCAGCTTGTATCATTACAACCTAAACAAGACTTAATTAAAATCACTGGGAGTTTTGATGAAATCATGGCAGATTCGTTTGCCGTTAATAATAATGATTTTATTGCAGTTGAATTAACAGATTCAATGTTAGTGCCTAATGCGATTGATTATTTAAGAACAAAATTTTCAAATGTATTGCAGATTACTTATCCAAAACTAATAAGTAATGAAACGAGTAATAATACTAAAGCTGATCCTGGATTTGAAAAACTTGATTCAGTTGCTTTATTTGAACAATTTTATCAAAAAATAAAAGGTACAGAACTAAGTGCTGAAGCCAAACAGATTGTTACAGAAATCATGATGGGAGGGAAAGAAAATGTTGCCTAATCGTCTTACTATGTCAGCATTTGGGCCGTATCATCAAGTAGTGACAATTGATTTTGAGCCATTTATTCAAGATGGTTTATTTTTGATTACTGGTCCTACTGGAGCTGGAAAAACAATGATTTTTGATGCTATTATGTTTGCTTTGTATGGAGTATCAAGTGGGAGTGAACGTAGTAGTGAACAATTTCGAAGTGACCAAGCTAATCATGATACTCCTACTTTTGTTGAACTTGATTTTATTTTACATAATCAGCATTATTTAATTAAGCGGTCACCACGATATTTATTAGAAGGTAAAAAAACACCTAAGTTACCCACTGCATTATTAACATTGCCGGGTGGTAAAATGATAGAAGGAATCAAAGAAGTTAATTATAAAATTAAAGAAATCCTGGGAATCGATGATAAGCAATTTAAACAAATTGCTATGATTGCCCAAGGTGAATTTACAAAACTTATTTATGCAGGGAGTGAAGAGCGAGAAAAAGTATTACGCAATTTATTTAAGACAGATAATTTTAGATGCTTAGAAGAACAGCTCAAATTGCGAGTTAAAGAATATAAGAGTAAATATGATTTACTTTTTAAACAAAGAGAGATGTTGTTAAAGAGTCTTGATGTAGAAGATGAGAAAATTGATTTAGATGAATATTTGGATTCACTAGAAAAAAAGATAAAGATTAAAGCGATGGAGTACCAGCAAAATGCACAATATTATGAGCAAAAGGCAAAAGAGCTAAATGTCATTGAGATAAATAATCGTCGCTTAGAATATCTAGATGATTTAAAAATCCAGCTATCGAATTATTTAAGCAAAGAGGATTATTATCGAGAATTAGAGAAGATGATCAAAGATTTAAAAAGAGCCAATCAACTTCAAAATATCTATTCACTAATGATTAGTAGTAAAACTAAATTAGCTAAGCTAAGAGAAAAAGAAAAAGTCTTAAATGAACGCTTATCATTTGCAAAAAATGATTTAAAAAAGCAGGAGAAACAGTATGCTTTAGTCTCTAAATATCACGATGAAGTTGCTCAGGGACAAATTGAATTAGAAAAAATGGTAGAACTAAAACAAAATGTTTTAGTATATCAAAAAGATTTAAATCAGGGAAATAACTTAAGGAAACAGATTAAAGTAATTGAGAGTAAAAATATCGGTTTAAATGATAGATTACAAAAAAGTGCTAAAATTATCGAACGAGATAGTAATAGTATTGCTCATTTAGATAAACTTAAGGGTGATTATGAGTTGATAAATCAAAATTATCAAAAAATTCATGCTCATAAACTTGAGATTCATAACTTAAGCTCTGATTATGATAAATTTTTAAGAGAAGAGGAACATTGTTATGAGCTTCGTGAACAGTATCAAAAAATTGAAGAAAAATATTTGAATGAAAAAAATAAATATGATCAAATGGAACATCATTTTAGATCAAGCCAGGCTGGTATTTTAGCAAGCAGTTTAAAGGAAAATGAACCGTGTCCTGTTTGTGGTTCTTTAAACCATCCACAATTGGCAGATTTTGATCAAAAAATAGTTTATCAAGAAGATTTAAAAAAAGCAAAAAAGAATTTTGATAAGTGTAGCGAAACACGAAATGATATTTATAATGCTTTAATATTAAAACAGCAAGAAGTTACTTTATTAAAGAAACAAATGGAAAATGATTGTCAGCGCTTAGGAATTGAAGAAGAATTGGGGAAAGAAGTTTTTATTAAAGTATTAGGAAAGATCAATATCGATGAAAATAAATTATTAAAACAGGCTAAAGAATTGGATAATGAAATTATTTATTTAAATAACTTAAAAATAAGTTTAGCTAATCATCAGAAGGATCTAGATTTATTAGAACAGAATATTCAAAAAAATAATGCACAAGTACAAGCTTATAAAGATCAATTAAATCAAGTCATTGGACGAATGGAACAAAATAAACAATTAAAAGATTTAACGCATCATCAGGTTGATCAGCAAATTGAAGAAAAGCAAAAAGAATTGTTAGGTTTGACTAAAATAATTAAAGATATTGAAGAAAAATACCGTTCTATAAATGAACAGATTATTCAATTGGAAGCTCAAAATAGGTCGTATTGCCAGCAAATCAAAGATGAGGAAAATAATTATCAGCAAGTACTAAGAGAATATCGTGGGAAACTGAATAGTTTATTTACAGATGAAAAGGAATTTTTAGAGATTATTAAAAACGTCAGTCAGCTTGAAAATAAAGAAAAGGAGTATCAGGCTTATTTAATTGCCAAGGATTCTTTGAATAAACAAATTCATGAATTGCAACTTGAATTAAAGGGAATTGAAGTTATAGATGTTGAAGTCGTAAAAGAAAAACTAATTATTTTAAAACAAAAATTAGATTCTGCTTTAAATATTTTAAATAATTTAAATGCCCAATTAATGACAGTAACCAGTACAATCAAGAATATTAAAAATATTGATCAGGAATTAAGTAATAACCATGATATTTATCAATGTTATTTAGATTTAAGTGAGGTTACATCTGGAAAAAACAGTTATCGAATTTCATTTGAACGTTATGTTTTAGCGGCATATTTTGAAAATATTCTAGTTTATGCTAATACCCTGCTAAAACGTATGTCGCAAGGACGCTATCAGCTTTATCGTCGTGATAACCGCTCTAAAGGGGCAGGAAAGCAAGGACTGGAATTAGATGTTCTTGATTTAGAAAGTGGACTTTTACGTGATGTTAAAACATTGTCGGGTGGAGAGTCTTTTAAAGCGGCATTATCTTTAGCTTTAGGGCTTTCTAAAATGATTCAAGGTTATGCTGGAGGGATAGAATTAAATACTTTATTTATTGATGAGGGCTTTGGTTCTTTGGATAGTCAATCATTAGATCAAGCAATTGACTGTTTGATTGATATTCAACAAGATGGTAAATTAATTGGAATCATTTCGCATGTTAGTGAATTGAAAGAGCGAATTGATCATAAAATTATTCTTTCACGGAAGAACAAAGAAACAAAGATTGCTATTGAATAATCACTTTATTAATAGTAAAATAGGGAAAGATTATAATGAAATGAGGAGAAATAATGGCAAATAATAAGAAAAATGATGCAATAACGGCGATGGAAGACGATTTTGCTCAGTGGTATACTGATGTCTGTCGTAAAGCAGAATTAATGGATTACAGCAGCGTAAAAGGATTTATTATCTATCGACCATATAGTTATGCGATGTGGGAAGCAATCCAACAATACATGGATAAACGTTTTAAAGAAACAGGACATGAGAATGTTTATATGCCGATGCTTATTCCACAATCATTATTACAAAAAGAATCTGATCACGTTGAAGGATTTGCACCAGAATGCGCAATAGTAACGAAAGGTGGGTTAGATGATCTAGAAGAAAATTTGATCATTCGTCCTACTTCAGAAACACTTTTTTGTGAGCATTATGCTAAAATAGTTAATTCATATCGTGATTTACCAAAATTATATAATCAATGGTGTTCGGTAGTACGTTGGGAAAAAACGACAAGACCATTTTTAAGAGGATCTGAATTTTTATGGCAAGAAGGTCATACTGTTCATGCGAGTGAAACAGAAGCTCGGGCTGAAACATTGCAAATGTTAGAAATCTATGAAGATACTGCTAAAAACTTATTAGCAATCCCAATGCTAACGGGACGGAAAACTGAACGTGAAAAATTTGCAGGAGCTGAAGAAACTTATACGATTGAAGCACTAATGCATGATGGTAAAGCTTTACAGTCAGGCACTAGTCATTATTTTGGACAAGGTTTTGCTAAAGCGTTTGATATGAAATTTTTATCAAAAGAAAATAAATTAGAATATGTTTATCAAACATCTTGGGGAGTTTCAACAAGATTGTTAGGAGCAATTATCATGGTTCATGGTGATAATAATGGTTTAGTTTTACCGCCACGGGTGGCACCGACTCAAGTAATGATTATTCCAATTCAACAACAAAAAGCAGGGGTTTTAGATAAAGCTTATGAAATTGAAAAACAGCTAAAAGAAGCTGGAATAAGAGTTAAAGTTGATGCAAGTGATAAATCACCAGGATGGAAGTTCTCGGAAGCAGAGATGCGTGGCGTACCATTAAGATTAGAAATTGGTCCTAAGGATATAGAAAATAATGCTTGTGTAATTGCAAAACGTAATGATGGAACTAAAGAGAAGTATGCATTAGATCAAGAACTAATTAATACAATTAAAACCCTTTTAGACACAATTCATGATGAAATGTATCAAAAAGCATTAAATCATCGCAATTCAAATATTCGTCAAGTTAACACATATGATGAATTTAAAACTACATTGGAAACTAAAGGCGGTTATATCAAAATGATGTGGTGCGGTGATGAGGCTTGTGAAGTTAAAATCAAAGAAGAAACTGGAGCAACCAGCCGATGTATTAAAGAAGAGGAAGAAGCATTTGGTGATGTTTGTCCTATTTGTGGTAAACCAGCTAAAAAGGTTGTGTATTTTGCAAAAGCATATTAAGATACGAAAATTTCGTATCTTTTTTGTTGTTAGTTGACATATCAACTAATGTTGGTATAATAGTTGACATATCAACTAATGGAGGTGCAAAATGGAAAGAATTGGACGGATTATTCATCATTTAGCAATATTAAATCGAAATGATAGTAATCAAAGATTAAAAGAGTATGGATTAACAAGTAATGAAGGTTCTGTCCTAATGTTTTTGAGTCGTCATAGTAAGGTTTATCAAGAAGAATTGATTAAAGAATTACAAATTGATAAAAGTGCTGTAACAAGATTGCTCCAAAATATGGAAAATAAAGGGTTAATCAAACGAATTCAATCGCCTGTTGATAAACGTTTTTATTTATTGGAGATGACAGCCTTAGGTCAAGAAAAACAGCAGATAGTTGACCAGACATTTGCTAAAAAAGATTTTATTTTAGTATCTGGGTTGAGTGAAAAAGAACAAGAAGAACTTCGAAGAATGTTAGATGTGATACAAACAAATCTAAAAGGAGGTAAAATAAATGAATGATGAGAGAATGGGAAATAAAAAAATCCTTCCATTATTAATAGAATTTAGTGTTCCAGCAATTATTGGGATGCTAGTTAATGCAATTTATAATGTGGTTGATCGAATGTTTATTGGAAATGCGCCACAATTAGGAGCGGTAGGGATTGCTGGAATTACAATAAGTTATCCAGTTACATTAGTATTAATGGCAATTTCATTAATGGTAGGAGTAGGTGGAGCTACTCGTTTCAGCATTTCTTTAGGACAAAAAGAGAAAGATAAGGCTTCAATCTATCAGGGTAATGCAATTGTTTTAACAGTTGTTTTTGGGCTGATGTTTACTGTATTAGGGAATATTTTTATAACACCCATGTTAGAAGTTTTAGGTGCTAGTAAAACAGTTTTGCCATATGCCAGCGATTACTTATCAATTGTTTTGTATGGAGCAGTATTTCAGTGTGTTGCAATGTGTGGGAATAATTTTTCTCGGGCACAAGGCAACCCTAAGAATGCAATGATTTCACAATTAATAGGGGCCGGATTTAATATCGTTTTTGATTATATTTTAATCATTCAGTTGCATATGGGAATGAGTGGTGCAGCTATAGCGACAATTGGTGGACAATTCTTAAGTATGATTTGGCAACTGTGCTATCTATGTTCAAATCGCTCTTTGATTAAGTTAGATATCGAACATATGAAACTAAAGCTGATCTATGCGTTAGATATTATTAAAACGGGAATACCAGCATTTTTAATGCAAATGGCTAATAGTGTTTTAAACTTTATTTTGAATAGTACATTAGGAATGTATGGTGGTGATATCGCAATTTCAACAGTAGGAATCATTACTAGTTTCCAAACTATATGCCAGATGCCTTTAACAGGTTTAATGCAAGGGCAACAACCATTGATTAGTTATAATTTTGGGGCAGGCAATTATCATCGAGTTAAAGAAACTTTAAAATATGCGATTATCGGTGGTACAATGATTGCAGTTGTAGGTTTTTTAGCAGTACAATTTTTCCCGGAAACTATAATTAGAATGTTTAATGGTGAGGCAGAAGTTGTAAAACTAGGCACAAAGGCAATTCGAATTTGGTTCTTATTTTTACCATTGTTAGGGGCTCAAATCATGACTGCTAATTATTTCCAATGTATTGGTAAAATTAAAGTAGCAAGTATTTTAAATTTACTTCGTCAAGTAATTATTTTGATTCCAATGATTTTATTGTTAGCGACTTTCTTTGGTTTGAATGGTATTTTCTGGGCTGTTCCAATTGCTGATTTAGGAGCGTTTGTAATTACAATTTTCTGTTTTATAAAAGCAATCAAAAAGCTAAAGTAAAAAGATTTCTACTCTATAGAATAAGACATGAAATAAAAAATGGATTATTCATAGAGTAATTTATTTTTTATGAAAAAATAATAACTTTATTAGCATTATTCCCTAAAATCGACATTAAATTCTCATCAGATAAAAAAGCCATGGATAGAAATCCATGACTTACATGCCTGATTATTTTAACATTTTAATTGAAGTAATTACAGGCTGGTTAGAAGCTTCAACAGTTCCATTATTATCAGTTACTGGAACAGTTGTAGCAATTTTGTCAACTACCTCGATTCCTTCATAAACATAACCAAAAACAGCATAATCCCCATCTAGTGAAGTAGTTGTTTGATGCATAATAAAAAATTGTGAACTTGCACTATCAGGATCAGATGAACGCGCCATTGAGATTGCACCGCGAGTATGTTTTAAAGGATTTTCAACACCGTTAGAACTAAATTCACCTTTGATTGTTTCATCAGAACCACCAGTTCCATTCCCTTTTGGGTCACCCCCTTGAATCATAAAGCCGTCAATGATCCGATGGAAGGTCAACCCATCATAGAAACCTTCTTTAACTAGTTTTACAAAATTAGTTACAGTAATAGGTGCTTCATCAGCTTGAAGTTCAACTTTGATTACTCCATAATCCTTAACATCGATTTCGATTCGATAATTACCGCTTAACAAATCTTTGGATGCTGTTTTCTTATCTTGTTCATCATTACTTTTTCCACCACATCCGGCTAAGCTTAATGCTAATAGCATAACCATTGTAAATTTAAATAATTTCTTCATATTATCTCCTTATATCTATCTATTATTTATTATACAAAATAGTGGGTGGGATTGTCCATATAAAAATAATCAAAACTGTCATGGTTAAAAAATATAAAAATGTGATAAAATGAATGACAATGATAAGGGGATAAAATGAGATGAAAAGAATTGCTTTAATAAATGATGTAACAGGATATAGTAGATGTTCGATTGCAGCGCAGCTGCCGATAATTTCAGCAATGGGAATTGAATGTGTTTTTGTTCCAACTGCAATCCTATCAGTAAACACAATGCATCCAGAATATTATTTCGATGATTATACGGATCGAATGAATGATTATATTGAAACATATAAAAAAATGAAGGTTAGTTTTGATGGAATTGCTACAGGATTTCTTGGTTCAGAAAGACAAATCGATATTGTCATTGATTTTATAAAAACTTTTAAGAAAAAACATACATTTGTATTAGTAGATCCGGTAATGGGTGATCATGGGAAACTTTATCCGACTTACACTACTGCAATGCAAGATAAAATGCGTCAACTAATACCATATGCGACAATTATGACACCCAATTTAACTGAATTATGCGCACTTTTAGAGGTACCATATCCGCATGATATAATTAATCGGGATGAGCTGATTGAAATGTGTCGCCAATTGTCAAATTTGGGCCCACAAATGGTCGTTGTAACAGGGATTAGTATTGGTGACGAAATTATTAACTTTGCATATGAACAAGGGAAGGAACCTGCCATTATCAAAGTAAAGCGAATAGGCGATGATCGAAGCGGGACTGGTGATGTTATCAGCGGTGTTATTGCGGGAAGTTATTTAAATGGTTTGAATTTCTATCAATGTGTTGAAAAAGCTGCAAATTTTGCATCTAGGTGTATTGAGTATAGTCAAGCAGTTGGAGCTCATAATCATTTGGGACTATGCTTTGAGCCTTTCTTAAAAGAACTTTAGGAGGAAAGAAAATGGTGATTTTATATACGCTACATGGTAATGGATATATTGATTTAAAAGATCTAGATACGTATAAGGGAATAACTTGTTATGTTAACAGCACAAACAGATGTAGTTGTGCATGTACTTTTTGTTTACGTAATACAAAAGAAATGCTTGAATCAAATTCTCTATGGTTAAAAAGGGAGCCGACTGTAGAGATGATTATTGCGGAATTTGAAAAATATGATTTAACAGCATTTAAAGAAGTAGTATTTTGTGGTTTTGGTGAACCGTTAACTCGCCACGATGATTTAATGAAAGTTGCAAAATATATTAAAGAGAAAAGGTCAGATTTATCGATTAGAATCAATACAAATGGCTTATCATCAATTACGTTAGGGCGTGATATTGCGCCTGATTTTAAGGGAGTAATCGATACAGTATCTATAAGTTTAAATGCTCCAACTAAGGAAGAATATTATGAATTAACAAGAGCCTGTTATGGAGTTGATTCATTTAACTACATGCTCCAATTCACAAAAGCGTGTAAAAAATATGTACCAAGTGTTGTTTTGACAGTTGTAGATATAATCGGGGTGGAAAAAATTAAATTGTGTCAAAAAATTGCCGATGGTCTTGGAGTAGAGTTAAGAGTTCGGCCGTTTGAAGAATAATAAATTGTATCAAGATTATAATTATGATAGAATTTATAACAGTGAGGTAATTATAAAATGATGCAATTAAGTCGTGAAGAAAGAATGTTAGATGTAAAAAGTATGACTAATGTTCGTGATTTGGGTGGCTATGAAACTCAAACTGGTTTTTATACAAAAAGTCATAAATTTATTCGTTCAACCAATCCAAGTAAGTTATCAGATGATGAGAAAGAATATCTTTATGATTATGGAATTAGAATGCAAGTAGATTTACGAAGTGACTTTGAAGTCGAACAGTTACCAAGTCAATTAACAGGTTATCGTGATATTGAATACTATAATGTCAATTTAATGCAGTCTAAAGATTTAAATGTTCTCCCTAGTGAAGTAACAAATTATCAAGATTTAGCTGGTTTTTATATTTTTATGCTAGAGGCTAATAAACAGCAGTTTAAAGAAGTTTTTGAATTGTTTTATGATCATCCATACGATGCAATTATGTTTAATTGTTCAGCTGGAAAAGATCGTACTGGGGTGATTGCGGCATTATTGTTAGATTTAGCAGGTTGTCATGATTATGATATTGTTAAAGATTATTCAGAATCATATGAAAATAATCTTAAAATAATTTCTGAATTGGAACGTTTGGTTGATGATGCTAATCGCGCATTTTTAGAATCTGCTCCACAAATGATGATGAAATTTTTGGACTATTTGAGAGAACATTATGGAAGTGCTAAAGAGTATTTGGTAAGTTGCGGTCTTGAAGAAGAAAAGATTATTGAAATTATAGAAAATTTTGTAATTTAAAAAAAGTAATTCTCCTATTTGAGTTGTATATGATAATAGGAGGATTTTTTTATGAGAAAAACAAATAAACTGACATTTAAACAAAAACAAGAAGCAGTAGCGGAGCTATTTAAGCAGTTTCACCGAGCTAAATTGAAATTGTATTGTTTAGAAAATACTAATTTCTATCCGCAGTTAAATATCGGGATGCTTCATGAAAAGAAAAGTGGATATAATGCTTCAATTGCTGAACGCTTAAATCAACGAATTGATGATAGAGATGAATTGGAGCGAGTGGTGGCAGCATTTGAAATTGTGATTCAAGCATTAAGTCCTGAGAGTCAATTAATTATTACAAATGAATTTGTTTTACAGAAGAATCATGAGTGGTGGCTTGAATTTTATAGTCGAGCAACTTATTATCGTTTAAAAACAAGAGCCTTGGAAGAAATATTATTTTATGTAAATATTTCATAATTGTCATATATTAGCGCTTTTTCCTTGAAAAGACTGGTATTTTAGATATAATAAAAAGGTATTTTTAAAAAGGAGAAAGACAATGCTTGAAAAGATTTTTAAATTAAAAGAAAAGGGAACAACGGTCAAAACAGAGGTTATTGCTGGAATTACTACGTTTTTAGCAATGGCTTATATTTTAGCTGTTAACCCGAACATGTTAAGTGAGACTGGGCTGTCTTATGATGGCGTTTTCTTAGCAACGGCACTATCTTCAGGGATCGCAACTTTGATCATGGGGTTATTAGCCAACTATCCAGTTGCTTTAGCACCGGGGATGGGAGTTAATGCATTATTTACATATACCCTTGTTTTTTCAATGGGGTATAGTCCTGCAGCAGCATTGGCAGCGGTTGTAGTATCAGGAATAATTTTCTTGTTAATTTCAGTTACTGGGGTGCGTAAAGCAATTATTAATGCAATTCCTCAACAATTAAAGCTTGCGATTGGAGCTGGAATTGGATTTTTTATCGCCTTTATTGGACTAAAAAATGCTGGAATCATTATTGGAAGCGAATCAACATTTGTGGCGTTAGGGAAGTTGACTGATCCAGTTGTATTATTAGCAGTATTTGGGGTCTTAATAACAATTATCTTAATGGCTCGTAAGACACCAGCAGCAGTATTTTATGGATTGGTGATTACCGCAATTGTTGGAATTGTAGCTGGTTTATGTGGTATCGAGGGAATGCCGGCAATGCCTTCAAAAATTGTTTCAATTGATTTAGATACTAGTGGGTTTGGTATATTTATGAATGGTTTTGGTGAGTTATTTAGCCATCCGGATTGTATTGTAGCATTATTTTCATTGTTATTTGTTGATTTTTTTGATACTGCAGGAACATTAATTTCAGTTGCAAACAAAACTAATTTAGTTGATGAAAATGGTGAGTTAGATAATATTGAACAAGCATTAGTTGCTGATTCTACAGGAACAGTTATTGGAGGAATTCTAGGAACCTCTACTGTTACTTCTTTTGTTGAATCAACAGCTGGGGTTGAAGCTGGAGGAAGAACAGGATTAACTGCTTGTACTACAGCAATATTATTCTTCTTATCAATTTTATTTGCTCCAGTACTTAGTGTTGTAACTAGTGCGGTTACTGCTCCTGCTTTAGTGGCAGTTGGAATTTCCATGGCAACTCAATTAGGTGGAATTGATTGGGATGATATCGTTTTCGCTGCATCTGGTTTCATCACAGTGATCATGATGATTTTAACTTATTCAATTTCAGATGGGATTGCATTTGGTTTTATTGTTTATGGTATTACTAGTGTAATTGCTGGTAGATCTAAAGAAATCAAACCGATTGTTTGGGCTTTAATTTTAATCTTCGTAGTATATTTTGCTTTAATATAGTGGAAAGATACTTGTGAACTATTTTAAGTAATAGTTTGTCAAGTATCTTTTATTATTTAATAAATATGATTTAATTTAAAGTTTTATTAATAATATATGTGGGTTAGCCCCTTGCTGGCTAAGATTATTTTTCAATACTTTCTAGTTTTGAATTGATTCAATCAGCTCGGTAATAAAGCAATTTGAGTGGCAAGGTCAATCGTTGCAATTAAACCTGTGCTTCGTTAGTATAAAAATGTAATCAACTATTTTGATTTTTTACTATCTAAGTAATCTTGTTTATTAATTTACCAAAAGTAGTAACATTTATAATTACTATATTTCTTATTTTATTAATCATTTGATATTAGAGAATAATATTATTTTTTCCTAATAGCTATTCAATTATATCAAGTGTTCAATTTGACAAAGCAAAGTAATTGTCAATGGAAACTTACTTTAAAAAAATAAACTTAGTTTCTCGGCAACTATTTCTAATATAATATTCAAGACTTTAATTATTTACAAAAATCCAAAAATTTAAATATAAGGCAAAAAGTATCCAACCCATGTAAGGAAGTAATAAAAAAGCTGCTAAAGGACGGATTTGATAAAATAATTTGATAAGAATAGCAACTAGAATACATAGTGTAATCAATATTGCTAGTGCTAATAAAAAACTTTGGTAATTAAAAAAAGCGATAGGCCATGCAAAGTTAATCAGTAGTTGAAAATAATAAATAATAAGAGCAGTTTCTTTATTTTTACTATTACTTCGATGAATTAGATAACTTGCTAAACCGATTAAAATATAAAGAAATGTCCAAACGATTGGGAATAGATATCCAGGCGGAGAGCACTTAGGAAGGTTAACTGTTTGGTATACATTCATTGCATTCATTGTAAAAATTGCACTTAAAGCACCGATTCCCAGAGAGATTGATAGATTTAATATAATATATTTGTATTTTTTCAATTTTATCACCTATATTAGTATAGACAGATTATCGAAAAATATTAAAAATCTTAAGAAGTGATAAAGAATGATAAATTTTTTTCTAATATAGAAAAAAACACTTCTATAGAAAAGCGCTTTCATGTATAATAATAGAGTGAGGTAAGAGAATGAAATTAGTATCATGGAATGTTAATGGAATTAGAGCCTGTATTACAAAAGGGTTCTATGATGTTTTAAAAGAAAGTAAAGCAGATATTTTTTGTGTCCAAGAAACAAAGATGCAAGAAGGTCAAATTGAATTAGAAAAGCATGGATATTATACTTATATGAATAGTGCTGAAAAAAAGGGTTATAGTGGAACTTTAGTGTTTTCTAAAGAAAAACCATTAAATTATAGTTATGGAATTGGTATCGAAGAACATGACCATGAAGGCCGCGTTGTTACGCTTGAGTATGAAAAATTTTATTTAGTCAATTGTTATACTCCTAATAGCCAAAATGAATTGAAACGATTGGACTATCGGATGCATTGGGAAGATGATTTTCTTGCATACTTGAAGTCTTTGGAGAAGAGTAAACCGGTTATTTTATGTGGTGATTTAAATGTAGCCCATCAAGAAATTGATTTAAAGAATCCTAAAACGAATCGTAAAAATGCAGGTTTTTCTGATGAAGAGAGAGCTAAGATGACAAATTTATTAGAAAATGGTTTTATAGATACGTATCGATATTTATATCCTGATCAAGAAGGTGTTTATTCTTGGTGGTCATATCGATTTAATGCCCGTAAGAATAATGCTGGATGGCGGATTGATTATTTTATTGTTTCAGATTGTTTAAAAGAAGGGATAAAAGAAGCGTTTATTTGTACTGATATTTTGGGCAGTGATCATTGCCCCGTTGGATTAGAAATAGATTTATAAGATATGTTAAAGGAGATTGTGTCAATGGCACCAGTTACATTATTATCATTTCTTACTCTTTTAGGAATAACCGTATTTTTCTTTGCATGTGTAGCGTACAATAAAATAAAAAACAAGTAATGATTTATTTCATTACTTGTTTTTTTAAATTGAAATAATCCCCATTGTTGATAAGACTGAACTAATTAATATTATTAATAGGCCAGGGACAACAACATATTTCATACAAAATAGATAAGCTTTTTTACGCTTGAATTTAGAACTGTATTCAACTTCGTCAGTAACTGTTTTAAAACCGGTTACTTTGATGATAAGTAGACATGTACAAGCTGCAGAAATTGGCATCATGATTGAGTTTGTCATAAAATCAAAGAAATCAAGAATACTTAAACCAAGCGGTGTAATGAAATCTAAAACACCAAATCCAAGTGAACATGGAATACCTAATAAAGCAATTCCTCCAAAAATAAGAACACAGCATTTTTTTCTTGAAAAATCATATCGATCTTGAATAATTGAAACACAACATTCCATTAATGAAATTGCTGAAGTTAATGCTGCGAACAGTACTAATAAAAAGAATACTAATCCAATAATGTTACCAAATGACATACTGGCAAATACTTTTGGCATTGTAATAAACATTAAGGAAGGACCGGCGTTTAGTGTATCTGGATTTCCACCAGAAAAAGCAAATACTGCGGGGATAATCATTAAACCTGCTAGAAAGGCAATTAATGTATCCATTATCTCTACTTGAGTAATTGATTGTTCCATATCAATTTCACGTTTCATATATGAACCATATGTAAATAAAATTCCCATCCCGATAGACAACGAATAGAACATTTGTCCCATAGCCGCTACTACTGTCATGATTGAAAAACGCGAGAAGTCAGGAATTAAATAGTATTTAACCCCTTCAATAGCACCAGGTGTAAATAATGCATATAAAGCAATGAATAGAGCCATTGCAACTAAAGCAGGCATTAATACTTTACTGCATTTTTCAATTCCTTTTTCAACACCTAGCATAACTACGCCAAATACCATTCCAGCAAAGACAAGTAACCAGATGACAGGCTGTAGTGTTGAAGATGAAAAACCAGTAAAATAGGTATCACTAACTAAGCTGGCAGAATTGTTTGTAATAAATTCAAATAAATATTTACAAACCCATCCCCCAACAACACAGTAGTAAGGTACGATGAGCATTGGCACGATGGCATTTAGCCAACCACCAAATTGAAGTTTTTTTGCACCCAATTGTTTATAGGCTGCAATCGGGCTCTTTTTTGTTTTTCTTCCCAAGGCAGTTTCACTAATTAGCAAAGCAAAACCAAAGGTAATCGCTAAAATAAAATATGTGAATAAAAAAGTACCTCCACCATATTTAGCTGCTAAATAAGGGAAACGCCAAATATTCCCGAGCCCGACAGCAGAACCAGCTACTGCCATAACATAGCCCAGGCGACCAGAAAAGCTACTTCGCTTGTGTTTTGTTTCCATTTTTATCTCCTATTATTAAATTTTCATGCCTTTTCATTATAATAAAATTTGTCTATAAAAGTCAATTAAATGGCACTAAATAGGATGTTTTTGTTATGATTTTGTTAATGCTGAGTTAAATTAGATCAATAGTGTTATGATATAAATATAAATAAGTAAAGAAGGGATAAAATATGGCACGAATAATTGCAATTATTATGGCCTTATTTGGTCATAAAGGGCATTCGTAATTTCGGTATTAAAAAAGATATCTACGTTTAGATATCTTTTTTATATATTGTAATACCATCTTTAATTGTCTCAATGATCTTAATCTGACGAATTTCCTCGATTGCAACTTTGCAAGGATTACGATCAAGGATTAAAAGATCAGCTTTTTTTCCTTCTTTAATAGACCCTTTCAAGTGTTCTTCAAAATATTGATAAGCGGCATTAATTGTTACTCCTTTTAATGCATTGTAGACAGATATTTGTTCATCTGTCCCCAAAGTAACCCCGTTTTTGGTTTGGCGTTTTACAGCACACCAAATCGTTTCTAACATGTTTGGCTCAATAACAGGGGTATCTTGATGGAAGGTATAAGGTAAATCTAATTTTAAAGCACTATGAACACAAGAAATAGATTCAGCACGTTGTCCAAGATTACGGCGGTGAATATCACCCCAATAATAGATATGAGCAATGAAGAAACTAGGAATCATTCCAATGCTTTTTAGCCGCGGTAGTTGATCTGGTCTTAAGGTTTGACTATGAATCATTACAGGGCGTAGAGGTGTGTACTGATCATTAAAGGCATCAAGTAGTTGATTGGAAGCAGCATCACCGTTACAATGAGTTAGTAGTTGCGCTTTATCATTAATAGCCATATCTACGAATTTTTTAACATCTGAATCTAAGTAGATCGGATATCCACAATAGTCACCACTATTTTCATATGGCTTAGATAACCAGGCGGTTTTTCCTTGTGGAGAACCATCTAGAAATAACTTATAACCGCCTAGTTTAAAATGATTTAAGTAATGATGATATTGTTGATTATCCCGATATAAAGAATAATTATTTTTAATATCAACATAACCTACAACATCGAGAAATAATTTATTTTCTGTCGCCAAAGAGTTCAATAAATCAAATTCATGCTGTTTCATATATCCCTCTTGCACAGTTGTGATTCCATAGCTAGCATAGATTTTTAAGGCATCAAGGATTTGTGTTTTTAAATTTTTATTTTCCTTGCTTCCTTGGCTTGCAATCGTAATAAAAGCTTGTTCCTCAAGATAACCATTTAAATGACCATCCTCATCACGTCCGTATTTACCACCAACAGGATCGTTAATTTGATCAGTTAGTCCTAGTAGCTGCATTGTTTTAGTATTGACTACACCCATATGACCTGATGCATGAGCCATCATAATTGGATTAGTGGTAGAAATTTTATCTAAATCACTTGCAGTAGGATGGCATTGTTCTTTGAGAAAATTATGATCATAGCCAAAACCTATTAACATTTCTTCTGAAGTAGGATTATTTTCTTCAATATAATTTTTAAAACATTGAATAATTTGAGCAATACTTGTTGCTTTACTTAAATCAACAAGTTTAAGTGTACTTGCTAAAGAAACAACATGACTATGACTATCAATAAAAGAGGGCATTAAACATTTTCCTTGTAAATCAATGAACTCAGTATCAGCACAGACTAGATTTTTTATTTCAGAATAATTACCACATTTTTTAATCACACCATCTTCTACATAAATAGCTTCATAATCACTATTTTCCATCGTTAGAATATCACCATTATAATATATTTTTTTCATATAAACCTCCTATTAATATTATAGCCATTGCAAATGAAATTAATATTAAGTTAAACAAAAAATCAGTTTAAAACTGATTTTATAAATCTTGACTTTCTATTAAAACACAATTTTGATAATAATTAAGATTATTTTCATTAATCAAAGAAATCAAATCATCATTATAAGTACCTGGCTGTAACCAGATATGTTTGATATTAAGCTGGTTACATTCTTTAATATAATCTATTCCAAATTTTGGACTAACAACAAACACAGCAACGTCAATTTTATTTTTAATGGCAGTTAGATTGGGAAAAGTTGACTTTCCATCAATTTCTTTATAAATAGGTGAAACCCCATACACAGTTTTTTCTATTTCATTTAAACGTTGATAAATCTTGTAGCCAAATTTATCAGGATTTGTCGTTACACCGATTACTGCAAAATTTTGATAATGAGTTAAGATATCTTTAGCATTCATAATTTCAGCTCCTTTATTTTGATAAATATATTATATCATGATAATGGCAAGATATAGTGATAGATGCTTCTTTACTTATAAAAGAAGCTAATTTTATAATACTAAAAAGATTATTTTTAGATGCTATACTCACTAATTTATATTGATAGACATACTACTATTTATTATATAGCAGTACTTGGCATTACTGAATACATGGACTTATAAGTAGGGAGGAGTAGTTGACTTGAAGGATATAACAGAGATGTTAAAAGGAATATTAGAAGGCTGTGTTTTAGAAATAATTAATCAAGAAGAAACATATGGATATGAGATTACAAGACGACTCAATCAGTTAGGATTTACAGAGGTTGTGGAAGGAACAGTTTATACTATATTAGTTAGGCTTGAAAAGAGTGGATTAGTTAAGATTCAAAAAAAGTTGTCTAAAATGGGACCTCCAAGAAAATTTTATTCTTTAAATGAAAGTGGACGTGAAAAATTACGACTCTTTTGGACAAAATGGGAATTTATGACTGATAAACTTAATGAATTAAAGGAGAGTGGTAAAAATGAATAAATTTTTTGATGATTATTTTAATATTAAAATAATGATAAAAAGTAAAAAGGAATATCGAACGCATATGAAAAGGGTAGAGCAATTACCGGCTGATTAGCAGTGTGTTTTAAAAAAAATTCAAGCATATATATGGCAGTTTGTATCCGGGTCAGGATATGATATGCTTGAAATTCAATGGGGTTACTTGAATTATTTGAAGAAGGGCAGCAGTACGAAGATCAGTTTTAGAAATAACTGGAGATGATGTTGCTGATTTTTTAGAAGAGCTTTTAAAAAATACAAGAACTTATCCAACGGATTGGAAAAGTGAATTTAATCACGAAATTCAAAAAAGCTTAAAATAAAAGCTTCTAAACAATAAACTTTTATAATATAAAGTAATTGATTTGATAAGTTAATTGTTTTTATTAGATACTTTATAAAATAAAAAGATGCTATATCTCTTTATTGTGATATAACATCTTTATTTAATAATTGTTTATATAAGGTGAGATCTTCTTTAAAAGTATTGATTGATGCTTGCCAGAATGACTTATCTTTTAAATTAATATTAACACTTGAACAAACATCTTCTAATGACATTTTCCCTGTTAAGGATAATAATTTTTCATAAGTATTGCTAAATTTTGAACCTTCTTTTTGGTAAATAGTGTATAATCCTTTAGCTAAAAGAAGACCGAAAGCATAAGGAAAATTATAAAAAGAACAATCTGCATAATAATAGTGTGGTTTCCAGGTCCACATATATGGATGAAGATATTGATGATCTAAACCATCTCCATAAGCATCTTTTTGAGCCTGAATCATTAGTTCTTTGATTTCTTCTACTGACAAAGCACCAGTTTCTCTTTTTTCAAAAAAACGACTTTCAAATAAGTATCTAGAGTAGATATCGACGATTACTTGGGTAGCTCCTGATAATTCATCTTCTAATAAGCTTAGTTTCGTCTGATCATTAGCTTTTTTTAAAGCAGCTTTAGTTACAATTGTTTCGCAAAAAGTTGAAGCAGTCTCCGCAATTGGCATAGGATAGTCACTATTTAAAATAGATTCATCATTTAAACATTCACCATGGAAGCCATGACCTAGCTCGTGAGCCATCGTAATTGCATCAGAAAAGCTGTCACCATAATTTAATAAAAAACGACTTTCCTTGATACTATGAAGATTGCAACAAAAGGCTCCGCCAACTTTACCGCTTTGGGGATAAACATCAATCCAATTATTTTCAATTGCTTTTTTCGCAAAAGTACCTAAATGTTCAGAAAAGGTACTAAATTGATTAATAATAAATTGGCAGCTTTTTTCGTATGGATGACTGTCATGATCTTCGATAACAGGGGCATAAAGCTCAAACCAAGGTAATCCGTTTTGATATCCAAGGGCAGTAGCTTTAGTTTTTAGATAATCCCTAAAGACATTAAGGTTTTCTTGCATCACAGTTAATAAAACATCTAATGTTTCTTTTGACATTCGTGCATTGATAAGGGTTCTTTCTAGTTCATTTTCATATCCTCTTAATTTAGTAGTATAGAGTACTTCTCCTTTGATTCCGTTTAAACAAGCAGCAATAGCCTGTTCTTTATCTTGATAACTGTTTATTTCTGCTTGGTAAGCTTTTTTACGTATTTCGCGATCCTTATCATAGGCCATATTTAAAACCGAAGTTAGAGGGTAGGTTTGGTCCTCGATAGTTACTTCAATTGATGAAATTAATTGATCTTTTAGTTTGCTAAAAGCATTACTACCAGTATTTTGCATGTGTGCAATGATGCTCTCACTCTTTTTATCTAAAGTGTATTTTTGATTTTGCTGAATTTCTTTTAAAATAAATAGATGTTCCTTGATTAAGTTTGATTTTAATGAATCAAGCTTAAAAGTACTGATCCATTGTTGATTTAAGACTTCATCTTCAACAAAAGAAGCTAAAAGGTTATCTAGCTGATCGCTATATTTTAAAGCAATGCTATTTGTTGTATCGACTGATAAAGTTAAACTAATATAATTAGCTACTTTTTCAATTAGTTGATTTAATTTTATTAAATCGACTAAATAATTTTCTAATGATTTTTCATCATTGTTATTACGATATGTATTTATTTGTTTTTGTAATTTAATGATTTGGTTAAAATCAGTAGTAAAACTAGAATCATCAAATGATTGATATAATTTCGATAAATCCCATTCTTTCATTTTCTATCACCTCGTATAATATATTTTGTAAAGATTACAGCACCTTTACAATCTTAATTTCATATTGGATTTTCCTAAGTAATAATATTCTTTTTCACCTTGCTGCATTCTACTTAATGAGTCTGTCTTTCAATTTTAGAATGAATTACCTCATCGAATATTGTTTATTCAATATATTTTGATGCGTAGCCTTGATTAATATTGTTTTATTCTTATGGCGAGATTATGACATATCTAAAGAACAGAGGTTAGTCAAGTATTTATTTTTAGTTATATTTCAATTGAAAGGTGCTGATTTTATGAATACACTCTATGTAGATATTGATGAATCAACTCAAAACAATCAAGTTTATGCAATGAACTTTAATCAGGACATTTTTAATATAACTTCCCTAACAATCCTGATAGATGTGATAATCTTATCTTAACTGTTAAGACTTTTGTCGATAAAGAAAAATTTGATTCTATAATCATCTTAGCTAATCTACTTCTATATACGACTATCATATTTGGGCTTATTTAATAGAGCAGCTCAATTGTTATTATACCAAAATATTGAAATAAATTAACAAACTTTATGCTGATAATGATTTAATTGTTTTCAGCAAGAAAAAAACTGATTAGCAGCAATGTGCATAATTTCTCATCATGTAAATCAACATTGGTAAGTTCCTTGATCTTTTCTAAACGATAAAGTAGTGTATTGCGGTGGATAGCCAATTGTTCAATTGTTTTATGAGAGTCACCAAAATTACAAATATACGATTTTAAAGTATGATAATAATCATTCTTAGTTGATTCATCAATTTGTTTTAGTTTTGTAATAAGTGGATGGAGATATATCTTGTATGAACTAGTAGTAAAAAATGATTCTAAAGCAATATCTTCAAAAAAAGTAAATTGCTGTTTACTTAAATCGTAAGCTTTCAGTGCTTGTTGTTTATAAATATTAATATCTAACAGATTATCGAAAATATAACTAATACCAAACTTTAATTTATAAATATTTACAGCAGTTATTAAACTTTTTACTTTATTAATAATATTGTTTTTTGTTGCTCTATTAAGCCCGGTAATTAAAATATATAAGCAGTTATCTTGGAGATAAGAATATGTATTTGGTAAAGTAATAATATGCTGATGAAGTTGATTTAAATACACTATCTCATTGCTTTTTAAGCCTACCTTTGTAGTAATAATACAGTAATCTCTGCTAAAATTATTGGGTTGTGCAGGTAATAATTTTTCTAAATCATGTTTATTTATATTGTCATTTGAGAATAAGTAATTCATTATTGCAAAATATTCGTAACGATTATAATTATAGCCGGTTTTGCTGTGACAAATAATAGATGCGATAGTTTTAGCTAATTTACTGATAAAACTGAATATTTCAGATGATGGCTTGCCATCTGCAAATAAAATGCATAAGTAACCAATAATATTATCATTGTCTGTTATTGCTGCAATAATTCGTGGAATTGTCTGCCCAACTCCGTAATCGACATAGATAACATTATTATTTTGATCTAAATCCTTTTGGTAATTACCTAACTGAATAAAAGGGAGCATCTCAACTGCTACTTTTTGATGTTCTTGCATGTGATCAAAGAGCATATCTCCAATTTGTTGATTGGGATGTTGTGCCAAAACTAGATAATTTACATCACATAGAACCATTGGATGATGGAAATATTCGTATAATTGTTTCATAAATTGATGCAGATTATGGTTTATTAATCCATTGAATAGAAATTCATACATATCTTTCATAAGCTCACCTCCTTTATATTATAAATGTAGTTGTGCAATTTGCACAACTAGTAATTAAATATTTGTATTTTTGCCCATGGTAATTTTTTAACAAGAAAGATAAAATTTAATTATTGACGGAGGTAATTTATATGAAATACGATGCATTATTTACACCTTTTAAAATAGGTAATATGGAAGTGAAAAATCGTTTTGTTATGGCACCAATGGGAACTAATTCTTCACATATTGATGGATGTATTGCTAATGATGAAATTGATTATTTTGAAGCGCGAGCTAAAGGTGGGGTTGGATTGATCATTATGGGATGTCAATTTTTAAATCCTGATTTAGCACAAGGATCATTAGAAGGAGTCTTACAAAATAGTTACGTTATTCCTCAATTGACAACTGTAGTTGAAGCGACACATCGTTGGGGGGCAAAAATTTGTTGTCAAATTAGTTGTGGAACTGGAAGAAATGCTTTTCCTAACATGTATGGAGAACCACCATTCTCTTCAAGTGATACACCATCAACATTTAATCCTGAAATGAAGTGTCGTCCATTGAGTAAAGAAGATATTAAAAAAATTATGACAGAGTTTGCTAATAGCGCAATAATTGCTAAAAACGCTGGTTTTGATGCAATAGAAATTCATGGACATGCGGGCTATTTGGTTGATCAATTCATGTCGCCTGTATGGAATAAGCGAACTGATGAATATGGTGGTAGTGCTGAAAATAGAATGCGTTTTGCTACAGAAATTGTGCAATCTATAAAACAGGCAGTTGATTTACCAATTATATTTAGAATTGCTTTAGATCATCTATTTGCAGAGGGTAGAACCTTGGATGAAAGTATGGAATTAATTGAGATTTTAGAAAAAGCTGGGGTAGATGCTTTAGATATTGACGCAGGATGTTATGAACGGATTGATTATATTTTCCCAACTGCATATTTAGGTGATGCTTGTATGGATTATGTATGCAAAGAAGCGCGTAAACATGTGAATATTCCAATCATGAATGCTGGAAATCATACACCTGAATCAGCACTTCGATTAATTGAATCTAAAGATGCTGACTTTGTTATGTTTGGTCGTCAATTTATTGCGGATCCAGATACAGTAAATAAATTAATGAATGATCATGAAGAGGATGTTCGCCCATGTATTCGCTGCAATGAAGAATGTGTAGGGAGAATTGTCGGACGTCTTACTAAGTTGAGTTGTGCAATAAATCCTCAAGCATGTGAAGAAGAACGTTTTGCAATTAAGCCATGTAGTCAAGTAAAAAATATTGTTGTGATTGGTGCAGGACCTGCTGGATTAGAAGCTGCTAGAGTAGCTGCTGCTGAAGGACATAATGTGGAAATTTATGAAAAGACTAATATGATTGGTGGACAATTAAGTGTTGCTGCGACACCAAAATTTAAGGATCAATTAAAGAAATTAGTTAAATGGTTTGAAGTACAATTAAATAAATTGGATGTAATAATACACTTTAATTATGAAGTAAAAGCAGATGATCAAATTTTAAAAAATGCAGATCAAATTATTGTGGCCTGTGGAGCAGATGAAATTATACCTCCAATAAATGGTATCAATAATGAGAATGTAATTAGTGTAATTGACGCACATATGCACAAAGGTATGATTAAAGGTGAAAATGTCATTATGTGTGGTGGGGGATTGTCAGGTATTGATAGTGCCATTGAACTTGCTAGTGAACATGGTAAAAATGTTACAATAATTGAGATGGCTGATAGTATTGCTAAAGATGTATTATTTATTAACCAGGCTTCAATTTTTGCAAAGATTGATGAATATAAAATTAATGTGATTACCGGTGCTAAAGTTATTGAGTTTAATAATGATGGCATTACTTATCAAAAAGATGAACAAGAAGTTGTTTGTAAAGCGGATACGATTATTAGAGCATTTGGAATGAAACCAAATCGTGAATTAGCTGAAGAAATTAGAAATACTTATCCAACTAAAACAAGAATTGTTGGGGATAGTGAAAAAATTGGTAAGGTTGCTAATGCTATACGTGATGGATTCTATGCGGGAATGTCTTTATAAAAATAAAAAAGTTCGTTATATTAGCGAACTTTTTTAATGTATATTATGTTTACAAAAAGCTCCGTAATTTAGTAAAATAGTGTATATAGATGACTTATTTTTAAGAGAAGGTAGGAGAAATATGGTAAAGATATTACTGGGATTGTTAAAAAATATTTGTGAAGAAAATTACGAAGGATATTACGACTAAATGGATAGAAAAAGAAGAAGACAAGAATCAAAAGTAAATTCTATTATAGCTGAAGATATCAACATGCAGCAAATCTAAAAAAAATATATTGGACAATTCCCCAAATTAAAAAAATTAAGAGACTATTTTTTTGATTTTCATGATTTTATGATAAAATGCTGCGATGATGATTGTGATGTTAATATACAAAATGATCTAATTAACAAGTTAGAAATAGAATATAATTTGAATAAAAGAATATTTTCAAATGCTTTAGAGTTTAAAGAACAGCTTCTAGAAATAAAAAATGATTTTAATAATTATTTTAATCAGATGAGTAATACAACTTATATATCTTTTGAGAATATAGAAGATGATAAGTTAGTTTTATATAATATCCTTGAAGAATATTTTGAGGTTTTAAAAACACATGTGACAAATAAAACAGAGAGAAGATTTTTAAAAGTTGTTATGTTAGATATTAATAGAAAAATAGATATTTCTAAAAATTTTAAACTGTTTGATAATTCATTTTCAAATATTAGTTGGATTGTTGTTTTATTTGTATTTATAATTGTTTTGTTAGTAAGCTTAATGAGTTTTTTTAATTCTTTATTAGAGCAATTTATAATATTTATGGTTAATTATTTCCTAGGTAAAAATACAGTAATAAATTTGAAAAAAATTATAGAAAATGTTATTTTATTTGTTTCTTTTTTAATTTCAGTTGGTATTATGAAACTAATATTTAAGAAAATTGGAAATAAAATAATAAATATTTTACCTGAAATTTCATTGCATTTTCCTAGAAGCAATTATGAAAGACAATTGTATTACACATTTTTATCAGTATTAGTTTCTACTGCTGCTTTATTTATAAGCTATGTAGCATTAACCTTAAAATAGTGTTTATTTTATTTAAACTTATAATTATTTAAAAGAAATTTTATAGGATTTATTATATGTATGGTGGTCAAGGATTTTTAGTAGCTCATTGCCAATTTTTCTACATGCAAAATAAAATATAATACCATCATCATAATCAAAGGTAATATTATTTTTATGATCTGTATCATGTTTAGCTAGATTATATAAATTGGTTAGATGCTTAATTTTATAGCATAGTTTATACTCTAAGATGTTTTTGTCTGAAAGAAAGCTAATATTTTTACCTAACATTCGTGTATTTTTTATAAACTTTAATTTAGAATTTTTAGAGACTAATATCTTTATTAGAGATTCAATATGTAGTCCCGAATCAGTTATCACAAATCTAGCTCTAGAGCCAATATACATGTCGCTTCTTGCGTATTGTAAGCTTCTAAATACATTTCTATATTCATTAAATTGATTAAAGGGATTAACTATTACGTTTAAAGGGCAGGCATAACCACCTAGCCCTTTTAGTGATTGATCATATTTCCATATTTTTTCATGATAAATCGTGTTCCTTATTTTTGATCTATAAATATTAGCTAATTCATTTAATAAGATAATCTCTTGGTAATTAAAGTTATCCTTTAAAATAATCTCTGTTTCCTTTCGCATATGTCACCTCATATAATCAATATTTTTGAATGATATAGTCAAATAATTCTTTTCTTATTTCATTTTCTAGTCTATAAGTAAATTGAATTGCTGAATTTTTGTTATCAGGTAATTGTACCTTGAATGGTTCATTAATTGCGTGCATTTGACCCATATAATAAAATTCTTTAGAAGTAGTGTCATTTTTATTCTTTCTTACAAATAAATGAATTTGAAGATGATTATTTGCCTCGTCATAAATTCTTTGGATTTCATCGGAATCAATACTACGATTAGGTTTCGAAAAACAAATAAGAGTACTTGCATCAACAAAACGATGTAAATATTTTCCACCTTGATTAGCATCATGATCATGATTAATAAAAACAGGCATAGTATTAGTTCTTTGATCATATTTATAACCGCCAATATTTAAAGGTACGGCATTAACTTCCCAGTTTAATAATCTACATACATCCTCGTAGGTGTATTTTTGATATAAACATAGATCAGTATCTTTATGTGTAGTAGTATAGTTTGTTTTATATCTATTAATTCCAAATTCGATTAATTCAAGTAATTGTTTTTTAAAATTACTATCTTGTAATAATTCAATTAATTGATGATGAGTGTTTAAATTATCATCTATAAAGATAGCATCTTGAAATGTTGCTTTAGCTCCACCGGTAGCAAATTCTTGTTTTAATTGATTGATTATTGGAAGATAATTAACTTCTTTAAATTTAATCTTATATTCATTTAATAATCGTTCTTTTAATCGTGTAATAATATTTTCTTGATATTCAATACATAGTTTGATTGCTAAAAGTTCATGAATTCGTTTACCAGCAGCAAATTTACTGGAAATGTATTCAAGATATTTTTCTTGTAATGGTGTGAATTTAATCTTATAGTCTTTTTCATTTTTTATTAAGAATTTATGGTATGAACCAAAAGTTTTATTTTGAAAGATTCTTAATACATCAATGGAATCATATAAATCAAAATCAGCTAAATTAGGAATTCTACCTAATTTATGTTTTAAATGTAAATAACTGTCTTTAATGATTTTAGTATCATTAAATTTAGCTCGATCAATTGATTCATAGATTTTCTTTTTAGAAACTAAGTCAAAATTGATTGTGGAAGCTCCTGGCATTAATAAACTGCCCTCACTGACAAATCTTCTTAAGGCATCTTTGTTGTAAGTATAATTTCCACTTAAAGCAATAGGGATTAAGAAGTTCTTTTCATAATTACCAATAAAATCAATAATTACAACATATTCTTTGGATGGACTTTTACGTAATCCTCGTCCTAATTGCTGGACAAAGACAATTGCTGATTGGGTAGGGCGTAACATAATAACTTGATTTACCTTAGGAATATCGATTCCTTCATTAAAGATATCTACTGTAAAAATATAATCTAGACTGTCACCATCATTGCTTTCTAATTTATCGATTGCTTTTTGACGTTTGATTTCACTGTCATCACCGGTTAAGGCACAGGTTCGATAACCACGTTTATTAAATTCTATTGATAATTCAACAGCTTCAGTTTTACGACTGCAAAATATTAATCCTCTAACTCGATTACCTGAATGACCATATAATTCTATTTTATTAATAATATGATTTATCCGTTCAGTTGTTATTAAGTCATTAAATTTTGTTTTATCATCAATGTTTTTTCCATCAACTATAAAATCAGATATACCATAATAATGAAAAGGACATAATAAATTATATTCCATTGCCTGTTGTAAACGAATTTCATAAGCAATGTTATAATCAAACATTTTATATATATCAAAATTATCAGATCTTTCAGGAGTAGCTGACATTCCTAATAGAAAGCTAGGTATAAAGTAATTCATTAATTCTTGATATGACTCAGCACCAGCACGGTGAACTTCATCAATAATGATGTAATCAAAAGTATCTGGCTTAAACATTTCTCGATATTCTTTTTTATGAATTGTTTGAACAGTTGAAAAGATATAATCACTATTAATATCTTTATCACTACCAGTAAAAATACCAAAAGTATGATTCTTGATTATATTTTTAAAGGTGTTCATAGCATCACGAGCAATATTCTCACGATGAACAACAAATAATATTCTTTTGGGATCAATATTTTTAACATCAAAAGCACTGAGATATGTTTTACCAGTTCCTGTTGCCGAAATCAACAAAGCTTTATTTTTATGATTATTTCGTAATGCTGTTAACGAAGCCAGGGCTTCTTGCTGCATTAAATTAGGATGAATATTTTTATGTTTAATAACTGGTATAACTGGTTTAGGAACATATATTTTTTCATATTCACTAATCCATGATTTTGTTAAAGGAACAGAATGTTGCCATTGCATATCAAATTCACCTATTATTTGTGTAACTATGTCATCACATTTATTAGCTTGAATCTTAATATTCCACTCTTGGTTAGTTGATAATGCTGATTGGGTTAGATTAGAGCTTCCAACAATGATATCAAAGTTAGTATCATGCTTAAAAATATATCCTTTTGGATGGAAATCGATTTCTTCATCCTCGAATATGCGCACTTCAATATTATCAAACATCAACAATTCTTTAAATACATTAGGATGATTAAAACCTAAGTATGTTGAAGTTATTATTTTACCTCTAATTCCTCTATCTTTTAAATTGATCAATGACTGTTTTAGTACTGCTAAACCGGATTTGTTGATAAAGGCAACAGAGAAGCAAAAAGAATCACAAGAGTTTAGTTGATTAACTAATTCATGTGATATTTTTATTCCTTGTTTATAGTTGTTAGTTAGCAGTTTAGTTTTATTTGTATTATTAATTAAAGTCTTAGATTGTAATAATGTATACATGAGTTGCTCCTTGTCGATATTAATAGTATAATGCATTTTAGTGACAATAACTAGCGATTTACCTGTATTAATGTTAAAATATATTAAGAAATGGGTGATAATTATGGCTGATTGTATGACAAAAGAACAACGTTCAAGAAATATGTCACATATTAAAAGTAAAGATACTTCAATAGAGTTAAAAGTAAGAAAGTATTTATATCGTCACGGTTTTCGATATAGAAAAAATGATAAAACATTACCTGGGAAACCGGATATTGTACTTTTAAAATATAGGACTGTTATTTTTATTAACGGTTGTTTTTGGCATCATCATTATAATTGTAAATATGCAACACTGCCTAAAACAAGACAAGATTATTGGTTAAAGAAAATTAATAAAAATGTTGAAAATGATTTAAAGCATTATAAGGAATTAGAGCAAATGGATTATAAAGTCATTGTTGTATGGGAATGTGAATTAAAAGAGTGTTTTGAATATAGAATGGAGCAATTGATGGAAGAAATTTATAAAAATAATAATGAATACGAGGAGAATTATAATGTTTGATAAATTGGAGATTGGGAAAAAATACACACAAATTGAATTAGCTGAAATATGGAATTATAAATCGTATCATGCAATAAGGCGGGGAATTGTAACACCGAAAGGTAAAAATATTATTGTTTTATTTATTACAGAAGAAAAAATATCTTATGCCACACAATATAAAGATCACTTAGATGGAAAAATTTTATATATGCAAGGTGAAAATAAGCATGGGCACGACGACCGTTTATTAAATAGTATTGGAAATGACGAGATACACTTATTTTTTAGATTAAGACACCATATGCCTTATGAATATATGGGAAAAGTACATTTAATTGATTTTGAAATAAAAATAGATACACCTAGTTTATTTACATTCAAATTGGAAAATAAGTAATTTAAAACTAATGATTAATGGCATTGTCGTTAGAAGAATCATATTAAATGTTTGGGATAGGATGTCGAACAAAAATGAAAATATCTCAAAATAATTAAACATTAGTACTATTCATTCAGTACCTTTGTTTTGTTATGTAATTTAGATATGATGCATGCTCCCATGGATGTGACATCTGTGGTATATAATATTTTCTTGGTTTTGATTCTTTGTATTCTACATCAAATGTTTTTGATAACTTCTCATGTTCTGGTACTTTTTCTAATATAAAAAGGTTGTTTAAATATAGTTATATGCTTTTACCATAAGATGACTCAATTACCATCGATGTAGTTTCCTTTTTTAATAAATTTTGATTCTATTTACTGTTACAGGTAGATAATACTTATTTTTATAACGAATACAGTGACCATTGTCTATCTTATGTCTAGTTTATACTGCTGATGATTGATAGACTTTCGTATTATCTGGTTGCTTTTCAAAAATTGATTTAGTTTTATTGAGTGGTAGAGCGAATATATCATTGAATTCTTTTATGCGGGATTTTAAAAAGTTACTGGTTTCCTTCATATATGAAATTCTTGCAAGTCTAAGTCCAATGACTAAATGTGATTAAAGAGTTTGATTTAGTTGTTCTACACGTCTTTTTGCTTGTAGGATGCTTGTAGACTCTAGTTCATCACCTGATTGATGACAGGCGTAAGGGGAACTACGTGAACGTATCTTCTTCATTAGAGGATGCGTTTTTCTTTGAAATTCAAAGACCATTAATATTATGGAAAGAATAATAAAATTTAATAGTAGTGTTTTTTTTAACCATTTGTATCAATTGATTTTTTAATAATACCATATTTATATTGCTGATTCATTATTAATTTAATCTTTCTCGTAAGAATATCACTTTCATTTGAGATTATGTCATAAATGAAATTTAGGATAAAATCAATTTTTTTACACTAAGACATCATTACTTTCCATTTATACGTTAAGCTTAATATTTGTATATTTGTAAATCTGCTTGCAAAAAAACAATAAGGATGTTATATTTATGCTATATATCTGATGTGGAGGTGCTATGAATGAGCTTTAAGAATGATATAAAGATGATACGTCATAAATGTTTGATGAGTCAAATAGAATTTGCAAAAGTATTAGGTGTATCATTTGCTACCGTTAGCAGATGGGAAGCTGGACGTAGCAGGCCTAATTTCAAAACTATGAAGCTAATCAACAGTTTCTGTAAAACTCAGGGAATCGACTTTGATGTTAGCGAACAGTTAATGGAGGAAGAACAAAAATGATATATAATGTAATGGATCTGTTTGCAGGAGCTGGAGGTTTAAGTCTGGGTTTCAAGCAAACAGGGCAAGTGAAAATAGTAGCCGCCGCAGAAAATAATCTAAATGCCAGAAAAACTTATAAAAGAAATTTTAAGTTGGCACGGCTTTATTCTGATGTAAGAACAATAGATTATGCAGACCTACAAGAAAATGTGGGGTCCGTTGACATTGTAATTGGTGGCCCGCCATGCCAAGGCTTTTCGAATGCAAATCGTCAGCATACAACAGTAATTAGTATGAATAACAGACTTGTCAAAGAGTATGTTCGTGCTATTTGTCAATTAAATCCGAAAGCTTTTGTTATGGAAAATGTTACTATGCTCCGCTCCAGGGTGCATAGATTTTTCCTTGAAGAGCAAGATTTTGATAACGAAAGAATTATGGCACTTCCTTTATCGGAAGATAAAATAGAAATTTTGCCAGAATGTGTTAATTTTGATAATTCAATTACATTTCTTAAAACTGCGCGGACTGAAATGGAGCTTGTGTGGACAGAAAATTTTTATAAAATTATCAATATCCTTTTTCGTTATCGAATTAACCCCACTAAGTTTGATACTACTCTTGAAAAATATCAGAAAAAGCTGATTGTACAACTTAGAGAGATACTGCATTTAGCTACTGAAAACGAAGAACTTAATGTTTTACAGCAAAACGATGAAAAAATGGCAAAAGCAATATTGCAGTATATTGGGAAGAAAGATAATTTTGATGATACAATATTGGCTATTAGAGATTCTATTATGATGCAGCGAGCGATTATGAAAATCAAAGAGCTGACTGATAACAACATTCATGTTTTTGAATACAAAGAAGAAAAAGGTAGTCTCATTGCAATAGTAAAGTCTTATCCTGTTTTGGATTACATTAGAGCTATTTTAGAGAATGAGCCTTATAATTACACACTAAGTGAAAATACTCTCAATGCAATCCATTATGGAGCTCCACAAAGACGAGAACGTTTTATTATTGTGGGACTCAAAAAAGAAATGAGGGTCGAATATATCGCTCCAGAAATTAGATTTACAAAGGGAAACTATAGAACTGTACATGATGCAATTGCGGATATTCAAGATATAATTCCTGCCAAAGAAGTAACGAGTGATTTTATTGAACTTGAAGTTCATCCTGATGCAATCGGGTTGGAGAAAGAGTTGCGAGGTCGAGCACTGTACAACCATATTACTACCGCAACCAGAGCAACGGCGATGGCGAGATTCAAGGCACTTAAAGCTGGTGAAAATTTCCATGACCTTAATCCAGAACTGAAAACGACATACAGCAATGCTGAACGTACACAAAATACAATCTATATGCGTTTAAAGTATAATGAACCATCTGGAACGGTTGTTAATGTGAGAAAGTCTATGTGGATTCATCCAGAACTGGATCGTGCAATTTCTATTCGTGAAGCTGCCAGATTACAGACATTCCCGGACAGCTTTATATTTGAAGGGACGAAAGATTCGCAATATCAACAGGTTGGTAATGCAGTACCTCCGTACCTGGCAAGGGCAATTGCTGAAAGTATTATTAGTATCTTGAATAGTGCAACAGAATAAAAATGGGCCACACCGATGATTTGAGGAGTGACCCATTTGCTTTATGTTGTTGATTGCTCAGAAATCTTGCAAATCTCATTTGCTTTAGCAAGAATTTTATCATGAATACGCTGCTCGGGCAGACAGTCCAGGATATAAATGCCACCTAGCAGATTGAGATATTTAGCCAGTTCACCGACAATATTTGTGTCGATTGGAAGTCCTTGTGCCTTGGCTTCTATGATTGCGCTAAGGAAAGGACGAATAATAGAAGGGTTGTTGGAAGTATTACGTTCCAAAATGTGCATGATGTAGTCGGAACTTTCACACACAAATTTTGTAAGTTCCCATGGATCGGAACGCTTTTCATCATATGTAAGACGACCAATCCACCATAATCTGGACAGAGCGTTTCTTGTCAAAGAGCGTCTGGCTCCAAAACCGAAGAAAAAGTGTTGCTGTATATTGCCGACCGTACATTTTTTGTTGATATTCCATCTGTATTTTACATAATTCCAGAAAGGTCCAAGACATAAACCTGTCCATAAACGCTCGTCGGATGCCTGAGAATCAGACAAGAAACGGAGATTACCGTAAATACGCTTGACGTTTTCAGCTTCTGTAAGAAAGGGCTTCTCCGCGGTCATATCTAAAGTAAAATCGGGAATCTCTGCGAATTTTGTATCAGAAAATAGAGTATTGCCAAGTTCTTCTTGTAACCAGTCGGAAGAATCTTGTTTAAAGTTTTCGGTCCAGCTTTTAAGGTTGGATTTGATAATGTCGATATTATCATAATTTACAAATTGTAGCTTCATTGTTCGTCACCTCCTGCGGCACCAAAGCTACTTGTCAAAAAGGTGAATGCATCTGTAACAGGATTGTTTATCAGCTTTTGAGCAAGATCTAAGCAGTTTTGGTTGTTAAATTCTTCGCTTTCTATATCACAGTCAAATTGCGTTGAAAGAGCTTTTGACAAAACTTTATACCATAACATATCAGAGTTTTCGATTCGCTCTTGAATAGGTAGAGCTTTCAGTTCTTCCAAGACATACACGAGGGTAGGCACGACGGTAAGAGAGTTAAGAATTGGTTGCGCAAGTGGAGTAGCACTCAAAGCTTTGTAACTGTAAAAATCACTAATAGGAAGCTTGATAATGATTTTTCGCTGGGACATATCAACCAGCATCTGTTTGCAGTTTTCATCAGGGTTCTTACTTATATTGAAGATGGAAGGGGTGTTTGCAAGATCATCAATATCTTTAGAAATATCTACAGTGACCATTTTGCCTACAGCCATTACACAGCCAGCTTCAATCTCAAAATCTATGCCTTGATAATCTTCGTGAAAATCTGGACTGGTGTAAGATTTCAAATCATCGACTGCTACTATGAACGGACAGATTTGTAATTTCCCGTTAACAGCCTTGCTCAGTAATGTGTATACTTCGCTGATTTTTTCAGTTTGAACAACTGTACGAAAACCAGTCTGTGCACATTCTAAATGATAGATATATTTTGCAACACCTTGTTTGATACAATCCTGAAGACTTTGGCAAGTGAGAGTTGCGAGAAAATCAATACGTAGATCGTAACCATCACGAACAATATCAATGGTTACATCAAAATCGCCAGTTCCATAATCGTTTGAATAAGATGATAGAACAGGATAAGGATATAATTTATACTTGATTTCCATATGCCTTCACCTCTAAAGAACAATAATCGTGATAATCAAGCTGAATATTAAGCTTAAGCGCTTTTTTCGCTGTAAATGTCATATTTGTAATTTTATTTTTATAGATCTTCAAATCAGGGCATTCAGAGCAAGATGCCGCAACAATAGTGGCAGCATAGTTCTGCGATTCAGCAGACATAAATACTTCTAAAGTGCCATCTGTTGCAGAGGAAGTAGGGGTAAACACAATCGTGTATTCTCCTGTTGCCTTGTTGCGAACCACATTACGAACACTGGCTGCAGAAATAGCAGATAGCTTCTTATGATATTCAACAGGAACATTGCCTCCACCATCGCCAGGATTACTGCCTCCACCATTTCTACCATGACCACCCTGTCCTTGGTTGCTGTTACCACCTTCACCAGGAATGGCGGTGACAATAATATCACCTTCATCATCGTCAACGAGGGTTTTATTGAGTTCTCCAGTTTGTGTACCAAAAGGTTTAGGTGCAACTTCAGTAACACGGACTTTAATATCTTTTATACTATTCTGCAGGGCTTCAGTACGTTCTTGATTAGGGGATTTGTCAGAGTCGGTTGCGGATAGATATTCACCAACGGTTGGATCGAGAACTTCTTCACTTTCGTCGTTTTTCATTTCATCCAAAGATGTTTTGATAAAGCGAGTCAATGTAGTAAGAAGACGTTTAGCTTTTCTCTTATTCTCAGCACGCTCTATTTCCCATTCAAGATGCTGTGGATTTTCAAGACTACGGAGATAGGAGTTGATGGTATCACCTTCAATAAATAAGGTACCAGCGAATGGAATCAAACCATTGATGTTTCCCTTATCTTTGATTTTCATTCCTGTTTGGCGGATCATCGCAACACGTCTACTGAAAGATGGCATAATCATCAATTTCAAGGTAAGCTTGCCAATAGTTTCGTTATCATCTGTAAGCTCTTTGGTGAATACTCTTGCCAATTTATCATCTATTAGCGTCTGATAGTATTCATCAGCGTGTTCATTAAAGTATTCTTTGTGAGAAATCATTAAGTCTGCCAATGTGTCTTTGCTGATAATGGTTTCATCGACATCTACTACCAGGGTACCGTTGTAAATAGCATAAAGAAAACCATCTAAAATAGAAGCTACCATCTGGTGTTGCCATCTACTATCGCCAGTAAAAGCAGCAATATAAATATCAGTACCGGAATTTTCGACACTACGGGAGTATGTAGGATCTAAGGAATACTGTTTATACATAGGGCTGTTCTTGTCGTTACCATAGAATCCTATTCCCTGAGTAATTTCATTCTTTTTATTCTTGAATGAAGTTAATCTGGAAACTCCCTGAGATGCACATATACCATTTTTGTCGCTTGTGCTGTAGAAAACGGTTCTTAGGGCGGAGCAGGCATACGGCGCAAATTTACCAATACCAAAAGATCCACCATGTCCCCCGGATTTATCGGATGCACCAGAAGATTTTGTTAAGTTACACCAAGGAGAGTTGTATTCTTCATGAGATCCAACAAGACCGGAAGTGTTAAAATCACTAATTCTTAAACAAGTGACTGTGGGCTTATGTATTGCATCCAGCGCCTGGTTAAAAAATATTTTTGCTTTGGCAGATTGTTGCTGTGACCAAAAATCAAGAGATCGTTTAAGGGCATCTTCCAAAGTATTATAATCAGGAATGTTATGGGGATCAATTTCAAATGTTTTAAATTCAATGCGTGTTGGCTCTTCGTTTTCCATACTTGCATCCAAAGAGTTTTGGCAGATTTCTCTTGCTAAAGATTTAATGGGCGTACCTTTGAAAGTTTCTACACCAGAATCAGCAATTCCGAAAATTTGTCCGAAGTTATTTGATGGAAAATTCCATTTTTGTGTTAGATTGAACATATTTATTACCTCCTACTTTTGCTTAAGGTAAATCTGGGAGTTTTCTCAGGTTCCACCTTTGTGAATTTTTTTTTTGCCTCTCGAAGCTCCTGTTCAATAGCTTGGAAAATTTCCTCCACTTCATCCATCGTATATTCGTATACAGATGTATTTGAACAATTACTGAGGAGCTGTAATGTATCGATTATTTTATTGGTTCGGGCTTCAGCAAGTCTGACAAACTTATCATGTTTACTTTCTTTAGCTTGTTTTTTCATAAGAAACTCTCCTTCCTGTTTAATAATATCATATCACCAAAATTCGACATGATCAATAATATTTTAAAAATGTTATATAATATTTTTAAAATATGATAAATGATATAAATATACAGATCATATATAAAGGGCAATAAAATAAAAATATTAATTTAAATATTGCATATATTTTGAAATAAAACAAAGGAAAGAGAACAATTCTGTCTATCCATAGATGAATGTATGGATTTGTTTTAATTACAGGCGGTTGGGCTTATCTTGTCGGAATTATTGTTGATGCATTATTTATTGCTGTTGCAGCTCTTATGGTTGTTGATTTTAATGATTGTGAAGACAAAGAAGAAACAATTTCAATTGATAATATCAGTATTGTAATTGAATAAACAAGATTATAAGAGCTATTATGAAAAGAAAAGTATATGTGATCGAAGTCGCTGAAAAAGAGATTCTTTTTAAAGCATTAGTTTTAAATTTAAAGAATGGCGTAGCTTTTTGACTATGTCATCCTGTAAATATCATATCACTTACTAGTAGGTATGCGCCTAATAAACTACCGTTTTTTATGTTTGAAAATATTTAGGGCATATTGATTTTTATAGTTTTGTTTATTCTGATATGATAAAATTTTTGTAGATGCGAGGATCTTAACATGGATGAAGAAAAATTATTAACTGAAATTCAAATTTTAAAAGAAGAAAATAAAAAATTACGACAATTATTAACTAAGTATGGATATGTTTTTGAAGAGACTAAATTTAGTTCTGAAGATAAAATGAAAATATATCGTAATTATTTTAGAGGTCGTGATGATATTTATGCAATCTTTTAAAAACAGTCAGTTTTTTCAGCGTGTTATAATCGAACGAAAGGAAATTGTTATTACGAAAAAGGCCATGAAGTTTGTTCAAAATGTAATAGCTCCAATTTTGTTCCACTAACTGATGATGCAATCAGAAATCATATTTGTAAACCTAACCAAAGAATTGGCCTATATCCATTATTAAAAGATAATACATGTTATCTTTTAGCTATAGATTTTGATGAGGATGACTGGTTTTATGCTATGTTGAGTGCGTATCGAGTTGCTAAAAGATATGATATTGATAGTTTAATGGAACGTTCTAAATCAGGTGCTGGTGGGCATTTATGGATATTTTTTGATAATAATATTTATGCTTCTTATGCACGAAAATTAGGATTTTTCTTATTAGATGAAGCAATGAAAGTGAATAAACGAATTTCATTTAAATCTTTTGATCGTTTATTTCCTAATCAAGATACTATGCCAATTGGCGGCTTTGGTAATTTAATAGCATTGCTAATGCAATACGATGCTATAAATAGTAATAAAAACACTCTATTTATTGATGAAGACGGTAAATTAGTGAGCAATCAGTTTATACATCTTGCTAATATTAAAAAGACTAGTTCATTAAAAGTAGAAGAAATTTGTCAGAAAAATACCGAAGGGATTTTTAGTAATAAGATAAGTGAAGAAACAGCTGTAAAGTTTAATAACGAAATAAAAGTAGTTGAAGATTCGATGCTAAAGATTTATCGTTTAAATTTAAATGCTCTTACACTTAATACAATCAAAAAGATAGCATCAATTTGGAATCCGGAATATTTTTTATTTCAAAATACACATCGTCCAATATTTCATAAAACGACTCCAGCTATTTTATCAGAGTATGAAGAATCAGATAAATATCTATATCTACCTAGAGGATTAAAGGATAAACTATTAAAGATTTTTGGTGAAAGATTACAAATAGAAGAAATTACAGAATCAGGTCACGAAATAGAAGTTCAGTTTAAGGGAGAGTTAGTTGAATACCAAGAAAAAATTATTGAAGAATTAGATAAACATGATTTGGGTATCGTTAAAGCCCCAACCGGTTCAGGTAAAACTATAATGGCTTTAGCGTTGATTACTAAATATAAGATTAGTACATTAATAATTTTACCTGGTAAAGAATTGTTAAAACAATGGAAAAGACAAATAGATAATTTTATTAAATATCCCGAGGCAAAGCTAAAAAGAGATCATTATATTGGGGAATATACTGGAAATAAAAAGAAATTAAAAGGGAATATTGATATTGCAACAATTCAATCACTAGCAAATATTGAAGATTTTGCTATTTTACAAAGATATGGATTAGTAATTATTGATGAATGTCATCACTGTGCCAGCAATACTTATCGAACAGTATTAAAGCGACTGAATGCTAAAAGAATATACGGGTTTACGGCTACACCTGAACGTCAAGATGGACTAGAAGAAATAACATGTATGTACTTAGGAAATATTGTCGCTAAGGTGAGTGAAAAGGATATTACTAAATATCGGGATTATGAACAAGTTTTAATTCCCCGTTTTACAACTTTCACTATGCTAGAAGAAAAGTCTAACTTTATTGAAGTAGTTAATATTCTTATAAAAAACGAAAAAAGGAATCATTTAATTATTACAGATGTAGTTAGTGAATTTAAAGAAAAGAGAAATATCATTATATTATCTGATCGGGTTGAGCATCTAGAGTATTTATATGATCAACTACGACATGTTGATGAACATATTTACCTGTATTTAGGTAAAACTGATAAAAAAGATAAAGAAAATATTCTTGAAGAACTCAGATACGCTAATAATTTTAATTACATAATTCTAGCATCATCAAAGCTCATTGGTGAGGGTTTTGATTTACCAAGTTTGGAAACTATGTTTATGGCAACACCATTTTCGTGGAAAGGAAGAACAAAACAATATTTAGGTAGATTACATCGCCAATATGAAGGAAAAGAACTAGTAAGGGTATATGATTATGTTGATCATAAGGTTGGATTTTTAGTAAGAATGTTTAATAATCGTTTAAAAACTTATTTGAGTGAAGGATATAATATTTTAGAGAGTAGTGAACTTTCACCATTAAATCAGTATTTGTACGACAATTATATTAAGGCTTTAGAATTAGATATGTTAAATGCTAAAGAAGAAATTATTATTCATAGTTCTAAAATATTACTATCATTAATCAAGAAATCTTATCAATTTATTCAATCCTTATTATATGATGGAATTAGTGTAATTGTTGTGATAAAATCACAAGCATTAAAGCAAAATGATGAAATAGCATATTTAAAGGGACTTGGAGTAAAACTTATTTATAGTGAAGCACAGATTAATAACATTATTATCGATAACAAGATTTTGTGGATACCAAATCGTGGATATTATGAAAGACAAAATAATGTAAATGCATTCCGTATTGAAGATGTTAATGTTATTGAAGAGATTATATCAATAATAAAAGATAATACTTGAGATGAGTAATAATAAATATGGTATACTATAAGAGGTATATAATAAACTTATTATTTGGAGGTGTTTAGATGAAAAGAGTTCCAATCGGTATAGAAAATTTTAAAAAAATGATTGATGATAATTGTTATTACGTTGATAAAACTGGATTAATCAATGATGTTTTAAATGAAGAAGTAATTCTGTATACACGTCCAAGAAGGTTTGGTAAAACATTAAATATGAGTATGCTGTATTATTTCTTTTCAATTAAACAAAAAGATAATGCTTATCTATTTAGAGATTTAAAAATAGAAAGAAATATTGAAGCTAAAAAACATCAAAATAAGTATCCAATTATTTTTATTATCTTAAAAGATATGAAACGTAATAATTTTAATGATCAAACAGAAAAGTTTGCAGCTTTAATTTCTGATATTGTCGATAATAATATAGAATTGTTAGAGAGCCTTGTTTAAATGAACGACAAAAAAACTTATTACAACAATATTTAAATACAACTAGCTCATTATCAAATCTACAAGATGCTCTACTTAATATCTCAATTTGTTTACAAAAGCATTATCATGAAAAAGTAGTTATACTAATTGATGAATATGATGTGCCTTTACAAGAAGCATATATAAATAACTATTATGATGAAATGGTTGATTTTTTAAAAAATGTTTTTAGTGCTGTCTTAAAGACAAATGCTGTTTTACAAAAAGGTGTTTTGACAGGATGTTTAAGAATAGCTAAAGAGAGTATTTTTACGGGTTTAAATAATTTTTCTGTATGTTCTGTTCTTGATGAGATATCAGATAATCGTTTTGGCTTTACAAATGAAGAAATAACAGATATTTTAAGTTATTATCATCTAGAGCAGTATCAAAAAGAGTTTAAAAGATGGTATGATGGATATTTATTTGGTAAAATAGAAATATATAATCCCTGGAGTACATTATTATATGTTAACAAATTAATTAAAACCTCTAGTATAACAGGTGAATCATTTTGGGCTAATACTAGTGGTAATGAGATTATTTATCGTTATATAACTAATAATAATCTTAAACTAAAAGATGAATTTGATATTTTAATTAATGGCGGGATAATAAAAAAAGTAATCAAGCCGGAATTAACATATCGTCAAATGGATGACCTCAATAATATTTATAGTTTTCTTCTTTTTACTGGTTATCTTAAGATTAATAAATACTTAGATTACAATTATTATGAATTAATGATTCCTAATTATGAAGTTAAAATGATCTATCAAGAAACATTTGATGATTGGACTAAAGAAATTATTGAAGATAATAGTCAAAAACTAATAGATGCGCTTTTAAACAAAGATGAGGATAAAGCTAATAAAATTTTAAATTATATTTTATTACAATCAATCAGTTATCATGATAATAAAGAAAGCTTTTATCATGGTTTTATAATGGGTTTAATGAATGGTAATAATATTTATTCTAATATTGAAACTGGTGATGGACGCAGTGATATAAAATACTTACCAGTAAATAAAGAAAAAAGAGGTTTTATCTTAGAACTAAAGATAGTTAAAGATAAAGACCTCTATGATACTGCGGTTGAAGGCTGTAATCAGATTATTGAAAAACGCTATTTGGAAGGTGAAAAAGTTCGTGGATATCAAGATATAGTAGGTTATGGAGTAGCATTTGATAAGAAAAGATGTTTTGTTAAAATGGTCAAACAATAATTACTCCATATTCTCTAATAAATTATTAATAAAACTATCATAATTATAACTATGAATAATACTTTGCTGTAACTTAGCATTATTAACAATTTCAATAAAGATATCATAAAGGTGCTCAATGTCTTGTTGGTCACCTTGTTTTATTGCTAGTAAAAAGATAATCTGAACCGTATCTTGTTGATACCAGGTTAATGGTTTATCGATGATAGCAACAGCAACTTTAGTATCTTTAGCACATAGGCGCATAGGATGTGGTAATGCAAATACTTCATTCATATTAGTTTTTGCTAAATTTTCACGTTCCATAACACAATCAAAATAATTGCTATCAACAATATTTTGTTTTTCCATTAATTGACACATTTGTTTTAATAAAGATTCTTTAGAGTCTATTCCATCTAAATGAATAAAGAGGTTTTTATCAAAAAATTTATTTGATTTCTTCATTTTATTTAAAGAAATTGATGTTAGAAATTTAGAGATTGCTTCGATATCTTGATTATTTAAAGCAAAGTCAACAGTAATGGTAGGAATATGTTCACTCTTTAATGGTATTGTAGAAATAACAAAGTCAATATTCAATAATTCTCTTTTTGTATAATTAATAAATTCGTTATATGAAGCTTTACGAACAATTGTTATCTTATCTTTAAAGAAAACATTTAATCTAGCTTCTAACATTCTTGTTGTAGCTTGACCAGAACCACAGACTAAAATAACACTTTTGTTTTGAAGGCTTCCTGAAAAACAACGCTCAATCGCAGCTCCGATATGCAAAGAAACATAACCAACTTCATCTTCAGTTAAAATATATGGTGGCTTATTAAAGATTTTTGCGGTACACGTTAAAGTAATATCAAATGCTAAAGGAAAATTAGTTTTAATGGTATTTAATAATGGGTTTCGTTTATTTAACGCAAATGATTTAGTATTTAAGATAGATTTAAAATGTAAAAAGAGGTCATGTGACAAAATTTCATCATTACGCAAATCAAAATTATAATCGAAATATATATTATTCAATAACTCTTCTACTAACTCCTTGATTTTATTATCATTATCGACTAAGTCGTTTAATTGTGTATTGGCTACTAAATGTGAATAAATATATTTTTTTTCACCTTCACTAATCGTAATATTAAAAGTATACTCAATTTCATTTGCAATATCATCAATAAAATCAGTATAATTATCATCAATTTTAATAGTATTGTTCGTATTGATATAACAGTCAAATTGAATTCTTGAGATCATTAAAGCAAAATGGATGATTAGGTTTTTAAAATTAAAATCATTTGTTTTTATATGTGCATTTTTTAATTTATTAGAGATAATTTGTTTAAGAAGATCTAGATCAATTCCCTCAAAAAGAGTATATTCATCTTTTGTAAAGCCGGTAACATAGTTTTGAAAGTTGTACGATAAAACATTTTCAACTAGACATTTGCGTTTATCATCTTCATTACCAATTATTTTGACCCCGACATTAGTTTTTGAGATATATTCAAGATTATATTTTGAAAAAATAGCTTTTAAAGTTTTAATATAGTTTTGTAACGTATTTTTACTCACATAGATATTATCAGCCAAATCATCTAGACTCATATATTCATCACTATATAATAATAAATTTAATAAATATTTAATCCGATCTTGAGAACTGTCTAATTCTAAATTACTAGTTCTTGTTTGTTTTATTGAACATAAAAAAGTATTATATTTTTCTTGATCATTGATCTCAATATAATATCCAGCTTTTCTTTTTAATTTTATTTTTGCTCCATTTTTTTCAAGAATTTCATTAATTGCCTGAATATCACTACGGATCGTTCTATCTGTGATGTTTAATAGAACTGATAACTGACTTGCAGATACTATATTATCTTGTCTGACATAGTCAAATATTTCATTTAAACGATTGTATGGAAACATCATTATCACGATTCCTTCCTTATTATGTCTATATTGTATAGATAATTGTTTTTTTATGCAAATAAATTATTTCCAAAATAAAATGGAAATCTTGATGTTTATAAAGTAAAAGTTTCCGTTAATAAGTGGAAATAGCATTGATTGAAATAAATTTAGATTCGAGATAGACTATAGTTGTAGCAAGGAGGTAGTAACGGAATGCTTAATGAAGATTATATATTTTTGGATGTGAAAGTGACGAATAAAAATCAATTATTAGGGTTTATTGCAGACAAAGCCCATGAATATAATATTTGTGACAATCGAGAAGGACTGCTTGAAGATTTAATAAAACGTGAAGCAGAATTTCCAACAGGATTGCAAGATGGATTCGCAATTCCACATGCACGTAGTAACCATGTCAAAAAGGCTGCAATTTTATATTTAAGAACTGATGAAGCAATTGAGTGGGGAACTATGGATGATAAAAAAGTGAATTATTTATTTTCATTGTTAGTTCCTGAACAAAATGAAGGAAATCTTCATTTACAGATGATATCTAAATTAGCTACTTGTTTATTAGAAGATGAGTTTAAGAATACGGTAAAATCTTCAACTAATAAATCGGCGCTAAAAGATTATATATTAAAAAATATGGAGGTAGATTAAATGAAAATCGTTGGTATTGCCGCTTGTCCTGCGGGATTAGCACACACACCTATGGCAGCTAAAGCCTTAGAAAAAGCAGGAGCTAAATTAGGTTATGATTTAAAAATGGAGCAGCAAGGAAGTATGGGTCAGGTCAACAAGATTACTGAGGAAGAGGCTAAAGAAGCAGCTTTTGTAATTGTAGCATCAGATCAAAAAATTCTAGGAATGGAGCGTTTTGAAGGAAAACCGGTAATTAGAATTGATATTACAACTTGTATCAAAGCTCCGGAGGCGGTCATAAAAAAATGTGTTCAAGCAACACAAAAATAAAAAAGCAATTTAACTTGGCGGAGTCAAATTGCATACACAAAACTATAGTGAGTAGTGTGTACTCTCATTATAACATAAAATATGAAAAGAGAGGTAAAACGAATGAAAAAGTTTTTAAAAGATGCTAAAGGACATATAATGTCAGGAATTGGTTATATGCTACCTTTAATTATTGGGGCATCACTAGTTGTGGCTATTCCAAAATTGATAGGGGTAGCGATGGGAATCAATAGTCTTGATGCTTATGCAACAAAAGATGGGTTCTTACACATCTTATATTTATTAGAGCAGGTAGGTTGGACAGGTATTGGCTTAGTTAATACTGTATTAGCTGGTTTCATTGCCTTTTCAATTGCTGACAAACCTGCTATTGGAGCTGGTTTAATTGGTGGGGCATTAGCTAGTAATACAAAAGCCGGTTTTTTAGGAGCTGTTATTGCTGCGTTTATCGCTGGATATATTGTAAAATGGGGTAAAGAACATATCAAATTACCTGATTCAATGCAGCAAATGATGCCGTTAGTTATTTTACCATTTTTAGCAACTGGTGCCGTTGCTATAATTATGGGAGTTATTCTTGCGACTCCACTAGCCTCAATTAATGATGCTTTAGTATCGTGGTTAAGAGATATGTGTAGTGGTGGAACTAGCCAATTGATCCTTTCATTAGTTTTAGGAGCAATGATTGCTTCAGATATGGGTGGACCAATCAATAAGTCAGCATGGATGGCTGGAAATGTTTTAATGACAGAAGGAATTTATCAACCAAATGTATATATTAATTGTGCTATTTGTATTCCCCCATTAGCATATGCAATTGCTACTGTAATTAAGAAAAATCGTTTTTCACCAAGTTTTAAAGAAGCCGGTAAAGGTAACTGGGTTATGGGATTTATTGGTATTACCGAAGGAGCGATTCCTTTTACATTAGTTAAGGCTAGCCGTTTAATTCCTATTAATATGATTGGTGGAGCTTTAGGAGCAGGAATCTGTTGTTTACTTGGAGCAACTGCTGATATTCCGCCAGTTGGAGGAATGTATGGATTTGTTTCAATCACTGGTGGTTGGGCTTATCTTGTTGGAATTATTGTTGGAGCTTTATTTATTGCAATTGTAGCACCAATGGTTGTTGATTTTAATGATGATAAAGATGAAGAAGAGACAATATCAGTTGATGATATTGAAATAGTAATTGAATAAAAAATAGGAAGATGAAAATCTTCCTATTAAATTAAAGGAGTTAATATGAAAAGAAAAGTACATGTGATCCCTCATTCACATTGGGATCGAGAATGGTATTTTACAACTTCAAGATCAAAAGTTTATTTAATGAAAGATCTTAAAGACGTTTTAGATACATTAGAGACAAATAATGATTTTAAATATTTTATGGTCGATGCTCAAGGTTCATTATTAGAAGATTACATTAAATGGATGCCACAAGATAAACAAAGAATTAAAAAACTTGTCCAAGCTAAAAAATTAATCATTGGACCTTGGTATACTCAAAGTGATCAACTAGTAATTTCTGGTGAAAGTATCGTTCGAAATATGTATTATGGAATGAAGTGTTGTGAAACTTTCGGAGAGTATATGAATGTGGGTTATGTTCCTGATTCATTTGGACAGTCAGGTAATATGCCTCAAATATATCGCCAGTTTGGAATTGAAGATACTTTATTTTGGCGAGGCGTTAGTGATGATATGGTCAAACATACCGATTATAATTGGCGTGGTGATGATGGCAGTGTTGTTTTTACTACCCAAATTCCTTTTGGTTATTATATTGGTGGAAATATACCTGAAGATGATAAAGCAAGTGATGAGTTTTGGCAAAAAGAATGTTTTGAAAAAGCCGGCAGCCGTAGTGCTACAAAACATATTTACTTCCCTAATGGTTTTGATCAGGCTCCTATTCGTAAAAATCTTCCTGATTTGATTAAGGAAAGAAATGAAAAAGATCCTGATAATGAATACATTATTAGTTGTGTTGAAGACTATATTAAAGATGTAAAGAGTGAAAAACCTGATTTAGAAGAAGTGAGTGGTGAATTAGTAATTGCCAAGCATATGCGGATTCATAAATCGATTTTTTCATCGCGAAGTGATTTGAAAGTGTTAAATACGCAAGTACAAAATTATGTTACTAATATTTTAGAACCGATGTTAACAATGTCGTATCATTTAGGTAATGATTATCCCCATAGTGCAGTTAGTGAGATTTGGAAATTGTTATTTGAAAATGCAGCTCATGATTCAATTGGATCATGTATTTCTGATAACGCTAATGAAGATGTATATATGCGCTATAAACAAGCTCGGGATATTGCGGTTAATTTAGTTGAGTTACATTCACGTTTGATTGCAACTAAAATCAAGAATAAAACTAATAATGAGATTACCTTAACATTATTTAATACATTACCAAAAAAACGTAATGATACAATTATTTTTGAAACATATTTACCAGCTGATAATTTTGCAATTAAGGATAATCATGGTAATCATGTTAAATATACTGTAATTGAAAAAACAGATCTTACTGACTATGTTTTATCACAAACAATTCGATTAAATCCTAGTAAAAATATCTATCTGCCTAGTGTAGTCTATCAAGCAAAGATTGCCATCGAAGCTAGAGATGTACCAGCATTAGGTTATGTGCAATATACAATTGATTTGGATGATAAATCTAATGACGATCTTCAAGAAATAACAAGCATGGAAAATGAGTATTATCAAATTACAGTTAATAAGCAAGGAAGTCTTGATATCTATGATAAACTAGCTGATTATCATTATCAAAATCAAGCTGTTCTTGTTGAAAATGGTGATGATGGTGACAGCTTCAATTACTCGCCGCCACGTCAGGATTTAGAAATATTTTCTATTAACAGTGAATTTGATTACCAGATAACTGGCTCTAGTCTTTATCAAAAGACAACGATCAATTATAAAATGGATATTCCTGCTGATTTACAAGAACGGGCTAAACAACAGACAAGTATTAAGTTACCAGTAACTTTAGAAGTGGTTTTAAGAAAAGGTTCAAATATAATTGATCTAAACGTACATGTCGATAATCAAGGATTATCACATCGTTTATGCATCTTATTTGATAGTGCGCTGACGACTAAATTCAATTATGCTGATCAGCAGTTTGGTTTGATCAAACGACCAAACACTTATGATAAAGAAATGGAGTTATATCTTGAAGGGTTAGGAAACCAGGAGAAGGCAGAAAAACCAAAAGAATTAGCTAATTGGGTCAATGATCAATCTACTTGGCAAGAACCACCAATATCAATTGAACCAACGCAAAGCTATGTTGCTCTTGCCAATAAAAGTAGAGGAATTGCGGTTATTCCCCAAGGGGTTCGCGAATATGAAATCATTGGTGAGCAAGGAAATCAAATTAGATTAACATTGTTTAGAACATATGGTTTTATGGGTAAAGAAAATTTAGTTTATCGCCCCGGTCGAGCTTCAGGCGAAAGAATCATTGCAACTCCAGCTGCCCAGTTATTAAAAGAAATGGATTTTAAATTAGGATTTACAACTTTTAACTGTGATATTAATAATGCTAATATTGATACTTTAGCCAAAGAATATAACACCCCAATTGAAGTATATGAATACGCTGATTTCTTAAATGGTAGATTGATTTTTGCCCAAGAAGATGAGAAACAAATTTTACCAGTTACTAATTCGCTATTTGAAAGTGAAAATAACTTAGTTGTTAGTGCAATCAAAAAAAGTGAAGATGGTGAAGGATATATAATTCGTCTATTTAATGGTAAAGATCATCAGGATATTGGTGATAAACTAACTTTTAATTTTGATATAAGTGAAGCATATTATACTAATTTAAAGGAAGAGAAGATTGAGCAAATAAATGTTGTTGATAATAGTGTAGTAATTAAACCAATATCACATTGTAAATTTATTACGATTTTAATAAAATAATTATAATAAACCTATATAGAAAAGTACAATCATTATGATTGTAATTCTAATAGGTTTTTTTATTATAATCACATATTTTTTATTAGAGCAATGATTAAAAGTAATAGTAGGGAGTTGATTTTTAAGGGGCTAAGTTAATATATTTTTAAATATAAAATGGTAAAAGTATTGATATATATTTTTTTATTAAGATATGAAAAGGGGAAAAGTGCGTAAGTGAGAATAAAATTAATCAAAAAATAAAAATGTAAATATAGATACTATAAATATTAGTATTAATCCTAAAAAAGACGCCTATTTAATATAGTATTAAACATAATTAAAAAATATTTTTACTAGAAAATAATAACAGTTAATTTTTGTTGTTATTAATGTAAGCGCTTTTGCTTATGAGATAAATATATATTATAATAAAAATATGTAAAAAAATGGAGAGTATAGAGATGGATGTATATGAAATAAAGATAAAATTATATTTATTGAAAGATATAAAAATTGAAGAAACACAGACTTATTTAGCATACTTTATTGATAGTGTAATGGTTAAAGATAATATGTTTTTAGGTATACATGAGACTAATCAGTATAAGTTTTATACTTTTGATAGTTTGTATCCTTTAGCTAAAAATGGGGTTTATCAAAAAGATAATTCGTATATGTTTAGAATAAGAACGTTAGATTATCAATTAGCTCAATATTTATATGATACTTTAGCTAAAAATCGGACTAAAGAATTTCAAGGTCTGACCGCTGAGGTTAAAATAATTAAACCAAAATTAATCAAAAAAATATATACACTTACACCAGTGATTTTAAAAACAGAGCAGGGATACTGGAAAAACAGCATTAAAACAGAGGATTTTGAAAAACGATTAAAAACTAATTTAATTAAAAAATACAAAGATATAACTGGTGAAGAAATTAATGAAGATTTTCAATTATATTATCAAATTAATTTTAAAAATAAGGTTCCGGTATCGAGAAAATATAAAGGAATTAAATTATTAGGGGATATGATTGAATTAGAAATTGCAGAAAATGATAATGCTCAAAAATTAGCTTTTTTAGCAATCGGATCAGGTTTGTTAGAAATGAACGCTAGAGGATTTGGATTTGTTAATTACATATATTATTGAAAGGAGGTTATATAATGCTTGATGAATGTTTACGAATTTTTAAGCAAGAGCTTAAAGATAATACAAATTTAGTTTTAAATACAATAATTTTGGCTGACGGGGATTATGTTTTAGTACATAGCGACGGTACTTATGATGTTGAAAAAATTAAATATTCAAAAAAGGATCATTGTTTAATCGAAAAGCCAGAAGATGAAATATATGATAAATTATGTTTTTATGATTATCAAAGTCAGTTGGTGAGTATGAATAAACCACAAGATCCAGGGAAAACGATTCATTCAAATAACTATTTATCATTATTTGTAAAAAAGGAAAGTTTTAATAATGGTAAAATGACTGATGAAGCAATTGAAAGATACTTCAAGGCCTTAGAAAATCCCCAAGACAAATATAAAGGTAAAGATTTACAGATGTATAATTTTATAAATGATAATATTAGTGAGATTGATCAAGAAAGATTGTTACATAATAAGCAATGGTTAAAAGAGCATATATATAATTTAGAAGGCGTTGATTATAATGAGAAGGATTATTTAAAAATCTTTTTTGAAGTAGATGACCAATTATATATTGATGAAGGAAATCGTTATCTTTTAACTAAGATATTTAATTGTAATGATTATAATGTTTATGATAACGGCACGGTTTATGGATTACCTAATTATAATTTGCAATTAAATGCAAAGAAGCCTTTTTTAGAGAATAAAACCCGGATGCATAAAATTCCATATATGGTTTCCTTAGAAGATGCCTTATTACAAAAACAGTTTTTTGATTATTTGTTAAATCGAGTAAGTACTGGTAAGAGCAATGTATACATAAATGAAGACGATGATAAAAGAATCTATTGTTTAGATAATACTGAAAATATAGATAAGGGATTTAATGGATTTTATCTTAAAACTAAAAAAGGTAAAGAATTAGAAATACACTATATGGATGTTGTTACTGATTATAAACAATATCTAAATCCTTTATTTGATTTTGAAAATGTTATTGGTGCTTTAGACGACGAATGTTATCGAGAATATAAATATCGTAATGACGTTGAAAAATTAATTAATAATATTTTGTTTTCTAAGTATTTAATTAATAATTATTTTACCGCTCCAGATGATATAAAAGGTATTAAAACAGATAGTGTTTACAAGAGTAATCTTTTAACCTGTAGGAATGCAATTTTTGCTTGGACACGTGCTGGAAGAGTTGATAATATTGGATATATATTACCAAAAGCAGCATTAGGGGTTGTAATTAATTCAATTAGAAAAGAATATATAAGATTAGCTCAAAAGCAGTTAAATCTTTATTTTGCTTTAGATAAATATTTTAATAAACAGGAGAATAATATGGAAAATGTAAGAGAGAGCTTGCGAACTAAAATAAATAGCGAGCATCAAAATGTAATTGAAAATGATTTAGAGTATAGCTTTGCGGTTGGTCAAGCACTAGCTTATCTGCAATCAAAAAGTAAGGCTAAAAATAAAACTCAGGATATTATTAATCAATTTATTGTTATTAGAAATGATCGGGTTTTAAAAATAAAATTAAAACAGTTTTATCAGCGGTATAATTACAGTTTATTTGTAGGGAAAACACGGTTTAATTATATGTTTTCGATGATTATGGAATATCTTGATGTAAATAAAATTGATCAAGGAATGTTATTAGCTGGATATTTAGGAGAAAATTTAATTTATGAAAAGGGAGAAAAGGAAAATGGATAAAAGAGTATACGGAGTAATTGGAATATCTTCAATAATGTCGAATTGGAACGCTGATTTTTCTGGCTATCCAAAAAGCTTATCTGATGGAACGATTTTTGGTAGTGATAAGGCTTTAAAATACCCAATGAAAAAGATGTGGGATAATGAAGGTAAAAAAGTTTTATATATGAAATCAATGAAATTTTCACCACAGAAAGATGGCACTGTAACATTAGTACCTAATTCATTAAAAGAAAGATATGAAAAATTATTTGATGTTGATGATTTAGGAAAATGTAAAGATGCTAAAGAAGTATTGTCTAATTTAATGAGTGCGGTTGATGTTAAAAACTTTGGAGCAACATTTGCAGAAGCTAAAAATAATATCTCAATTACTGGTGCTGTTCAGTTTGGGCAGGGAATTAATAAATATAGTGAAAGTGTAGCTGAAGAACAACAAATCTTATCACCATTTAGAGATAGTTCAAAAGATAAAGAAAAAGATGAAGAAGCAAAAAATTCAACTTTAGGTACTAAGATCGTTAGTAATGAAGCGCATTATTTCTATCCTTTTTCAATTAATCCTAGTGCTTATAAAGAATTTGTGGCTTTAGGAGTCACAGATGGCTACACTGAAGAAGATTATTTAAATTTTAAAAGAACGGCTTTAGTAGCGGCAACTTCTTTTTCATCAAATGCTAAAGAAGGATGTCAAAATGAATTTGCTTTATTTGTGGAAACTAAATCGGATACATATTTACCAAATTTAAGCGAGTATATTAGTTTTGAAAAAGCAGATATTAATAAAATTAAAATTGAATGTAACATGTTAAATGAATTAGAAGATGTTTTAAATATTGAAATTTATTATAATCCTGAAACAACAGTTTTAGAATCTAATTTACAAAAAGCAAAAACTTATAACCTGATTACTAAAAAAGAGGTGTAATATATGCAGGCACTTAAATTTACTTTAAGTGGTAAAACAGCTTTTTTTAAGCGTCCGGAGGTCAATACATATTATTATTTTACTTTTGGTAATATTCATAAAGTTGCGCTATTAGGAATATTTGGGGCAATTTTAGGTTATCAGGGCTATAATAATACGATTGAACTACCAGAGTTTTATCAAAAATTAAAAGATATCAAATTATCTATTTTGCCTCATAATAAAAAAGGTTATTTTTCAAAAAAAATACAGTATTATAACAACTCGGTTGGTTATGCTTCCAAAGAACAGGGTGGTAATTTAATTATAAAAGAACAATGGTTAGAAGCTCCTTGTTGGGATATTGTTGTTTTGTTGGATAATGAGGAGGCAAATAAATTAGCTAAAGCTATAATAAACAAAAAATGTATTTTTATACCATATTTAGGTAAAAATGATCATCCTGCTAATATTACTGATCCTGTAATTGTTGATTTAGAGAAACGTAATATTGATGAAGAATCTTTGGCCTGTTTATTTCCTAAGGGAGATTTTGAAGAAGCTGAAGATATTGATATTGATTTTTATAAATATCAAGAAAGTTTACCAGTTAGATTAAATGAAAAAACGGGATTGTATGAGTATATGACATTTATTCATACTAACCTTTATATGGATGAAGGCAGTGTATATAGTTTTGATGAAAAAAACATTGTATTTTATTAACCCGCTATTAAGCGGGTTTTATTAAAGGGAGGATATTATGGATATAGATGGATATCTAGTTTCGCTAGAAAAAATAATAATTAATATTGATCAGTGCTATGGACATAGAGATGATGATCATCAAGAAACAATTAATGAACATATTCAATTATGCACGAAATATTTGAAAGAAATATTTAAATTAAAGAAATTGGATTCGATTTTAAAATCTTTTAACATTTCTTTAGGAGAGGGGTTATCAGATGAAGGAAAAGAAATGTTTAATGAGTTATTTTTTAACACAATTACCTTTCATGATACCGGAAAAATAAATCCAGTTTTTCAAAATGATAAAATGAATAATCCAGTAATGAATTATTTAAATCCACCTAAAAATTTAGAATCTGATCATTCAAAATTATCGGCATATATCTATTTAGGATATTATTTAAATAAACTAAAAACACTAACAAAAAGTGATATCAAATTATTAAAATCTATTATCTATATAAATGCTTTTGTAATTTCTCGACATCATAGTAAAATTGATGATTTTAGAACACGCTTTATTGATAAGTTTGATAGTGATGATGAATTAGAAAAGAGAATTATTGATTGGGTTAATGATGATGAATTTGCAAAATTGTTTAAAGATGGTTTTAGTCTTATACCTTTAAAACAAAAAGGACGTGATAATTTATTTAAAAAACTAAGAAAATATGAAACTAATAAGCAAATTGATTTATATGTCTATGTTAGATTCTTATATTCACTTCTGGTTTTTTGTGATTATTATGCAACAAGTGAATTTTATGGTGATAATAGAAATAATGTAATGCTTAAAGATGCTGATTTTAGTGAAATCATGGAACTATATGATAATAGTGAATTAGTTACAAAGATTAGAAAGAATGATGTTGGAAAAGAAAAAATCAATGGATTAAGAACAAAGATATTTTTAGAAGCGGAAAGAAATTTACTAGAAAATATTGATAAAAATATTTTTTATTTAGAAGCTCCAACCGGGAGTGGTAAAAGTAACACAGCATTAAATCTTAGTTTACGTTTAATTGAAAATGATGATAGTTTAAATAAGATAATATATGTATATCCTTTTAATACATTAGTAGAACAAAATCTAGCATCGTTAAATAAAATTTTTGGTAATAGTAAGGCTATGAATAATATTGCTGTCGTTAATTCTACAACTCCATTAAAAAAGGATGAAGATGAAAACTTTTCGGATGAATATCAAAAAGCATTATTAGACCGTCAATTTCTAACATATCCAATTATTCTAACGACCCACGTAGGTTTGTTTGATACTTTCTTTGGAAATAACCGAGAATCAGCGTTTGGTCTATGTCAATATGCAAATTCGGTAATAGTTTTAGATGAAATCCAAAATTATCGAATTGAAATATGGAATGAGATGATCATCTTCTTAAAAGAGTTTGCTCAAATTCTTAATCTAAAAATAATTATCATGTCAGCAACATTACCAGATTTAGAATTACTTACAGATGATCGTAGTAATTCAGTTTCATTAATAACAAATCCTCAAGAATATTTTTTAAATCCAATTTTTAAAGATCGAGTAAAAACAGATTATAGTCTAATAAATGTAGAAAATACTGAAGAAGCGTTATTAAATCATGTTTTAGAGATGAATAAGCTAAAGAAAAAAATAATGATTGAGTTTATTGTTAGAAAAAGTGCAGAAAAGTTCTATCGTCAATTAAAAGAGATAGAATTAGATTGTGAAGTTTTATTTATTAGTGGTTTTGATAGTGTATTAGAAAGAGAAAAAATCATTAGTACTGTTAAAACTTCAAAACATCTTATTTTAGTAGCAACCCAGGTAATTGAAGCCGGTGTCGATATTGATATGGATATCGGTTATAAAGATATATCTAAACTTGATAGTGAAGAACAGTTTATGGGAAGAATAAATCGCTCATGTAAAGAAGATGGAAAAGGAATAGTATATTTCTTTAATTTAAATAAGGCAACCAATATTTATAAGGGGGATGAACGTGTTGCACAGAAAAATTTAACATTGTTTAATGATGATATGAAAAAAGTATTGTTAAAAAAGAACTTTAATTATTATTACCAAAAACTTCTTAAGACTCTAGCAAATAGAGCTAAAAAGCCTGAAGAAAAAAATGTTCCCGATTTTTTTAGAGAAAGTGTTGCGTGTTTAGATTATCAGGCAGTAAGTAAACGAATGGAATTGATATTAGATACTAGAGATCGAGTAACGATATTTTTAGGAAGAACGGTAATTAATATTGATGGGGAAGAATTTGATGGTAAAGATATTTGGAATCAGTATGTAGATTTATTGAAAAATAATGAAATGGATTATGCTAAAAAAGTATATGAGTTGTCAGTGGTTAAAAGTATGATGAATTATTTTATGTATCAAGTTATTAAAAAAAATCAATTTGATTTTAAAGAGCAGGTTGGAGATATTTATTATATTGAAAATGGTGATGATTATATTTTAGATGGTAAATTAAATACAGCCCTTTTTGAAACTGAGGATGAGTTATTTATATAGAGGTAAGAATATGGAAGTAAATGGAACATTAATAAACTATTATTTTCATTGTCAAAGGCAATGTTATCTTCATGGTAATCGACTTAATTTAGAGGATGAAAGTGAAAATGTGAAGATTGGTAAAGCATTGCATGAAGAAAAGTATAAAGATGATAAGAATTCAGAGATTGCAATTGATAATATTAGGTTAGATAAATTAACTGCAAAATATTTAACTGAAACAAAAAAGTCTGATGCTGATTTAGTTGCAGCAAAGTGGCAACTATTATATTATCTTAAAATTTTAAAGTCAAAAGGAATAATACGAAAAGGACGAATAGAAGTAATTGAAAAGAATAAACAAAATAAATCTTTTATTGAAGTGGAGCTAATAGAAATTGAAGAAAAAGAATTAGATAAAATTGTTATTAAAATTAAAGAATTATTAGAAAATGATCAAATACCACCAGTTTTAAATGAAAATAAATGTAAAAAATGTGCATATTATGCATATTGTTATATATAGGAGGTGTTGTAATGAAAAGTACTAAATACATAACTAGTATGGGAGATTTAAAACGTAAAGATGATTCGCTTTGTTTTAGAAAAAGTGGTAAGAATATATATTTACCAGTAGAAAATATAAAAGAGATATATTGTTTAAATGAAATTTCTCTTAATACTAAATTATTAGATTTTATCTCATCTAAAAATATAATTATTCATTTTTTTAACTATTATCAGGGTTATAGTGGTACCTTTTATCCAAAAGATAAATATACTAGTGGTAAATTGTTGATTAAACAGGTTGAAACATTTAATAATTATCGTATTGATATTGCAAAGGCAATAGTTAATGGCATTGCAATTAACGTTGATGAAACTTTATATCACTATTATAAGCATGGTAAAAATGAGGTTAAAGAAACAATAGACTGGTTAAGAAAAGAGGTGCCAAAACGTTTAAAAAAAGCAGAAGATATTAAAATGATTATGGCGGTTGAAGGAGAAATATGGCAACGTTTTTATAGTATGTTTAGATATATATTACCTGAAGATTTTATAATGAACAAAAGAGTAAAGAGACCACCTGATAATCCAATTAATGCACTAATTTCTTTTGGTAACACTTTACTTTATACAAAAACAATTTCAGCGATATATCAAACTCACTTAAATCAAAGTATTTCTTTTTTACATGAACCTACAGAACAAAGATTTTCTTTGTCTTTAGACTTAAGTGAAGTATTTAAACCGATCATTGTTTTTAAAACAATCTTTGAATTAGTCAATACTAAAAGATTAACGGTTGAGAAACATTTTGATAAGAAAACTAATTATTGTCTTTTAAATGATAAAGGTAGGGATATATTTATTGAAGCTTTTGAAAATAGAATGGAAACTAAATTTTTACATACTAAATTAAAGAGAAAGATAACATATAAAACAGCTATTAAATATGATGGTTATAAATTAATTAAAACAATTTTTGAAAATAAATTATTTATACCATTTTCTATAAAGGATAAATATTAATGAAAATAAAAAATCATAACTATGTAATCGTCTGTTACGATATTGGGGAAAAAAGAGTAAATAAAATATTTAAGATATGTAAAAAATATCTTCCTCATTATCAATATTCTATTTTTAAGGGTCCTATTACCCCTTCTAAATTAATTTTATTAAAAAAAGAACTAAAAAAAGCTATAAACAAAGAAGAAGATTGTGTAAGTATTATTAAATTACAGAGTGAGGATTCATTTGATGAAGAAATTTTAGGGAGTCAAAAAGAGGGAAATGAAGATAGTTTAATTATATAATTTACCAGGCTCAATTTCTTTTTAATGTCCTAAAACTGTTGGGAGAGTAAGCGTTTAAGAGAATTTTACTAGCAATTATAAAAAAGTAAAATCATTTGGTAAAAAAGTAGAAAAGTATTGATAGATATAGGTTTTGAGGTATAATAGAAAGTGTAAAATGGCTTATTTACTAGGGTTTAATAACAACATAAGATGTATTGAAATTAAATTTTTATCCTTTCTATAAAATTAAAGGGCTAGTTTAATAACAACATAAGATGTATTGAAATTTGAAATGTAACACAATACCCGTTACATGTTTACCGGTTTAATAACAACATAAGATGTATTGAAATATATTAAACTGTTCATACTCCTGTGCATCTTTACCGTTTAATAACAACATAAGATGTATTGAAATTAAAATTCAGCATCATAAATATCATCGGAATTCAGTTTAATAACAACATAAGATGTATTGAAATTCGTTTAAGGGGTTAAGGATATGATAAGATAAATTCGTTTAATAACAACATAAGATGTATTGAAATTAACCATAACGAGCAGTTTCCGCTTGAATACGAGCAGTTTAATAACAACATAAGATGTATTGAAATGCTTGACCGTTTCTTGTGCTCCAATGATTCGATCTTTGTTTAATAACAACATAAGATGTATTGAAATTCTATTTAATCAAAGGAAACCATGGTTTTATGTGCGTTTAATAACAACATAAGATGTATTGAAATTAGGAGTATAGAAACTAGGATAAGACTAAAACGTGTAGGTTTAATAACAACATAAGATGTATTGAAATAAAAAATAATGAAATAAAAATGTACCAGTCACTGGGTTTAATAACAACATAAGATGTATTGAAATGATGAATAAAAATATTTATTAATTGTCGCTTTTAAAGTTTAATAACAACATAAGATGTATTGAAATATAAGTGCATAATATTCTTCTAATTCATTAGCACAGGTTTAATAACAACATAAGATGTATTGAAATAGATAAGTGTAGAATGGGAAAATGTATGGAGCTTTAGTTTAATAACAACATAAGATGTATTGAAATATATTTGGAATTGCTTCATTGTAACCCTTATCCAGTTTAATAACAACATAAGATGTATTGAAATTAGCAAACATCTAACGCGTGTAATGTTGCTAATGGTGTTTAATAACAACATAAGATGTATTGAAATTGATTTTGTGCATCTGTTTTTTTAACAAAGCCACTCGTTTAATAACAACATAAGATGTATTGAAATAACATTTCTTTAGCGCTTAATTCTTCTATCATTTTAGTTTAATAACAACGAGATATTAAAGTGAAAAAACATGACTATTTTGTTCATATTACTATTAATAAAATATTTTTTTGTTATAATAAAAGTAAAAGTAAGTAGAAGTGGGGTAATTATGACAAATAAGTATAGATTAAAAATAATATATAAAGATACTAAATTGACATTAGACATTGAGGAAAATATTACTTTTGATGAATTAAGCTCAATTATTAATGAAAAATTAATGCTAAGTGATTCGAGAGCTTATAAATATCAAAAAGATGATGATATTATTGTTACAAGAAAAAATAGTAAAAACAATAAACTAGCAGATCTTTTAGAATTAGATCAGAAGTTAGTTTATATTATTGGTACTGGTAATAATGTTTATAGTATTAATATCATCGTTTGGGACTACATTATTGAAGCTGATAAAAAAATATTAGAGAAGTTTAATCAAATGTTGAAAAATGTCAAACAAGTACGTCCTGAACAAGTATATTATTTAAATAGTAGTCAAAGAAAGTTTATTGACGGTCTTTTGGCTGACTGTTATGAAATGTTGAAAGAAATGAGTTTTAGTGGAATTTATAATTACCGCTTATTTAAAAATGGTGCTGATTTTTTAACAACGAAAGTCATCTATTATATTCTTGATGATAAATATGAAATTCATTTATATAACAATAATGATGATTTAAAGGAAGATAATACAGAATATTTAATAACTTTTTATGATACTAATCGAGCTTATTTTAAAGGATACCAAGGAGTTAATCGTAATATTTTCATTCTTCACAAAGATAAAACAATTAAACAAAATGATTTTGAATATCTTTATCACGCTTTAAATCGTATCATTCATATGTTCAAGGATGGTGATGAAGATACATTATTTGAAAGCCATGAAACATGTTTATGTTATGACATTGCAACTAATAAATTTTGGACTGAATAATAAAAAAGCATCGTCTTATTATACTAACGATAAGACGATGTTTTTATTCAGAATGATCTTCAAAATTTAAATTTTCATCAAAGAACTCTTTACCAACAACTTTCTTTTTATCACGGGCATCTTCTACTAACTTAGAAATTAAATCTTTAACTTCTCGAGCATTTTTTATATTCTTTAAATGAATTTCACGTTCACTGTCAGCTTTAGTGTACAAAATTACTGTTCCAGTACCAAAGATTTTTTGTGATAAATTTCTTCGTAGACATAAATCGGTAATACGATACAAAAGCAATTCGTCATAGTGAGTACTAAATAGGCCAGTCTCTTGATATAGGCGATCATTTTTTATTTCATATTTAGTAAAACTAATTGGAAACCACATAAAATGTTTACGATCTTGCCAAATAATTTTATTTTCCATCATAAGTTCCTCCAATTACAACATTTTATCTATGATGATTATAACAGTAAAGAGTAGTCAATTCTATGATTATTGAAATAATCTCATTATAAATAAAAAAATAAAACAAATTATGCAAATAAGTTTGTATATATCGCGTAATTATGCTATACTCACCAAAGTGTCTAGAAAGGTATAAAGAATGATTGAAAACAAATTTAATGAATTAGGATTAAGTAATGAAGTATTAAAAGCAATTGAAGATATGGGGTTTTCTAAACCGTCAAAAATTCAAGAAGAAGCAATTCCTGTATTATTGACAGGAGTTGATGTAATTGGTCAAGCACAAACTGGTACCGGTAAAACTTTAGCATTTGGGAGCGTTTTGTTGTCAAAAATAACTCCATCTCAAAGAAAGCTACCACAAGCTATCATTTTGTCACCAACAAGGGAACTAGCAATGCAAATCCATGAAGAAATGGAACGTATTGGTAAATATAATGGAAGTCGAATTACTTGCGTATACGGTGGTAGTGATATAGAGCGACAAATTCGGACCATTAAAAAAGGAATCGATATTATCGTAGGGACACCAGGGCGAGTAATGGATTTAATGCGTCGTAATGTTTTGAAACTAAACGACGTAAAATTCGTAGTATTAGACGAAGCGGATGAAATGTTGAATATGGGCTTTGTTGAAGATATCGAAACTATTTTAGAAAAAGTTGATGATGATCGTCAAACAATTTTATTTTCAGCAACAATGCCAGCAGGAATTAAAAAGATTGCTCAAAATTATATGCATGATAATTTTGAACATGTAGCTGTATTATCAAAACAAACAACAGCTACATCTGTTAAACAATTCTATTACGAAGTGAAACAAAAAGATCGTTTTGAAGCAATGTGCCGTTTAATTGACGTCGCTAATGTTCAAACAGGAATTATTTTTTGTAGAACAAAACGTAGTGTTGATGAAGTAACTGAACAAATGCAGCAGGCAAATTATAATGTTGAAGCGATGCATGGAGATTTATCACAAAATCATCGTATGAATACATTGAGAAAATTTAAAAAAGGAACAATTAATTTTTTAATTGCAACTGATGTAGCTGCTCGTGGTATTGATGTTGAAAACGTAACACATGTAATTAATTATGAATTACCACAAGATATTGAATCATATGTTCATCGAATTGGTCGTACTGGTCGAGCTGATAAAGAAGGACAAGCTTATTCAATTATTACACCAAGAGAAAAAGGATTTTTACGTCAAATTGAGCGTGTAACAAAATCTTCTATTACCAAAGCGACTATTCCAACTCTGCAAGAAATTTCTGAAGCAAAAATTGGAACTCTGGTAAGTAAAGTTGAAGATCAAATTTTGGCTGGTAACCATAAGAAGTTCAAGCAATTGGTAAATGAAATTGATCCAACAATGTTAGCAGACTTTACGGCAGCATTAATGTATATGACATTCCAAGAACAGTTAGGATATGATTATAAACGTGATACGATTCAGGAGGCTTCTGAAGGTAAAAGGCGTGAACGTGGCCGTGGAAATAATAAAGATTATACAAGAATTTTTATTACTGCTGGTAGTATGGATCGTGTCAAAGCACCACAAATTGTTAATTTCTTTGTTTCTAAAGCAGGTGTGAGAAAAGAAGATATCGGAGATATTGATATCAAACGAAAATTTACATTTGTTGATATTAATAAGAAGGTAATCAATAAAGTTGTTGATAAGTGTAATAAGCAAAAGATTAATAATCGAAAGATTGAAATCGAAATTGCAAATAAAAAATAAATATTTGGTGAAAAGATTGTGTTTTAAAAATACAATCTTTTTTTGTATAAAAATATGGTATTTTAAAAGCGCTTACACTTGAATGAAAAGGCTAACACGTGTATAATATATTTATGTATTAATTCTAAGGAGGATTAGATTGAATGAAAAAATACGTTTATATGTTTAGCGAAGGAAACGAAATGATGCGTGACCTTCTAGGTGGTAAAGGGGCTAACTTGGCTGCAATGGTTAACTTAGGGTTACCAGTACCACAAGGATTTACAGTGACTACTGAAGCATGTAATGAATATTATGCTGATGGTAAGATCATCAATGATGAAATGAAAAAACAAATTGATGACTGCTTAGAAAGATTAGAAAAATTAGCTGATAAAAAACTTGGGGGATTAGATAATCCGTTATTAGTTTCAGTTCGTTCTGGAGCAAAATTTTCTATGCCTGGAATGATGGATACAATTCTTAACTTAGGTTTAAATGATGAAACTGTTGAAGTTGTAGCTAAACAAACAGGAAATCGTCGTTTTGCTTTTGATAGTTATCGTAGATTTATTCAAATGTACTCTGATGTAGTTTGTGAAGTTGATAAAGAGTTATTTGAAGCTAAATTAAGTGAATTAAAAACTTCAAAGGGATATGAAAGTGATTTAGATATCACTGCAGAAGATTTTGAAAATATCATTATTCCTCAATATAAAGAAATTTTCAAAACTCAATTAGGTAGAGACTTTCCACAAGAAGCTAAAGAACAATTAATGGGAGCAATTTTAGCTGTATTCAGATCATGGAATAATGATCGTGCTATTATTTATCGTAACTTAAATGGAATTCCTCATGATTTGGGAACTGCTGTTAACGTACAACAAATGGTATTTGGTAATATGGGTGATGACTCAGGTACTGGGGTATTATTTACTCGTAATGCTGCTAATGGGGATAATCATATTTATGGTGAGTATTTAATTAACGCTCAAGGTGAAGACGTTGTTGCTGGTATTCGTACACCACAAAAAATTGCTAAATTAGAAGAAGATATGCCAGAAATCTATAAACAATTAGTTACAATTGTTAAAGGATTAGAAAAACATTATAAAGATATGCAAGACTGTGAATTTACAGTTGAGAATGGTAAACTATATATTTTACAAACTCGAAATGGTAAACGTACTGGTAAAGCAGCATTAAAAATTGCTGTAGATTTAGTACATGAAGGTTTAATCAATAAATATGAAGCAATGACAAGAGTTGAACCTGATCAAATCTCACAACTATTACATCCGAACTTTACACCTGCTGCATTAGCTGCTGCTGAAGTGTTGATTGAAGGATTACCTGCTTCACCAGGTGCTGGTGCTGGTAAAGTTTATTTAACTGCTGAAAAAGTTCATGAACAAGCTGTAGCTGGTGAAAAAGTTATTTTAGTAAGACACGAAACTTCTCCTGAAGATATTCAAGGTATGGTTGATTGTGAAGGTATTTTAACTTCTACTGGAGGAATGACGAGTCATGCAGCTGTAGTTGCTCGTGGTATGGGTAAATGCTGTATCGTAGGTGCAAAAGCATTATCGATTGATTATGATGCAGGAACATTTACAATTGATGGAAAAACTTATCCAGAAGGAACAGAAATTTCATTAGATGGTACAAGTGGTAAAGTATATATGGGAATTTTAGATTCTGAAGAATCTGAATTAACAGGTGATTTTGCTGAATTGATGTCTTGGGCTGATGAAATCAAGAAATTGCAAGTTCGTGCTAATGCTGATAGCCCTCGTGATGCGGCTGTAGCTATTAAATTTGGAGCTGAAGGTATTGGTTTATGTCGTACAGAACATATGTTCTTTGAAGGAGATCGTATCGAATATGTAAGACAAATGATTTTATCTGATACAGTGGAAGAAAGAATTAAGGCATTAGATGAGTTATATAAATTCCAAGTTGAAGACTTCAGAGGAATCTATCGTGCGATGGTTGGATTACCGGTAACAGTACGTTTATTAGATCCACCTCTTCATGAATTTTTACCACATACTGATGAAGAATATCAAGCAGTTGCTGATAAACTTGGAAAAACATTAGAAGAAGTGAAAACTAAGGGCGCAACTTTAAAAGAAACTAATCCAATGTTAGGACATCGTGGTTCACGTTTAGCAGTAACGTATCCAGAAATCTATAATATGCAAGTTAGAGCAATTATTGATGCAGCGATTGATGTTGAAAGAGAATTAGGATGTACAATCGTACCAGAAATCATGTTACCATTGATTGGTAGTGAATCTGAAATCGTTTATGTGAAAGATAATGTTACAAAAGCAATTGATGCCGCAATTATGGCTAAAAATGCAAAAATTGAATATAAGATCGGTACAATGATTGAAATTCCAAGAGCTGCTTTAACAGCTGATGAAATTGCAAAACATGCTGAATTTTTCTCATTTGGAACTAACGATTTAACTCAAATGACATTTGGTTTCTCTCGTGATGATGTAGGAAGTTTCTTGCCTGAATATATTAATCGTAAAGTAATTCAAGTTGATCCATTCGTATCGCTTGATCAAAGTGGTGTTGGTCAATTAGTAGAAATGGCTGCAAACAAAGGTCGCAGTGTTCGTCCAAAAATTAAATTAGGTATTTGTGGTGAACATGGTGGAGATCCAGAATCAATTAAATTCTGTCATAAAACAGGTTTAACTTATGTATCTTGTTCTCCATATCGTGTGTTAATTGCACGTTTAGCTGCTGCTCAAGCTGCTGCTGAGGAAATTATCCTAGAACACACTACTGATAAAGTATTAGTTGCTGATAAATAGCTGATAAACGTCTCTTAATTTAAAGAGACGTTTTTTTATTTGTGTAAAGTAGGATATTTGGTATAATAGATATGGTGATAAAATGAAAAATATTATAATTGTAGCAACAGGTGGAACAATTGCAGGAAGTGGCAAAGTTGGAAAAGCAACTAATTATCAGGCTGGAAAAATCAATATTAAGGAAATAATTGACTCTATTCCAATGATTAATGAAGTTGCTAATTTAAAAGCAATTCAGCTTTTTAATGTCGATAGTAATGAGATGAATGAAGAACATTGGATAATTTTAGCTAATAAAATAAATGATTTGGCTTCTCAAAAAAATGTTGATGGTATTGTAGTTACTCATGGAACTGATACATTGGATGAGACAGCCTATTTTTTAAATCTTACAATCAATACATATAAGCCAGTCGTTTTGACAGGGGCAATGAGACCAGCGAGTGCAACTAGTGCAGATGGTCCGATTAATTTATATCAAGCTGTTTGTTTGGCTTCGTGTGATGATGCTTTGGGACATGGCGTAATGGCAGTCTTTTCAAGTACAATTTATTCAGGGCGAGATATCCAAAAAATTAGTAATTTTAAAACTGATGCATTTGATCAAAAAGATTTTGGATGTTTGGGTTATATGAATGATGATAAAGTTATGATGTTTTCAAGAACTTTTAAAAAACATACATTGCAATCAGTTTTTAGTGAAAAGCCAATTACTGAATTGCCTCCGGTAGGGATTGTCTATTACTATGCTGGTGCTAAACCTGATATTTTGACGATGATGGCTCAGAATCATCGAGGGATTGTGATAATTGGCAGCGGTAGTGGTAATTATAGTCAAGCATGGCTGAATGAAATTGAAACACTAGCTGCTAAAGGAATCATTTTTGTTAGAGCGTCTCGGGTTAATCAGGGAATTGTATATGAGAGTGATGTTTTTGATCCTCATAATGTCTGTATACCGTCTAATACTTTGTCAGGACAAAAAGCTAGAGTGCTTCTAATGCTTGCTTTAAGTGTTACTCAGAATACAAAAGAAATTAAAAGAATTTTTAATGAATATTAAAGGGGGCACATGTACGTGGAACGAATCAAACTTAATTTAGATAGTATTGCAATGATGCTGTTTTGTGCTCGATTAAAAGCGTATAAAGAGGTCCCGCTTTCTAATGAGGAATGGTTGTTAATTGAGCGGATTATAAAAAAGAAGGGGTTAAAAGGACCTGCTAGTTTGCTGTCGATGAATCAGACAGAACTTGAAGAAATTTTAGAAATAAATGAATTTATTGCTTATAAAATGGCACGAAGAATTGAAACGATGAATATTTTTTTAAGTGTTCTTAATAATCTGGAGGGGAATGGAATTAATGTTACTACAAAATATGAAGATAATTTCCCTAAATTGTTAACTAAACACCTAAAGAAAAGGGCTCCATTATATGTGTTTTATTGTGGTAATATTGAATTAGTTGGAGAAGGAATTTCTTTGATGGGTCTTAATAAGGTTACTAAAAAAGATCGCGCCTATACCAAAAGATTGGTAGATAAAGCAATTGAAGATAATCTAATTTACATTTCCAATGATGCTAAAGGAATTGATGATGTTGCTTTGCATTACGCACTTTATCATGGTTGTCATTGTATTAGTTTTGTTTGTGAGCGACTTGGTGCTAAAAGCAAAGACTATACTAGATATATTAAATCTGGACAATTAGTGATGCTGAGTGCTGAGGATCCAAACTGCTATTTTGATGTAACTAATGCAATTGAGCGTAATAGCTATGTATGTGCATTGTCAAAATATCAAATTATTGTTTCAAGTAGTATTAATAATGGCGCGACATGGTTTACTTCGTTGCAAAATTTACACAATAAATGGACTACACCTTTAGCTGTTGAAGGGTTATATTTAGGAAATGATCGGTTACTTGATATGGGAGTGACACCAATATATATAAAAGATGTATTGTCTGATTATTCGTTCGATATGATTTATGATAGAAACAAAAAAATTGTTGAAGATGCAGAAGTCAATATTGATCAGATGTCAATATTTGAATTTATAGGAGAATAGAATGAATTTTGATTATAAAAAATATCCAGTGACAGCCGGGGTGATTGGAATATGTATTTTAGTTTATTGTTATACAACCGTTAAATACGGTTTTGAAATGAATGCTTATCAAGGAATCAGAGCAGGTGGATTTAATCCAATTTTGGTTTTGGCAGGAAATCAATATTGGCGATTAATTAGTGCAAACTTTATTCATTTTGGAATTATGCATATTTTTTGTAACTGTTATTCATTAGTTAATCTAGGCTCAGTTATGGAATATTTGTTGGGAATGAAGCGTTATTTGATTATTTTGATTGCTTCTGCCCTTGCAACTACGATTTTACCAACAGTTTTTTATATTTTGACTGGAAATGGTGCTAGTAGTATTATGGGAGGTATTTCTGGAGCTATTTTTGGATTGATGGGAGCTTTATTAGCATTGGCTTGGAAATTTAAAGATGTTTATGCATATTTATTCAAGCAAATATCGTCAAGTGTTCTATTGATGCTGCTGATTTCTATATTGGTGCCTTCGATTTCTTTATCTGGACATATTTCAGGTATGATTGGTGGTTTTATTGCAACTTTACTAATTATCAAATTTATGCCTTTACGCATTTGGAAAAAGAAAAAAACGGAAAATTATCATAATCTTGTCAATTAATAATCAGATATAGTAAAATATAAACATATAGAGGAGAGTACAATGAAACAAAAAGTAAGAAAAGCAATTATTCCAGCGGCTGGATTAGGAACAAGATTTTTACCAGCAACTAAAGCACTAGCAAAGGAGATGTTGCCAATTGTTGATACCCCAACAATTCAATATATTATCCAAGAAGCAGTGGATAGTGGAATTGAAGAAATTTTGATTATTACTAATTCAAATAAACATGCGATGGAAAATCATTTTGATAAGTCGTATGAATTAGAAGCGCGTTTAACAGAATCAGGTAAAATGGAACAAGTTAAAATGATACAAGATATTGCTGATATGGCAAATATTTATTATATTCGTCAAAAAGAGCCAAAGGGATTAGGTCATGCGGTATTATGTGCAAAATCATTTATTGGTGATGAGCCATTTGCAGTATTATTAGGTGATGATATTGTTGTAAATGATGGTGGTGAGCCAGCATTAAAGCAATTAATAGATGCGTATATAAATAAAGAAGCATCAGTTGTTGGGGTACAGACAGTTGAACATAAAGATGTTTGTAAATATGGAATTGTCAGTCCGTCACATTCGCATCCTCGTGAAAATGGTGGGCGTTTAGTTAAGTTAAATAATATGGTGGAAAAGCCGGCAGTTGAAGAAGCTCCTAGCGATATGGCAGTATTAGGAAGATATGTTTTGACACCAAAAGTATTTGAATTGCTAGAAACTCAAGGGAAAGGTGCTGGTGGAGAAATCCAGTTAACAGATGCTATCAAACGTTTAATGGATATTCAAGCGGTCTATGCGTATGACTTTGAAGGGATTCGTTATGATGTTGGTGATAAGTTTGGTTTTATTAAGGCAACGATTGATTTTGCATTAAAGCGCGAAGATTTAAAAGAAAAGGTTCAAGCATATATAAATTCACTTGTAAAGGATGTTAAATGATGAGTTTTCAAGAGAAATATGAAGAGTATAAACAAAGAAAAGAAGCGCAAGCGTTTTTTAATCAAAATAATGATCAAAAAGTATATGGGAAAGATTATTTGATAGCTATTTTAGTTGGATTTGGTTCAACGATCGTTATGGGATGTATTTTAACCTGGATTATTTCTAAAATAGGTTTTAATTTTTCATACTTTACTATTTTAATTGGAATTTTTGAAGCTCAGGCAATAAAAAAAGTATTGAATAAAAGTGGTCAACAATTAGCCATTATTGCTGCAGTTACTTTTGTTTTAGGAATTGTCGTGGCACAAGCAATTTTTATAAGTATAACGCTACCTTTTTTTAATGTCAGCATGCTAGTTGAAACATTCAAATATTGTTTCCAAAATATGATAACAGGTGATGTGTTAAGTACAATTATCTATTTATTTGGTGCGATTGCGGCATATATGGCATTAAAAGATTAAATATATTAATTTAAAAGAATATAATTGGCTGATCGGTTTTAGTGATCAGCTTTTTTGTTATATTATTTTTAATAAAGATTGATGGATTCAAGGTAAATGGATTGTTAAATAAAAACATTCTTTTTATTTAAAATGAAAAAATAATGCCTTTCTATATTTGTGAGGGTCTTTTAGTAATTATAACTAGCAATACAAAAGGCTACGTAGTATAATAATGGTATGCAAAAGGAGGATTTTTAAAAATGGCTAAAAAGTTTTTATCAATGGATGGTAATACTGCTGCAGCGCACGTTGCGTATGCGTTTACTGAAGTAGCAAGTATTTATCCAATTACACCTTCATCTCCAATGGCTGAAAATGCGGAAGCATGGTCTGCCCAAGGTAAAAAAAATATCTTTGGTTCACCTGTTAATGTAATTGAAATGCAATCAGAAGCCGGAGCTGCTGGTGCTGTCCATGGGGCGTTACAAGGTGGTGCACTTGCAACTACTTTTACTGCGTCTCAAGGTTTATTATTGATGATTCCTAACTTATACAAGATTGCTGGGGAATTATTACCTGGTGTATTCCATGTATCAGCAAGAGCACTTGCAACAAGAGCATTAAATATTTTTGGTGATCATCAAGATATTTATGCTTGTCGCCAAGTTGGAATGCCAATGATTTGTTCACACTCAGTTCAAGAAGTAATGGATTTAGGAGGAATTGCACATTTAACGGCAATTAAATCATCTGTTCCTGTAATGCACTTCTTTGATGGATTTAGAACATCTCATGAAATTCAAAAAGTAGAAGTAATGGATTATGATGTATTAGAAAGTCTTTTAGATAAAGAGGCTCTTGCTAAATACAAGAAAAATGCAATGAATCCACACACTAACCCAATTGAGCGCGGTGGGGCTGAAAATGATGATATTTATTTCCAAGGTCGTGAAGCTCAAAACAAGCATTATGATGCAGTGGTAGAAGTAGTTGCTGATTATATGAAAAAGATTTCTGAAATTACCGGTAGAGAATATGCTCCATTTACATATTATGGGGCACCTGATGCAGCAAGAGTAATCGTTGCAATGGGATCAGTAACAGAAACAATTAAAGAAACAATTGATGAAATGAACCGTCGCGGTGATCGCGTAGGTTTAATTAAAGTACATCTATATCGTCCTTTCTCTGCCAAATACTTATTAAAAGTATTACCTAATACAGTAGAAAAAGTAGCTGTTCTAGATCGTACTAAAGAAATGGGTGCTACTGGAGAGCCTTTATATTTAGATGTTGTTAGTGTCCTTAAAGACGTTAAACATGTAAGAGCAATTGTTGGTGGACGTTATGGTATGGGTTCTAAAGATACTACTCCTCGTCAAATCAAAGCAGTATATGATCATTTATTAGAGGATGCTCCATTTACTTCATTTACAATTGGTATTAATGATGATGTAACTAATCTATCATTAAAAGAGGATCCTGAATTTAATGTTGATGCTGATTATACAGCATGTCTATTTTATGGTTTAGGTTCAGATGGTACTGTTTCAGCTAATAAATCTTCAATAAAAATCATTGGGGATCATACTGATTTATATTCACAAGCTTATTTTGCTTATGATTCTAAAAAAGCTGGAGGGGCAACACGCTCTAATTTACGCTTTGGGAATACTCCAATCAGAGCTACTTATTATGTAAATAATGCGGATTTTATTTCTTGTTCATTAGACAACTATGTAATTAAATATGATATGTTAAAAAATCTTAAAGATGGTGGAACATTCTTATTAAATACAGAGTTCTCAAAAGAAGAAATTATTGATTATTTACCAAATCGAGTAAAAAAACAATTAGCAGATAAAAAGGCTAAATTCTATATAATTAATGCCAATAAAATTGCTGGTGAAATTGGTATGGGAAGAAGAACTAATACAATTCTTCAATCTGCATTTTTTGCATTAAATCCCCAAATCTTACCAATTGAAAAAGCTGTTGAATATATGAAAGAAATGGCAAAGAAAACATATAGTAAAAAAGGTGATGCTATTGTCCAACTTAACTACAAAGCAATTGATGCAGGTAAAGACGCAATTGAAGAAGTAGCTGTTGATAATTCTTGGTCTGATTTAACAGTAACTGCAACTAGAAGTACTACTGGAGATGAACATTTTGATGAATTTGTTTCAGTAATCAATAGTTTAGATGGTTATGATTTACCTGTTTCTGCTTTCATGGATAAATTAGATGGTTCAATGAAATCAGGAGTGGCAATCAAAGAAAAGCGTGCAATTGCAACTGAAGTTCCTCGTTGGAATAAAGATAACTGTATTCAATGTAATAACTGTGTAATGGTTTGCCCTCATGCAACGATTAGAGCGTTCTTGCTTGATGAAGAAGAAATGGCTAATTTACCAGAAAACATTGGTGATGATGTTTTAGTTCCAATGGGTAAAGATATGGGTGGATTAGTATATCGTATCCAAGTTTCACCGGATAACTGTGTTGGATGTGGTTTATGTGTTACTGAATGTCCAGGTAAGAAAGGTGAAAAAGCTCTTGAAATGGTTAGTGTGAAAGATGAATTAGTACATGCTCCATTAGCTGATTACATGTATGCTAATGTTAAATATCGTGATGATAAGTATCCATTAACTACAGCTAAAGGTGTTGGTTTCATGAGACCGTATTTTGAAGTTTCAGGTGCTTGTGGTGGATGTGGTGAAACACCATACTATCGTTTGGCTTCACAATTATTTGGTAAGGATATGATGATTGCTAATGCTACTGGATGTAGTTCAATTTATAGTGGTTCTACTCCTTCTACACCTTGTGCGATTGATGGAAATGGTCAAGGACCAGCATGGGCTAACTCATTATTCGAAGATAATGCTGAATTTGGTTTCGGAATGAAATTAGCTGAAAATTATAAAGTTGGGCATCTATTACGTATTATTGAAGAAAATAAAGATGCTTGTGAACCGGAACTGAAGGCTTTATTGGAAGAGTATGTTGAAATCAATGGTGATCGCGCTAAAGAAAGAGAGCTTGTGCCTCAAATCATGACTGCGGTTAAAGCTTCAAGCAACGAAGCAATTAAAGAATTGTTAAATCATGAAGGAGATATGGTAAGTAAATCTCAATGGATCATTGGTGGTGATGGATGGGCTTATGATATCGGCTATGGTGGATTAGATCATGTTATTGCAAGTAACCAAAATGTTAATATTTTAGTACTTGATACTGAAGTATATTCTAATACAGGCGGACAATCTTCTAAATCATCTCAAGCTGGATCAATCGCCAAATTTACTGCTGGGGGTAAATCAGCTGCTAAAAAAGATTTAGCACAAATCGCTATGGCATATGGACATGTTTATGTTGCTCAAGTTGCTATGGGAGCAAATCCTGTACAAACAATTAAAGCATTCAAAGAAGCTGAAGCTTATAATGGACCTTCTTTAATCATTGCTTACTCTCCATGTATGGAACATGGTATTAAAGGTGGTCTTGCAAATCATCAAAGACAACAAAAAGATGCTGTATCTTGTGGATACTTCAACTTATTGAGATATGATCCTCGTCTTGAAGATGCAGGAAAGAATCCTTTGCAAGTTGATTCTAAAGCACCAGACTTTGATAAATTTAAAGATTTCTTGTTATCTGAAAACCGTTTTGCACAATTGTTAAAGGTTAATCCAGAACATGCGGAGGCATTAATGGAGAAATGTTTAGCTGATGCTAAAAAACGTCGTTTAAGATTAGATAGAATGGCATAAAAAGTTTAAATCAGAGGAAAAATCCTCTGATTTTTTCTTATTCGACTGCAAATATAGTTGATTATTACACTGTTTTTTGGAAACTTAATAAAAAAATAAAAAAAATGTATAAAATTCTTTACAAGAGCAAATATTAGTGATAGAATAATCATGCACTCGAGATAAGAGTGGAGATCATTGAAAACTAAACAGAATTAAGAAACACACGTCAATATCCAGAAGGATAAAAAAGAAAAAAGAGCTAAACAAACGAAGAGTTGTTTAAATAAACAATGGAGAGTTTGATCCTGGCTCAGGATGAACGCTGGCGGCGTGCCTAATACATGCAAGTCGAACGCGAGCACTTGTGCTCGAGTGGCGAACGGGTGAGTAATACATAAGTAACCTGCCCTAGACAGGGGGATAACTATTGGAAACGATAGCTAAGACCGCATAGGTACGGACACTGCATGGTGACCGTATTAAAAGTGCCTCAAAGCACTGGTAGAGGATGGACTTATGGCGCATTAGCTGGTTGGCGGGGTAACGGCCCACCAAGGCGACGATGCGTAGCCGACCTGAGAGGGTGACCGGCCACACTGGGACTGAGACACGGCCCAGACTCCTACGGGAGGCAGCAGTAGGGAATTTTCGGCAATGGGGGAAACCCTGACCGAGCAACGCCGCGTGAAGGAAGAAGGTTTTCGGATTGTAAACTTCTGTTATAAAGGAAGAACGGCGGCTACAGGAAATGGTAGCCGAGTGACGGTACTTTATTAGAAAGCCACGGCTAACTACGTGCCAGCAGCCGCGGTAATACGTAGGTGGCAAGCGTTATCCGGAATTATTGGGCGTAAAGAGGGAGCAGGCGGCAGCAAGGGTCTGTGGTGAAAGCCTGAAGCTTAACTTCAGTAAGCCATAGAAACCAGGCAGCTAGAGTGCAGGAGAGGATCGTGGAATTCCATGTGTAGCGGTGAAATGCGTAGATATATGGAGGAACACCAGTGGCGAAGGCGACGATCTGGCCTGCAACTGACGCTCAGTCCCGAAAGCGTGGGGAGCAAATAGGATTAGATACCCTAGTAGTCCACGCCGTAAACGATGAGTACTAAGTGTTGGATGTCAAAGTTCAGTGCTGCAGTTAACGCAATAAGTACTCCGCCTGAGTAGTACGTTCGCAAGAATGAAACTCAAAGGAATTGACGGGGGCCCGCACAAGCGGTGGAGCATGTGGTTTAATTCGAAGCAACGCGAAGAACCTTAC
>OLOF01000074.1_pt1 | contig 80607 bp, 64 predicted proteins | sample 1643121 | NCBI WGS metagenome assembly OLOF01 (sample SAMEA3136677, study PRJEB25190) | human gut metagenome | biome: human gut; feature: human-associated habitat; material: faeces | place: Austria | collected 2013
AGAAGTGGGAGAACCCCCGGCCCACGATGGGCGTGGAGTACCGGTTCGGGTAGGAGGAGAGCAGCATGCGCGAAACGTACAGTACCATCCGCCATCTCCTACATCTGGCGACGGAGCTTGATCGCGCATGCGCGCTGTTCCTCAGCACGCACGTCAGCATCACCCATGACGAAGCCCGCGTTCTGCTGGAACTGGGCGCGGCTCAGCAATCGTTGCGCCCCGGCGCGCTTGCAAAGCAGCTGAACTTGCAGCCCAGCACGTTATCGCGCGTGTTGAGAAACCTGGAGAATCGCGGCTTCATCGAACGGCACCGCACCACCGAGGATGCACGCAGCCTATCGCTGAGCCTTACCTACTTGGGAGCGCGCACGGCAAAAGAGATCGAGCAGACGCTTGATCGGTTCTTCGACGGGCTCGGCAAACATTTGGGATACGACGACCTCGACGGTCTTTTGAATGCTTTTCAGGACGCAACCGACTATCTGTCGAGCTGCTGTCCTTCGTGCGAAACCCCATCGTAGGAAAAGACGCGTCCTTTCCCATCTAACGGGAAAGAAAACCTCGGAGCTACGTTCGTCTGCGCTTCATGCTTCATGCTTCATGCGGACGAACGCAGCTCCGAGGAAGCTGTCGAAAATCGCGAGCGCCGATTGTTTCACGTGAAACATAAATCGTAAAGTCTCACAACAATGCGACAAGTGTTTCACGTGAAACATGTTGATACGGATAAAGCATCCGTTATCGCCCGCCGAAGACCGAACCCGACCCCTCATCCGCCTCGATCGTTCCTCGCCCTTACTATCCTCATTGATTGTTTCACGTGAAACACCTTCATAATGCAAAAAAGGACGGCCAAGGCCGTCCTTTTCGTCATCAGTGAGAGCGAGGTTATTTCGCAGCGCCGATACGGCAAATCGTGGTACCGCAGTCGGGGCACTTGCCCTTCGTGATAGGCTTACCGTTCTTCGTCAGGCTCTCAACGGGATCCTTCATCTCTTTCTTGGCCTTGCATTTCACGCAATAAGCTTCAATAGCCATGGCTGCAAAAACACCTCTCTGTTCTGTACTTGAGCAGGACGCTTTCATCCCGCACCTTATCGTGGCATACCCTGGCAATAACCAGCGCATACAAACCCGTATTATAAGGCAGGCTGAAAAACGCCCGCCGAGGACGGATAGGGGCACCTATATATTCTTCAACAACTCCATAACAAAGTCGGCATTCGTTTCAAGCGTTTGCTCGTCAACGTTTTCCAACACATCATCGCCTTGCGCAAAGAACGCCGGTTTCGCTCCGTTCATGCCTACCAGATGCATTGCCTGGTACCCTTGTTTGATGGCGTAGGAAGCAGCACTGTCCTTCCATTTGATCTGCGCGCCGCCCACGTTCAAACCGGTGGCTTGCGAAGCCTTCTTAATGTAACGCTTCATACGCGAGGACGTCTTCACCGTCCGGTACATGCCCTCCTGCTCGATCATGCAGAGGTCGCCAGCACCCAAGCCATCGAGATCGATGATGATAGAGCCGCGCAGCTCCTGCTGATGTTCGGTGATGAATGCGCGCATACCGCCGTTTTGAGCGAGCTCCGAACCCAGCGCGACGAACCACACTTCCGTGTTGATGTCGGGGTTGCGGAACTGGTATATCTGCTTGAGCTCGGCGGGGACGTCGGGATCATCGAAATCGAGGGATTCAGACGATTCGTTCGAAGCGCTGTTGAGGTCGAGTTCAGCCTTCTCCATACGACGGGGCGAGAAAGCTCCGCCATGCCAAGGACGACGCTCGTCAGGCCCGTATCCGTCATCGTATTCGTCAACGCCCTCATAGTCGTAAGAGCCGTCGAATCCGTCTTCTTCGATCGTATCGTACTGGCCGTTCTCGTAGCCCGCGTTGTAGGGATCCAATTGCGTTGTCGCACCGGGATCGACGACTCCCTCATCCTCTCGGAAGCTTTCCCAGCCGCCGCGCTCAGCTCCCACCGTGCGAGCATCGAAAGACTCATCCACTTCAAGCCACTCCTGAGGCGAAGGCTCTTGGTCTTTGCTCTTACGGCGCAGACGGTCGAACAGACGATGAACGCGCGATTTGGGCATTTCCACGTACCCGGGGCCGGCGAAGGCTCCCGACTCGGTGAAGTTCTGCTCGTAAGCGGAATCATCAGCATCGTCGATGTAGATATCTTCAGGGTCGACATTATCCAGCAGCTCATCGCCAATAGGCGCGAACGTGCCCGTTGCTCCCGCAGGAACGAACGCGCCCGCTGCGCTGACGTTCGAAGTTTTGCCCTCTGACGCATCGGCGCGGCTGATCGAACCCGAAAGCGATGGCAGCATCGAGCGGAGCGAATGCTTCTTCTCAACCGAATCGCCGCTCACGTTCGAGGCGTTTTCCCCCGATGCGCTTTCCGTCGAATCGCCGCTCACGTCGATGGAGGGAAGCATGCTCAGCAGGCTCTTCGCGGCAGATTTACCAGACGTCTCAACATCTGCCAACGGAGCACGTTGCTTCGGCAGCTCTGATATGGGAGGCAGATTCGTAGCCGAAACTCCTATATCAGGCAACACGATAGGCCGGTGGGCAGACGTTTCGGCCTGAGGGACGGCTTCCTCGGCGGAAACCTCGTAGCTTTCGATGTCGACGTCGATTCGTCCGCTTGCGCCGATGGGGGCGCCCGTCACGTCCACTCGGTTGCCAGAGCGCTGCATGTCGGCTTGAGCAGCGCGGGCTTCTTCTTGCACCTTGCGCGGATCCAGGAACGAGGGCATGGGAACATCGCTGATGGGCGGCATGTCATCCGGACGAAGCCCGCTTACGTCAATAGGCGGCATGGCAGTTGTCGATAACGGATCGCCTTGAGCATCCTCGACGGCAGCCTCGTGCGCGGCGCTCGACGGAGCTTGCAAGCCCTCCTCGCCGGACGGGACCTCGTAATCGCCATCGTCTGAGAGGCGCTGCGAACCGTCCGCAGCGCTTGCTTCCGTCATGTGCCATTGGGGAACCTGCACATCAAGAGAATCGTTGCTACCGGAATCGAATACATCCGCCGTTCCATGATCCGAGGGCTTGCTCGCCTCGGCGAAACTTCCGGCGCTTTCGCTGTCGGCTGCATCAAGAGCGCTTGCGAAACGAGAGCGTTGCACCGGCTTGTCTGCGTTACGGGGCTTCTTCGCCTTCTCCTGAGCTTTCTTGAACCAGTCCGGAACCCCGTTGCTCTTTCCGCCCGCCTGGCTCACGGCATCGTACGACGATGCTGCCATGCCGGCCGTTGCCGCCGCAATGGCGGCCGCCTCCTCGGCGGCGCGGCGAGCTCCCTCGGCAGCTGCAGCCTCGGCGTTCGCCAGAGCCTCCTGCATGGTATCCTCGGGAATGCTGGACAACGCTTCGCGCGTCTCGTCGCGCAGCTCTCGATAGCCTTCGTCAGTAGCCGCAGGCAACGGGGGTTCTTTGATCTGGACGAGGTTCTGAGCGATATCCGACGCTGTAACCCCTGAAACGGGCTTGCCTGACAGCGCGGCGATGGCGGCTTTCGCTGCAGCCAGGCGTGCTTCGGGAGTCTGCGGAGCAGGCGCAGGAGGCTTCACGTTAGCGGCTTCGTACACCAGCTGCGCGCCTTCAGGAACCAACCCCGCCTTGCGCGCCGCATCTTCTCCGTGGATCGCAGCATCGGCGTTCGCGGCCAGCTCGGCTTCGCTCACACGGCCTCGGCCTACACGGCGTGCGACTTCCAGCATCACAGCCGTGCCCGCGGCGTTGCAGTTCGCTCCTTCGTTATACGAAGCCAGCTTGTGCAGCAGTGCGAACACCAGGGGCAAAGCAACCAGAACCAGCGCGATGCACGCCAGCACGTTCAACACGATGGCGGTAGCGCCTTCGGCGTTGAGGAATACCACGTTACGAACGATCAGCAGCACTGGCAGGAATACCATGGCGCCGAACGTAGCCCATTGCAGGATGGGAAGAATCGAGAGCAGCGGGCCGTTGAGCTCGGCGTTCACCTTGCCGCTGTCGTAGCGCGACACCACGATCACCTTGCGCCGACGCGATCCGCCCGTTTCGGCCGAGTAGCCGGGCTCGTACTTCGCCACGACGTTCTGGCTGACACCTCGTGCGAAAGCGCGGGACAGCACGGGCCGGTTGAACACCTCGGCGGCGAACAGGAGAGCCGCTAACAGCGTGACCACGATGGACACTACACCCGCCGCTGGCAAAAACAGTGCAAGAATAGTGACTATCAGCGTAGCCGCGCAGCAGATAACGCGCGGGGCTTCGGCTCCGGGAGCTCCGCTGAAATCTTCTATGATTGCGGAAAGACCCGCATCCTTCTGCATCTGCTCGGTAATGTACAACGCCGCTTGCTGCTCTTCTTCGGTCCCCGCAGGACGAGGTCCGATTTCCTGTGATAGATATGCGACGTGATCTAGTATGTCCGGCATACTCTTTTGCCTTTCGTTGATGATTCTACAAGGCACACATAATGCAAGTATACGCTATTTGCTCTCCGCACCCAAATAATCACTAATAAAAGCGTCTGCGCTGCGCGCTTGTAAACGTGCTGTTGAATAGGCCTTTGCAACATCCGCCGTGGCTTCTGCGAAGGTTTCGTCGATGATGACCGCAGGATCTTCGGGAAGCGATTTCGCAAGCACCGCCGCTTCGGCATCGGCGATGTTGTAAGCATTGTTCTGAGCCGTGGCTTCTTCCTTGTTCTTTGCCAGAATCGCATCGTCCGACGCGATGGCATAACCGAGCGATTCCTGACGCTTGCCAATATAATCGAAGTACTGCGAGAAATCAGCCGACGCATACGTCGATTGAACGTCCGAAAAAGCCTGATAAGCCTCATCGAAGGCAGCCAGCGCTTCTTTCGTCTTGTTCTTAGACGCCTCGACGTTTTCAGCCGTCGTCTCGGTGACCAGCTGAGCGGCCTGGCGCGCCAAATCGTCGCCTTTCAAAACGGTTTTCCAAGCACGATCCACCTGCTCGGCGGCGAGCTGAGCCTCCGTCGCGGCGTTCATGAGAAGCTGGCCCTGTTCGACAAGCGTGTAGCGCGCTGCGATCGCCGCTACCGTTTGGTTTGCGGCCTCCTTCTCGCGAGCACCGTTCAGCTCCAGCGAGACGGTGCGCGCTTTTTCATCAGCATCCTGCAGCTTTCCTTCGACATCCTCGAGCTGCGCTTGGATATCAACACGCTGCTCATCGCTTCCATCAGCAAAAGGATTCTTCACTACCTCATCGAGCTTTTCTATGGTCTCGTCAGCCTCTTTGACGAGCAGCAACGCATCGTCAAGTACCGCAACGTGTCCTTGTTGGGTTTGATAATCGCGATAGAGGTACACGCCTCCCGCACTCAACAGGCCGGCGCTCACCACCACGACCACCGCAATCGCAAGCCATTTGCTCAGACGACGCCGCGCTTTGCGGAGGGCTATCTCTTCTTCGGGAGAGCGTTTTGGTTTGACAGGGGCAACCGCTAAGGCCGTGGAAGGGTTTTTCTCCGTCGAGCCGGACGAACGCGACGGCGGAGCAATCATTCCAAGCTTCGACGTCGGTCCACTATCATCAACCGACACGAAACCGCCAGTTGAAAGCGGTAATCCACGTTCCTTGGTCGGCGTGGGAGCAGGCTTTTTCCGCTTGCCCGGAAGAGTGAAGAGCGAGATGCGGCCTGGCCTGTGCTTCAGGCCGTCGTCATCGCCTTCCAGCGCGTTCTTAGCCGCGTCGAGCACGCTGAACGATATCTCGTTCGACGTGCCGCGCGTATGCCTTTTGATATGCGCGGCACGCGTTATCTTGTCTTCCCTCTTACCCATTCGTACCAGCCGGATCGCCTTGCGTTACCCGTTGTTGGAGCGCTCGAGATCGGCTACAATCTCAGCCGCCGTCATCACCTTGATGGTCCTGCTCGGAAGGGAATTAAGGAACGCTTTGCCGTAGCTTTTCGTCAACAAGCGACGATCGGCGAGAATAAGCACGCCCGTATCATCGGCCTTCCTGATAAGTCGACCAGCAGCCTGTTTCGTCTCAAGGACGGCGGCGGGTAGCACGTAGCGCCTCCACGCCTGATCGTCGCGAGCCGCCCGTTCGCACGACAAAGGATCGGTCGGCTTCGCGAAGGGCAGCTTGGGAATGACGACCCCTTTGAGCGTAGCGCCCGGAGCATCGAATCCCTCCCAAAAGCTTTTGAGCGCGAAGAGCGAAAGATGCTCGTCCGCCAGAAAATCATCGCGCAAACCTTTTACCGACACACCCCATTTTTGACACACGACGCGCAGGTCATCGACTTTGAGTTGGGGTTGTACCTCGTCAAAGCAACGCTCCATCTCGCGACGGTTCGTGAACAAGGTCAGCATCGAGCCGTTCTGCGCACGGTGAACGTCCACCAGCAGGCGCTGCAGCGCGGCAAGATACGCGGCTTCGTTCGGTTCCGGCATATCGCTGGCCACGTACACTGTCATATGAGCGTCGAAATCATAGCTTGAATCCAGCTTGCACATCTGACAGGTCGAATGCTCCGAAGCGTTCAATCCCAGGGCGCTTTCGAATGCGTCGAATTTATCGTCCACAGCCAACGTGGCAGACGCGAACACCGTCGAGTGCGTGCGCTCGAACAACGTCTCGTTCATCGCTTCGCCCACGTTGATCAGCAGCGCTTCCAGCTTTTCCGCGACGCGATCTTTCTTGCGACTCAAAGTGGCCGCATAGGCATACGTTTCCGGAGCCCTGTCCAAGATGATGTCGGCGGCGTTCATCTGGTCTTTGAGCTCCATCGCGGTCGATGCTATCTCGCGCTGGATCTCTGCCGCGCCTTCGAGCTCTTCCAGATATCCCACGAGCTCCTGACACACGCGCACCAGCTTCTCCGCTGCTTCGGTCATCGCTCGACCATAGCTTGCTACCTGGGCAAACGTTGCGCTGGAACGCACATCTGAATTGATCCACAGCTCGACGATCTCGTAGCCTTTTCCTTTTTTGTTCTGATCGAAGAACAGAAGGTCCTTGAGGTGAGCGGAGAATTCCCGCGCAGCATCAGCGTAGGCCTTGCCCGCAGAGCGCGCCTTGCCGGTAAGGGCGTAGAACAGCGAAGAACCCTCTTCCATGCCGGGCACCACCACACGGCGCTCGGCACGCACGAACACGTTACGGGAAGCCTCATCGGCACCGACACGGTTGGCCAGGCGCGTTATGTCCTCAGCCGAAAGCGACAACGAGAAAGCCCGACGAGCTTCGGCTTCGGCTCCATGGGCCTCATCCACCACCCAATAGCGGATCGGCGGCAGCAATCCACCATCTGCTACGAGATCGCAGAACAGCAAACTATGGTTGGTTACCACGATATCGGCCGCCTCGGCGCGGCGGCGCGAACCGTGCACAAAGCATGAAGTACCGAAATAAGGACACTTACGTCGTAAACAATCGTTCGCCGTCGTAGTGATAAGACGACGAGGCAACACGCGATAGTCGATTTTCAAGCTGTCCATGTCATCGTATTCAGTCTGCTCGATAAACGACAGCAAGGCGGCAAGGGAGGGAGCCTGGGTCTGCTCTTTGTTGCCGAACAGCTTCGTCTGCGCTCCTTCCTCGACGATATGGCCGATCTTACGCAAACAAGGATAGTGCGAGAAACCCTTGAGCGGAGCATACGTCAGAGACGGCCTGTCAGGGTCGGCCAACCGAAGCGCTTTTTCCAATGCAGGCAGCTCATGGTAAACCAACTGATCGAGCAGGGTATTAGTCTTCGTTGCAACGCCGACGGCTATATTGTTGGCCCGCGCCGTCAACGTGGCGGGAACCAGGTACGCCATGGACTTTCCAACGCCCGTTCCCGCTTCGACCAACAGGTTCTCCGAAGAAGAAAATGCCTTTCTCACTGCCTCTGCCATAGCGACCTGCTCTATGCGAGGCTCGAACTCTTCGTACAACGACCCCACGAGCCCGGTTTCCGAAAAGGCTTGAACGATATCCGCATCTGAAGGGAACGCAAGCGAGCGTTGCGGATCGGCCGCGATATCGTCGGCGTCCAGCTTCGCCGCGCGCTCCAGCTTGCCCAAGCGGTCACGACGAAGGGCGCGCAAAGAGAATCTCAAACTTGGTGTTTCACGTGAAACATCTTGGTTCGCTTCCACCTCGTACTTTCGGGCGAACTGCTCGAATACCATCCTCGTCGACCACTCGTCAGGAGTCGCCATATGGGCGATCTCGCACACAAGCGCCGGCGGCATCGCGGCGACACCTGCAAGCAGGATGCGGAAGATGGCGCAGGTTGCCTCGACGTCGGCATCGGCGCGATGTGTCGACAAAGGCGCGCCGAAAGCCCGTACAAGATCGAGCAAGCGATGCGATTTCATGCGGGGAAGCGCGATTCGCGCAAGATCGAGCGAATCGATCCAGGTATTCTCCAACAGGGGATAACCGCTGGGATGACGCGTGGTGAACGTACGATCGAACTCTGCGTTATGCGCGACCACCTTCGCATCGCCAATGAATTCCACAAGCTTGGCCAGTGCGTCGGCGGGAAGCGGAGCATCGGCCACATCGCTATCGTGGATATCGGTCAGGTGCGCGACATCTTCCGGAATGGGCTTTCCCGGGTTCACGAACGTGATGAACCATTCGACTATTTCGCCTTGTTCCATGCGAGCTGCAGCGATCTGCGTCAGCTCATCATGGTTGAAAGAGAAGCCGGTGGTCTCGGTGTCCAGAACCACGACGTTATGGTCGAGATCGCCGAAATCCATCGTCGCTGCGATTTCGGGAAGCGACGCATACCGGTCGCGGACGGCCTGGGAAGTGCCATCGCTTATGAAACTTTGCAGGGTATCCTGCGAGAGCATATTTTGTTTATCCATACCGTCCAGCCTATCATCTATCATGGGATCATACAAACTGTTACGCCGACGTTGACAAAAAGAACGGCTCAAAGGAGAGAACATGCAGGCTGAGCGTTACTTCGGTACGTACGCACGATTCAATACCCTTTCAAAGAAAGATGCTGCAATCCTGCTCGGAGCCGATAATCCTATAGGCGACGTGTTCGAGATCGTATTTCAAACCGACAACGGGGTGTCCACAGCTTGGATGAAAAACCGCTTCGGCGCGCTGATCGGATTTCTCGATGCTGAGCTTTCACGCCAGCTGAGCATTCTCGCCGCACGCGAGTGGAAACTGCAAGCCTTGTTGTCGTTCGTCGCGTTCACCGACCATCCCGAACCGGGCCACTACTGGGGCCAAGTCGCCATCATCTGCTACGATTCCAATCTCGATCAAGCTTTCAAGCCTTTCATAGCTACAACGGCGCAGCGTCTTTCCGATGGCGTGCGACCGGAAATCGATCTCGGCGAGCAAGGTGTCGAACAGGTAATCTCCAGCAATGGTAATTGGACTCCAAAACAGACCGTAGCATTTCCTCCAAAGGAAGCGGGAACGGTGATCATGAAGAGTCGACGTAAAATGTCCGAGAAACTCATCGAGCAGGGGCGCAAAGGAAACAAGGGCTGCTATGCGGTCAGCTGGCTGTTCTTGCTGGCGCTCGTAGCCCTTGCTCTTTTCAGCCTCAAATCATGCGGCGCGTTCTAGTCTTTCTTCAGGAGTGGAATGTTTCACGTGAAACATTCCACTCCTCCGTTTATTAACTGAGGGCATAACCGATAAGCCGCGTACAGAGTTCCGGAAAAGAAATGCCCGCCGCACGCGCGGCATCGGGAAGCAGCGATGTTCCCGTCATGCCGGGAATGGTATTCGTCTCCAGCGTCCAGCACGAACCGTCTTCTTCCAAAATGAAATCAGAGCGCGAAACCCCTTCGCACGACAACGCGCGGTGGGCACGAACCGCAAGCTCTTGCACCATCCGCGTCGTTTCATCCGACAGCGGCGCGGGACACAAGTGCTGCGAACCACCGGGAGCATATTTCGACTCGAAATCGTAGAAATCGCTTTTAGGAACGATTTCGATTATAGGCAACGCTTCGACTTCTGCGTCGCCAATGACCGCAACCGTCAACTCCTTACCTTTTATATAGCGTTCAACAAGAACTTCTGAATCGATGTCGAACGCCTTCTCGATTGCTTCGCCGATCGCCGCAGCACCTTCGACGATGAACACCCCCAGTGCGCTTCCTTCCGTGCCGGGTTTCACCACACAATGCGTGCCCAGCTTCTCGACGATAGAATCCACGTCGTAAGAATCCCCCTTCTGCAGCGGCACAAAGGGGGGAGTAGGGATGCCGGCTTGTTCGTAGTACAGCTTCGACTTCACTTTATCCATTGCCAAAGCGCTCGACCACACCCCGCTACCGATATAAGGGAGCCCAATCGTTTCCAAAAGACCCTGCACGGTGCCGTCTTCCCCATATTTCCCATGCAAACAGAGAAAAGCAACGTCGAAAGGACCGTCGATCAAACGTTTCAGATCCTCCTTGTCGGCAGGATCGAGCTGCGTAACGGTATATCCGGCTTCTTCAAGGGCCTCTCGCGCGCCTTCGGCCGATGCGAGAGACACCTCGCGTTCCCCGCTCTTTCCTCCGGCGAGCAACGCCACGCGGCATTCAGACATGCATCCTTCTTTCATCATCCTTGATACGTTCGTTGCAGTATAGCAAAGGGATGTTTCACGTGAAACAATGTATAATGGCGGCTATGGATAAATCAATCAAAACCTATTCGCTGCCCGAACTCGCTTCAGTAATGAAAGAACTAGGGCAGCCCGCTTTCCGCGCGCAGCAGCTGCAGGAATGGCTCTATCAACGACATGCGTCCAGCTACGACGAGATGACGAATCTCCCTGGTTCTCTGCGAGCAACCCTTGCTGAACGTTTTCCACTCACGATGCCGACTGTCGTCGATCGCCAGATTTCGAAAGACGGGACGCGGAAATACCTTGTTGAGTTCGACGACGGTATCCGCGTAGAGACCGTAGGCATCCCTTCGCGCAACGGCGATCGCTTGACCGTATGCTTCTCCACGCAGGCAGGGTGTCCCATCGCATGCGCGTTCTGCGCGACAGGCCAGGAAGGTTTTGCGCGCAATCTCACACCGGGAGAAATAGTCGACCAAGTACTTATCGTCCAAGAAGACATGGGGAAGCGTGTCACGAACGCCGTAGGAATGGGTCAAGGAGAACCGTTTCTCAATTACGACAACACCATGGCCGCATTGCGCATTCTTAACCACAAGAAAGGTCTTGAAATAGGAGCACGCCACATCAGCGTCTCAACCTGCGGGATTTTGCCTGGTTTGGAACGCTTCTCTGAGGAACCCGAACAATTTACCCTCGCGGTTTCGCTCCATGCAGCGCGTCAACCGATTCGCGACCTCATTATGCCTAATGTTGCTCGCTACAAATTGCCTTCGTTGAAAGAAGCGCTTCAGAACTACGTGGCGAAGACAAACCGCCGGGTTACGCTCGAATACATCATGATCGAAGGCGTGAACGACGCACCTGCCGATCTTAAGGCTCTTCAAAAGTTCTGCTCGAATCTTCTATGCCACGTCAATCTCATCCCCATCAATGCAATAGAAGGTTCGGAATTCCAACCGAGCTCGTCTGAAACGATTAATCTATGGCTTTCTGAAATTTCAAAGAAAGGAACGGAAGCTACGCTGCGCGACTCCCGCGGTTCTGATATCTCCGGCGCCTGTGGCCAACTGAAAAACACCTTCAAGCCTTGCAACTGAAGTGTTTCACGTGAAACACTTCAGTTGCCTACTGTTGCAACGGATGCACAAGAGAATACGTATACAAAAATAAGAAAGCCCGGAATGTTTCACGTGAAACATTCCGGGCTTTCTTTTGGGAACCTTTCGACCTTTAGGACGCTGCAGCTATGAGCTCCTCGAACAACCTCTCGAGATCTTCCTCATCTTGGAATTCAATCTCAATCTTGTTCTTTCCGTTAGAAGACTTCACCTTTACGGGCGTATGCAACACATCTTTCAAAGCTTTTGCCACCGTTTTAAACGTCTTAGGCAACGGCTCCTTCTTCGTCGGGGCGTCATTGCGCTTACCCGAGAACAGACGCGCGATAGCCTCTGCTTCTCGAACCGTAAGTTTTTCCGCAACAAGCTTGTCCGTCAGCTTCTGACGCCCTTCTTTCGTGGGAATGGACAGGATTGCGCGTGCATGACCCGCCGATATCTTCTCCTCGAACAATAATTGCTGCGCCTCTTCGGGAAGCTCGAGCAAACGCAACGCATTAGCCACAGTAGAACGGCCTTTTGACATAGCCTGTGCTACTTCGGACTGCGTGAGGTTACGACGCTCCATCATGCGGCGATAACCGTATGCCTCTTCTATAGGATTAAGGTCGGAACGCTGAATATTCTCCACAAGAGCAAGCTCGAGCGCTTGATCGTCGTCCGCATCCTTAATGCGTACCGGCACGGTTTTCAATCCTACGATTTTACATGCCTGCCAACGACGTTCGCCCGCGATGATCTGATATTCATTGGTTCCAACGGGACGAACGAGAATCGGCTGCAGCAGACCATCCTTCTCGATTGATGCTGCAAGCTCCTCAAGCGCCTCTCTTTTGAAGTTCGTGCGCGGCTGATCGGGGTTCGGACTGACGGACTCTATCGGAACCTCGTCGGTTCGGCGCTGAACAACGCTTTTAATGGTTACTTGGCTTTCACCATCGACGATCGATTCCTCTTTCATTGGCGTGATTGTTTCACGTGAAACATTCTGACGTTCAACCACGGGTTCGGTATGCATAGGGATCGGTACGGCAGTCTCTTCGCGTTGTTGCTCCACCAACACCCGTTTGGGCGTAGATTCGAGAGGGGCTGCTTCCTCAAACGCTCCACCAAGAAGCGAGTTCAAGCCACGACCTAATCCGCTTTTGTTCGCTTTAGCCACGTTGTACCACTTCCTTTGCGAGGTTTACATACGATTGCGCTCCCTTGCCCGATGGATCGTATTGGGTGATAGGCTGGCCGAAGCTCGGTGCTTCAGACAATTTAACCGTACGGGGAATAAGCGTCGTAAAAACCGTTTTACCGAAATAGCTGCGCACCTCTTCAACGACTTGTCGAGAAAGAGTAGTACGACCATCGTACATAGTAAGAAGAACACCGAAGATATCAAGGGTAGGATTCAGACGAGTTTTGACACGTTTCATTGAATCAAGGAGTTTTGTCACACCTTCCAGTGCGTAAAACTCGCATTGAATTGGTATCAACAGCTTGTCCGCAGCAACAAGCGCGTTGACCGTCAATAAGCCGAGAGAAGGAGGGCAATCGATAAATATATAGTCATACTTGCCTCGAAGGCTTCCTACGGCGTCTTTTAAGCGATTCTCACGGGCCATCTCGGATACAAGCTCTACTTCTGCCCCTGCAAGATTTATCGTGGCTGGTACGAGATCGAGCCCTTCGCCCACATCCGGGATGATGACATCCTCTATTGCAACGTCGTTCAATAAAACGTCGTACACGCAATTATGCACTTGGCTCTTCTCGATACCTAAACCACTCGAGGAGTTGCCCTGCGGATCAAGATCGACCAACAAAACTTGCTTGCCCAACTCTCCCAATGCGGCGGAAAGGTTGATCGCAGTCGTGGATTTTCCAACGCCGCCCTTCTGATTGATGATGGCCATCACCTTTGTCTGACCGACCACATGTTTGACAGGCGCTTTATCTTTGATCGTCTTGATAGGAGTAGGAGGAACTTCTTGCTCTACCAAAGGCTTCACAGTCTCTCGTTCAACCACTTCAATATGGTCGATGATCAACTCGTCCTCTACGATCTCTTCTTTTTTATGTTGCTTGACAGTCTCTGCTGCTTTTTTGTCTCGTTTGAGACCATCGAATAGTCCCACAGGGACCCCCTTTCTTGACCGCGAACACAGTATACCTTGTTTAGTGTTTCACGTGAAACACTCGCCCAAAATGTTTCACGTGAAACATCGGGAGCCTGCTAGAACCAAAAGTGTTTCACGTGAAACAAATATAGAAACCGCGTTGGAAAATGAGGTAAACGGCGTGAGATCCGCATAGACCGCACGCTAGAAACCTGCCATATGCACGTAAGACCACATCTGTACAATACTAGATAGGAAAAAGGAGGTTGCTGATGAATACCACGCGGCGCCAATTGCTCGCCCAGCGGGCAAAAAACATGCGTAATCAAATGACCTATCCAGAGCGAAGGCTTTGGTTCTCGTTCTTACGAGAATATCCTACACCGTTCGTAGCTCAAAAAGTGATTGGATCATACATTGTTGATTTCTATTGCAGAAAGGCGCGTCTCAGCATTGAACTGGACGGTGATAGCCATTATACCGAAAGCCAGAAGGAATACGACCGCGTTAGAACAACCTTTCTCGAAATGCTCGAGATCAAAGAGCTGAGATTCGCTAATAACGAAGTAATGGAGAACCTCGAAGGCGTGTGCGAAGCGATCCACGCTGAAGTCCTCAAGCGTCGTAACGACGTTCACGGAAGCCTATTCCAAAAAATGAAGGACAAACATTAGACTCCGCTGGATCCGAATTCAATTCACTATCTGCGTTGTCTATGCGAGAACGCGGCGTTTGGCGTTTACTCTGGATCCGAGCTAAATGCGCGTAGGCTGCGTGTTAGAACTGAATGGAATCCGCGTAAGGTTAGCGCTAGATTCTAATGCAGAATGTTTCACGTGAAACATTCTGCATTAGAGCGGGCGTTTTTGCGCGAAACCTGTTTTGCGCGGAAGCTTTACATGCGGGGTACCCGTTTTTTCGAAGCAAATGATGCGGCGGTGATTCTTGCCAAGCTCAACGATACGATCGGATACAAGCTTCATCGCCAAGCGGTTTTGCAACGATAGGGCATGCTCCATCTCTTCATCGGATACATTGGCTTTATAGCAAATCAACCGCCCACCTTCCTGCAGCAACGGGCTGGCGAATTCCATGAGTATCGACAGCTGAGCAAGCGCCCGAGCGGTCACCGCAGCGAACGAGGCAGGTTCTTCACGAGCAAGGTCTTCGATTCGGCCGGTATACACATCAACGTTATCAAGACCTAACGTTTGCACCATCGAAGCGAGGATCGTGGTTTTCTTACCGACGGAATCAGCTAGAAGCGTAGAACGACCGCTCTCTATAGCTAGGGGAATACCCGGATAACCTGCCCCTGATCCAATATCGACCATTCGACCTTCCGGTGCTTCTCTCAATTCAGGCAGACCAACTAAAGAATCCTGCACGTGGAGAAGCATCCCTTCATCCCATGTCGAAATACGCGTGATGTTGGTGGTCTTATTGGCCTCGATAACCAACTCCAGATGGCGTTTCAAAAGATCCTCGCGCATGTTCACTCCTCTACAATTGAATGCCCTCAGTATAGAGGAATGTTTCACGTGAAACATTCAAATCACGACGTTTCAAATGTTTCACGTGAAACATTTGAGCGAAACGCACCTCAGGTAAGAGTGTTTCACGTGAAACACTCATGACGCGAAACAGACTGAGGTTAGACCATTGTCTATTGTTTCACGTGAAACACTCACGACAATAAACCGAGCTCTTGACCCTTTTCTAATGTTTCACGTGAAACATTTAGCGTAAGGACAAAGGAGAATCAGGTTTAAGGCGATTCGCTTTCGAAACACGAAGGGAGACGGGGGAACCATCATCGAAAATCTCGATTGAAAGGAACTTCTAATGTTTCACGTGAAACACTAAAAACAAAAACCCGCACCTTTCGATGCGGGTTTGCGGCTAAACCGAGACTTACAAGTTTAGCGAGGAAGAATCACCACATGACGAGCGCTGCCTTCGCCTTCAGATGCCGTCTCCACACGGTCGTCGTCGCGCAGGCAGATATGCACGATACGACGCTCGTACGGTGTCATCGGACGAAGCTTGATGCTGCGGTTCTGGCTAGCTGCGCGGTTCGCGGAAGAACGGGCAATCGATTCGAGCTTCTCGCGCTGACGGCTCTTGTAACCTTCGACGTCCACGATGACCGGGTAGCGGAACCCGATGGTGCGCACGGTAATCGCCGACACGAGGAACTGCAGGGCATCGAGCGTCTTGCCGTGACGGCCAATCAGCACCGCCAGATCGTCGCCCGTGATGTCGAGGATCAGCTCGCCTTCGTCGCCTTCGTACTCGTCGATGGTCACTTCGCCCACCTCGAAGTACTTGAGAATATCTTGGAGCGCTCCAATCGCCGTATCGGCAATGCGATCCAGATCCTCGTCGGTCAGTTCAGCGGGTTCCTCATCAAGAGGCTTCTCATCAACCAATTCTTCAGCCATGACAGACTCCTCAATGTTTCACGTGAAACAATCGCGGTTACTTGCGCTTCGTCGTATCCTTCTTGGTCGGACGGGGCTTCTTCTGCTTGCGGGTCACGTCCACCTCGATAGGCTTCACCTCGATGGTTTCAGCGGCCTCGGCGTCGCGCTTCTTCATGATGCGCATGGAGATCTGCTGCTGCGCAATGCCCATGAGGGAGGACGCGCCCCAGAACAGAAGCACGCCGGCGGGCGAGCTCCAGCTGATCCAGAGCATGAACACGCTCATCACAGCGGCCATGATCATGGTCTGCTTGCGCTGCGGGTTGTCCTTGTTTCCCATCTGCATGAGAACCATGGGCAAAAACGTGGCGCCCGCGAAGATCACCATAAGGATCAAATAGGGAACAAACGTTCCAAAACCAACGGCCAGAGCCTCAGAAGGCCTCATAACCAAGCTGGGAACCAGGTTGTAGAACTCGTAGGTGGTGCCCGATGTGCGCGAACCCATCTCGCTGAGCACTTGAAACAACGCCATGAAGATAGGCATCTGCAGCAGCATGGGCAGACAGCCCGCCAGCGGGTTGAACTTCACCTCGGCGTAGAGCTTCTGCATCTCTTCCTGCAAGCGAGGCTGATCGTCAGCGTACTTGCGCTGCAGCTCCTGCATGAGCGGCTGCACCTTCTGCATCTGAAACGACGATTTCGTCTGCTTGTGCATCAAAGGTGAGATCAGAATACGGAAGATGACCGTCACGATGATGATGGCCAGGCCCCAGTCGCCGCAGAAGTCATAGAAGAAATGGATAATGTCGAATATCCAGTCCTTAAATACGTCCCACATGTTCAGTTGTTCCTTCCTCTATACCAAAGAAGCCCGCGCGACGACCTCAAGGAACAGGATCGTAGCCGTGCGAACCCCCCGGACGACAACGTAGCACACGCTTCACCGTGAGCTTGAGACCCCGGCAGAACCCGTAGCGCTGGAAGGCTATGAGCCCGTATTCGGAGCACGTCGGCGTGAAGCGGCAGCAAGAAGGGAACAGAGGGGAAATGGCAGCCCGGTAGAAGGTGATGAGAAACACCGCCACTTTGCACGGCACCTGTTTCAGAAATGCCTTCATTCCTCTCGTCCCTAACGTAATTCAGCCCGCTTCAACGTCTCGGCACATGCTGTATGCACTTTACTATAAGAACCCCTCATGATACCCGACTTCGCGAGAAATATCACATCGTAGCCCGCCCACGGACCACCCAGTTCGTGACATATGGCTCGCATGCGTCGTTTAGCGCTGTTGCGCCATACCGCGTTCCCTGACTTTTTACCCGCAATAAAAGCAACACGACCTTGCTGGCCGTGCTGCTTCGTGGGTAACACTATGAACGTAAGGTACGGCGTATGCAGACGCTTACCGCATGAGAACAGATCGGAGATATCCCCGCGGGATTTAATGGTCTCCAACCTAAAGCTCTCTTTACACGCAGAGACGCTTGCGCCCCTTGGCGCGACGAGCAGCCAGCACCTTGCGGCCGCCCTTCGTCGACATACGAGCACGGAAACCGTGGCACTTAGCCCGCTTACGAGTGTTAGGTTGATACGTGCGCTTCATATTGATTCCCTTTCATGGTTTTAGAGCAACCTCGAAAGTATAGCTCACGTTACGGGGGAGTCAAGGAAAACTCACAAGAATGGTTCATGATTTTTTCCAGGTCGCTTCGAATAGAACGAACCCAAGGGAAGGTCTCTTCGCCGTGGAAAACCTCGAAAGTTTGTTCTGAATGTCCTCGACCACGCTTGGATGGCTATTTTTTCAACCGTTTTCCTCTTTTTTGCGCAGCTCTATTGTGGAAAATGTTGAAAACTCTCGATTCATTCGAGAGCCGTTGTGGAAATCTCTAACGTCATCGGTTTGTCAAGGGATATTTTCTCATTCTTTTACAAGCCTCTCATCAGGCATAAAAGGTGATCGTAGTTATTAACAAAGCTTTGACCTGGTGTTATATATTGCTTGCCGTGTGATTCACCCATACGACCGGGCAATATGTTACCCAATCTTCACGTAAACGAATTCAAACGGTCACGTCCTGCCGGAGGACGCGTTTCGGCCCAGGAAGCGCCAATCCGCTTGGAGGCTATCAACATTTTTGCACGTTTTTCACCAACGTTCGTACGTTTTCCAGAATACGTTCTTCAACGTTTTCCACATTTTCTGAATAGAAAGTGGAAAACGTTGAAAAGCCCATGTGGAAAGCAGTGCAGGATTTAGAAATAGATGAATACATAGTTTTGAATGCTATGAATTCCCCAGGTGGATAGATTCAGAATCGAAAAAACGCTACAATGCCTTTGAATGTTGCTGAAAAATGCTGAATATCGAATCTGAAAACGGAACACCATTGGACAACCAGATTGAAAAAGCAGATCATCAGGATGAAACCGCTGATGAAAACGTGGAGCCTTTCGACTACACGCATGTACACGCCGTAGCGCGCATCGCGCTGTATGACGATCTTCGCAGCGCCCCGCGCGTGACGGAGATACACCCGGCGCCGACGGCTGAATTCATTGAAAGCCTTGCTTCGAAAATTTATGAACAGGCTAAAAACGCCGGAGGGACCATTCCGTACACCGTCATCCGCGAAGTATCGGAAAACTTCATCCACGCGCGTTTCGCCGAGGCTACCGTGTCCATCCTGGACGAGGGCAATACCATCCGTTTCGCCGACCAGGGCCCGGGCATACCTTATAAGGATCAAGCGCAGATCCCCGGGTTCACATCCGCCGTGGAGCCGATGAAACACTATATTCGCGGCGTGGGGTCGGGCTTGCCCATCGTGAAAGAGTACCTCGATTTCTCGCACGGCACCATCACCATTGAGGACAACCTGGGAACAGGCGCCGTAGTGACCATCAGCCTACGTGCGGGCGAGGCGACCGATATGCCGCCCGTCGACCAATCGAGCGCGCTTCACCCTGCATCCGCGCAACCATCGGCCATGGAACCCGCTTACCCGATGCACGAGGCGCCGCAGCAGCTGCAGCAGCAGATTCCTCCCCAGCAGCCGATGCAGCAACCCGCCTACCCGGCGCAATACGGATATGCAAACCCACCGTATCCGCAGGAAGCCGCGCCCGCACGACCGCCTTACGGTTACGAGCCCGAACCGCAGTACGCGCCCCCGCGCTATGCGCAGAATCCCTACGCGGCAGGCGCGCCCTACTATCCCCAGCACGGTGCCCCGGCTCATCGCGCTCAGGGCATGGGCATGCAAGCCCAGCATGCGATGGCGCCGCTTATCCCCCCGTTGTCGCAACGCGAGCGCGACTTCCTGCCCATCTTCCTGAGCGAAGGAGCCCTGGGAGTAACGGACCTGTCGCGTTTGACCGGCGTGCCGCAATCAAGCACGTACGTGGCGCTGTCGAAATTAGAGGAAGCCGGGCTTATCGAGAAAACGGTCGGACAGAAGCGCATTCTGACCGATCTGGGATACCACGTGGCAAATTCCCTATAATCGGCCTTTACCCGGCTTCGATCTGTTAATACAATCGAAGCGGCGGCGGGTGGCGCCCGCTTGACGCACGAGAGAGATGTTTCACGTGAAACATTCGCGATGCCCCCATCAAGGAAGCAAGCTATGAACAGCGAAAAACTCGAGCAGGTCTGGTCCGAAGTATGCGGCCAGGTGAAAAGCTACAACAATATCGATCCGTCGCAGATCAACGCGTTCTTCTCACGCCTGCATCCGCAGGCTATGAGCGACGGGTTCCTCATGATCACCGCGGACAACGACTTTATAAAGACATGGATCGAGCGTCATTATGTCGAGTTCATCAAACGCGCGCTGAACGACCTGTACCACATGCCGTTCACCGTGATCATCGAAGTGGACATCACAGCCGCCGAGCCTCCCGCTCCGGCGCCTGCTCCTCCCGCCGCGCAGGCAGCCCCGGCGGCAACCATGGCGACGGCGGCAGAAACGCCTGCGCCCGTCAGCTCTCCGCAGCCCGCGGCGGCTCCTGCCGCGAATGCCGCAAGTTCGCCGCAAATCGACGCAGGCCGTCCCGAAGCGCATAGAGGGGCGGTAGGGGAAGAGGTCGCCGGCGTCGGCGCGAAACGAGAAATAGCGCTCGACGGCCCCGACAGCCCCGCGTCCACGCTTACGTTCGAGAACTTCGTCATCGGCGATTCGAACCGCATGGCGTACTCCATGGCCGTGGCCGTGGCCGAGATGCCGGGCAAGGCGCACCTCAACCCGCTGTTCATCTACGGCAAGTCGGGTCTGGGGAAAACGCACCTCATGCGCGCCATCCAGAACTACATCAACGAGACGATGCCGCAGCTTTCCACCATCTACGTGGACTCGGCCGAGCTGCTGAGCGACTACATGGAGGCCAGCGCGGCGCACGACAAGCAGAAGTCCAGCTACAAGAACTTCAAGACGCGCTACGAGGAAGCCGACGTGCTGCTCATCGACGACGTCCAGTACCTGCAGGGCAAGAAGCAGACGCTCGACATCGTGTTCCAGATATTCAACAAGCTGACCAGCCAGGGCCGTCAGGTGGTGCTGTCGGCCGACCGCGCGCCGAAGAACATCGACATCGACGAGCGCTACCGCAGCCGCTTCAACTCGGGCGGCACATTCGACATCCAGCCTCCCGAGATCGAGACGAAGCTGGGCATCGTGAAAAGCTTCGTGGACGAGTACCGCGAGTCGGAAGGGTCGCACGACTTCAACATCCCCGACGACATCCAGATGTACATCGCGGAAAGCTCCAGCTCGAACATCCGCGAGCTGAAAAGCGCCGTCACGAAGGTGATCTACCAGATGACGTTCTTCAACCAGCCCGACCTCAAGCTTGACGACGTGCGCACGCTGCTGGAGAACCACTTCACCGGCGGCCCGTCGAAACGCCTCACCATCGCCGACATTCAAAAGGAAGTGGAGAACTTCTACAAGGTGAGCCACGCCGACCTCGTGGGCAAGAAGCGCACGCGCAACATCATCTACGCGCGCCAGATAGCCATATACCTGTGCCGCCAGATGCTCGACCTGCCGTTCAACGACATCGGCAAGAAGTTCAACCGCGACCACTCCACCGTAATGTACTCGGTAACCAACGTCGAGGAGAAGATGAAGGAGAACCGCGAGCTGCGCGAGGAGCTGGAAGCGCTGCGCGGGCTCATCAACGAGATGTAGCGTACGCGCGTTCGGCGGAAAGATGACTGAAACATGACTGACAAGTTGCCGAAAAGCGGTGCAACCCTATGGAAAGATAATAAAAGCGATAATTGATGTTGAGGGAGGGCGCTCGGTCTGCACGATCGATTCAGGAAGAATTCCAAGGGTTGACATGCGATAACGTAGGTTTTCCACATTTCCACCGCCCTTATTATTACAACTATTAAAACCTTAGATATATTAGAGAAGATCAAGAGCAAAGAGCAAAACCCGAAAACCCGCATTCATACGTCATGCCGATCATACGCAATGTTTCACGTGAAACATTCGAACCTCTATAATGACGGCAGCGCTCGCTGCTTCTAGAGAAAGGGAACGTCTTGAAATTCAGCATCAACCAATCGGAATTGCAGAACGCGTTGTCCGTGGTGCTCAAGGGCATCGCAACCCGATCGACGCTTCCCATTCTGTCGGGCATCTACCTCGACGCGCACGACGACACCCTTACGCTTCAAGCGACCGACCTCGAGCTGTCCATCCAGTACTCGGTTTCGGCGCTCATCGAGGAGACGGGCAAGGCCGTGGTTCCCGGCAAGCTGTTCTCCGAGATCGTGAAGAACCTGCCCGACGCAGCCGTGCACGTGGCAGCCGAGGACGACTCGGCGGTCATCACGTGCGACACGGCGTCGTTCTCCATCAAGACGCTCGACGCGGAGGACTTCCCCGGATTTCCTCACGTGGACGTGCAGCAGGAGGTGTCCATCCCCTTCACGCAGTTCGCTTCCATGGTGAAGCGCGTGGCGCGCGTGGTGTCGAAGGACGAGAGCCGCGCCATACTCACGGGCGTGCTGATCACGCTCGAGGACACCACGCTCAAGATGGTGGCCACCGACTCGTATCGCCTCGCCATCACCGAGGCCGAGCTTCCCGAATCCAGCGCCGAGGAGTTCCAGGCGGTCATCGCGGGATCGTTCTTGCAGGAGATATCTTCGCTGCCGCGCTCGGAGGACGACCTCAAGCTGGCGCTGGCTGAGAACCAGATCGTCGTCACGTACCATGACACCGTATTCATCAACCGCCGCCTGGAAGGCAACTTCCCGAACTACCGCCAGCTGCTGCCCGATTCCTACGCCACGCGCGTGAGCATGGACGTGGGGCACCTCGTGGCCGGCGTGAAGCGCACGTCGCTGCTGGGGCAGACCAGCTCGCCGGTGCGCTTCGACATCAACATGGCGTCGCAGACCGTGCAGCTGTCCGCCGTGGCGCAGGACGTGGGCTCGGCCCAGGAGACGCTGTCGTGCGAGGGCGAAGGCGAGGACGTGGAGATCGCTTTCAACTACGCCTACGTGTTGGACGGGCTGTCCTCGGTGAGCACCGACAACGTGTTCCTCGAAGTGCAGTCGTCCATGAAGCCCGGCATCTTCAAAGCTGACGAGGGCGAGAACTTCCTGTACCTCGTCATGCCCGTGCGCATCGCGTAAGGACGCGCGCGGCATATCGTGGATCTGGCCATCGCCCATATCTCGTTTCTGAACTTCCGCAGCTACGAGGCGTTCGATCTCGACGGCATCGGTCCGCTCACGGTGCTCGTGGGTCCGAACGCCGCGGGGAAGACGAACGTCGTCGAGGGAATAGGCCTGCTGACGGCGCAATCGTCGTTTCGACATGCGCCCGTCGACCAATTGGTGCGCGCCGGGGCTCCCTTCGCGCGCTTGACGGCCGACGTCACCGACGGCAGCCGTCAGCTTGAGCTGGCGGTGCAGATGGCCGAGGGCAAGAAGAAGCACCTGCTGAACGGGAAGCCCAAGCGCACAGCCGACCTGAAGGGCCTCGTACCGTCCGTGACGTTCACGCCCGACGACCTGGAGCTGGCGAAAGGGGCCATGTCGGTGCGCCGCGCCGCGCTGGACGCGCTGGGCTCGCAGCTGTCGGCCAACCACTACCTCATCCGGCGCGATTACGAGAAGGTGCTGCGCCACAAGAACCGCCTGCTGAAGGACGAGGCGCCGGCTGCGCTGGTGGGGGCGATGAACGAGACGCTGGTCACGTGCGGCGCGCAGCTTTCGTGCTACCGCGCCGCGCTGTTCGAGAAGCTGGCGGCTTCGATGGCGTCGTACTACGCTGAGATCACCGACGGGCATGAGCGGCTGGACGCGGGCTTCGTCCCTTCGTGGGAAGAGCACGATCCCCTTTCGTTCGCCACGCGCACGTTCGGGCGCGACGAGGCGCGCGAGGCGCTGGCGGATGCGCTTGCGCGCCGCGGCGGCGAGGAGCGCGTGCGAAAGCGGGCGCTCGTGGGCCCGCATGCCGACCGCATCGAGTTCTTCATCGACGGCAAGAACGCCGCCCTGTTCGGCAGCCAGGGGCAGCAGCGTTCGGTGGTGCTGGCGTTCAAGCTGGCCGAGGCCACGCTGATCCAGGACTTTTTGCGCCAAAAGCCGGTGCTGCTGCTGGACGACGTGATGAGCGAGCTGGACGCCGCGCGCCGCCGCGCGCTGGTGGCGTTCATCTCGGGCGACATCCAGACGTTCATCACCACGACGAACCTCGCCTACTTCGACGACGACCTGCTGGGCGGCGCTCGCATCGTAGAGCTGGAGAAACCGCGCAAAACCGGCGAAATGCCTGACGAGGATCGAATGTTTCACGTGAAACATTCGCCGATCGACGCGCAATCGGCGCGCGGGGAGGCCGAAGAGCGCGATGGGCAGCCGTCCGATCCGGCCGAACAACCTTCGGCGCGAATCGAGGGGGACTCATGAGGAAGCTGGGCGAGAGCATCAACGAGCTGATGGCCGCGCTGGCCGCCGGCGACGACGCGTCGCGCAAGGCGCAGCGCGCCGCCGCCGTGAACGTGGCGTGGCGCAACGCGGTGGAGGCCGTGTACAAGGATGCCGCGCAGATGGTGCTCGACCACGTGAACGCCGTGTACATCATGGCCGCCGACGAGGTGGTGAAGGGCACGCCGACCAGGGCGTCGCATGCGGGAACGGGCGCACAGCTGGTGGTGTACGCCGACGACAGCCTCATCCGCTCGGATCTCGATGCGCGCCAAGAGTTCCTCAAGATGAAGTTGAAGGAGCAGGGCGAGCACGTGGAGACGTTCAAGATCCTGCCGTCGCGCTTCGAGATGAAGGCCCGCCATCCCTTCCGCCGGCCAGAAGAGGACGGCGCGACGGCGCGTTCGGCGCGCGCGAGTCGCGAGGAAACCCCGCGCACGCCTTTGTCGCCCGAAGAGGAAGCTGCTCTCGAAGCCAGCGTGGGGGCAGTGGAAAGTCCCACGGTCCGCAGGGCGCTCGAGAGGGCGATACGTGCCGATAAAAATCGCATCTAACGCTCGGATGTGAAAAATCACGAACGAATACGAGATCGCGGCTCGTACGGCTTCTAAAACCCTTCATACTTGATGGATTTTATTGGTATCAAGGCATGGTTATGGTAGAATTTTCAGGTTAGCGCGAATCAGCGCTGCACTCACACATCGCACTATAAAAGGAGCATGTCAGTGGCAAACAAACCTGACCATTACGACGGTTCTGACATTCAGGTCCTCGAGGGCCTGGAGGCGGTCCGCAAGCGTCCGGGCATGTACATCGGCTCGACGGGCCCTCGCGGCCTGCACCACCTGGTGTACGAGGTCGTCGACAACGCCGTCGACGAAGCGCTCGCCGGATACTGCGACGAGATCAAGGTGTGGATCCATCAGGACAACTCGATCTCGGTCGACGACAACGGGCGCGGTATCCCGATCGACAAGCACCCGAAAGAGAAGATCCCCACCGTCGAGGTGGTGCTCACCATCCTGCACGCAGGCGGCAAGTTCGGCGGCGAGGGCTACAAGGTGTCCGGCGGCCTGCACGGCGTGGGCGTCTCCGTCGTGAACGCGCTGTCTTCCCGCGTGGAAGTGCAGGTGCGCAAGGAGGGCAAGGAATACTTCATCGGCTTCGACCACGGCAAGACGTCCGAGAAGCTGCGCGAAGTCGGCCCCACGAAGCGCGGCAACGGCACGACCGTGTCGTTCTGGCCCGACCCGGAGATCTTCACCGAGACCACCGTGTACGATTTCGACACCCTGGCGAACCGCTTCCGCGAGATGGCGTTCCTCAACAAGGGCCTCAAGATCGTGCTGTACGACGAGCGCGTCACCGACGCCGACGGCAACCCGCGCACCGAGGTGTTCCAATACGCCGGCGGCATCGTCGACTTCGTGAAGTTCCTGAACGAGGGCAAGGAAACGCTGAACAAGCCCATCTACTTCGAGGCCGAGAACGACGACGGCACCGTTGAAGTGGCCATGCAGTGGTCCACCTCGTACTCAACGAACTCCGTCATGGCGTTTGCGAACAACATCAACACGCACGAAGGCGGCACGCACCTCGACGGCTTCAAGCAGGCCGTCACGCGCACCATCAACGAGTACGCCCGCTCGAAGGGCATCCTCAAAGAGAAGGATTCCAACCTCTCCGGCGACGACACGCGTGAGGGCTGCGCGGCCATCGTGTCCGTGAAGCTGCACGACCCGCAGTTCGAGGGCCAGACGAAGACGAAGCTGGGCAACACCGAGATCCGTCCGCTGGTGCAGAACGCCGTGACCCAGGGCCTGGCCGAGTACCTCGAGGAGAACCCGACCCCGGCCAAGCGCATCATCGGCAAGGCCACCCAGGCGCTCAAGGCCCGCGAGGCCGCCCGCAAGGCGCGCGAGATGACGCGCCGCAAAGGCGTGCTGGACTCGTTCGCGCTGCCGGGCAAGCTGGCCGACTGCTCGTCCAAGACCCCGGAGAACTCCGAACTGTTCATCGTAGAGGGCGATTCCGCAGGCGGCTCGGCCAAGCAGGCCCGCGACCGCAAGACGCAGGCCATCCTGCCCTTGCGCGGCAAGATCCTCAACGTGGAGCGCGCGGGCTTGCACCGCTCGCTTTCCAGCGACACCATCAGCTCGCTGATCACGGCTATTGGCACGAACATCGGCGACGACTTCGACGCCGACCAGTCGCGCTACCACCGCATCATCATCATGACCGATGCCGACGTTGACGGCGCGCATATCCGCATCCTGCTGTTGACGTTCTTCTACCGCTACATGCCGGAGCTCATCAACCGCGGCTACATCTACATCGCGCAGCCGCCCATCTTCGGCCTCAAGAAGAAGAACTCGCGCTCGCCGAAGATCGAGCGCTACACCTACGACGAGAGCTCGCTGGGCTCGGTGCTGGCCGAGTACGACGATCCGAACAAGTTCGACGTGCAGCGCTACAAGGGCTTGGGCGAGATGGATCCGGACCAGCTGTGGGAGACCACGATGGAACCGGCCACTCGCACGCTTCTGCAGGTGAGCATCGACGATGCCGCCGAAGCCGAGCGCGTGGTGAGCGACCTCATGGGCGACCAGGTGGAGCCGCGCAAGGAGTTCATCCAGAAGCACGCGCGCGACGTCCGATTCCTGGACATCTAGCGTTCTGGTGGTCTGACGACCGCCGGAATACCTCGCTGACTTACTACGCCAACCTGTAAGGTAGGAGATTTATGGCAGACAACAACGATTCTTTCGACGAGTTCTTGAATCGCGCCGAAGAGGATTACGACGCGGGCGATATCGAAGCGGCCGAGGCCGGCGACGAAGACGACGTGCTGGATGACGTCGAGGGCGGCGAGGACGAGTCGCGCCCCGGCGCGTTCGTGTCCGAGGAGAACAAGGCGCGCTCGTTGATCGACATGTCGTCGATCGCGAACCCGCACGGCTCCATCGTCGAGGGCGCCAACGGCGGCGAGGGCACCATCGTGCGCTCCGCCTACCTCGGCAAGGAGATGCAGACGTCGTTCTTGGAATACGCCATGAGCGTCATCGTCTCGCGCGCCCTGCCGGACGTGCGTGACGGCTTGAAGCCGGTTCACCGCCGCATCCTGTACGCCATGAACGAGTCCGGCTACACGCCGAACCGCCCGCACATGAAATCGGCCCGTACGGTCGGCGACGTCATCGGCAAGTACCACCCGCACGGCGACTCCGCCGTGTACGACACGATGGTGCGTTTGGCCCAGCCGTTCTCGATGCGCGTGCCGCTGGTGGACGGCCACGGCAACTTCGGCTCCATCGACGGCGACGGCGCGGCGGCCATGCGTTACACCGAGTCCCGCCTGGACAAGGTGGCCATGGAGCTGCTGCGCGACCTGGACAAGGAAACGGTGGACTTCCAGCCCAACTACGACGAGAGCCTCGAAGAGCCCACGGTTCTTCCCGCGCGCTTCCCTAACCTGCTGGTGAACGGCTCGCAGGGCATCGCCGTGGGCATGGCCACGAACATCCCGCCGCACAACCTGGGCGAGACCATCGACGCCACGTGCCTCATGCTGGACAACCCTGACGTCACCACCGAAGAGCTGATGAAGGCGCTGCCCGGCCCGGACTTCCCCACCGGCGGCATCATCATGGGCAAGAAGGGCATCCGCGACGCGTACGAGACGGGCCGCGGCTCGCTGACCGTGCGCGCGAAGTGCAAAGTGGAAGAGGGCAAGAACGGCCGCAGCTCCATCGTGGTCACCGAGATCCCCTACCAGGTGAACCGCCAGCGCCTGCTTGAGAAGCTGGGCGAGCTGGTGCGCGAGAAGAAGCTGCCCGAGATCAGCAACATCCATGACGGCGCCGACCGCCATGGCATCGACATCATCATCGACCTCAAGAAGGACGCCATCCCGCAGGTGGTGCTGAACAAGCTGTACAAGCACACGCAGTTGCAGGTGGGCTTCGGCGTGATCATGTTGTCGCTGGTGGACGGCGCGCCGCGCGTGCTTTCGCTGAAGGAGATGCTGCACTACTACATCGCGCACCAGGAAGAGGTCATCGTCCGCCGTACGCGCTACGAGCTGGCGAAGGCCGAGGAGCGCGCGCACATCCTCGAAGGTTTGATCATCGCGTTGGACAACATCGACGAGGTCATCCACATCATCCGCTCGTCGCAGACCGACAAGGAAGCGGCCGAGCGCATGACCGAGCGCTTCGGCCTGACCGACAAGCAGACCGCCGCCATCCTCGAAATGCGCCTGCGCCGCCTGACCGGCTTGGAGCATCAGAAGATCGAGGACGAGTTGAAGGAGCTGCTGGAGAAGATCGCGTACTTCAAGCGCGTCCTGTCCGACGACCAGCTGGTGCACGACATCATCAAAGAGGAACTGTCCGAGGTCAAGAAGAAGTTCGGCAGCCCCCGCCGCACGCTCTTGTCCGAGGCGGCCAAGGACCTCGACGTCGAGGACCTCATCGCCGAAGAGAGCATGGTCGTCACGATGACGAAGGCCGGCTACGTGAAGCGCCTGCCCGTGGCCACCTACCGCCAGCAGAAGCGCGGCGGCAAGGGCATGTCGGGCGTAAACCTCAAGGACAACGACTACGTCGAGCACCTGTTCGTGGCGTCGACGCACTCCTACATGCTGTTCTTCTCCACGAAGGGCAAGGTGTACCGCCTGAAGGTGTACGAGCTGCCCGAGGCGTCGCGCCATGCGCGCGGCACGGCCATCGTGAACCTGCTGCCGCTTGAGAAGGGAGAGACCATCTCGGCCGTCATCGCGACGAAGGACTTCCCGTCCGACGAGTACCTCATGTTCGCCACCGAGCACGGCATGGTGAAGAAGACGTCGATGGACCTGTACGACCGCACGCGCCGCGACGGCCTGATCGCCATCAGCCTGAAGGACAACGACCGCCTCATTTCGGTGAAGCGCGTGGCTCCGGGCGAGAAGGTGCTCATGGTGTCCAGCGCCGGCAAGGCCATCATGTGGGACGAGGGCGAAGTGCGTGCCATGGGCCGCGACACCATGGGCGTGCGCGGCATGAACGTGCCGCCCATTGCCAAGGTGCTGGGCATGGAGATCGCGCAGCCCGATACCGACCTGTTCGTCATCACCGAGAAGGGCTACGGCAAGCGCACCCCCATCGCCGAGTACCCCGAGCACCATCGCGGCGGCCAGGGCGTGTTCACCATCACGATGACCGAGAAGAAGGGCCTGCTGGCCGTCATGAAGATCGTCGCCGAAGACGACGAGATCATGATCATGTCCGAGGAAGGCGTGTGCGTGCGCACCCCGGTGTCGGGCATCTCCGAGCTCGGCCGTTCCACGCAGGGCGTGTGCGTGATGAAGACGGCCGACAAGGACCGCGTGACCGCAGTGGCCATCTCCAGCCGAGGCAAGAAGAAGAAAGCCTCCGGCGCGCAGGTGGAAGGCGAGGAGCTGGACGAGAACGCCATCGATGAGCTTGAGGACGGCGCCGAAGGCACCGCCGAAATCGAGAGCGTCGAAGAGGTGGAGAACGCGGAAGGCGACGAAGAGTAGGTAGAATGCCTCCAGCGTAACCTTGAATGCCCCGCCTCGCATCCTGCGAAGCGGGGCATTCTCTTTTTGGCGAGCCGCGCTGCCACCCAGCGAATGTTTCACGTGAAACATTCGCTCCCGCACTGCACCTGTCACGCGCCCGAATGTTTCATGTGAAACATTCGGCCTCTTTCGCGTTATCGCTTGCGGCTCTCTTCGTTCGCGATGTTTCACGTGAAACATTTTCTTTCCCGCTTTCTCATGAATGCGAAAAACATGAAGGAACCCGCAGCCCCCTGGCGGGTTGTTGACGTGCCGTATACTGCACGCCTCATGACTGTTATCGACGGCCGCCAACGCGGCCGTTCATGCGAAAGGAGGACGGAAACCCATGTATCGAGCAGCTGCCGCGCAAGCGGCGCGCCTGTCGTCGAAAGCGCGCGGAGCCGCGAAGCGCGCGCAAACGACGCGTCGCGAACGCGCCCTGCGTTCTCCGGCGGAGAAAACCACAGCCGGCGACGTGTTCGTGCTTTCCGTCCCGCTGTTCGTGGAACTGTTCATGCAAATTATGATCGGTAACATCAACCAATTTATGCTGGCGCCGCTGGGAACCGAGCCGGCCGCCGCGGTGGGAAACGCGCTGCAGATCCTCAACATCGTGACCATCGCGCTGTCGGCCATGGGCACGGCTTCCACCGTGCTCGTGACCCGCGTGCTGGGGAAATCGTCGGCGACCAGCAAGGTGTCGGAGATCGCCACCGTGGCCCTCGTGGTGAACGTCGTGCTCGCGGCCGCCATGACCGCGGTGCTGTTCCTCTTTTGGCCGCAGTTCTTCTCCTGGCTGCACATCGACGGGTCCATCACGGGAATGGCGTCGTCGTTCCTGCTGATCGTCGGCTCCACCACGGTGGTGCAAGGGGCGTTCTTCGCGTTCACGGCTTTGCTGCGCAGCTACGCGCGCGGCGCCGACGTGATGCGCGCCAGCCTGGCGATGAACGCGGTGAACATCGCAGCCAGCGCCGTGCTCATCGGCGGCGTCGCGTTCGTCCCGGCGTTCGGGGTGGAAGGCGCGGCGGTAGCGAACGTGGTGGCGCGCGTCGCAGGCCTCGCGGTGGCATGCCGCCTCGTGCTGCGCCATACCGATGTGCGCATGCGCCTGGCGTACCTGCGCCCGTTCCCCTGGAAGACGCTTCGGCGCATGCTGGGCGTGGGCATCCCCTCGTCGGGCGAGCAGATGAACTACGACCTCGCACAGATCGTCATCCTGTCGTTCATCAACGTGCTGGGCACCACGGTGGTCACCGTGAAGGTGTACTGCTCGATGATCGCGGGCATCGCCTACCTGTATTCCATCGCGTTGTCGCAGGCGACGCAGATCGTGCTGGGGTATCTGTTCGGCGCGGGCAAGTTCGATGCGGTCGCGCGGCGCGTGTGGGTGGCCGATCTCATCGCCGTGGCGCTGACCACCTGCGTGTCCACGCTCATCTGGATCAACGCCGACGCGGTGTTCGGCCTGTTCACCGCCGATCCGATGGTGCACGAGCTGGGTCGCCAGGTGCTGCTCGTGGAGATATTCCTGGGCATCGGGCGTGCGCTCAACATCGTGATGGTGAAGGCGCTCATCGCGGTGGGCGACGTGAAGACCCCGGTGACGGTGAACGTCATCTCGTCGTGGATATTCGCGGTGGCAGGCGGCTATGCGCTGGGAATCGGCTTAGGCTGGGGCATCGTGGGCATGTGGGTGGCCATGTGCGTGGACGAGTGGCTGCGCGCCGGGTTCCTGCTGGTAACGTTCGCACGCGGAGGATGGCGGCGGCGCGCTCAGGAGCGGCGGCCCGAGCCTCGGCTCGAAACGCCTCCGGATGCCGTGGAGACTCCGGCCGTGTCGTACGCGAAGCCGTCGATGTTCGTGTTGAAGAAGCCCAGCGCAACGGGCCGTCCGAAAGAACCGGGCGCCGTCAGCCTGTCGGCGATTATGGGGCTGGCGCTGGCCGACGACGGGGGCTTGACGCATGGGATCGTTCAGGCCGTCATCGATGCCTTGACGGCACTGTGGTAGGCGGCGGAAAGCTTTCCGCCGGCTGAATCGGTCAGCCCTCGAAATCTTCCGGGGCGAGACCTTCGAGAAACTTTTTGAACTCGGACAGTTCGGCTTCGCTCGCTTCCGGTTCCGTCCGCCTCAGCACATAGGGGAACGAAGCACGCTCCAGCACGTCCTCCACGATGTAGATGGGGGCTTTCTGCCGCACGGCTAGCGCCAACGCGTCGCTCGGGCGCGCGTCGAGGTCGATGAGGCGGTCGTGCTGGCGCAGCGTGAGCCGCGCGAAGAACGTCGCACCCTGCACGTCGTTGATGACCACGTGGTCGATCTGCGCGTCGAGGTTCGTCAGCGCGTCGAGGAACAGGTCGTGCGTCATCGGCCGCGAGAACCGCGCCTTTTCCAGTGCGATGCCCATTTGCGTCGCTTCGTTCACGCCAACCCAGATGGGGATGATGCGCGACTTTCCTTCTTGGACGATCTCCTCTACCGGTTGCAGCACGATGATGGACGGCGACGGCGCCGCCGAGACGATCAGCGTTTGAACGGTAACGGGAATCATCGGCACTCCTCCTCGGGCTTCTTGCGTCGCGTCGCGCGCGGCCGGCCCACCGATTATAGCGCTTCGGCAGGGTCGCTGGTCGCATCGCCGTGGCGTTTTGGTTTCAAGATACGGACGGCCAAGATCGCGCCGTCGTTACCGGGTATTCAAAAAGTGGTAAGAAATATTCAAAAAGTGCTTGACCGAACTTAGTGATTCGACGTATAGTGATCAGGCACTTTTTTTGGGCCCGTAGCTCAGTTGGTTAGAGCGCACGCCTGATAAGCGTGAGGTCGCTGGTTCAAATCCATTCGGGCCCACCATTTTTTGCAATAAACGCTCCACCGTGAGCCGAGTTAGCCGGTGGAGCGTTTATTAATTTCTAGACGCGGTTTTATGCAGTTCGCGACTAGCCGAAGAATGTGCAACTTGGGGCATTAGCTCAGCTGGGAGAGCGCGGGCTTTGCAAGCCTGAGGTCAGGGGTTCGATCCCCCTATGCTCCACCATACGTTATTCATCCGAACCCCCGCCGAGAGGCAGGGGTTCGTTGCTTCTGGTCGTGATCGGTTGAGAGCCCTGCCGCGCGCGTTCAACTCTCAGATAACACTGTGCGTACCCGGTCGGAGAACTCCGTCGCCCGGTTCCGACTCGCGAACTTATGAGCTCGCTGTCGAAGGGACTTCTCTTTACCGAAGATGTTTCACGTGAAACATTTGTTCGTTTATCTTGCGTCATTGTGACAAGTGTTTCACGTGAAACACAGCCTCCCGCGGTTTCGCGCTGCGCTCTTTTCCCACGTGCATTCTGTGAGCGCAAGCCGGAAACATCGCGATCGTGCAGGTGGCATGGTAGAATCCTGCTTCGGATACCAACCGCGAAACCGGCACATGGGGAGCTATGAATCGAACGGAAGCACTGCGCATTTTAGGACTGGACGATGATGCCACGCCCGAAGATGTGAAAACCGCCTACAAGGAAACGGTGCAGATCCTGCATCCCGACCGGTTCGCCAGCAACAAGAAGCTCCAAGATCGCGCGACTGAGCAGTTCAAGAACCTCCAAGAAGCATACGACTACCTGACCAGCGGAAAAGGCTCGCGCACCTCCGCTCGCGATCCGCGTGCCGCTGCCGAGCGCGCCCGCAGCTACACGTCGTCCAACCAGGTTGAGGCGCGCATGGCCGGCGTAGCCGCCGCACGCACGCAGCTGGTTAAGCAGCGCGATGTGGCGCTTGACGAGCGTCGTAACGGCATTGCCATGACCGCTATCGGCGGCATCGTGGCGCTGATAGCCGGCCGCCGGCCGTTCGGCCTGTTCGGTATCGTTGCCGCCATTGCAAGTGCCGCCGCTGTGTGGGGCATCGTGCAGGTCGTGTCGTCCCAGAGAACCATCGCCACGCTCAACGAACATATCGCCGAGCTCAACAAGGAAGAGCGCCGCCTCGCCGAGGAGTTGGACGACGTGTAGCCGCCGTACTTCGCCGGCGGTCGTCTCTCCTTATCGTCCCGATCGCCCGGCAGCGCCTGCCTTGTCGCCCGAAACGTGCGGAATTCAAGCGGAAAACGCACCTTTCGGGCGACAATCGTCCTCTGCGGGAGCGGTACCCGCCGCAGGCCCCATCGCAAGGATCATCGCCGCGCCGATTTAGGCATGGCTTGAATAGAAAGAAGAAGAAAGGCATGAAGCAAGAGAACATCCGCAACGTCGCCATTATCGCGCACGTTGACCACGGCAAGACCACCATCGTCGACCGCCTGCTGTACGCCAGCGGCGTGTTCCGCGAGAACCAGCAGGTTGACGAGCGCGTGCTGGACAGCAACGACCAGGAGCGCGAGCGCGGCATCACCATCCTGTCCAAGAACATCTCGGTCGTGTACAACGACGTGAAGATCAACGTCATCGACACGCCGGGCCACGCCGACTTCGGCGGCGAGGTGGAGCGCGTGCTGAACATGGCCGACGGCGCCCTGCTCATCGTGGACGCGTTCGAAGGCCCCATGCCGCAGACCCGTTTCGTGCTGCGCCACGCGCTTGAGCAGGGTCTGCGCATCATCCTCGTGGTGAACAAAATCGACCGTCCGGGCGCGCGCCCCAACGAAGTGGTGGACGAGGTGTTCGACCTCATGGTGGAGCTCGAAGCATCCGACGCGCAGCTGGACTTCCCCGTCGTCTACGCCAGTGCCATGAACGGCTACGCCCGTTTCGCGCCCGACGACGACAACATGGACATGATCCCGCTGCTGGAAACCATCCTCAAGGAGATCCCGGCTCCCGACTGCGAGCCGAACGGCCCGGTGGCGCTGCAGATCTGCACCGTCGACCATTCCAGCTTCGTCGGCCGCATCGGCGTGGGGCGCCTGTTCTCCGGCACCATCCATAAAGGCGAGCCCTCGCTGGTCATCAAAAACGACGGCACGCGCTACAACACCAACATCAAGCAGGTGTTCACGTTCGAGGCGCTGGGTAAGAAGGAGCAGCAGGAGGTGCACGCCGGCGACATCGTGGCCGTGGTGGGCGTGGAAGACGCTGACATCGGCGACATGGTGACCAGCCGCGAGAACCCCGTGCGCTTCGATCCCATCCAAGTGGAAGAGCCCACGATGGCCATCGTGTTCGAGGCATCGTCCAGCCCGCTCGTCGGCCGCGAGGGCGACATCGTGGGAGCGCGCCAGCTCAAGGAGCGCCTGATGCGCGAGAAGGAGAGCAACATCTCCATGCGCATCGAGGAGCTTGAGGACAAGTCGGGCGTTGAGGTTGCCGGCCGCGGCCTGCTGCACCTGTCTGTTCTCATGGAGACGATGCGACGCGAAGGATTCGAGTTCCAGGTAGGTCGCCCGCGCGTGCTCATCAAGAAGGACGAGTCCGGCCGCAAGCTGGAACCCATCGAGGAGGCCACGGTGGACGTGCCCAGCGAGTACGCAGGCAAGGCCATCGAGGTGTTCGGCAGCGCCGGCGGCGAGATGTCCGACATGTACCAGCGCGGCGACCAGACGCACCTCGTGTTCAAGATTCCGTCGCGCGGCACGATGGGATTGCGCACCCGTCTGCTGAACGTCACGCGTGGCGAAGCCACGATGTTCCATCATTTCTCCGAGTACGGCCCGTATCGCGGCGAGATGAACGGGCGCAAGAACGGCTCGATGATCTCCATGTCCACCGAGAAGAGCGTCGCGTACGCTCTGGATGCGCTGCAGGAGCGCGGCCGCCTGTTCGTGGGTCCCGGCCAAGAATGCTACGAAGGCATGATCGTGGGCGAGTCGTCGAAGGAAGGCGACATGGTGGTCAACATCGCCAAGTCGAAGCAGTTGGGCAACCAGCGTTCGTCGGGCGCCGACAAGGCTATCTCGCTCACGCCGCCCATCACGTTCACGCTGGAAGAGGCGTTGGAGTACATCGAGGATGACGAGCTGGTGGAAGTCACCCCGCAGAACATCCGCCTACGCAAGCGGATGCTGTCGGCCACCGATCGCAAGAAGGCTGCCAAGAAATAATCTATCAATATGCAAGAATGCGCCCTGATCTGGGCGCATTCTTGCAAGAGGGAAATAGGGCTTCAGCTCGCGCGAACAGGCGGGTATATCCCTAAACCTGGCGTGGGGACTGTGAATCGATAATGGGTATATTGTGCAACGCAAGAACCCGTTTTACCGCGTGTGCGAGAATACAGCGCAGTACTTATCTCATGGGCGATCCAGTAGGCGGTGCGATGGCGAAGCCCATGTTCGAGGGAAGGTTCATATGAAGAAAACGTACATCATGAAGACCGTGTGCGCGGTCGGTTTGACGGCTGCATGCGCATGGGGTCTGGCCGGATGCTCGAGCGAGGGCAACGTTTCGTCGGGCACCGGCGGTGTGGCGGGCACGGTCAACGGCGTGGAAATCGCCGAAGACACCATCACCAACTACATCCAGGGCGTGCGCGAGCAGCTGGGTGCTGACGATGAAGATTCGTGGGGCACATGGCTTTCTCAGAACGATTACACCCCTGCTTCCGTGCGTGAAGAAGTGTTCAATTCCTACGCCCAGCGCGAGTTGCTGAAGGAAGGCGTCGAGGAGAAGGGCATCACCGTCGAGAGCTCCGAGATCGACGAGCAGATCGACAAGGTGAAGGCGAACTACGACACCGACGAGAAGTGGCAGGCCGCGCTCGATCAGGCGGGAATGACCGAAGATAGCTATCGCGCTGAAATAGAGCAGAAGCTCAAGGAGAACAAGCTGTACGCATCGTTCGCCTCCGACGAAGATCCCAGCGACGCTGACATGCTGCAGTACGCCCAGATGTACGCGACCGCGTACGACGGTTCCAAGCGTTCCTCTCATATCCTGTTCAATTCCGATGATGAAGCAACTGCTCAGGAAGTGCTCGACAAGCTCAACTCCGGCGAGCTTGACTTCGTCGATGCGGTGAAGGAATACTCGCAGGATCCGGGTTCTGTCGAGCGCGATGGCGATGTGGGTTGGAACAACCCCAGCAACCTGGCGAAAGAGTACAAGGACGGCCTCGAGCCGCTTGAGAAAGGCCAGTTGAGCGGTCTCGTTACCACACAGTTCGGCATCCATATCATCAAGTGCACCGATGTGTACAAGGCTCCTGAAGAAGTGACGAGCCTCGATCAGATCCCGGAAGAGTGGATATCCGTCATCGCTTCGTCGCTGAAGTCCACGAAGCAGCAGGAAGCCTACAAGAAGTGGCTTGACGAAACCACCGAGGCTGCCGACATCAAGATCAACGACATGCCTCAGGGTCTTCCCTATGATGTCGATATGTCCAAGTATCCTGCGCCGAACGCCGATAGCGGCGCAACCGACGGAACTCAGGAAGGTTCGACGGACGGTGCCGAAGGCGGTGAGGCTGCCGACGGTGCTTCTGCCGACGGTACCGACGCTCCCGCTTCCGAGGATCAGGCCGCGACCGATGGCGCCGATTCCTCCGAGGGCAATGCCGATGCCGCCGCGGGCGACAACGCCTCCGAGCAGCCTGCGGAAGCCGCCTAAGCTTCGGGAAGGTTGGTTCATCTGAGTTCGACACGGCGGGCGTCCTTCGGGACCCCGCCGTTTCGTTTCTGGCGTGGCTGCGAGTTTGTTTGTTTGACGGCTCACCGGGTTGCTTGTCAGCCTCGGTTGCTTGTGGATCGCCCGTCCCGACCGGATGTTTCACGTGAAACATCCGCGGCCCCTTAGGAGAACCATGGATATCCAAACGCCTCCCTTCCTCGAACTGCATAACGCGGTCGTGCAGCGTGCGGGCGCGCCTATTCTGACGGTCGACTCGTTTCGACTGGAGGAAGGCGAGCATCTTGCGTTGCTGGGTCCGAACGGGTCGGGAAAGTCGACGTTCGTGAAGCTGATCACGCGCGAGGTGCTCCCCTTGCACCGGGAAGTGCCGCCGGTTCGGTTTCGCGGCAGCGAGCGTGCGACCCTTGCGGACGTGAAGCGGAGCTTGGGCGTCGTCTCGTCGACGATACAGGATCAGATTTCCGTACATCTGCCTACGGCGGACGTGGTGGCGGGAGGGTTGTACGGAACGCTGGGCGTCCCGGCGCGGGTCGACGCCCGGCACTTGCATGAAGCCCGTGAGCGAGCTCGTGAGGTTATGGAGCTGCTGGGGGTTGACGAGCTGGCGGCACGCGACATCATGACGCTGTCCACCGGCCAGGCGCGACGAGTGCTCATAGCTCGTGCGCTCGTGCACGACCCCGACGTTCTTGTGTTCGACGAGCCGTGCACCGGACTTGATCCCGAAGGTATGTATTACGTTCGGTCGAGTATGCGCACGCTTGCGAAAGCGGGAAAGGGAATCGTGCTGGTCACGCACTATCCCGAGGATATTATCCCCGAGATCAAGCGCGTCGTGCTATTGAAAAACGGTACGGTGTTCGCCGACGGGTCGAAAGACCGGCTATTGACGGATGGCGTGATGAGCGAGCTGTTCGACGTTCCTTTGCACGTGCAGCGCATGATCGCCGGACGTTCTACGGAGCCGGCCACGCAAACTTCTCATTCCGCTGCATCCCCCACGACGTCTCCGCGATCAGCCGTACCTCATAGCACGCTTCCGCGATCCGTTGTTGACGCTGCGTCGACATCTTCTATACCCTGCGCGTCGAGTGCGAAATCCGCCTCGCCCTGTGTGCAAGCAGACGAAAATTTCGATGATGCTCGTGAAGAGGAATATTTCTCGCTTGTGAGTGCGTATTAGCTGTTGTATACTACGTAGCTGCTGCATGACCGCGCAACGCGCGAGCATGCTCGACCAATAAGCGGAGAGATGACCGAGCTGGCCGAAGGTGCACGATTGGAAATCGTGTGTGCTCCAAAAGAGTACCTAGGGTTCGAATCCCTATCTCTCCGCCAGATTACTCCCGCGCCCCCGAGGCGCGTTTCATACGGGGTTTTGCCCCGATCATACGCGGAAGGGTGGCAGAGCGGCTGAATGCGGCGGTCTCGAAAACCGTTTCACCGGCGACCCCGGTGACCAGGGTTCAAATCCCTGCCCTTCCGCCAGTAAACAGCAAACCCTCCCGGCTCCGCCGGGAGGGTTTTTTCTTAAGCGTCTGCCTGCAGATGTTTCACGTGAAACGGTTCCGCACAAGCCGTCGGCTCGGCGCGCGATCCCGCCGCCTTCCAACTCCAAGTGGCACAGGATGCCGTTTTGCAGGTTAGAAGGTCTTTCCCCATGAACGCCAAAAACGATCAAGCCGCTCGTGCAGATAGTCGTAGTCGACGCCAAGATGGGACAACATTTTCGAATGGCTTATATGCATGTTCTCGTATGCTCCGTTCAACACGATTCTCATCGCGAATTGCTGATGGTTGATGCCCAGCGAACTCAGCTTTATCCCCGAATCGTCCGGGTTGAAGATCGCACCGCCGAGCGAGCTTCCCTCGCTGTTGAGGGTGAACTCGATCACATGGCTGAACTCGTGGAAGAACACGGGGGCGAGCGTTTGATTCCCGACTATTTCTTCGAGTTTGACGAGGTACGCCCACGCCCTCACAAGCTTCCTCTTCGTGATGTAGTCGGCATGGGAGAAGTGCCTGAACCCCTTCCTTCTCCATGAGGTGACGAATCCGTACAGCGGATCGAATCGAAACGGGTTGTTGCGAACGGGCACGACGTCCCGCTGGAAACCGTCTTTCTTGTTCAGCATTCCTAGATTTAAGCGTATCGCCATGCAGCGCCTGTGGTCGAAGCCCTCTTGAAGTTCGCCAGGCTTCGGGATGCGTATTTCGTTCATGTCGATGAACTGGACGCTGCTCCCGCCGTCGTTCGTGTTGGAGAGGAATATCACCAGGTCGATGTTGAGAGGTGTTTTGGTTTTGTGGTCACGTCCCCAAATTTCCAGGTCGTTGAAGATGCCGCGCATGACCTCCTCTTGGTCGAGAGAGGTGGTTTTCTGGTCGTACGTCAGGAAGTAGCCCTCGAACGCGGGAACTTTATTGAGGGCGGTTCCATCGGGAAGCTTTCGAAGCGATTCTTCGGTGAGCTGCGAGATCGAGATCATGTCGAAGCAAGACGAAAGGGTGTAGAGATACGGATCGGGCGCCGGGTGCTCTCCCTTCGCCGGAATCGGGCGATCGTTGACGAACCGGGCGGGCTCCACGCCTTCGGGAAGGAAGTTCGTCAAAACGAGGTAGTTGATGGCTCTCTCTCGCATGCATTCGGGGATGAGCGGCTTCGTGTGCTTGCATCGGACGTTGATCCGTTCTGATTTCTTCGACATCAGCAACAACGTGGCTTCGTCTCCTGCGAACGGGTGGTATTCGGCTTCGGGGTCGGAAAGCCATGAGCCCCAGGATTCCGTGTCGGTCATCTGGTCGAGGGAAAACGTGGGTTCGATGGTTTTGAAGAGGTCGAAAAAGCTGAGGGGCTTCGAACTTCCGTCGTCCGCGCACAGAAGTTCGCTCTCGCCCGAGTCGTCAGCCTCTTCCGGCAAGGTGGAGAGATCCGTATCCAGGGTGCCGGCGCAGTCGAAATGGAACTGCTGGTTCCATCCGTTGTTCCTCGGGTAGGCGATAAGGGGGCTTCCATCCGCCAGCTGGAAGTTGCACAGATCGACAACCAGCCCGTTTCTCTTAGACACGAGATAATACGATCCGTGGCCGGTTGGCTCGAAACGCCAAAGCTGGTGGGTAGCCCCTTCTTCGTATGCGCCTAGCACGATGCGGGCGTATGCGTCGTCCGATGCGTGCTCGATCTGCAAAACTCCCGACGACCGCTCGTCGATGATCAGATAGCTGTCGTCGTCGAAAGAAACCAGGATAAACGTGGAGCTTTCTTCCGTCATCGTAGTCAGCACCAGCGGGGTGTCGGACTCGGTTTTGCCGTCCAGCAAGCTGGCGCTCTTCCTGTCTCTTTCGGAGCCCTCCGCGTTGACGTGCATCGTGTAGCGGATGGGATAGACGATGCATTCGGACGGCAGTGCCAGAGCCATGCGGTCGCTGGCTTGTTCGGGTTCGGCAGTGGAATCCCTACGGCTGTCGGGGTTCCATCCCGGCTCGTCGCAGTCCATCCAACGGGGTCTGAATCCTGGGGACATGGCGATCACTCCTTTTGTCGAGATCTTATTGAGCCGTTCCTTAATTTGATGATATCACCGCACATAATTAAGCGGGAGGAAATGAGTATATGGCGATGAAAAGGCTTTCAATGGTTGTTGCCGGCGGGCGTATCACTCCTCTGCGTCTGCGTGCGGCAGCAGCGCCGGGTTGTAGCTTCCCTCCGGTAGTTTCGTGCGCAGCGCGCCGTCAAGATCAGCCCATCTTGCTGAAATCCCGCAAAGGATCTCTCTGTGCTCCAAGCGAAGCACGGCGAACCGCTTGCGCGCCAGCGAGATCGTTGGCAGGTGACTTCCGATACTGTCGGCTATGCTCGGATTTCTCTAAACTATTATGGAAAAAATCATATATAGGCGAGAGGAGGCTTCATATGCCGTTCCTCACTTGACCGTCCGGCACCCGTGCATAGCTTTTCCAATCACACCCCTCTTTTCAGGAAAGCGAAGATCATGGCCTATCAAAACAAACTTCTGTTTCGCGACGATACGAACGACGACGGCTCCACTCCCTCGCATGGCGGCACGTATCAATCGCCCGATATCATCTCCCACGACCAAATTGCCGACCCGCAAACCGAGCTTTCCGGTTCGTATGCGCGCGACGTGAACCAGCAGGTGTCTAGCGGAAGCAAGACCAATTTCGTGTACACGCGCGTGAAGAGCCTCGACTCGACGCCGCAGGAGGGCTACCTCCGCCTGTACCGAGCCGGCGTCAGCTTGTTCATGACGCCCAGCGTGTGGCGCGGAAACGCTATGAAAACCCCTGCTGGCGATCCATACGTCAAGGTCAGCGCAATCAATAAAGGCGACGTCGCCGTCGGCGTCACCCCTTTCGTCCTCGATGCTACGGCAAGCAACCGGTTCTGCCTGGTTGGGATAGCCAACACCGATCGCACGGAAACCGTGCCCGAAGATTTCCGCACGTACGACGAATTCGTCGTATGGATTCACCAGAATCCGGGCGTGTGCGTCCGCAACCTCAACGTTATCGGCACGACCAAAACCAACTATGAGCAGCTCGACGGCTTGAAGAATCCGGAAGATAAACCGCGGCACGCCGCATTCTACCTGACTGCGACTAACGTGCCCGTAGGAACGACGATCGGTATGCAGTGTGAGCCGGCGAAGCTCGAAGCCAGCGTGGTGACCTCATCTGAAACCGAGACGCTTTCGGCGGCCGTGCCTGCCGTGCCGCCGCATTTCGACGGGTTCGTGCGCGTGTGGGCTGTGCTGCCTCCGTCGGAGCCCTCATGGCCGGACGATGCTCGACTTGATTTGGACTACGGCGTGGAGATGGCTCCATCCATGCAGAGCCACCAATGGGGCATCCATCCGCGCGAGGTGCTGTGCGCCGCCGACGCAAGCCTGTTCAACTCGGCGTTTCGCCTGGTGATGGTTGGATCCTGCGGCACTATCTTCAAGTCGGCGTAGGGGGGCTCGCATGGAGTACGCAGAGCAGTACATCGCGCTCTGCCTTGGCGGCGCGGGCAGTGCTTCTGCCCCGGCGCCGGGTATCGTGTTGGACGGAACCGAGCCCTTCACGCTCGACATGATGGTGCGAGGCGTTCCGGTGGAAAGCGCCGCATCGGTGCTGCACCAGGAAGGGGCGCTCGACGTCAGGCTGACGGCGAAGGGGTTTTCCTTCTGGCGCGAGGGGTTCGGCATCTTTTCCACTTCAAGCGACGGCGAAACGTTTCAACAGGGCGAGTGGAACCACCTGTGCATCGCCTACGAGCCGGGAACGGTGCGCCTGTTCGTCAACGGCGCGCTCGATCGCGTTGTGCAGAAGCCGTGCAAGGGAAGCGCGTGCTCGAAGCCGTTCGTCGTGGGAACGGGCGTCAAGGGAGGGGTGCGTCAACTGCGGTTGTTCGACCGCGCGTTCGGAGGGATGGAAGTGCAGGATCTGCTGCTGATGGACTTTGCCGATATCCGGGCGTCCTCCTACGCGGGCTCGCTGGTGGCGTTCTACGACTTCGGATGCAAGGCTCCTGTCGAGCGCGTGTCCGGCTCGACTATCGCGCTGCAGGGCGATGCGAAGATGCGCGCTCTGTTCCCTTCCGTTCAGCTGCGGGGCAGCGCGTACCTGGCCATCTCCAACGAACCGGGGATTAACCCTGCGGGGCGGCGCAACGACGCCTATTCCATCCAGGCTTGGATCAGGCTCGAACCGTTCGACGGCCAAGACGCGTATACCGTGTTCGCGAACGGCGACTTGTCGGAGGAGGCGGGCATGTCGCTGTACGTGGCGCGCGACGAAGCGAGCTGGCGCCTATGCGCGCTGCGCGGCGACGAGGAGCCCATGATTTCGAAGGGGCTCGTGCAACCGCAGCTTTGGACGAACGTGTGCCTGACGTATGACGGCCTCCAAACCCAATCGTTGTACGTGGACGGCGTACTGGACAGCCAGATTTCCACATGCCTGCCCATTTCAGACGTGCTCGAGGAGCCGAAACTTCGCATCGGCGCCGACCTCTCGAACGGAAGCGACAACGGCAAAGACTGTTTCTCGGGCGCCATCTCGCGCGTGGACGTATGGAACCGCGCGCTCACGGCCGAGGAGGTGAAAAGCTACGCCGCCGAAGAGCCTTCGTTCGACGCGGAAGGGCTGCAGGCATCCTACGACTTGAGCTTCGCCGACATCAACAACGCCGTGTCCAGCGATCCCATAGGATTGCGCAACGGCGTAGTGGTCGACGACGTCAGACAGGAGGCAGGTACGACTCCGATGCCGACTGCATGTCCGCCGAAGCCCGATCCGTTGAGCGACGAGGAGCTGCGGCGTTGCCGAGCCGCGTGCCTGAAGGGGAACGACTCCTCTCCTCTACGCGTGAGCCGCTTGGAAAAGGATGGGTATGTGTGCTTCGTCGGCCACTACCACGACGGTTCGCAGACCATCGCGTGCGCAAAGGAAGGCTACGACGAATGGACGCTGTGGTATATCGAACTCGTTCTGCTGCTGGTGGGCGGCGTGCTCACCGTGTTGGCAGGCGTGAGGATTGCCGGAGGCAACAAGATCACCAACTTCATCGTGACGAAGATCATGCCTAACCCGGCGTTTCGCTCGCTGTTCTCGGGGCCGGTGTCCTTCAAAACCATCATCACGTTCTTCTACCTTTTGAAGACGAACGGGTTGCTGACACCGCTTTTGAAGGCCGCTATGAGCGGGCTGCGCTGGTTCAAAGTGGCCTGGTCGATTGCCGTGATGACAACTATGGCTGTAGCTATTTGCACGGGCATGGGTCTGCTCTATTACGCCGCGGCGTTTGCCGACCTGGCCGTCAGCCTGATCGTTCACCTGGCCGACATGCCCGCTTCGGGTACGTTGTTGCCGTGCGACGTGAGCGCGTTGTTCTTCGATCATCATGCGGTGACGAGCACTGTTCCGCTGCCTACGGGCGAAGCCGACGCCATCGCGCTGGCTTGGAACGGGACCCAGCTCGTGTCCAAGCCCGAGTGGGATAGCAGCAAAAGCGACCCGTGCGCCTACTGCATCGAGGCGGTCAAGGGAAAGAAGATCACGATCAAGGCGAACCTCACGTGCTCCGACCCTTCATTGGCTTCCGTGAAAGTGCGTGCCGTCGACAAGAGCCGATCGACGTTGCTCGGCGATTCCGACGAGATCGCGGTGACGTTCAGATACGGGCGGGCCTCGGGCGCGACTTTGGCGTTTCCTCGTCACGCGCTGGCAAACAAGGGCGTGGGCAAGCACGAGCTGCAGCTGGAGTGGCAGTGCTACTATCAGGGCGGATGGAAGAAGATGTCCACTACGAAGCATGTAATGTATACGTTGCTGTCGTACCCGAACGAGCCGTGGCTCAGCCGCAACGGATCCTCCCAGTATCCGTGGGTTTCGCTGCTCGAAAAGGCCTGCTCTTGGGCGTCGGGGAAGAAGACGCCCGCCGAAGCGGCGGGCGCGATCGAGCGAAAGGTGAACGAAGGGCTGGGCCTCGAATACGATACGTCGGGATGGGGGCGATCCTACTACTGCACGAACACGGGCTACTTCCTGTTGGGCAATTTCTTGAGGCAAACCTCTTCTCAGGTCAACTGCACGGACTGCGCGATCATCGTGACCACGTTCGCCAACGCGTTGGGCTGCGACTTGCACGAAGCGCGCATGGAGGATCCTTCGCCGAGCAACAAGCAGCAATTCACGTTCTTGAAGGTGAAATCGATCGGCAAGAAGGTCTGGCAAGATGGCAGGTTCACCTATCATGAAGTGGCCGTATCCAGGAAAGCGGCGACGACGAACAATCAAGACCGTGCGGTGTACGACGCATGTTGCACGCTCAACGGGTCTGATACGCCCTCTTCGGCGAGCAAGCGAGATCCTGTGCTGTCGAACGGCATGAACTTCTCCGACTTCGACGATACCGAGCCTATCCCGCGTACGATCACGGCGCGATCCTCCTATCGGGAGCATTTTGCAACGAACGACGCGGCGGGTGTTGGAAGGTGTGCCTACGTTTGGTCGAGCGAGACCCGTCGTCCGGCTATGCCGTAAGGAAGGATGGATCATGGACGTAAACGCTCTTTCCCAGCTGTACGGATCTGATCGCTGGCCGCGCCGCGCGGAGCTCGACGGCCGCTGCGAGCGGTTCGTCATACCGGATGCCTTGTTTGATGGAGCGGGGTTTCGCCTCGTATGGCGCGACGCGTTGCCCGGCGCGCGCCATTCGTACCGCAGCTTCTACCATCGCGACGACGACTGCCGCCTGATGGTTGATGTCTTCGCTGCTTCCTCGTTCGACGACGCGAAGCGGGAGCTGCTGGCCGGTTTCCACAATTGCACCTCTCTGGTGCCGCCCTCGGTTGTGCCCCAGCTCGGCGACGTCTCCTATGGGAATCGAGCCGCCCAGCAGTTCGTGCGCGGAAATCTGTTGGTTAGCGTGGCGAATGCAGGCACCGTGGAGGTCGACGTCCGACCGTTCGCCGTCGCCCTCGACGAGAAGGTGTCGGATTGTTTGCATTGATACTTATTCATGAATAATATAATTAAGTGTATTTACCTCGAAAGATAATTATTCAATGAATATTTTTGGATAATCTTTTTATGCTGTGCGTGAGGTTTTATAGTTGCCCCGTAAGAGACGAATACGAAGAGAGAAGGACCCTCCATGAACCAGGCATCCCAGACCCTCGCGCAGCTCAAGAAGGCCAGCAAGCTCGTCCGCCTCGCCTTTCACAAGAACGGCCCGAAAAGCTACAAGCGCGGCCAGGGCGCGCTGCTGAACGCCCTCGTCGACAACGACGGCACCACTCAGCGCGAGCTGGTGAAGATTCTCGGTCTCAACCGCAGCGAGCTCAAGGATATCGTGAAGAAGGCCGAGCGCAACGGCTACGTCACCATCGAGGACGCCGAAGGCGAGCGTACCTACGCCGTGAAGCTCACCGACGAGGGTCGCGAGGTCGCTCAAAAGCGCGTCGCCGCGAACGACAAGACGGCTGACGACATCATCGGATGCCTGTCCGAGGAGGAGATCGCCCAGCTGAACGCCATCACCGAGAAGCTCATCCTCTCGATGAAGGACAAGGGCATCAACGGCAAGAAGAAGGGTCGCAAAGCCCACGAGTGCTGCTGCCGCTAAATATCGCAGACGGGTTTAACCGCCGCGCATATGCGCCATCGTCCGAGCCCCCGGCTTCTCCCGAAGCCGGGGGCTCGTCCATGCAAGCCGCCCCAGCCTGCGAAGTCCACGCCTTCCGCAGCGCCCGCGCGGTTCTGACGGTCGGTAGCCGTCGCGCCGACATCGGCGCGGCTCAGCTCAGAGCCCGGCGGGGAGCGGTCGTGTCGGTTGCGGTTCAACGGCGGATCCCATCCCCCTGCGTTCCGTTCCGTCCGATGTTTCACGTGAAACATTTGTGCTGGCGAGCCGAACGCTAAGGTCGAGAAGGTTTGACACGGGTAGCAGCAAGCGAAAGTCGCGTCAGCGGCAAATAGGGCGGCCCGTGCAAGTTTTTCGACTTCGTGGCATAAACCATCATTCACGACCAGGGGTTTTGTCCTCGACGCTTCGCAACGCCCAGTCGCTCCTTCCCGATCCCGACGCAAAACGCCTGGTGAGAAAACCGGTGCTTGCAAACGGTTTGCCACGAAGTCGAAAAACTTGCAGAACCGGCTCGAAAACCAGCGCTGGCGAAACGTTTGCAGCCGCGTGCCGATCGATCTCGGCGCCGACGAAGTTGAGCGGACGCGCCTCTTGCGTCCCGCGTGCGCATCGTGCTTGCATGTTCGCGCGGCCAAATTCTGCAGATACGCCGAAATAGCTTGGGGCGCGAGGCGAAGCTGCGGCTGCAAGCTCTACACTGGTTGGCAACGAAGTACCTCTTTTGAAAGGACAAGGCTATGGCCGATCGCGAAGTTGAGAGCTCTGACGTGGAAGTTCCCGAGATCCCCGAGATTCTGGAGAAAGTGCTCCTGTTCTCGCTCGATGAAGCCAAGGAAAAGATGACGCAGGGTTCCGACGTTGTGCCGTTCACGGCACTGGTGGTGAAGGAGAACCTGTTCATCGAGAACCATCCTGCCGACTCGGCTGAGGAATGCTTCAACCTGGCTCGTCATACGGTGGAGCATGCTCGCGGTGCCGCGGCGTACGCGCTGTGCTACGACGGCTACATCGAAATCGACGACGGCGTGAAGGACGCGCTCATCGCCGAGGGCGGCGTACCGGGCGAAGATACCGGCTACGCGGTGAGCTACCTCTACGAAATGGACGAAGAGGGCAACGTGACTTTCGAGGAAGAGCCTGCCTATGTGGGCGAGGCGCCGAACTTCATGATCGCGCTGAACGACGCCGATTCGTACGCCGAAGAGGATATCGACGAGAAGTACCTCGAAGAGGATGCGGTGGACGACGAGGAGTAGCTTCGCCCATCCGAACGAATGTTTCACGTGAAACATTCGCACAAACGCAAGTTTCTCCGAATCGGCCGCATCCTGCAAAGGTGCGGCCGATTCGCATGTGCGGCTTCTTCGGCCGCCAGGGGCGCCGCCTCAGCTTTCGGGGACGCCGCTCACCTGTCGGGGACGCTACCTCACCTGGCGGGGGCGCTGTCTCGGGTGCCGGGAGACCGCCGGCGTTTCGCGTCCGCGAAGCGCCAAATGGTTTCCACTGCGGCGAAAGCGTCGCCCGCTGCAGCTGCGCGTGCAGCTGCAGCGGGGTTTTCCACAACCCGCGACCATCCCATCGTCGCTTGTGTCGCAAGCTCCCCACCTGCGTCGTTGGTCTTCACCGCGCTGATTCAGCTCGCCGACTCTCCCGCAGCGTTGGATTCGCGCTGGAAAAGATGGCAAACGGCGGGTAATCCGCGTTGGAAAACGTGGCAAGAAACGTGGAATCCGCGTGAGATCGGTGTGAGAAACGGGCAAGGTTGAGGAAGCTGCGCGCTGGATCTGCGCCATATAAACGTGAGATGAGCTTGGTATCATGTATGCAAGATGTTCGGCACGTTGCTGGAACATGGTAAGTATGGCGAAACCATGCTGAAACGATGATCGGGAAGATTGTGTTGGTCGTTTCGGCCCCTGTTTGCTAGAATAGTCGGGCTAATCCTGCCCCGGCAATCTTGCCTTCTCAGCACCGGGGCCGTAAAGACCAAAGGAGGTGAGCTGATGAAGGCTTATGAATTGCTGTTTTTTGTCGCTCCGTCTATCGACGAGGAAACCCGCGCAGCCGTTATGAAGCGTATCGACACCACGATCGCTGAGGGCAAAGGCACGGTTGACAACGTCGACAACTGGGGCAAGCGTAAACTCGCTTACGAGATCAACGGATTGACCGATGGTGACTACACTCTCATCGATTTCCACGCCGATCCCGCTGACGTTGCCGAACTCGATCGTGTTCTGCGCATCACCGACGCTGTGGAGCGCCACATGATCGTCAAGCGCACGGACCGCGACTAGGAGACGAGCGGGGACCTGGGCACCACCCAGCGTCCGGCATGAGAAGAGGTAGACACACATGAGCATCAACCGAGTTATCATCAGCGGAAACCTTACCCGCGATCCCGAGCTTCGCTCCACCGCGAGCGGGCTTCCCGTGCTGGGCTTCGGCGTGGCGGTCAACGACCGCCGCAAGAACCAGCAGACGGGCGAGTGGGAGGATTATCCGAACTTCATCGACTGCACGATGTTCGGCGCGCGCGCCGAAAGCCTCTCGCGCTACCTCGGCAAGGGCACCAAAGTGGCCATCGAGGGCAAGCTCCGCTGGAGCCAGTGGGAGCGCGAAGGCCAGAAGCGCAGCAAGATCGAAGTGATCGTCGACGAGCTTGAATTCATGTCGAGCCGTAACAGCGATTCGTCGTCGTACGGTGGCGGTATGGGCGGCGGTTATTCCGCTCCCGCAGCAGCCCCCGTGGTTGCCGCGCCGGTGGTTGATGCCTCTTCTTCGGTTTATGACGAAGATATCCCGTTTTAAGCGAAACGAAAGAGGTTAGAAATGTCCGATTACGCGAAGCAGCCGCGTCGCAAGTTCTGCCAGTTCTGCAAAGAGGACACGCAGTACATCGACTACAAAGACACGCAAATGCTGCGCAAGTACGTTACCGATCGCGGAAAGATCAAGCCGCGCCGCGTGACGGGTGCCTGCACCCAGCATCAGCGCGACATCGCGAACGCCGTGAAGCGCGCCCGCGAGATGGCTTTGATGCCCTACGCGGTGCCCGCCATCAGCGGTCGCGGCGACCGTCGCAGCCGCTAGGCGCAAGGAGGAACCATGAAAGTCATCCTGCTCCAAGAATTGAAGGGCAAGGGCGGTGAAGGCGACGTCGTGGACGTGGCCCCCGGTTTTGCCAACAACTACCTGCTCCCGCAGAAGGTTGCCATCCTCGCTACGAAGGGCAACCTGAAGCAGCTCGAGCAGCGCAAGCACAACATCGCCAAGCGCGAAGAGAACCGCCTTGCCGACGCCGGCAAGATCAAGGAAACGCTCGACGGCGCGCTCGTCAAGGTCGAAGCCAAGGTGGGCGAAGAGGGTCAGCTGTTCGGTTCCGTTACCGCTCAGATGATCGCCGATGCCATCAAGGCCGCGACGGACGTCGACGTCGATCGTCGCCGCATCGAGCTGGGCCACGCCATCAAGACGGCCGGCCAGCACGAGGTGACCATCTCGCTGTACCGCGACATCAAGACGACGGTGAAGCTGTTCGTCGGCGGCGCGGACGACGAGGTCGCTCCTGCCGAGGCCGAGGTTGTCGAGGAGACGATCGAGGAAGTCGTCGAGGCTCCCGCCGAGGAGACCGCCGAGGCCGCTGAATAGCAGCTCGGGAGGTATCCGAAGTATTTCGCGGCAGCGGCCGAACGGTCGCAGCCGTAGCGAGACCCCCTTCGCCCTTTACGGCGCGCGAAGGGGGTCTCTTCGTTTCGCAAGGACGGCACTGTTCTTTCCGGGATGTTCCATGTGAGACATCCCTCCGTGCGGCGGGAACCGCCGAGGCTGTTGCGCGTGGAGCGTCGGTTGCTCTTCGATACGCGGCCGAGGCTTCCGGTAACAGTGGCCGGCCCCGCGCGACAAGTGTTGTATCATAGGGACTCACGCTATTCGAGAGGGAGTTCGAGCATGTCTTCACCCGCGCCGTACAGCGCCGACTTCGCACCGGAAGAAACCACCGTATCGGATCGGCGAAAGATCGATCCGCAGAACATCGAGGCGGAGAAATCCGTCCTGGCCGCCTGCATGCTCAACCAGGAAGCTATCGAGGAAGTGGCTCCGAAGCTGGTCAAGGAGAACTTCTACCGCATCGCCCACCAGCGCATCTACGAGTCCATGATGGACCTGTACGTGCGCCACATCCCCATCGACCACATCTCGCTGGCCGACAACCTGAAGGCCATGGGTCAGCTGGAGGCCGTGGGCGGCAAAGCGTACCTCATCGAGCTGGCAGACAACACGTTCGCCCTCACCAACTGGCAGAACCACCTGGAAATCGTCAAGCGCACCTCCATCCTGCGCGACCTCATCCGCGCGTCGGGCGAGATCGAGGCGCTGGCCTATGACGCCCCCGACGATTTGGGCGTGGTGGTGGAAGAGGCCGAGAAAACACTGTTCCACGTCACCGAGAAGCGCGTGTCCTCGGCGTTCAAGCGCATGGACGTGCTGCTGACCGAGGCGTTCGAGGAGCTGACGAAGCTGGCCGAGCAGAAGGACGCCATGGCCGGCATCCCCAGCGGGTTCAAGGACGTGGACGACCTGTTCCACGGCTTCCGTGGCGGCGACCTGGTGATCCTCGCGGCCCGACCCGGCGTGGGCAAGACGTCGTTCGCGCTGAACCTGGCCACGAACGCGGCCAAGGCTGGGGCAACCGTCACCTTTCTCTCGTTGGAGATGAGCGCGGCGCAGCTGGTGCAGCGTATCCTGTGCGCCGAAGCCCGCGTGAACCTGTCGCGCCTGCGCGCCGGCCAGGTGCAGGAGTCGGACTGGGGCGCCATTGCCGACGCGTCTAACACGCTGAGCAAGCTGGACATGTTCATCGACGACACGCCGTCGCTGTCCATCTTGGAGCTGCGCGCCAAGGCCCGCCGCGAGCTGCGCTCCGCCGAGAAGGGCATCATCATCGTCGACTACCTGCAGCTCATGTCCCCGCCGCAATCGCGCAAAGACGGCAACCGCGCCGTCGAGGTCGGCGAGATCTCGCGAGGCCTGAAGGTGCTGGCGAAGGAAATGGACATGCCCGTCATCGCGCTGTCGCAGCTGTCCCGTGCGGTGGAGATGCGCGGCAAGAAGCGCCCGATGCTGTCCGACCTTCGCGAATCGGGCTCCATCGAGCAGGACGCCGACATCGTCATGTTCATCGACCGAAGCATGGACGAGATCGAGGCCGAGAGCGAAGACCGCCCCGACCTGGGCTCGGCCGAGCTGATCGTCGCGAAGCACCGTAACGGCCCCACGCGCGACATCCCGCTGGCCTTCAACGCCGAGTACACCCGCTTCATGGATTTCATCGACGATTCGCGCGTGGGTGGCTATATGTAAAGCCCCTGTTGAGCCGTTTCGCGGTACACTGGGCTCATGTCGAAACGCGTCACATTTATCCATGCATCGGACCTCCATCTGGGGGCGCCGTTCCGCGGGTTGCGCGCGCTTTCGTCCAAATGGGCGAACCGCCTGCTCACCGCCATCCCGGAATCGTACGACCGCATGGTCGACGCGGCCATCGCCCGCGACGTGGACTTCGTGGTGGTGTCGGGCGACATATTCGACTCCGCGCGCCCCTCGTACGGCGACTATCTGCACTTCTTCGAAGGGTTGGAACGCCTAGGCGAGGCGGGCATTCCGGTGTTTCTGATCACGGGCAACCACGATCCGTACACCTCGTGGCAGCACGACTTCTTCTCGCTGCCTCCCAATGCAACCATGCTGCCGGGCGACCGACCCGGCTTCGCGCTGGTGGAGCGCGACGGCCAACCGCTGTGCCTGATCGGCGGCCGCGGCTACTACAACCAAACGTGGCCGATGGACGAGTGCATCGCCGAAGGCGTCACGCGCGAAGCGGCCGAGCAGGCGCTAGCCGTCCAGCATCCGAACGCTGCGGAAGCCCCGTTCGCGGTGGGCCTGCTGCACACCGGCCTCAACCTCGATCCGGTGAAAGCCCCGGTAGACCCCGCCGTCCTCATGCACGCGGGCATGGACTACTGGGCGCTTGGGCACATCCACATGAAGTACGCCTACCCCTCGTTCGACGACCCGCGCCTCGTGTTCTCCGGCTGCATCCAAGGCCGCGACATCAAGGAGACGGGCGAGCGCGGCGTGTTCTGCGTCACGCTGCGGGAAGGCGCGAAAAACGAGCTGGAGTTCATCCCCGCGGCAAGCGTCGTGTGGCAGCGGATGCACGTGGACGTGTCCGATTGCGCGAACCTGCCCGACATCACCGACAAGATCATGCGCGAGCTGTTCCGCGAGAACGGCAAGGCGCATTGCGAGGAGATGGTGGTGCGCATCGCGCTGGAGGGCGCGACGCCGCTGCACGCCATGCTCGATCGCGCCGACGTGATCGCCGGCCTGCGCAAACACGTGAACGATGCGTATTCGGCGTTCTTCTGCGACGCGTTGACGAACCTCACGGTGCCGCCGCGCGACAAGGAGGCGCTGCGTCGCGAAGGGCTGTTCCCTGCGGTGTTCCTGCAGGTGGCGGACGCGCAGCGGCGCAATCCCGACGAGGCCATCGCGTTTTTGCAGGACGAGTTCATCAAGAAGAACATCCAGCTGCCCAGCGCCTACACGCGCAATATCGATGCATTCGCCGAGGCGGCCGAGAACCTCGTGCTCGATCTGCTGGCCCAAGGGGACGAGCAATGAAGCGGTCCTATCTCGAGCACATCAAGATCGTCAGCTTCGGCGCGTTCTCAAACAAAGCGGTGGGTCCGTTCGCCCCGCACCTCAACGTGGTGTATGGGCCGAACGAAGCCGGCAAGACCACGCTCGCGTCGTTCGTGGGCGGCGTGCTGTTCGGCTGGGAAGAAGCGCGCGGCAGCCGCAACACCTACAAGCCTGCGAATGCGGAGCGATCCGGATCGCTGTTCTTCGCTCCCTGCCATCTTGAGCGCATCGGTGAAGATTCCCCCTCTGTCATCCTGGGCGGAGGCGGCGAAGCTGCCGCAGTCGAAGGATCCTCCGTGGCGTCAGCCGACTATGCCCAGGGCCTTGTCGAGCTCGAGCTCTCGCGCGTGCGCAACAGCGACGGCTTGCAAGGCGACGCATCCCTCGTGGCCGACATCGACAAAGAGACATTTCAGACGATGTTCTCCCTGACCAGCGACGAGCTGCGGACGCTGCGCAACACCACCGACGTTACGGCTAAGCTGCTCACCGCCGGTTCGGGAACGGGCGCTTCGCCTGCTCATGCTCTTGCCGCCGTGCAGGAGAAGCTGACCGAGTACACTTCGCGCGCGGCCGGCGTCGAGCCCTCCATCGCCAACCTCACGACGCAGGAGAACGAGCTGCGCGCCAAGATGACGGCCGCCGCCGAGGAGGCCGAGCGCTTCAAGCGGCAGGATAAGGAGTTCCGCGAGCTGGAACCCCAGCGCAACGAGCTTCTGGCGCGCCTCGATGCTCTGAACACGTCTATCGAGACGCTGACCGTCCAACGCTCGAACATCGAGAAGCTGGATCACGAGATAGACTCGCTGACCGACCAGGTAGCGTCGCTGTGCGACGAGGAGGACGTGCTGGTCACAACCCATTGCGCCGCCGACCGCAGCGTGTCTGAGCTGGTCGAGCTGCCAGCGTCGGAAGAGCGCGCCCTGCGCGACCAGATCGACTCGCTGGCGGTCGACGAGGCGAAATGCGAGCACGCCGTCGATCTGGCGCAGGACAACTTCGCAACGTCGAAGGCCGCTTACGAGGCGCTGCTGGAAACCGACGACGAACGCGCCCAACGCGAACGCGCTCGCCGCCAGCGCAGCGTGCAGGTGGGGCTGTCCATCGCGCTGCCGCTCATGTTCGTATGCACGGGCTTGCCCCTGTTCATCCACGGCCGCGAGATCACCAGCTTGTCGTTCACGGCGCTCGGCATCGGTCTGGTGGTGTTCGCCATCATGCTGGCGCTGGCCGCGATGGTGATGCTGTTTCGCCCCAACAAGGAAGAGGACGCGAAGGAAGCGCGCAAGCAGGATGCCCAGTGGGTGATGCTGCAAGACAAGAAGAAGCTGGAAGCGTGCCTGGAAAGCCAGGCAGCGTTCAGGAACCGCGCCCGTGCCCAGCTGGACGCCGCGGGCTTGGCCGAGGCGCAGGGATCGCTGCGCCGATCGCGCACGCTGCTGGACGAGGCGAAGGACGCGCGCGCCGAGAACAACCTGTTCCAGCAGCGGTTGCAGGCGCTCGTGTCGCGCCGCAGCGCGCTGGAGGAGAGCCTGGCCAGCGCGAAGCGCCAACGCCGCCGCCTGTACGAGCGAATCGACCTGCGCGCTGAGCGCACCCTCGACGCCGTCGACGAGGCTATCGCGCAGAAGTCGCAGCAGCGCATGGGGCTCATGGAGGCCAGCGAAGGTCTCAACCGCCGCTACGGCGAGCTCAAGCAGGAGCTTTCCCATGCCCAGCACCTGCGCGACTTCGACGAGTACAAGCTGCTGTACCAGCAGATCCGCACGCGCCAGGACGAGAGCGCGCAGGACTACGCGCGCCTGCTGCTGGCGCGCCGCATGCTGGAAAGCGCCATCGCCACTTGGGAGAGCAAGAGCCAGCCGGAGGTGTATCGTCAGGCCAGCCGCCTGTTGTCGTTGATGACGGACGGCCGCTGGACGAAGGTGAGCCTCACCGCCGAGGGCCGCTTGCAGGTGACCGACGCGGTGAAGACCACGCGCGATCCCGGCCATCTGTCGCTGGGCACGTGCCAGCAGCTGTACCTCGCGCTGCGCATCGCCCTGCTGATGACCGCCGACAACGTGGGTCGCGCCGTGCCCATCTTGGCCGACGACATCCTCGTGAACTTCGACACGTCCCGACGTGCGGGCGCCGCCCGCGCGTTGGCCGAGCTCGCCCGTATGCGCCAGGTGATCCTGTTCACCTGCCATGAGGAAGTGGTGGAGGCGTTGCGGGAGGCGGACCCGACCTTGAACGAGGTCGAACTGTAGTCTGCACGGGCCTGGATTGCGTTCTCCTTGCGCGCAACCTGTTCTCGCCTGGATTCTTCTCTCGTTGCTTCCTGTTCTCTTCCCCGTCCGACTCGAGCGCTTTTCAATTTGTCGAGAGTTCACTCCCGGCGCAGCCGCTATTGCCGCGCCCGTCGAGATGTTTCGCGTGAAACATCCCGGATGCCGCGGGATGCTCTCGCAGGCTCTTTCTGCGTTGGGCGCAGCATGCGATGCCCTGGGCGAGCCCGTGTCGATACCGGTTTTCCGACCGCTTGCGACCGCGTTGCCCGACCCCTTCCTCCGCCTGCCGCGATCGGTGGGCCCTCTGCGTGAACGCCTCACCCGTTGCCGTTGTGCGCCTTTGGCGTCGGCACCCTCCCCGCCGTTCGGCGATCGAACCCCCCGGAACTCATGTGGAGACCTCGAAAAGAACATGTGCAAACTCCATTTGCCTTCCAGATTGATATACTGTAATTCTGTGGTTCGAACACCGAAAGGAAAAACAGACATGCCGAGCACGGTTCTGATTGGCGCCCAGTGGGGCGACGAAGGCAAGGGCAAAGTCACCGACCTGATCGCGCGCGAATACGATTACGTGGTTCGCTACCAGGGCGGCAACAACGCGGGTCACACGGTCATCCACGGCGACAAGAAGCTCGCGCTGCACCTCATGCCCTCCGGCGTCATGTACGAGCATGCGGTTCCGGTCATCGGCAACGGCGTGGTCGTTGATCCCGGCGTGCTCATCAAGGAGATGGCCATGCTGGAAGCCGAAGGCATCTCCTGCAAGAACCTCAAGATCTCGTGCGACGCGCATGTGATCATGCCGTACCACAAGGATTTCGACGGCGCCGACGAGAAGCGCCTGGGCGAGAACAAGATCGGCACCACGAAGCGCGGCATCGGCCCCTGCTACCAGGACAAAGTGGCCCGCAAGGGCATTCGCATCCAGGACCTGCTGGACGAGAAGATCTTCCGCCTCAAGTTGGAAGCGGTGCTTTCGCAGAAGAACCCCATCCTCGAGAAGATCTACGGCCTGCACACCTACACGGTGGAGGAAATCTGCGAGGAGTACCTGCCCTATGCGCGCATCCTCAAGCCGTACATGGCCGAGACGGCCCAGCTGCTGAACGAGGCCGTGCGCGCCGGCAAGTCCATCCTGTTCGAGGGCGCGCAGGGCACGCTGCTCGACATCGACCACGGCACGTACCCCTACGTCACGTCCTCGTCGTGCTGCGCCGGCGGCGCCGCCACGGGCACGGGCGTGGGCCCCACGGTCATCGACCGCGTGCTGGGCATCCAGAAGGCCTACGTCACGCGCGTGGGCGAAGGCCCCTTCCCCACGGAGCAGCGCTTCCCCGAGGACGGCGGCGAAGGCGAGGAGGCCGAGGTCGGCGAGCTGCTGTGCAAGGTGGGCCACGAGTTCGGCGTGACCACGGGGCGCAAGCGCCGCTGCGGCTGGTTCGACGCGGTCATCGCGCGCTACGCGGCCGAGGTCAACGGCCTCACCGACGTGGCGCTGACGAAGCTCGACGTGCTGTCGGCCTTCGACACCATCAAGGTGTGCACGGCCTACGAGTGCGAAGGCAAGGTGTACGATTACTTCCCCATGCAGCAGAGCGTGCTGTTCCACGCGAAGCCCGTGTACGAGGAGCTTCCCGGTTGGAAGGGCGTTGACATCACCGAGTGCCGCACGTTCGAGGAGCTTCCCGAGAACGCCCAGCGTTACGTGGAGTACCTGGAGAAGATCACCGGCGTGCCGGTCAGCATCATCGCTGTCGGCCCCGATCGCGACCAGACCATCATGCGAGGCTGGGATCGGTAATGTTCCGCCGTTCTGTCGAACGGCGGAACGACTCGACGCTGCGAAGCGCCGATGCACCCGATCTCGCGGCGATGCCGGCGGCTCGCGTACCGAAGTATCCCCTACGGGGACTTCCTTCGGGGCGCGCTTCGTCCTCGCCATCCCCGCGATCTCGGGCACCTCGGCGCTTCTCGCTGACGTATGGGTTCGACCTGCAAAGCGACGAAACGTTTCACGTGAAACACTTCGTCGCAATGACGTGCGACATGGGAACAAATGTTTCACGTGAAACAGTGGCAACACCAGCAGCACTGAAGCGCTTTTGCGCGACGTAAATAGTTTGAGGGTTTGAAAGGACCTGACATGAACATCTTGGTATTGGGTGGCGGCGGTCGCGAACATGCCATCGCGTGGGCGCTGGCGAAGTCCCCGCGTACCGACAGCCTGTACGTAGCGCCGGGCAACGGCGGCACGGACGGCATCGCCCAGAACGTACCCGACCTGAACCCCGAGGACGGCCAGGCCGTGCTGGCGTTCGTTCGCGAGAACTCCATCGACTTCGTGGTCATCGGACCCGAGGCTCCGTTGGTTGCGGGTGTTGCCGACGTGCTGCGCGCCGCGGGGGTTCCCACGTTCGGACCGGACGCCCAGGGTGCCCAGCTGGAAGGCAGCAAGACGTTCAGCAAGAAATTCATGGACGCCAACGACATCCCCACCGCTCGCTACGCCAGCTTCACCGACCTCGAGCCTGCGCTTGCCTACGTGCGTGAGCTGGGCGCGCCCATCGTGGTGAAGGCCGACGGTCTGGCCGCTGGCAAGGGCGTCGTGGTGGCCGACGACCTTGAGGACGCGGAAGACGCCGTGCGCTCCTGCTTCGACGGCGCATTCGGCGACTCGGGCAAAACCGTGCTCATCGAGGAGTGCCTGACCGGCCCCGAGTGCTCGATGCTGGCGTTCGTCAGCGACGGCAAGGCGCACTGTATGGCCACCGCCCAGGACCACAAGCGCGCGTTCGACGGCGATCGCGGTCCGAACACGGGCGGCATGGGCGCGTACTCGCCGGTGCCCATCGTGACGCCGGACGAGCTGGCGGCCATGCACGACATCATGGAGCGCGCAGCGGTTGCCACCGCGCGCGAGTTCGACAACGATTACCGCGGCGTGCTGTACGGCGGCTTCATGCTGACGCCCGAAGGTCCGAAGATCATCGAGTTCAACGCTCGCTTCGGCGACCCTGAGACGCAGGTGGTACTGCCGCGTCTCGAGTCCGACCTGGCGGATATCATGCTGGCCGTGGCCGAAGGGCGCCCCGACGACATCGACCTGCGCTGGTCCGAGCAGTGGGCCGTGTGCGTGGTGCTGGCCAGCGAAGGCTATCCCGGATCGTACGAGAAGGGCAAGGTCATCCTCGGAATCGACGAGGCCGAGCAGATCGAGGGCGTCACGGTGTTCCATGCCGGCACCGCCAAGAATTTCGACGACGAGCTGGTCACTGCGGGCGGCCGCGTGCTGAACGTGGTGGCGCTGGGCGACTCGTTCGACGACGCGCGCGAGAAGGCGTACGAAGCGTGCGATCTTATCAACTTCGAAGGCAAGCAGTACCGCAGCGACATCGGCAAACGTGCTGCGGCCGGTCGTGCCGCTTGGGAGAACTAAATGCTTTCAGAACGCTTGCTCACGTCCGTTGTTCGCGAATGCACGAAGAATTACCTGCGCCTCGAACCGACGCAAGAGCGACGCGTGCCCGGGCCGAAGCCCGGCCAGAAGTACATGCTGTACATGCACGTGCCGTTCTGCGAGCGGCTGTGCCCCTATTGCTCGTTCAACCGCTTCCCGTTCGCGGAGGATCGCGCGCGGCCCTACTTCGCCAACATGCGCAAGGAAATGCTCATGTTGAAGGACCTCGGCTACGACTTCGAAAGCCTGTACGTGGGCGGCGGCACGCCCACCATCATGATCGACGAGCTGTGCGAAACCATCGATATGGCGCGCGACACGTTCAGCATCGGCGAGGTGTCCAGCGAGACGAATCCGAACCACCTGATACCCAGCTACCTGGACAAGCTGCAGGGTCGCGTGCAGCGTTTGAGCGTTGGCGTGCAGAGCTTCGACAACGACCTGCTGAAGCAGATGGATCGCTACGACAAGTACGGCAGCGGCGAGGAGATCCTCGAGCGCATCGGCGAGGCCAGCCCCTACTTCACGTCGCTCAACGTGGACATGATCTTCAACTTCCCGGCGCAGACCGAGGACGTGCTGTTCAGCGATATCGAGCGCGTGGTGGAAAGCGGCACGAGCCAGACCACGTTCTACCCGCTGATGGCCAGCCCCAGCGTGGCGCGCTCGCTGGCGCGCACCGTGGGCAAGGTTGATTACGCGCGCGAGCAGCGCTTCTACGAGATCATCTCCGAAGTGCTGGCCGGCGGCGAGAACCCGCTGTTCGAGCACGGAAGCGCCTGGACGTTCAACAAGCGCGGCACGGGCGCGGCGGGCGAGGGCGCGATGATCGACGAGTACGTGGTGGATTACGAGGAATACCCCGCCATCGGCAGCGGCGGCATCACGTATTTGGGCAACAACCTGTACGTGAACACGTTCTCGGTGAACGACTACAACGACGCCATCGAGCACGACCGCATGTCGCTGATGGGCAAGGCCACGTTCAGCAAGCACGACCGGATGCGCTACCGCTTCATGATGCAGCTGTTCGGATTGCGCCTGGACAAGCGCCAGTTCAAGAAGGATTTCGGCGTGTCCGTGGAGCGCGGTCTGCCGGTGGAGATGGCGTTCATGAAGGCCTCGGGCGCGTTCGACCGCGACAACGCCGACGAGCTGACGCTTACTTCGCGGGGCCGCTACCTCATGGTGGTGATGATGCGCCAGTTCTTCATCGGCGTGAACAACCTGCGCGATCAGGCGCGCGCCGCCCTGGTGGGTGAGGAACGCGAGCTTATCTTCGGCGACGGCAAATAACCGTTTGTCCGCATCCGCTCGAACACCGAAACGCCCGCGCATCTGCCGCGGGCGTTTTTCGTGTGTGCCGAGCCGCGTCTGGCAACGTGTTCCGGCTCGACTGCGAGCTCGGGTGTCCGACTGTTTCACGTGGAACGCGCTTGTTTCCGTGTTCCGCGGAGTATCCAACGTAGACGTTTTCATTGGCGGGCGCGCGTTTCGGCATTCCTCGGCAATGTACGTGCTATGATACAAAACCACAACGAGGGACGTTCTATTGCCTGATAGGAGGAGGAAACGGCATAGACATGGCCAAGAGGGGACGGCATACGGAGGGCTTTACGCTCGCCGAACTTCTGATGAGCGTTGCCATCGTACTCATTCTTGCTGCTATCGCCTTTCCTTCCATCGTGTCGGCGCAGAACAACATGCGCATGTTGGAGCTGAACAACGCCGCCCAAGCCATCGCGAACGCCGCCCAAGCCCAGATGACGGCCAAGAAAGTGTCGGGCACGTGGGTGGATTCCGTGAAGGACGGCGACTCGTATCGCGTCTGCTTCCCCGCCGCGCGCTCGGCGGATGTTTCACGTGAAACATTCGAGGGCTCGTCCCGCTCACAGGGCGAAACGGAACATGTTTCACGTGAAACACTCGGGTCCGACGAGGTTGCTCCTCCCTCCGCTTCTGCTGCGGAGTCTTCCAAACGTTACATGACGGCGGACACCGCCCGCGAGCAGGGTATCGTCCCGGCGCTCGCTGTGGAGGAGGCTGTGCGCGACGCCGACTATATCATCGAGTTCGATGCCGACACGGCGCAGGTGATCGGCGTGTTCTACGCCGACGGAAGGTCCGGCTTCTTCGGATCGACCCCTGCCTCCACGAACGCCGCGAAGACGTATTACGAAACCGAGGGCGCCTCCACCGATCAGGCGGCGCGCATGGGTCACGACCCCATGATCGGCTACTATGGCGGCACCCCTGCCGGCGCCACGCCCGAGAAAGCGCTCGCGAATCCGGTGATCTGGGTGGACGAAGCAACGGGCTGCTTGATGGTGCAAGATCCCAACATCGCCGCGGACGGAAGCGCGGGCTCCACCACGTCCACGGTGACCATCGAGAACACCAGCAAGAACGTGGCGTTCGCGATTTCCGGGTTGAGCAACGGAACGACCATGGTGTCGTTGTCCACGGCCGATGACGGTTCGGATCCGGTTGGCTTCACCAACTTCGCCGCAGCCATCAAGCAGCAGACGCGCGACAACGCGAACGTGAAGGGCAATGTGTGGGCCATCGACCTCAACGCACTTTCGCAGCTGGTGGCGAAGGGGAATGACGGCAAGCCGACGGCGGATGACTCGCAGAAAGCGAAGCTCAAGCAGGTGTTCGACGCGTGCGTGGCGGGCGACGCCCTGACGGTGTCGGTGGAGACGAAAGACACCTCGCGCAGCTGCGTGCCGGGCACGGCTGCCGCCCATGTGGAGTGGCCGAACCCTGCGGGCAAGCTGACGATGCTGATAACCAACCCGTACTCCGCCGTCGTGGCCGGCGAGAAGAACGAAGCTTACACCGATCCGCAGGTGCGGTCGACGGTTGCGGACAGCGCGCATCCTTCCATTGGGGCGGGCTCCGGCAACGGCGACGGCGTGGTGAAGGACGGGTTGACGGTCATCCCCTTCTATGAGGATAAGGATAATCACTTCCGCGTTTCCAACGCGAACACGCAGTTGAAGCAGGAGAACCCGCAGGCCGGCTACCAGTCGTACGCGGGAGGCTGGATAGCCTCGTCGTCCGTGCGTGACGACGCCACGTACCGGCTCGAGGGAACTGTGGGCGCGTACAACAATCATGCGTACCAGATTTGGGAGCTGTGGATCAAGCGAGCCGACACCGGTGAATGCATGCGCGTGGGCTACTTGAACGATGGCAAGTGGGAATGGGGCGTGTTCAACCAGAAGGGGGTCAACTACGACTACCGTTTTCTGAACGACTGCTTCACCTGGTACGGAACGAATGAAACGGGCGATGCTTCGGGTACCCTTGCCGGAACCGATACCGATGCGAACAACGTCATATCCCTGCGCCTCGATGTGCAGAAGTTCTACGCCGAGGCCGAGAACCATAAGAACCACGGCTTGGCCGACGAGGACGGCAATGCAACGGTGTACGTGCGCACGGCTCCGAAGGCATCCGAAGTCCAGGCGTACTTCAACAAGCTGGCGGTTCCTGAACCGGCTTCGGTTGAGAATCCGTTGAAGGCTGCCTATCTGAGCGGCAGCGCCCGGGAGACCGGCTCGCGCACCGCGGATACCCCGTCGGTCACGGCACGCGCCGCGTTCGAAGGCGAGTTCGGCGCCTCGTCGTCCGACGTGTCATGGGCGGTGTCCAAAACCACGGTCGCCGGGTTTTCCCAGGGCGACGAATACCTGAGCACCGCCGGCACCGTGCCGGTGCGGGTGTACTACTCCATCGCCCCCGGGGTTGGTTTCGCGAACATCAGATCTTACGATAACGGCAACGGCAGCGGGTACCTAAGCGGCGTGCTCAGCACGCGCTTGACCAACGTCTCGCTTTGGCTGTATCGCGGTCCCTCTTTTGATGATCTTGCCGTTATGCCGCCCGCACTTCTGAAGAACTACAAGGGGTTGGAGTTCTCGTGCCGCCAAGGAAGTACGTACGACTTCAAGATAACCACCCAAGAAGACTACCGCTTCTACCGGGCGCTGCTCTACTACACCGAGCAGGGTGTTGGAAAACCCGATTATGCGGTTCAGCATGTTCCGTATTCGTCGATCGAGTCGGAAGTTGTTCTGGGTGAGGTCGACCCTCCTGCGAAACCCGAGACAGACGAGTTCACCTATCGTTTCGTGGGTTGGGAAACGGTTGATGTTCGCGATGCCGGATCGGGGTCGCTTGTCTGCGTGCCGGGCGATACGGTCGGAAAGTACGACGGCCAGCTGGCATTCATGGGAACGACGTTCGTGGCCAAGTTCGACGAGATACGCAAACCGAAGGTGAGCCTCGGTTTGGCGTATATCGAGCTTGATGCCAACGGTGCTGCGACCAGCTGGTACGGCTATTACGGAACCGACGAAGGCTCGTTCGTTAATGAGCTTCGCACAGACAACGCCATCGACGACTGGGGGTACTTCATCCTCGTTGGGGAGGGCACTGAGAAGTCAGCCATCACACAAGGCAAAGGCAGCCAGTACAAAATCAAGGATGAAGAAGCTATAACGGTTTCTTTGTCTGGGACGACGTATTCTGCATATCGCATCGTTGCGTCGGGAGATGTTGCGCTGAAGAATCAATCTACACCGGTGGAAGTGTTCGTGAACAAGTCCCAGCCGAACGAGTTGACCGCAACCTACCAGGTCAACTTCAATTTTGCCCGCGCCGTGACGCTTGATGGCGATGTTGCGAAAACCTGGGGAGAAGATGCTTCGCCCTGGAGCGTGCGCCATGCTATGCAGTTTCCTGGTTCATTGAAATGGTTTAACAATGTCAACGGCGTACAGTATGCGTACATGGGAGATGCCTTTATTCAAGAACATGATCTCGATATGAAGAACATCGTTGACGGGTACAAGTTCAACAACATATTCACAGGGGCTTACGATGGCGGAAGCTACCGTATCTTCAATTTCGGACGAGCGACGTATGCCAGCCTTGGCGATACTAGCGGCTTTTCCGTGCTGAACTCAGCGAAAGAGTACGAGGGTGTTGGGCAGGGGCAGGGTCTCTTCCCTTGGGTTCTCAGTGATGGAACTTCGTCTGCGGTTATAAAGAACGTGAGGCTTGTCGTTGACGGCAATTCGTATGCCGCCGTCGGTACGAACTCGAACTTCGGTTTTCTGGTGGGCAATGCTGCGAAGTCCAAGATTGTGAACTGTACGCTTGAGGGTGCTAGCGAGAACGCGACTGCTGTCGTGGACAGGCTTTCCTACGGAACCCATGCAGTGTCACCGCTCATAGGGTATGCGGAAGAGTGCGACATCGAAAAGTGCAAGGTTTTCGATGTCGATGTCCGAGTCTCTTGGAGGGATACCGGGACGGTCGATGGATTGTCGGCGGGTTTGATCGTTGCTCGAACAAGCCAGGTGAACCTATCATCATGTTCGGTGACCGACGTCGTCTTCAACATTGAAAACAAAGTGAAGCCCTCCTCGGTCGTTTGCTTGGGCGGCGTTGTCGGTAGTGCCGGGTGGTCTCTCAACGAGAGTTACTGCACGGTGAAAACAGTGTCGTTCTCGTTTCCGGAGAACCAGCAGGTGCTTACCCGGCTTTCCGCCGGTTCGGTGATCGGCGGTCAAAGCGGTGCGTGTTCGGCGCACTACAACACGGTCACGCAGCCTGTTCAGTACTCTTTGGGTGGCAGCGCATGGGTTCCCATCGAGGCGGAAGTTGGTGGTTCCCTATGAAGCGCGTGAGGATACTTCGTGACACTTCCGGGGCCTCTATCGTCATTGCGCTGGTGTTCTTTCTTATTTGCGGCATCATCGGGTCGGTGGTGATGACGGCTGCCTCGGTGCAGGCCAAGGCGGCGCAGACGCATGTGGACTTGCAGCAGAAAGAGTACGCGATGCAGTCGGCAGCGAAGCTGATGGCCCAGCAGCTGGGCGGCGAGGATGCTGTCTGGGGGGAGAGATCGGTAGTCGTTAGAATCGCTTACGATTCTGCCGGCGAGATGAGTGTCGATACGGATAGTTTATGCTCGATGATCGGCCAGAATTTCTGGACCGAACAGCGCACGAAGGACATCCTCGCCGCCCGCGCGGAGGGGAAGGATTACGTGCTGGGCGGCTCCGCATCCAACCGGTTGCGCATCGACCCTCCAAGTGAGGCGGGGGATCTCGCCCCGGTGTACGGCTGCATCACGGTGGATCCCGACCTCAACATCACCGTGGAGTTGTCGCTCGATTCCGCTTTCGCGGCGGATTCCCCCTACAACACCACCATCTCCATCCAATGCACGCCCACGTTCGATAACCAAGGCCGCGTGACGGTGATCGAGTACGGCGACAACACCACCGTGAAGAAGACGGAGGCGGCGTGATGATCGGCAAAACGACGCGCGCGCTGCGCGAGAAACTGCAAGATTGCCACGGCGACACGATGGTGGAGGTGCTGGCGGCAGTGTTCATCGCGGCGCTGGGCGCCACGATGCTCGCCACCATGGTGACGGTGTCGGCAACTGCTTCGGCCCGAAGCCAGCAGGTGCTGAACGCCTCGTATGCCTCGGAGAATTCTTTATACGATTCGTCTTCCTACGGGCCTGTCGTGTCTGTAACGCTCCCGGACTCTTCGACCGCAGTTCCCATCAAAGTGAGCGTATACCAGTCGGGCGGCTATGCATACTACGAGGAGGGTTGGTAGCATGACACCCCTTCTCGACAAAGCGTCGCTTCGATCCCGCCTGCGCGACACGCGGGGGTTCATGATCGCGGAGCAGCTGACCAGCATAGTGTTCATCGGGCTTCTTTGCGTTGCGGTGGGCGTCGGGCTGCAGGTGGCCATGAACTCGTACGCCTCCATCACCCGGCAGGCGCAGGCCGACGCGCTGCTGCAACAGGCGGTGGAGGTAGTGAGCGACGAGCTGACGTACGCGCGCGACGTGGAGAACAGCGGCGCGCAAACCGACGGGAATCCGCTGTACTTCACCAGCCCCACGCGTCACGAGACGTCGGTGCTGCAATCGAGCGAGACTGGCGAAGACGGCATCTGGCTAAACGCGGCTGGAGAGCAGTCGCAAATCGTGCCGGCACGCGACGGCCTCGCGCCCAAGCTGGCAGAGCTTTCATACAACGCGGACAACGAGACCTGGAGTTTCCGCATCACCATCGCATCAGGCGAGGACGTGGCGGCCGAAACCGCCATGACCGTGAAGAGGATAGGATCGTAAATGGCGTACAAACGGTTGGGAGACGTGCTGATAGACGCGGGCCTCATCACCGAGGACCAGCTGGGACACGCGCTCAAACAGCAGAAAGAGACGAAACGCCGCCTGGGCGACGAGCTCATCGCCGAAGGCGTCATCACGGAAGCGGGTCTCATCGAGGCGCTGCAGATGCAGCTGGGCGTGGAGTTCGTCGACCTTTCGGCGATCGACCTCGACCCCGAGCTAAGCCGTGTGATCAGCAAGAACGTCGCACGCCAGTACAACGTGGTGCCCGTGCGCACTTCGCCCGACGAGGTGTGCCTGGCCATGAGCGATCCACTGAACTTCATGGCCATCGAAGCGGTGAAGAACGCCACTCGGAAGCGCGTCATCCCTATGGTGACCACGCATGATTCGCTGATGCGCGCCATCATGACGCTGTACGGCAACGAGGGTGCCGCCCGCGCCATCGAGGAGATGAAGCGCGACGCCCGCACGACAGGCGCCGACGACGCCTCGACCGGATCGTTCCAAACCTCCATGCTGGGCGACGACGCCGACGCGCAATCGGCTCCCACGGTGCGTCTTGTGAACAGCATCATCGAGCGAGCCGCCACCGAGCGCGCCAGCGATATCCACCTGGAGCCGCGCGAGATCGACCTGCATGTGCGCATGCGCATCGACGGCGTGCTGCGCACGATACTCACGGTGCCGAAGGAGCTGCAGGCTTCGGTCATCTCGCGTTTGAAGATCATGGGCGGTATGAACACCTCGGAGCGCCGCGTGCCTCAGGACGGCCGCGCAAACATCCGCTTGAAGAAGCAGGACATCGACCTGCGCATCAACACGCTGCCCACCATCCACGGCGAGACGGTGGTCATCCGCCTGCTGGACAAGAGCGAGGCGCTGTTCGACCCGGCGGGCATCGGCCTGGAGGGCGACAACCTGGAGAAGTACCAGCGGCTCATCGGCTCGAACAACGGCATGGTGCTGATCGTGGGCCCCACCGGCTCGGGCAAAAGCTCCACCATGTACACGATGATCCGCCAGCTGAACACCGATTCGGTGAACCTCGTCACGCTGGAAGACCCTGTGGAATACAACATCGACGGCGTGAACCAGGTGCAGATCAACGAGAAAACGGGCATGACCTTCGCCAGCGGCCTGCGCGCCATCCTGCGTCAGGACCCCGACATCGTGGCGGTGGGCGAGATCCGCGACGGCGAGACGGCCGAGATCGCCATGCGCGCCGCTATCACCGGCCACCTAGTGCTGTCCACCGTGCACACCTACGACGCGGCGTCCACCATCGACCGTCTCATCGACATCGGCGTGGAGCCGTACCTCATCGCCAGCGGCGTGCGCGGCGTCATCTCGCAGCGCCTCGTGCGCAAGGTGTGCCCCCATTGCCGCGAGGAGTATCGGCCCAGCCCCGAGGAGTTCGAGGCTATCGGCCTGCGATACGATCCCGGCGTGAGGTTCTACCGCGGATCGGGCTGCCCGATGTGCTTCGGCACGGGGTATCGCGGGCGCACGGGCGTGTTCGAGATCCTGGTGATCGACCGCGCGCTGCGCAGCCGCATCACGGGCGGCGCTACGCGCGAGGAGCTGAAGGACGCCATCGAGCGCACGGGCTCGTTCAAGACGATGGAGGACAGCTGCCGCGAGCTGGTGCTGACTGGCGTGACCACCGTCGAGGAAGCCCGGAAAACCATCACCGCGCTGGAGTAAGGAAGAGGAAGGCGGATGCCAAAAGCGCGGCGATAGCGGTAAACCGAAAGAGAAGGACCACGCATGAACGTTGAGCACATCATAGACATGGCGCGCCAGGCAGGCGCTTCCGACGTGCACCTGGTGTGCGGTCTGCCCGTGAAGTTCCGCCTGGCCGGGCGCCTTGAGAACGCGGGCGTGGACGGCGACGCACCGTTGTCGCACGACGATTGCGAGCAGCTGGCCCGCCGTTTGGCCGGAGACGATTTCGACCGCATCAAGCGCATCGGCGAGCTGGATCGCGCCGAGACCATCGGGGGCGTGCGCGTGCGCATCAACCTGTTCCGCCAGCAAGGCCATGTGAGTGCGGCTTTGCGACTGCTGTCCGATCGCATCCCCGCGCTGGAGACGTTGGGCTTGCCGCCTGCGGTCATGGACTTCCCGCGCATCCAGCGCGGCATCGTGGTGGTGACGGGCGAAACCGGCAGCGGCAAGTCCACCACGCTGGCGGCGCTCATCGACAGCATCAACCACACGCGCGCCGAGAACATCATCACCATGGAAGACCCCATCGAGTACGTGTACACGCCCGACCTGTCCGTCATCTCGCAGCGTGAGATCGGCCAGGACACCGAAAGCTACAGCAACGCCCTGCGCGCCGTGTTGCGCGAGGACCCCGACATCATCCTCGTCGGCGAGATGCGCGACCTCGACACCATCCAAACGGCGCTGACCGCCGCCGAGACGGGCCACTTCGTGCTGGCCACGCTGCACACGAAAAGCGCTGCCGACTCCATCGACCGCATGGTGGACGTGTTCCCCGAGGGCTTGCAGCGCCAGGTGCGCATGCAGCTGTCAACCACGCTGGTGGCCGTGCTGTCGCAGCAGCTGCTGCCGCGCCGCGACGGCATGGGCCGCGCGCTGGCGTGCGAGCTGATGATGGTGACGCCCGCCATCCGCAACCTCATCCGCGAGGGCAAGACGCCGCAGATAGCCGGCTCGCTGGCCACGTCGGCCTCGGCGGGCAGCGTGACCATGGACAACGCGCTGATCGCCCTGGCCCGCAACCGCGACATCACGTCCCAAACCGCCATCGATGCCGCACACGATGTCGACTACGTGAGAAAGAGCGTTCGCTGATGCCAACCTTCACTTACACCGGGATAACGGCCGCCGGCCAGCAGATCGACGGCGTGGTCGAGGCGTTCGACGAGATCGAGGCCATGGAACGCGCGCGCGAGCAGTGCCGTGTCGTCCAAAGCGTGGTTCCCGTGCGCGAGGGCAAAAACCTGCTGTCCATGGACATCACGAAGCCGAAGGCCAAGCAGAAGAACCTTGCCGTCATGTGCGCCCAATTCGCCACCATCCTGAACGCGGGCGTGCCGGCTGCGCGCGCCACGTCGCTGGTGGCCGACCAGGTGACCGACAAGTATCTGAAACGCGTGCTGGCCGACGTGGCCGCCGACGTGGCGTCGGGTCACAGCCTGGCCGAGAGTTTCCAAAGCAAGGGCGAGAACCTGCCGCGCGTGTTCATCGAGACGGTGCGCGCCGGCGAGGAGAGCGGGCATCTGCCCGAGAGCTTCCAACGCCTGCACGGGTACTTCGACAAGCGCGCGAAGGTGTCGGCCAAGGTGCAAAGCGCCATGACCTACCCCATCTTCGTGGCGGTGATCGCCGTGGTGGTGCTGGCCATCATGATGGTGATGGTGATCCCCTCGATGACGGGCATGATCGCATCGCTGGGGGCGGATACGCCGGCCATGACCCAGTTTCTGATCGACGCTTCGAACTTCGTCACCGACAACTTCCTGCTGATCGCGGTGGTGCTGGCGCTGATCGTCGTGGGCGTGAAGCTGTTCGGCACCACGGAGCGCGGCAAGACGACGTTCGCCGTTTTGAAGCTGAGGCTGCCGGTGCTGGGCGCGGTGGGCGTGTGCTCGGGCGCGGCTCAGTTCGCGAACACGATGGCCATGCTGGTGACGGCCGGCCTTCCTGCCACGCGGGCGGTGGCCATCACGTCGCGCGTGATGAGCAACTATGTGCTGTCGCGCGAGGTGGGGCGCTTGGAGGCTGGTTTGGAGGAAGGGCGCACGCTGGGCGAGGGCCTGGAGGCCAGCACGTACCTGCCGCGCACGCTGGTCGAGATGGTCACCGTGGGCGAGCACACCGGCGAGCTGGAGGAGACGCTGGAAACCATGGGCGCGTTCTACGACGACGAGACGCAGCGCGTGACCAACAAGGCGATTTCCATCATGGAGCCCGCCCTGCTTGTTTTGATGGCGTTGTTCGCGGGTTTCATCGTCATCGCGTTGTATTTGCCGATGTTTTCATTGTATGCTGCAATGTAACCGTTCTGACACCGTTTCGTGTCACAGCCGTTACTTTATGCAGAAAAATGCATGGGGATATTTCCGTTGCCCGAATGGCTCGGATAAGGAGAAAGGAACCGATATGAAAGAGATGATCAAGAAGATGCGCGAAGAGCGCGGCGGCTTCACGCTGGCCGAGCTGCTGGTCGTCGTGGCCATCGTGGCCGTGCTGGTGGCCATCGCCGTGCCGCTGTTCTCCAGCTCGCTCACCAGCGCCGAGGACGCGGTGAAGAAGGCGAACGAGCGCTCGGTGAAGGCTGAGGTGACGACTTTGTATCTTACCGGAACTGATGAACAGAAGGCTAGCTTGAATGGTTCCATCTACTATGCTAATGAAAAAGGCGATTTGACCGGCCCGGCTGCGAGCGACGGTAGCGGCAAGCCCGATGATGCCAAGTATACGTATGAGGTCACGGTGACACCTGATGCGAACGGTGGCGCTCCGACGATCAAGGTTGAGGAAAAGGGATCTGGCGCGGCGTCCGGCAACTAACGCATGACCATCTCCTTCGGCATCTTCAATCCAGCGCAGGCGGCGTTCCTTCTGGGGATCGCCGCCGTGCTGGGTGCTTGCCTGGGGAGTTTCGTGAACTGCCTGGCATGGCGGCTGGCCAACGGCGAGAGCGTGTTGGCCGGCCGCAGCCATTGCACGTCGTGCGGCCACGTGCTGGGGGCGCTGGACCTCGTCCCTGTGGCATCGTGGCTCGCGCTTCGCGGCCGCTGCCGCCACTGCGGGCAGCGGGTGAGCCCGCGCTACGTCATCGTGGAAGCGCTCATGGCCGCGCTGTTCGCCGCCATCGTCGTGCGCTACGGGCTGTCGGTGCAAACGGTCGCCTACCTGGTGCTCGTGTGCATCCTCATGTCTGTGGCGTTGGTGGACCTGGACACGTTCATCATTCCGAACGGGTTTGTGGTGGCGGGCTGCGTGCTGTGGCTGGTGTCTATCTGGTTCATGCCCGCGCCGCGCGTGGACGCGTTCTCGGTGGGCAGCCTGTTCTCGGGTTGGGTGCATCCGGGCGGCGCGGTGGCGCTGGACGGCATCGTAGGCGCGGCGGTCGTCGCGGGCGGCGTGCTGGTATTGTCCGTGGCGTTCGACAAGGTGACGAAACGCCGGTCGCTCGGCGGCGGCGACGTCAAACTGCTGTTCATGGTGGGGTTGTTCCTCGGGTTGGCGGGTTCTATGCTGAATCTGCTGATGGCGTGCCTTATGGGGTTGGCGTTCGCGTTTGCTCAGGGGTTTTCCGTTCCTTCTTCGCCGGGCGAGGGCGAAGGCGAGGGGGAAAGCGTCCGAACAAGGGCGATTCCGTTCGGGCCGGCCATTGCCGCGGCCACGGCGTTCACGCTGTTGGCGGGGCCGACCATCCTCACGTGGTACGCGGGGTTGTTCTGACAGGATATGCAGCGGGCTGAAAGGAAAACGCGCCGCATGGGCAAAACGTACACGGGTGTCGATATCGGGGACAGCAGCATCAAGCTGGCGGTTTCCGACGGCCAGTCGGTGAGCAAGGTTGCCATCGAGATGCTGCCCGAGGGCCTGGTGGCCGACGGACGCATCGTCAGCCACGACGCGATGGCCGACTTCATCAAAAGCGTGGTAAGAAGCATCGGCGGCGTTTCGAAGGACGTAGCGTTCGTGGTTCCGGGCTCCGACAGCCTGTTCCGTCGTCTGTCGCTTCCCGCCATGACCGAGAAAGAGCTGCGGCTGAACCTGCCGTACGAGTTCCGCGATTACATATCGCAAGGCAAAGACCGCTACGTGTACGATTATGCGATGTTGGGCATGCGCAACGACGCCGACGGCCAGCCCGAAGGCATGGATCTGCTGGCGGTTGCGGCGCCTAAGCAGGCCATCGCCGACTATACCGAGATGTTCCGTCGCGCAGGCTTGAAGCTGAAGGTGGCGCTGCCCGAACAGGCGGCGTACCAGAACCTCGTGGGAGGCAATCCTCGCGCGCTGGCTAACTGCTGCGTGATAGACTTCTCCCATCATATGACCAAGCTGCATTTCTTCCTCGACGGCGCCTACGACGTGGCCCGCGTCATAGAGATCGGCGGCATCGACATCGATCGCGCCATCGCGAACGAATACGGCGTCGACGAGCACGTTGCCGACCAGTACAAGCGCACCGACTACCAGGGCGCGCAGCGCTCCGAGGCCGCCCGCGCGGTGTACCAGTCCATCGCGGTTGAAATCGGGCGCGCGCTGAACTTCTACGGCTTCAACAACCCCGACGCTGTCATCGAGGTGGCGTACTGCTGCGGTGGCGGGCTGCTTCTGGATCCGCTGGTAGAGGCGGTGGCTGCCCATGCCGACTTGCGCGTGTCGTCTATCGTCGACGTGCTGCCGCCGATGAGCGCGCCGTTGGGCGAGGCCCTTCGCTGTCCGGTTGCCATCGGCGCCACCATGAAGGCGGGGCGGTAGCCATGGATTTGAAGCAGGAGGTGTCGCTGAGCGCGCTGAAGCGCGGCAAGGCGCCGGCGTACCCCGTCAAGACGTCCATCAACTTGGTAGACACCCAGCAGCAACGCGGCAACCTGCTGGCGCAGCTGGGTCTGTTCGCCATCGCCCTGGTGCTGATCGGCGTATTCGCGAAGTTCGCTGTGGTGGATCCCTTGGCGGCGAGCGCGGCAAGCAGCAACGAGGTTTCCGCAGCGCAGGCGCGCCTGGACGTGCTGGCGGCCGAGAACGCCGACTACGCAGAGCTGAACGCGCAATACGATCGTTATGTGGTGCCGGGGTTGTCCGAAGAAGAGCAGAACCTGGTCGATCGCGATGTGGTTCTGAACTTGCTGCAGCAGAAGGTGATGGGCGTAGGTCACCTGTCGTCGCTGCGCATGGAGAAGAACACGGCCACGGTTACCTGTTTGGGAGCCGATTTGAACGAGGTGTCCGCCCTGGTGGAAAGTTTGGAAAGCGATCAGCGCGTAGCGCATGTGACGGTATCCACGGCGCAGGGCGAGAACGATAGCTCCACGTCGGCTACGATCCAGATCGTGTTCGCGGGGCCGCTGGACGTCGAAGGCGACGGCGGCTCGAAGGAGAAGGGAGCCGGCGATGGCGCGGCGTAGCGTGTTGAACCGCTCGTTCTCCACCAGCGAGAAGGTGCTCATGCTGGTGCTGGCGGTGCTGCTGGTGGTGGCGTGCTACTACTTCCTGGTGGTGAAGAACGTGGCCGACACGATAGCTGCCAATGAAGACCGGCTGGCGGACATCGAGATCAGCGTCAACGCGCAGGAGATGCTTGCGGCCGATCGCGCGCGCATGAAGGCCGAGCTGGAGGCGTTGGGCGAAGACGGCACGCTGCCCGTGGTGGCCGTGTACGACAACATCCGCAACGAGTTGAACGAACTGAACGCGCTGATGGGAGGCGCGACCACGTACAACCTCTCGTTCGCGCAGCCCACCGTGGAGGACAAGCTGGTGCGCCGCGAGGTGACCGTGTCGTTCACGGTGCCCGATTACGCGGCTGCGCTGGACGTGGTGCGCAAGCTGGAGAACGGTACGTACCGTTGCGAGATCACCGACTTCTCCGTGAACGGCGACATGCTGGCCGACGGCACGGTGGACGGCGTCGACGCCGTGCTGACTGTCACCTACTTGGAAACCACGAACGGCGCCGCAACCACCGCCGGCCTCGTTGAAAAAGCCAAGTAGAAAAAGCTTAGAGTCGCAGGATCTTCTGTCATCCTGGCGATCTATTCCGCTTGGTAGCTGCCGATGACGAAGCGGTTCTTGCCGGCGGCTTTCGCACGGTAGAGAGCTTTGTCGGCTTGGCGATAGGCGCTCTGGTACGAGGCGATTTTACCGTGCAGTTCTACGCCGCCGATGCTGAGCGTCACTTCGTGTTCGGTGCCGTACTGGTCGGTGAACGTCACGCCGCGTTTTACGATGCCGGCGCAAGCGCTGGCCAAACGCTCATCGTCGATGCGTCCGTTCACGCAGATGGCGAACTCGTCGCCGCCCAGGCGTCCGATCAGGTCTTGCGGCCTGAACGCGGCCGTCAGCGCCGCGGCCGTCTGTTGCAACGCTCGATCGCCGGCAAGGTGGCCGTACGTATCGTTCACGCCCTTGAAGTCGTCGGTGTCCACCACCAGCACGGCTCCGGCGGTGCCGTTTGACAGCAGCTCCCCCGCCGTTTCTTGGAACGTTTGCCAGTTCAACAATCCGGTGAGGCCGTCGTGGTGGGCGCGTTCGGACAAGTCCATCTTCTCGCGCATTTCATCGTCAATGTTGGCGATTTTCCCGATTACCGAGATGGGTTTGCCCGCATCGTCCTCCACGAAATGGGAAGTGATGCGTATCCACTTCCTATCCTTGTCGGGATTCGCTTCCTCGCGGCACAGCACCTCGGTCACGGCGTTCGACGGCGAGGTGAACGCATCCAGCAGCTCGGGGTTCGCACTGTGCTTGATGAGCTGGCGTGCGTTCTCGTACGAGACGTAGGAGGATCCGTCGTCCATGCTCGTGGCATCGTCAACGTAGGAGCTGGAAAGAAGCGATTTCGACTTCGAAATGCGCAGGGTGTCCGATTTTATGGAATACTCGAAGAACTGCTCGTTTGCCAGGCGGTACAGCTCTTGAAAGCGCAAATTCTCTTCGCGTACGGCGCGCGCCGCATGCATGCGGGAGCGCAGGTACAGCGCAAGCAGAACGATGATGAGCACCAGCAGCGATATGCACGCCAGCGCGAATTCTCCCAGGTGATCCTTGATGAACAGGTTGATCTGCTCGTCCTGGTCGATCAGCGAGTTGTCATAGATGATGGAGTCCAGCTGGGCACTGTTGAGGCTGCGCAGCGCTTTGTTTAAGATGACCAGCAAATCGGGGTCAACCGGCTGCGCGAGGCCGAAGCAGATGTCGATGGATTGCGTCGAGGTGGGCAAATAGAGGATGTTGCTCAGTTCGTCGATGTTGAGGTAGTACGGCGTGGTGTACGACGTGCCGTAGGTGTAGTCGACTTCGCCGGAGTTCACCGCTTCGAGGCATTCTTCAATAGTGTCGTACAGCTGCACCGGCGCGCCTTCAGGGGCGGTTTCAGCCTGGTCCCATAAAAGTGCGATGCTTTTGCCGTCCAGGCGATCGGGGTCTACGAACTTGTTGTATACCAGCAGTATGGAGGTGGTCATGTACGGAGCCGTCATGGCTACGATCTTGTCGATTTCCGTGTTGTCGTCGTCGTTCACGCCGGCAACGATGTCGATGTTCTCCTCGCGCAGCGCAGTGGCCAAATCGTCATAGCGCGGTATGCTCACCACTTCGAACGATAGCCCCGTGTGCTTCGAGAGATATTCCAGAATGCCCTTCGTAACCCCTTTAAACTCGCCGGTTTCCGGGTCGAACGACTGCAGCGGCGGCCTGTCGGTGAGGACGCCTACGCGCAGCGTTTTGTAGTTGCGCGCGTAACGGAGTTCGGCGCTGGTCAGATCGTAGTTGTCCTCCGAGGGGAGGAAGTGCTTCTTGTACAGGGTTTCCTGGAGCTGGGGGTTGCTTTGGTTGATGCGGTCGATGGTGGCATCAAGCTCGTCGATGATCGAGCGCTCGCCCTTAGGCGCGGCGAAGAAGAAGGGCCGTCCAGCGAACGACGACACGATATGGAACCCGTCGAAGATGTTGACGTCGATCTCGAGGAACACGTCGGCTTCGCCGGTTAAGGTTTTGTCGAGCAGCTCTTGCGTGGTGGAGCATTCGACGGTGACCAGGTTGATGCCGTTCTGATCGCAGTAGTACTCGAGCTCCGCGCGGCGCTTCTTCGCGGTGGCGAGGATGGCCACGCGCAGCTCGCTTCGGGTGAACAGATTGGTTTTCGAGACGGTGGCATGTATGTTCGGAGCGAACAGGGCGGTGTGGGCCGAGCCGTAGCTGTTTTCGGGGTATTCGTACATCTCGGCAAGGGCGGCGCTGTACGACATGCTTCCTTCGATGTCCACCTCGCCGTTGTCCAGCATCTCTAAAAGCCGCAAAGCGCGTTCGTTTGCATTGTCGCCCTCGGCTTCCACGAACTCGAACGACCAGCCGGTGAACTGGGCGACGCGCATGAGGTAGTCGTAGGTGTAGCCTTCATAGGTGCCGTCATCGTTTTTTGCGAGCAGGCCTTCGCTGTCGGTGTAACCCACCTTGACGATGCGTGGCTGGTCGGAGGCATGAGCTTCTTCAGTGGTGACCGGTATAAGAAGCGCGCAGGCTAAAACCGCCGAGAGCAGCACTCTCGTGCATAAGCGCAAGGCAGTCGTATGTGATCTCTTCTTCGTCGTGCTTCCTTGTTCCGGGTGGAATATCGGGGTTACAGTATAGCCTCTTTTTTCAAATAATTCGCACGGGGGGTGCTGCCTGTGCGCGATCATTTGCGTGTTCCGCACGGATGTTTCACGTGAAGCATCCGTGCATGGCCGCTCGACAGCAGCCGGGCGCGCAAAAAAGCGCCCCCGAAAGGGAGCGCTTCTGCATTCGAATGGTGGTCGGAGGGGGACTTGAACCCTCGACACGCGGATTTTCAGTCCGCTGCTCTACCAACTGAGCTACCCGACCACGATCAACCGTCCATGGGGACGTGGGACGATATTCTACCATATCCCATAGCCTCAGCAAGAGGAAATTCCCAAAAATCCCCCTCTGCTTACCGGGCCGCCTGCTTGGAAGCCCGGCGCGCATCCATCGGCCGCCTGTCCGCACACCTGTCGGCGTACCTGCCGCGCCGTTCTTCTAGCGATAAACGATCTTGCCAACCGTCACGCCCTCGGCGATCATTGCGACGCCGCGCCACAGCACGAACACGGCTACGAGCAGAGAGAATAAGATCGGCGAGACGAACAGCATAATGGCGCACACGATGTTGACGATGCCCGAGAACAGGCCGATCCCCCATGCTGAGAAGCCGATGCTTTTCGATTTCATCGCCGCGAATATCTCGAACAGGCCGAACACGAGGAAGCACAGGGCCACCAGCCACGAGATGGCCGCGCCGCCCACCAGCGGATGCAGCACGAACATCAGGCCGATCAGCACGTCGAGGATCGCGTAGGCCAATGACCATCCCGACACGCTCATCATAGACCTGAAGCGCACGTAGAACACGATGCCCAGCACGCCTGAGAGCAGGAAGCCCACGCCCGCGATCATGGCGATGGTGGCCAGCGTCAAGTTCGGCGCGAAGCAGCAGAGCAGGCCGCATGCGAGCAGCAGGATTCCCGCCAGTATCAGGCTCCAGTCCCATTTCTTCTTCAATGTCGCCATGAGCGCTCCTCCTCGTCTTGCCTTTCGGCATGCGTTTCTCTGACGCATTGTATCACCGGCTTGCGAGCGTTCGAGCGTTTGTGCGCGAAGGGCGGCTTGACGGCGCGAATCGCCGATTCGCCATACAAGAGCCTTCGCCATACGAAAAAGCCCCGGTCTCCTCAAGCGGTTTGCGATGAACTGCGTGAGGAGACCGGGGCGAGGCGTGGGCCGAGGGTCGTTATGCGGTTTGTTTTCCCGGAGCAGCGTCGACGTCGTCGTCTTCCACGCGTCCGCGGATCTTCTTGACGCTGCGGCCAAGCATGCCGCCGAGCTTCGGAAGGTTCTTCGGTCCGAAGATGATAAGCACCACCACCAGAATAAGTATGAGCTCAGGCATGCCCATTCCGAATATCTTCATCGTGTGCTCCTTCCGGGCTTCCTCGCGTTCAGTGCCGAGCATTATAGCAACTTTAAATTTGTAGTTACTATAATTTTGTAGTAAAACCGACAATTTCGACGAAAAGCGCGGACGGCTCTTATAATGCAGAGCAAACGGCACGGCGAATCGCGGAGGGCGGACGATGGAACAGCGGCAGGCGGACGGCGGGCAGTCGATGGGATTGCGCGAGCGCAAGCGCCGCGCCACGCGGGACGCCATCGAGCGGGCGGCCATCGCCTTGGTGAGCGAGCGCGGCTACGACAACGTCACCGTGGCTCAAATATGCGAGCTTTCTTCCGTATCTCAAGGCACGTTCTTCAACTACTTCCGCACGAAAGACGCGGCTATCGTGGGCATCGGCGAGTACGACCTCGATGCCGACTCTGTGCGCGCCGCATTCGATCGCCTCATGCCCTGCTCGATGCTGCACGCCACGCTCACCTTGTTCCTCGAGGTGGCGGGATCGTTCGATTGGGAAAGCGATATCGCGGCGCAGCGGATCGCGCTCGTCAGTGAAACGCCCTCGCTCATGCAGCTGTTCTTGGACAACGCGTTCGGCTTCGTCAGCGATTTTCGCACTATCGTGGAGGCGTATTTTGAAGCGAATCCTTCGCTGCGCACATGCTCCGATGTTCTGAGCTCGGCGGAAGAGTCGTACATCGTCGTGTCCGAGGCGCTTGAAGCCGCGAAGTTCGCGCTGTACCGCGTCGCCGACGATCCGGCGTCCGGCCTGCCCAGTGCAGACGAAGTAGGAGCGGTGATCAGGCGCATCGTGGGATAGCGCCCACGGCGGCGGTTCGCTACACTGAATGCGAACCAGTTACGGCGACAGAAGGAGTGCGAATGTCCTGCGAACAGAACAGCCCGGTAGTCGGCATCATCATGGGATCCGAAAGCGACATGCCCGCAATGGAGCCGTGCATGAAGCAGCTCGACGAGTTCGGCGTGCCCTACGAGGTGAAGGTGGCTAGTGCGCACCGCAAGCCGGCCGAGGTGCACGAGTGGGCAAGTTCGGCGCACGAGCGAGGCATCCGCGTGATCGTGGCGGCGGCGGGCAAGGCGGCCCACCTGGGCGGCGTCGTGGCGGCGTACACGCCGAACCCCGTGATCACGGTGCCCATGAAGACCAGCGACCTGGGCGGGTTGGACTCGCTGCTGTCCATGGTGCAGATGCCCTCCGGCGTGCCCGTGGCCTGCGTCGCCATCAACGGTGCGAAGAACGCGGCCATCCTGGCCGTGCAGATCCTCGGCACCGGCTGCGACGCCGACCGTCAGAAGATCATCGACTTCAAGCGAGGCATGGCCGACGCGTAGGCGGCGTCCTGCTCGAACGGTTGCAACGTGCGGCCGGATGCGACCTGCATCCGGCCGCGCTGTTTCGTTAGAACGCTCGCGTTGCCACGTAGTCGGTGACGCTTGATTCTCGACAGCGCTTTCTTGGCAACGAGCGTTGCGCCCTTCATGCAAGCCGATAGGGCAGCGAATGGCAAAAAGGCATCGAATTCGGAATCGCCCGCGCGGATCGCAAGGGCAAAAGAAAGCCCCCCTGTGCATAACGCCTGTTCGTGAGCGTGCTCTTCCGAGCGGCTTTGCGTCGGACGCGGTCAAGGCGCAAGATTTCTTCCGAATTCGATGCCTTCTTGCCATTTAGAGATGCTGCGAGTTGCGCGGAAGCGCCACGATGTTTCACGTGAAACATTTGTATGTCTTCGCGCGGATGCAGGAGAAGGGCGCCAGCTGCATCCCGCACCGAATGCGCCCGGGCGGGCCGTGCTTTTCGCGCCTTCGTCCCACGCGCTTCTCATGCCCGTATGCTTCGCTTTCGGAGGCGTACTATATGGTTTCAAGAACTTTGCAACATTTTCCATGGCGTCGGCATGTTTGGGGTAAGGAGGCGATTGGAAACCATGGCTGATTTGCGCTCGGACGAATTCATGAACCATGCCCTGCGCGATTGGGAGGACATGGTGTATCGTCTCGCGCTCAGCCAGACGCGCGAGCCCGCCGACGCAAGCGATGTGTGCCAGGAAACGTTTATCAGCCTGCTGAAGGACGCAACTGTGTTCCAAGACGACGAACACCTCAAGGCATGGCTCATCCGCGTGACCATCAACCGGTGCAACCAGCTTCGCCGTACCGCGTCGCGCCATCGGACCCAACCTCTTCCCGATGATGAAACGCTGCTTCCCAAAACGCCCCCGGCATCGGCCGCGCTGATGGCGAACGAGGTGTGGAGGGTTCTCGACACCCTTCCGCCCAAGTATCGCGCGGTGGTGCATCTGCACTATGTGGAAGGGTATTCGACCGAGGAGATCGCCGAGATCGCGAAGTGTCGGCCCTCGACGGTGCGAAGCCGCTTGCGTCGTGCCCGCGCCCAGCTCAAGACGTTGATAGAACAGGAGGAATCTCATGAAGCCGTCGCCGATGGACGAGTATCGTGCTTTGATGGAGGAAATCGAGAGCCCGAGTACGGTGCATGAGAGCATTCTTTCCGAGATCGAACACACGCGTCGCGAGGAGCGTCGGAAGGGTCGCGCACCGCATGCGCGCCGAGCGGGCGTTCGCGGAGATACGGCAGAGGAAGCGCGCGACGGTGCAACGGCGGCGGTCGTTCGGCGGTGCCGGTGGAGGCCGGTTATTGCGGGGGCGTGCGCGCTTGCAGTCGTGGCGGCGCTCGTGCCGTTCAGCGGCCAGCTTGCCGGGTTGCCGGGCGATATGGGTGGCCATGGCAGCGCCGTTGCGGGTCAGGCGTTCTCCGTGCGGGCGTACGCGTCGGACACGCGCATGCTGGTCCCTCCTACCGATAACGGGATGATCGTGTTCGACCGCTCCG